>Ga0209023_10002433_pt1 | contig 23258 bp, 26 predicted proteins | sample LakOneMetagenome_FD_187468 | JGI IMG/M metagenome (GOLD analysis project Ga0209023, IMG submission 187468) | Freshwater and sediment microbial communities from Lake Erie, Canada (SPAdes) (version 2) | ecosystem: Environmental > Aquatic > Freshwater > Lentic | place: Lake Erie, Canada... | reverse complement strand
CGGCCGCACGGTCGGCTACCTCGGCGTCGCGCGCAGCCACGGGCCGAGCGACGCCATGGCCCTGGCCTTCCTGGAACAGCTGCGCAGCAGCCTGTGGCTGATCGTGGCCGTCGCGGTGGCCTTGAGCGCGCTGGCCGGCGCCCTGCTGGCGCGCCACTTCCGCCGGCCGATCGGGCAGCTGGCCGAAGGCGCCGAGGCGCTCGCGGGGGGCCGCTTCGATGTACGCCTACCGGAGTCGCGCAGCGATGAACTGGGCAGCCTGGCGCGCCACTTCAACGCCCTGGCGCAGCAGCTGGACAACATGGAGGGCGCGCGCCGCCAGTGGGTGGCCGACACCTCGCACGAGCTGCGCACCCCGCTGGCCGTGCTGCGCGCCCAGCTGGAAGCCGTGCAGGACGGCGTGCGCAGCGCCACGCCAGAAACGCTGGAGGCGATGCTGCGCCAGGTGCTGGCCCTGAACAAGCTGATCGACGAACTGTATGCGCTGGCGCGCGCCGACCTCCAGGCGCTCGACTGCAAGCCCACGCCGCAGGACCTCTGGCAGCTCGCCACCGGCGGGGCCCGGGCTTTCGAGGAACGCCTGCGCAGCGCCGGTCTCACGCTGGAGCTCGGCGCAGCCCCGCGCTCGCCCCTGGCGCTGTGCGACCCGGACCGCCTGCGCCAGGTGCTCGACAACCTGTTCGAGAACAGCCTGCGCTATGCGGCGGCGGGCGGACGCATCGCGCTTCATGCGCACGCTGCCGAACGCCACGTGTTCCTGACGATCGACGACAGCGCGCCCGGCGTGCCGGACGAGGCCCTGGCGCGGCTCGGCGAGCGCTTCTACCGTGTCGACGCCTCGCGCAGCCGGGCCCACGGCGGCGCCGGCCTGGGACTGGCGCTGTGCCGCCGCATCCTCGAGGCGCAGGGCGGCGACATCGAGTTCGGCCACTCGCCGCTGGGCGGACTGCGCGTGATCCTGTCGCTGCCGCTGGCAAGGGAGGCGGAGTGAACCCGCGCGTGATGATCGTCGAGGACGAGCCGGAGCTGGCGCTGCTGGTGGCCGACTACGCGCGCGCCGCCGGCTATGCGCCCGAGGTCTTCGGCGACGGCGCCGAAGCGCTGGCGGCGATCCGCCGGAATGCGCCGGCGCTGGTGGTGCTCGACCTGATGCTGCCCGGATTGGACGGCCTGTCGCTGTGCCGCGCGGTGCGCGAGTTCAGCGAGGTGCCGATCGTGATGGTGACGGCGCGCGTGGAAGAGATCGACCGCCTGCTGGGACTGGAAGCGGGGGCCGACGACTACCTGTGCAAGCCCTTCAGCCCGCGCGAGCTGATGGCGCGCATCAAGGCCATCCTGCGCCGCCTCGGCGCGGCGGCGCCCCCGCGCGTGCTGCTCGTGGACGAAGCGGCGCGCCGCATCCACGTGCACGGCCGCCTGCTCGACCTGACGCCGAGCGAGTTCGCCATCATGGCGGCCCTGGCGCGCCGCCCGGGCCAGGTGTTCTCGCGCGCCCAGCTGCTCGACGCCGCCCGCGCCGACAGCCTGGACGCCACCGACCGCGCCATCGACAGCCACATCAAGAACCTGCGCCGCAAGATCGACGCCGTCGCGCCCGGCCTGGACGCGATCCGCTCGATCTACGGCCTGGGCTACCGCTGCGATCTCTAGCTCTTCAGCGTCCATCTTTTCTCCACAATTGGCGCGCAGGATGCACCCATGGCCCGCCGCATCGCGTGGGCCGCCGCCAAGAGGAGAATCTTCATGAGAATGAAAACGACGAGCGCCATGCTGGCCACCATCGCCTTGAGCACCCTGCTGGGCCTTGCGGCGCCAAGCGCCGGGGCGGGCATGCGCTATACATGCACGTCCACCGACAAGCACAAGTGCCCGCCGCCGCCTGTGCCGCCCGCGCCACCGGCGCCACCCGCACCGCCTGCGCCGCCGCACGATGAGCTGGTCCATGGCGCGCCGCCCGCCCTGCCGGCCCTGCCGGCGATGCCGATGATCCCCGCCCCGCCGGCGCCGCCGGCGCCGCCGGAACCGCCGCCGCTGCCGGAGGTGCCGGCCGCCGCCCACGCGGCCTGCGCCGGCAAGGCCGACGGCGCCCGCATCCGCTACGTGCTGCGCAAGGGCGAGACCATGACGGGCGTCTGCGGGCGCGAGGACGGCAAGCCGGTCTTCGAGCTGCGCGAATACCGCGTCCGGGATTGAGCGGCCGCCCGGCGCCGGTCAGCGCACGTCGAGCAGCTCGACCTCGAAGACCAGGGTGGCGTTCGGCGGAATCGGACCGGCGCCGCCTTCGCCATAGCCCAGCTCGGCCGGCACGACCAGGGTGCGCTTGCCGCCCACCTTCATGCCCAGCACGCCCTGGTCCCAGCCCGGGATGACCTGGCCGCCGCCGACCTCGAAGGCGAAGGGTTCGCGGCCGATCGAGGAATCGAACTGGGCGCCGCGCTGCAGGTTCGCGGCCGGGTCGTACAGCCAGCCGGTATAGTTGACGACGGCGGTCGAGCCGGCCACAGCTTCCTTGCCGGTGCCGGTCACCGAATCGAGTTTCTGGAAGGGCACGGCCGCAGCGGCGGCGGCCTGCGGTGCTTCGCTGCGCTTGCAGGCCGACAGGGTGGAAGCCAGCGCGAGGCCGAGGACGCAGCAGGAGAGCAGTGTTTTCAAGGTCGTCTTTCGTGATGTTTTGTTTAGAAGAAAAAGCCGCATGGAGCATACCTTGCGGCTGTTTTGATGACAACTTGCGCGCGCGGCCACCCTCGACGCCGGCGTCTAGATCATTTATTCTAGACCCATGAACGCCCCCGCCGTCCCCGCCAAGCCCACCCCATCCGAGCTGGAAATGCTGCGCCTGCTGTGGCAGCTCGGCCCCGCCACCGCCCGCCAGGTGCACGAGGCGGCGCTCCAGGCGCGTCCCGACATGGCCTATGCCAACGTGCTGCGCCTGCTGCAGATGATGCACGCCAAGGGCCTGCTCACCCGCGACGAAAGCGCGCGCGCCCACGTCTACGCGCCAGCCCAGCCGCAGGACAGCCACCAGTCCGGCCTCATCAAGGACCTGATCCACAAGGCCTTCTCCGGTTCCGGCAAGGAACTGGTGCTGGCCGCCCTGCGCGGCCACGTCAGCAAGAAAGACCGCGAGGAAATCCAGCGCATCCTGAACGGCGAAGACTGACCGGCATGCCCTCGCCCCGCGCCGTCCCGCCGGTCCAGCCCGAGCTGGAGGATTGCTGCCGCAGCGGCTGCACGCCCTGCGTGTTCGACCTCTACGAGGAAGCGCTCGAACGCTACGAGCGCGCGCTGGCCGCATGGGAGGCCGCCAACCGTCCCGCAGAACGACCGTCCTCCTGAGTCCCGCCGCTGCGCACGCTTGAAAATCGGGATGTTGCCGATTTGATTACAATGCGCTCATCGGTCATGCTGATGGAGGGCATATGTTTGATATGGATCTTCCCTGGTGGGAATTCATCGTACGCGGCCTCGCCGTGTACCTCCTGCTGCTGGTCATGGTGCGCCTGTCCGGCCGCCGCACGGTCGGCCAGTTCACGCCCTTCGACCTGCTGATCGTGATGCTGCTGTCCGAAGCGGTATCGAATTCCCTGAACGGCGGCGACCAGTCGCTGATCGGCGGCCTGATCGCCGCAGCCACGCTGGTGGCCATCAATTCCTTCGTCGCCCTGCTGAGCTCGCGCAGCCAGCGCATCGAGAAACTGGTCGACGGCAGCGCCGTGCTGATCGGCCGTGACGGCGTGTTTTTCGACAAGGTCGTGCGCTCCTGCCGCCTGTCCCAGTCCGAGCTGGAAGAAGCCCTGCGCGAGCACGACTGCCCGCGTCCCGAGATGAAGTGCGCCTTCCTCGAGGCCGACGGCGAGATCACGATCCTGCGCAATCCGCAGTAATCCCCAGCAGGCGCATCAATGCTTGCGCAAGGGCTCCTCGGCAGCCACCGCACCGGATTCCCCCTGCTGCGGCGCCAGGAAGCGGGTCGACGGGCGGCCATCGGCGTTGTGCTGCACCATGCGCAGCGGCCGCCCCTGCGCGTCGAGCCACACCTGGCCGATGCCGGCGCCGTTCCACACACGCTCGCCATGCCGGCGGCCCTCGGGCAGGTGCGGCGTGAGGGCGAGATCGCGGCGCTGGGTGAACCAGTTCAGCGGCGAGCGCGGGGAATACAGCCAGCGGTTGAGGCGGTCGAACCAGTCGAGCAGGCGGCGCGGGAATTCGTTCTTGATGCCGCTGCTGGTGATCTGCCAGACATGCTGCGGGCGTTCCGAGTCGCGCACCTCGACGTCGTAGGCGAAGGAATAATGCACGTCGCCCGACAGCACCACGTAGTTGCCCGGGGTGCGCGAATGGCGGAAGATGTTGAGCATGCTGCTGGCCGCGCCGCGATGCGCCATCCAGTTCTCGGCATCGACGGTCAGGGCCAGGCCAGCGAAGGTCGCGACCCGCTGCACCACCTCGATCAGCTTGACGCCGAACATCGGCGTCGGCGACACGATGACGGCGGCCGTTTCGTCCAGCAGCTCGTGCTGCAGCTCGGTGAGCGATTCCCAGTCCATCAGGCCGGAAGGATGGCCCGGCCGGCGCCGGTTGCGCCAGCGCCGGGTGCGGGTATCGAGCACGATGATCGTGGGCTCCGTCCGCACGACGTAGTCCCACTGGCGGAAAGCCAGCAGGCGCTTGACCAGCGCGTCCTGCGCGGGCGCGCCCAGCCGGCCCTCCTCGTCGGCCGTGGCGGCCAGCGCCGCCATATCGTCCAGCGCCGCCGCGAAGACATCCGGGCGGTTGCCCCAGGCCTGGCACAGCATGTAGGCGACCAGCGCATTGCCCACGATGCGGCGCGCGAAGGGGTGCCCGTAGACGGTGGCTTCCCATTTGGCGGACAGGTTCCAGTCGTCGGTGATGTCGTGGTCGTCGAAGATCATCAGGGTCTGCACGTGCGCCAGCAGCCGCGCGGCCCGCGGCAGGTCGCCGCAAAAACCCGCCAGCGCCCTTGACTCGCGCCGCCAGCGCTCCGCATGCCCGGGCTCCAGCGGAGGCGCCGACGCATCGGCCACCAGCCGCCATGGCAGGGGCGACCAGGCCAGCAGGTACATGGCCATCACCTCGGCCAGGGTCACCAGGTGGTTGTGCGCATTGGCCGTGGTGAAGATCGGCTTCTCGCTGCCGCCGAAGAAGCGGTCGCGCAGCGCATCGTTGGACTTGATTGCGGGCAGCAGTTCTTCGCGCCGGTAGTAACTGGCCCGATGGCGGTACAGCGCCTCGCTGTCGGCAACCACCGCCCCTTCCAGGCTTTCGCCATACAGGCCGAGGCGCCGGATCAGCGCGTGGATCGCCGCCAGCATCGGGCCGGCCACGTCGTCGGCATACACCTGGTCGCCGCACAGCATCAGCATGGCGGGCCGTTCGTCCGGGCGTTCGAGCTGATCGGCCAGCAAGGCGTCGGCGCGGGCCAGGCCGTCGCGCGCGGGATGGTGCGGCTTGCGGCAGGAGCCGAACAGGATATTGTCGCTGCGGCTGCGCAGCACCAGGTTCGGCCGCGTCGCGCCGCGATGCAGCAGGTGCGGCGCCCACTGCGCGATGCCGGCCTCGCCGCCGTCGCCCTGCTTGAGAAACAGGTCGTACTCGATGAGCGTGTCCTGCGGCAGCGGCTCGTCCAGCACGACATCGATCAGGTGCACGCAGGCGTGGCGGCCGACGCGCATCACACGGCAGCTGCGCGCGTCGAGCGCCAGGCGCCGGGGCGGACCGGCCCGGGGCGCCAGCAGCAAGGTCAGGTCGAGCGGCGCGCTGCCCACCAGCCACAGCACCAGGCGGCCCGGTTCGAGGCGGCGCAGGATCGGGCCGGCAAGCACGGGCGGCAGGTCGTCAGGGAAGGGAGTCTGGATCAAGCGGATGGACTATGCTGGGTTTGCTGAACAAACCAGTGTAGCAGAGACACTGCACGGCCTGAGCACGCACGCGCCGCATCCTTTGTTTGGCAATTTCCCAAGGACTTGTACCCATCCGTATGGTGTGAACGCCCCGCTCTTCATGTGCTACTTTTTTGCGCAGCGCCGCCAGGTCGGTGGCGTGTTGGAGACTTTCCTGATCAGGAGGTATGCCATGAAGAAAGCAATTTCCGCAGTTGCACTGGCCGTGGCCAGCCTGGCGCTCGCACCGCCAGGCATGGCCCAGGACATCTACCGCGCCGTGTCCAGCGGCCCGGGCGAATCGCCGCCGAACGGCTCCCCGGGCTCGAGCGTCGCCACCTTCGAGATCGACGGCTCGCTCATGCGCGCCGAGGTGCCGTTCCGCGACCTGCTGAGCGGCACCATCTCCGCCCACATCCATTGCTGCACGACGGAGGCCTTCACGGGCGTGGCGCCGGTCGCGATCCCGCTGGCCGACTTCCCCTTGCAGGTCACGGCCGGCGAGTACAGCCGGACCTTCGACCTGGGCGACGCCGCCGTGTACGACCCGGCTTTCCTGGCTTCCTTCGGCGGCACGCCGTCCGCGGCCAGCGCGGCGCTGTTCGAGGCGATCGCCGCCAACGAGGCCTATCTCAACATCCACAGCAGCGACTACCCGAACGGCGAGATCCGTGGCTTCCTCGTGGCCGCGCCGATTCCGGAACCGGCGACCTGGGGGATGCTGGGGGCCGGCCTGGCGGGGCTGGCGCTGATGGCGCGGCGCCGTCCGCGCCGGCGCAGTAACTCCGTAGCAAATACGTAGGGTGTACGGCTCTGCCGTACGCGCGTTCAAATAGAGAGTGAACACCACACGCCGCATCCATTCACCCGGGAGTTGAACGCGCGGTCGGCCAAGCCGACCACCCTACTCCCCTCGTTCGCGCAGCAACTGGGCCCAGGTCGGCACCGCCGCGCGCCAGAACGCCTCCAGCGAATCAGCCGGCGCCAGCTGCAGCCCGAGGAAGCGCGCCGCATCCGACAAGGCCGCGACGGCCGCAGCCTCATCGCCCGGCGCCACCGCCAGCGCCCCGGTCTGCTTCGACAGCTTCTCGCCGTGCTCGTTGCGCACCACCGGCACGTGCAGGTAGCGCGGCGTGGGCACGTCCAGCACGCGCTGCAGGAAGATCTGGCGCGGGGTCGAATCGAGCAGGTCGGCGCCGCGCACCACGTCGGTGACGCCCTGCTCGGCGTCGTCGACCACGACCGCCAGCTGGTAGGCCCAGAAGCCGTCGGCGCGCCGCAATACGAAGTCGCCCGATTCGCTGGACAAGCGTTGCGTCACCTCGCCCGCGAAGCGGTCGTGGAAGCCGATCGCGTCGAAACCGGCTTCGGGCACGCGCAGGCGCAGGCTGCGCATGCTGCGCCCGTCGGCCAGGCCGTAGCGGCAGGTGCCGGGATAGATGGCCGCGCCGTCCGGCGCGAAGCCGAGGCGCGAGTCGGCGATCTCGCGGCGGTTGCAGCCGCAGGGATAGGTGTGCAGGGCGATGCGCTCGGCCGCCGCCTGGTAGAGATGCTTGCGCCGGCTCTGCCAGACGATCTCGCCGTCCGCATGCATGCCGAGCTGCCCGAGCAGCTGCAGGATGCCCTCGGCCGCGCCCGCGACGGCCCGGCCTTCGTCGATGTCCTCGATGCGTACCAGCCAGGTCCCGCAGTGGGCTCGGGCGTCGAGATAGCTGGCCAGTGCCGCCACCAGCGAGCCTGCATGCAGGGGCCCCGTAGGCGACGGCGCGAACCGGCCGATATAAGGGGCGTTCACGGTGTTTGCTTCTTCGCCGCCTGTTCGTGCTCCCCGATGGTCCTGGTGACCTGGTCGACCACCTCGTTCGGCACCGCCACCGACAGCTGGTAATGCACGATCTCGAAGCCCTTCGCCGTCTTGCGGATCACGCCGCTGGCCATGCAGTGGCCCATGTTCGGCGTGTCGAGCAGCTCGTCGAACCAGATGATGGACTTGTCGGCGGACGCGTAGACGTTGCGGCGGGTGGCCTTGAAGCTCCAGGCCTTCTTCGCATCGAAGTATTTCTTCGACCAGGCCTTGAACGCGTCGCGGCCCCACAGCTCCGTGCGGTCGGTGCCGATGTAGACGCCGTCCTGCGCAATCTTGTCGAAGTAGGCCATGCGGGCGTTCGCCGCGTCCTCGTGCCACGCGTCGACGAAGGCGTTGACCTGCCTGGTGAGGGCGGCGTCGGTTTCGGCCTGGGCCAGGCCCAGCATGCCGAAGACGAGGACTGCGGCGGCGAGGAGTCGTTTCATGGTCGTTCTCTGGAAAGGATGGACGCCTACGATAAAGCAAGCCATGCCGATCCTGCAACCATGTCGTCAATCGCTTCGACGAACGCATCGTTAACGAAAACTTAACGCCCGCCGCGCTAGGCTGCGCAGTGCGGCCATCCGGCCGCGTCACCCAGGGCGCCCCGTTGAACATTCTCGAGCACCGCCATGCCGGCGCGATGTCGCTCCAGCACTTGCTTGTGCTGGACGGCGTCGCACGCCGGCTCGCGCGCAAGTATCCGCCCGACTGGCTGGAGCGCCACTGGCGCACGCTCTACGCCGCCACCCTGGCGCTCACCTTCCTGCTCGCGCTGGCGCTGGCCCTGGCCTGGGCGCCCTGGTGGAGCGTGCTGGTGCCCCTGCTCGGGCCGACCGTGGTGCTGGTGGCGCTGCCGCGCCTGCTGTTCGGGCGCACGCCCGGCCACCCGCGCTGGGCCCACCGGCTGGCGGTGCTGGACAGCGACGATGCCGCGCTGGTGCGATCCCTGCTGGGCGTCGACGAGGCGGCGCCGCTCAGCGGCGAGCGCTTCTTCGCGCTCTGGCGCCACACCCGCTGCCGTGTCGAATACCGCCGCGCCTAGCCGGCGGCCGGCTGCACTACAATAGCCCCATGCGCATCCTCATCGTCGAAGACCATCCCGATATCCTGGCCAACCTCTACGGCTTCCTGGAACCGAAGGGCCACCAGCTCGATTCCGCCCGCAACGGCTACGGCGGCCTGGCGCTGGCCTCCGAGCACGACTACGACGTCATCGTGCTCGACATCGGACTGCCGGGCCTGAATGGCCTGGAGCTGTGCCAGAAGCTGCGCGAGGAACTCGGCAAGTCGACCCCGGTGCTGATGCTGACCGCGCGCGACAGCCTGACCGACAAGGTGGCGGGCTTCGACAGCGGCGCCGACGACTACCTGGTCAAGCCCTTCTCGCTGGTGGAACTCGAGGTGCGCCTGAAAGCGCTGGTGCGGCGCTCCTCCTCCGCCCACGCCGTGCACGCGACCATGCGCTTCGCCGAACTGAGCTATGACCCGGACACCCAGGAGGCCTCGCGCGCCGGCGTGCCCGTGACCCTCACCCGCACCGGCTACACCCTGCTGCGCGCCCTGCTGGCGGCCGCTCCGCGCATCGTCACCCGCGAGACGCTCGAGCAGGCCGTGTGGGGCGACGACCGTCCGGACAGCGACGCCCTGCGCACCCACATCCACGCGCTGCGCCAGGCCATCGACAAGCCCTTCGCCACGCCGATGCTGCAGACCGTCGCCGGGGTCGGCTACAAGCTCGTCAACCCCCACAGCAAGCCCGATGCGGCCGGCTGACTCGCTGCGCCGGCGCATCGTCGTCGCCTTCCTCCTGTTCGGGATCGGCGCCTCGGTGTTCTTCGCCATCGTCGCCGCGCTGGCGGTCGAAGGCATCGAGGTGCAGCTGGTCGACAAGCGCCTCGAGGCGGCGGTGGCCTGGGCGGCGCCGCGCGAGGCCGCCGGCCTCGACGTCGACATGCCGGCCGGCCTGCGCTTCCACCGCAGCGACACCATCCCGGCCCCGCTGCGCGGCCTGGAAGACGGCGTGCACAAGGTCGACGTCGGCACGGTGCGGCTGCACGTGCTGGCCGGCCACGACACGCGCGGCAACTGGGTGCTGGTCGACCACGAGAGCGACTACGACAAGATCGAGGTCGTGGTGTACTCGATGTTCGCGGCGGTCTTCCTCGGCTTCGTGCTGCTGGCCGCCCTGCTCGGCGGCTTCCTCGGCAGGCGCGTGGTGGCGCCGATCCACGAGCTGGCGCAATCGGTCGGCATGGCCACGGCGCCGCCCGCCCTCACCGGCCGCGCGGACGAACTGGGCGTGCTGGCGCGCGCCCTCGAGGCCCATACCAGCGCCATGCGCGCGGTGCTCGACCGCGAACGCTATTTCACGGGCGACGTCAGCCATGAGCTGCGCAGCCCGCTCACCGTGATCATGGGCGCCGCCGAGATCCTGATGCAGGAAGCCTCGCCCGCCTTGCGCGCGCCGGCCGAGCGCATCTACCGCGCCGCCCACGAGGCGGCCGAATGCGTCACCGTCCTGCTGCTGCTGGCGCGCGCGCCGGAACTCGGCACCCAGCCGCCGGTGGCGGTCGACCAGGTGGCCGAGGACGAGGTCGAGAAGTACCGCCCGCTGGTGGCCGGCAAGCCGGTGGCCCTGCGCTTTGCCGACGGGCCGGCGCTCTCCGTGCGCGCGCCGCGCGAACTGTGCGCCGCCGCGATCGGCAACCTGGTGCGCAACGCCTGCCAATATACCGACGGGGGCGAGGTGCGGGTCTCGGTGCTGCCCGACCGGGTCGTGGTCGAGGACACCGGACCGGGCCTGCCGCCGGCCGTGGTGGCCACGCTGGGGAGCGGCGGCAGCCCTTCGAGCGGCTCGGGCGGCACCGGGCTGGGGCTGGCGCTGGCGCGCCGCATCTGCGATTTCCTCGGGGCGGAATTCTCCTACGAACCGCGCGAGGGCGGCGGCAGCCGCTTCACGATCCGCTTTTCGTAGGGTGCACGGGTTTCCCGTGCGCGCGTCCGACCGGCCGGTGCAAACTCGCGCAGTGTCCATTCACGCGGGAGCCGAACGCGCGCACGGCAGAGCCGTGCACCCTACGCATTCACGCTGACTTAACATCCTGCTGACGAGCAGCTCACAAGCACCCCGCTATCGTTCCACTCGCAACCCTGAAGTGGAACACATGCAGACTACTCTCCCCCAGCGCGCCGTCAGCGCCAATCTCCTCGTCCTCGCCGTGGCCCTGCTGCTGGCCAGCGCAGCCAACCTGAACTTCTGGTCGACCCTCGTGCACGCCGTCGGCGGCCTGAGCGCGGCGCGCCTGCCGCTGCTGCTGGGCTGCTTTGCGATCGTCACCCTGCTCTTCCACGGCCTCCTGACCCTGGCCAGCTTCCGCTTCGTCGTCAAGCCGGTGCTGATCCTGCTGCTGATGATCGCCTCCACCGTGGTCTGGTTCATCTATGAATACGGCATCGTCATCGACCGCGCCATGATCCAGAACGTGTTCGAGACCGACACCCGGGAAGCCACCGAATTGCTGAACTGGCGCCTGGCCCTGTTCGTCTTCCTCACGGGCGGGCTGCCGTCGATGCTGGTCGCGCGTGCCCGGGTCCGGTTCCCGGGCGGCATGCGCGGCCTGTTGCAGCGCGTCGGCATCAGCGCGGGTTCGCTGGCCCTGGCTGCCCTGATCCTGGTGATGCTGTTCAAGACCCTGGCGCCGGTCGTGCGCGAGCACCGCGAACTGCGCTTCCTGCTGACGCCGACCAACGTCTTCCAGGCGCTCAACGGCTACTTGCGCGACCGTTTCAGCGCGCCCGTGACGATCAGCCCGCTCGGACGCGACGCGGTCAAGGGCGTGCATTGGGCCGGACAGGCGCGCCGCACGGTGACCGTGATCGTGGTCGGCGAGACTGCGCGCGCCGCCAACTTCTCGCTCGACGGCTATGGGCGGGAGACCAACCCGCTGCTGGCGCGCGAGGAAGGATTGATCAACTTTACCCACGTGCAGTCGTGCGGCACCGCCACCGCGGTGTCCGTCCCCTGCGTGTTCTCGGTGCTCGGGCGCGAACGCTACGATGACGGCAAGGCGCGGCGCCAGGAGGGCCTGCTCGACGTGCTCTCGCACGCCGGCTTCCAGGTGATCTGGCGCGATAACAACTCGGGCTGCAAGGGTGTGTGCGACCGCGTCGACTTCGTCGACCTGGCCTCCCCGGCCAGCGGCAACACCCACTGCGCAGGCGACGAGTGCTACGACGAGGGGCTGCTCGCCGGCCTCCCCGAGATGATCCGCCGGCCCGGCAAGGACCTCATCATCGTGCTGCACCAGAAGGGCAGCCACGGGCCGTCCTATGCCAAGCGCTACCCCGCCGGCTTCGGACGCTTCGGCCCGGTGTGCGAGTCGGGCGAGTTCGAGCAGTGCAGCCGCGAATCCATCGTGGCGGCCTACGACAACACCATCCTGTACACCGATTACTTCCTGAGCAAGACCATCGGCATGCTGCGCCAGGCGGCGAGCGATGGCGGCGCCGACACGGCGATGCTGTATTTTTCCGACCACGGCGAGTCGCTCGGCGAAGGCAATATGTACCTGCACGGCGCACCCTGGATGTTCGCGCCGGAGCAGCAGACCCACGTGCCGATGATGCTGTGGATGTCGGACGGGTTCGGCCAGCGCTTCCGCATCGACCAGGCCTGCCTGCGCGCCCGGCGCGACCAGGCGCTCTCGCACGACAATGTGTTCCACTCGGTGCTCGGCATGCTCGACGTCGACACCGCCGTGCGCAATCCGAAGCTCGACATCTTCCACGCCTGCGTGCGCAATGGCTGAGGCGGACGTGCGGCAGTCCTCCGCGCGCGTACTGGACACCCGCACGGCCGCCTGGATGGCCGCCTGGCTCGGCCTGGCCGCCCTGATCATCGGCGCGCTGGGACGCTGGACCGACATCGACCTGTGGCTGGCCGACCTGTTCTACGACCGCGCGCTGGGCGGGTTTCCCTGGCGCGAGTCCTGGCTCACGGTGACGCTCAGCCACCGGATCGCGAAAGGCGCCCTGACCCTGCTGGCGCTGGTGCTGATGGGTGTGGCGCTGTTCGATGCGGCCTGGCCGCAGCCCCTCCTCGATCGGCCGCTGGCGCGGCTGCGGCTGCGGGTGCTGGCCTGGTCGGCGCTGCTGGTACCCGCGTCAATCAGCCTGATCAAGCAGGGCAGTGACGCATACTGTCCCTGGGACCTGGCGCGCTACGGCGGCAGCGCGCCCTATGTGCGCCTGTTCGACGCCTTGCCCGATGGCGTCCTGCCCGGCCACTGCTTCCCGGGCGGCCACGCCTCGAGCGCCCTGTGGCTGGTGGCGCTGGCGGTCCTGTGGCTGCCGGGCCGCGGGGAAGCGGACCGGCGCAGGGCCTGGCGCGCGGGCGGGGCGGGCCTGGGCAGCGGCCTGCTGCTGGGCTGGATGCAGCAGATGCGCGGCGCCCACTTCCTCAGCCATACCCTGTGGTCGGCCTGGATCGCCTGCGCCCTCGTGCTGCTGCTGGTGGTGATACTGCAGGCGCGTGCGGCGCGCCCGGCGGCTAGCGGTGATACTGTCCATCCCGCTCCGGCTGGTACTCGATCCCGCGCACCGTGAGCTCGAACATGGCCCCGTCGGGACGCTGCCAGCTGATCTTGTCGCCGGCTTTCAGGCCGAGCAGCGCGGTGCCGACCGGGGTCAGGATCGACAGCTGGTCGGCCTGGCCGTGCATGTCCTTCGGATAGGTCAGGGTCATGGCGACTTCTTCCTCGTTGCCGTCGAAGGAAAAGCGCACGCGCGAATTCATGGTGACGACGTCGGGCGGCATTTCCCATGGCTCGGCCAGCGCGGCGCGTCCGAGTTCGTCGAGCAGCGCATCGCGCGCGGCGGCTTGCGTGGCTGGCAGGGAATCCAGCATGCGGTCGAGGCGGTCCATATCCAGCCACGACACGAGGATCGATGGTTTCATTCTCACTCCTTGGGATTGCCCGCTCTGGCGGGCGAATACATGGTTGCCGTCAGGGACGGCGGCTTGGGGCGATGGAGAAGGCTCGGGAGGACGAAAGGCAGCGTGCGGCAGTCCTACCGAGCCCGGACGAGCCAGGCGAGGTTGCGGGACGACAGCTGCACCGCGCGCGCGCAGGCGGCGCAGTCACGTTCGACGGACGCGGCAAAGCCCCTGCCCTGCTGGCAGGTACGGCATTGCGGCGATGTGAAACGTGGTGGGTTCATGGTGATTTCATGGCCGGCATCGATGCCGGATCAGGACCAGTATAGCCTGCCGGGCGGCGGCGTCAACCTCATCCTTGCCTGGAAGGTGGGCTTTGCTTGACCAAGGTGAGGCCGGCGCAGGCCGCGAACGGCGCCAGGAAGGGATACAGGCCCCACACCGCACGCCCGTCCACCCGCACGCACAGCGCGGCGTACAGCGGCGGCAGCGCCATCAGGAGCAGCAGGCTGGCCAGCGGCCGCAGGGCGCGCGGCGCGCTGCGCCAGCCCCACAGCGCGAGCGGCACGATCAGCACGGCGCTGCCGCCGATCGACAGCAGCGAACGCACGTCGCGCAGCGCATGCTGGACGGTCCACCAGTTCGGCTCCCAGGTATAGCGCGGCAGGCCCGCGATCAAGTACCAGCGCAGCACCACGATCCAGGCGCCGGCCGCGGCCAGGCAAGCCAGGCCGGGCACGAAGGCGATGCGGCGCATCGCCACCAGCCACACCAGCAGCAGGATGTTCTCCTCGCGCACGGCCGTGCCCAGCAGGCCCGCCGCGGCGGCGAGCCAGGGCTGGCCGGTCAGGACGGCGAAGACGAAGGCGGCGCGCGCACAGACCGAGCCGGGATCCACCAGCAGGTAGGGCGCGTACCAGAAGGTCGGCAGCGAGACGATCATCAGGAGGCCTGCCGCAACCGCGCGCCGCTGGCCCAGTCCTGCGCGCAGCACCGCCGCCGACATCAGGCAGGCGCCGGCCGTCACCAGGAGCCAGTTGAGCGCGGCGAAGGTGTTGCGCACCTCGCCGGGGAGGATCGCGGCGACGGCGGGCACCAGCACGCGATAGGGAAATGGGGCGACCAACTGGCCCGCGTCGATCTCGCCGCGCAGGTAGCGCGCGGTGTCGTAGTAGGCCTGCGAATCCGCAACCGTACCGCCCCAGCGCCAGGCCATCAGCGCCAGCGCCAGCAGGGCGAAGGAGAAGATGAGCAGCGGCCAGCGGACGGGCTGGGTAGCTTGCGGCGTGGAGGGGAGTGGGAGAGCGGACATTGCGGCAAGTGGTACGAAAACGGCGTGATCATACCATCATGCCCCGCCCGCAGATGTCGCGACTTTGTAGGGTGGGCGGCTTTGCCGCCCACGCGTTCAACTCCCATGTGAACGGATGCGATTCATGCTCTTCACACACTGTTTGAACGCGTGGGCGGAGACCCGCCCACCCTACGAACAGTGACGCCAGTTCCGTACCGGTTACACAGCCAGCGGCATTTTCGTGATCAGCTTGTCGAGCGTGATCGGATACTCGCGCACCCTCACCCCCGTCGCGTTGTACACGGCATTCGCCACCGCCGCCGCCACGCCGCAGATCCCCAGCTCCGCAATCCCCTTCGCCTTCATCGGCGAGGACATCGGGTCGGTCTCGTCCAGGAAGATCACCTCCTGGTGCGGGATGTCCGCGTGCACCGGCACCTCGTAGCTGGCGAGGTCGTGGTTGACGAAGTAGCCGAGGCGCTTGTCCACCGCCAGCTCTTCCATCAGCGCGGCGCCGACGCCCATCGTCATCGCCCCGATCACCTGGCTGCGAGCGGTTTTCGGATTGATGATGCGTCCGGCGGCGCACACGGCCAGCATGCGGCGCACGCGCACCTCGCAGGTCGCCGCGTCCACGCCCACCTCGACGAAGTGCGCGCCGAACGTCGACTGGTGGAAGCGCTTGTCGATGTCGCCGTATTCGATCATGTCTTCGCCGACCAGCTCGCGCTCGCCCACGGCCTGCGCCAGGGGCAGGCTGCGCTCGCCCACGCGGATCAGGCCGTCGGCGAAGATCGCGCGCTCCGGGTCGAGTCCGGCCTGGCGCGCGATCGCCTCGCGCAGCTTGATGCAGGCGGCGTAGACGCCGGCCGCCGAGTTGTTGCCGCCCCACTGGCCGCCCGAGCCGCAGGAGGCCGGGAAGCTCGAGTCGCCCAGGCGCACCTTCACGCGCTCGAGCGCAATGCCCATCATCTCGCTCGCGGTCTGCGCCAGGATGGTGTAGCTGCCGGTGCCGATGTCGGTCATGTCGGTTTCCACCGTCAGGATGCCGCGCCGGTCCAGGCGCACGCGCGCGGCCGACTTGGTGAGCAGGTTGTCGCGGAAGGCCGCGGCAACGCCCATGCCGACCAGCCAGCGGCCGTCGCGCACCTGGCCCGGCCTGGCCGAACGCTTGTTCCAGCCGAAGCGTTCCGCCCCCTGCTGCAGGCACTGGACGAACTGGCGCTTCGAGTACGGCGGATTCGCGATGTGCGTTTCCTTCTCCTCCGGTTTCTTCGACTGCGGGTCGTTCGAGCCTTCCTTCTTCGGATTGTCCGGCACCACCTGGGTGTCGTTCAGGATGCGGAACTGCACCGGGTCCATGCCCAGCTTCTCCGCCATCTCGTCCATCGCGATCTCCAGCGCCGCCATGCCCGGCGCCTCGCCCGGCGCGCGCATCGCATTCGCTTCGGGCAGGTCCATCACCGCCACCTTGTTGGCCGTCATGCGGTGCTCGCCCGCATACAGGGCGCGGGTCTGGGTGGCCGCGTTTTCCGGCGAGCCTTCCGGCAGGTTGCCGGACCAGCTTTCGTGGGCGATGGCCGTGATCTTCCCTTCGCGCGTGGCGCCGATGCGGATGCGCTGGATGGTGGCCGAGCGGTGGGTGGTGTTGTTCGGGATCAGGGCGCGTGGCAGGGCCACCTTCACCGGACGGCGCGCCGCCTTCGCGCCCAGCGCGGCCATCACCGCGTCGGCGCGCACGAACAGCTTGGAGCCGAAGCCGCCGCCGATGTAGGGCGACATCAGGTGCACCTTGTCCTTCTTCAGGCCGAGGGTCTTGGCGACGTCGCCCTTGCCCCAGGCGATCATCTGGTTCGAGGTCCAGACCGTCAACTGGTCGCCGTCCCAGGCCGCGATGCTGGCGTGCGGCTCCATCATCGAATGCGATTCGTGCGCGGTGTGGTATTCGGCATCCAGGCGCACCGGTGCGGATGCGAAGGCGCCGGTGAAATTGCCGACCGCCGTTTCCGCGTTCTCGCCTTTCGGCGCGACCGCCTTCGACTTCACCGCATGCAGGTCGTAGTCGCCCTTGTCGCGCTCGTACTTGACGCGCACCAGGTGGGCTGCATCGCGCGCCTGCTCGAAGGTTTCGGCCACGACCAGCGCGACCGCCTGGTGGTAGTGCTGCACGCGCGGGCCGGCCAGCAGGTTCGCGGTGTTGAAGCTGCCCTTGGTGAGCTTGCCCGCGTTCTGGGCGGTGACGATGGCGATGACGCCCGGCGCGGCCTTGGCGGCGGCGGTGTCGATCGACACGATGCGTCCCTTCGGGATCGCCGAGCCCACGATGTAGCCATGCGCCTGGTTCGGCACCACGTCGTGGCGGTCCATCGCGTAAGGGGCCGTGCCCGTGGTCTTGAGCGGGCCGTCGACGCGGTCGATCGGCTGGCCGACGACCTTCAGCTGGTCGATCGGGTTGGTAGTAGCTGGTTCGTTGAATTTCATGGCTTATCCCTTGGCTTCGGCGATGATGGAGGCCAGCGTGCGTTCCACGAGCGGCACCTTGAATGCATTGTCTTCGGTCGTGCGCGCGCCCTGCAGGATGCCGGCGCTTGCCACCTGCGCGCCGCGCGGCAGCGCGCTTTCGGCCGCCTCGACGCGCCAGGGCTTGTGGGCCACGCCGCCCAGCGCCACGCGGCCCGTGCCGTCGCGCTGCACGATGGCGGCCACCGACACCAGGGCAAAGGCATAGGACGCGCGGTCGCGCACCTTGCGGTAGACATGCAGGCCGCCGATCGGGGGCGGCAGGGTCACGGCAGTGATCAGTTCACCGGGCTGCAGGTTGTGGTCGATGTGCGGCGTATTGCCGGGCAGGCGGTGGAAGTCGGCGATCGGGATCACGCGGGTTGCGCCCGTGGGCGACACCGTCTCGACCTGGGCGTCGAGCACGCGCATGGCCACCGCCATGTCGCTCGGGTGCGTGGCGATGCAGGCGTCGCTCTGGCCGACGATGGCGTGCAGGCGGGTGAAGCCGCCGATGGCGCTGCAGCCGCTGCCGGGTTTGCGCTTGTTGCAGGGCTGGTTGGTGTCGTAGAAATAGGGGCAGCGGGTGCGCTGCAGCAGGTTGCCGGCGGTGCTCGCCTGGTTGCGCAACTGGCCCGAGGCGCCTGCCACCAGCGCGCGCGCGAGCACGCCGTAGTCGCGCCGCACGCGCAGGTCGGCCGCCAGGTCGCTGTTGCGCACCAGGGCGCCGATGCGCAGGCCGCCATTCGGCAATGGCTCGATGCGATCCAGCGCCAGGTCGTTGACGTCGATGAGGTGGGACGGCGTCTCGATCTGCAGTTTCATCAGGTCGAGCAGGTTGGTGCCGCCCGCGACAAAGCGCGCATTCGGGATGCGCGCGGCGGTGGCGGCCGCCTCCTGGGGCGACTTGGCGCGCTCGTAGGTGAAGGCCTTCATGGCTTCACCCCCGCCACTTCCGCGATCGCTTCCTGGATGTTCGAGTAGGCGCCGCATCGACAGATATTGCCGCTCATGCGCTCGCGGAATTCCAGCGGGCTGGCCTGGACCGGCGCATTGAGGTCGGCCGTCACGTGGCTGGGCGCGCCGGCGCGGATCTCTTCCAGCATGCCCACCGCCGAACAGATCTGGCCCGGCGTGCAGAAGCCGCACTGGAAGCCGTCGTGCTTGATGAAGGCGCGCTGCAGCGGGTGCAGGTTGGTCGGCGTGCCCAGGCCCTCGATGGTGGTGATCTCGTGGCCCTCCTGCATCACGGCCAGGGTAAGGCACGAGGTTGTCCTCCTTCCGTCGATCAGGACGGTGCAGGCGCCGCACTGGCCCTGGTCGCAGCCCTTCTTGCTGCCGGTCAGGTGCAGGCGCTCGCGCAGCGCGTCCAGCAGGCTGGTGCGCGGGTCGACCATCAGCTGGTGTTCGATGCCGTTGACTTTCAGCCGGATGCTCATGGTGGTGGGCGTCGTGTTCGTTGCCGGCTGGGCGGCGGGCGCGGCCTGGGCGCTGGGCGCGAGCTGGGAGGCGACCGCGACGCCGCCGACGGCGACGGTCGACGCCTTCAGCAGCTGCCGCCGGTTTGGATCGAAGTCGGGCATCGTGATTCCTTTCTGGGCGAGTGAAATGGTGGACCGTGGTTCCGGCGGTTGGCACAAGGGCTGAGCTATGCGATTTGACGAAAACGCGCAGCCGAACCGAAGCCAAGAACATAACGCTTTTCCAATTTTCGGGGCGTGCAGTTCGTTTGTTGCAGGTTTCTCGCGGCATCTGCACCGAAAGCGTGCGTTCGGGCCATGCGGCCCCAGGGCACAGCCTGTCGATTGTAGGGGCTGGCGGAGGCGCCATTTAGTGCGAAAAATGCAAGGGCTTATGAGTGATGCTCATGAATTCCCGGCTGCAATCAGTACCTGGAGTACTTTCTGACCGGCTACCGCGCGCTTGTCCCTCACGCACCTGCCTACACTGGGTTCGCTCACAAGGCATTGATATTGTTGAGCTTTTTCCTCACCGCCAGAAACAAGGAGATCGTCATGAAGATTCAGAAACTGTTGAAAGCCATGCTCGGCGCCTCGGTGGCCGCAGCAATGGCCGTATCCTTCCCCGCCGCCGCGCAGACCGGCAGCGCCGAAGGCCAGTCGGGATCGCAGCAGTCGGGCACGCAGGCAGGCAGCCAGGCCTCGGGAAGCTCGGCCAGCGGCAGCATGGAGTCCGGCCAGCACGAGAAGAAAGACAAGAAGGCGAAAAAGCAGAAGAAAAGCAAGTCGGGCAGCAGCGAGTCGAGCGGCAGCACTGGTAGCACCGGCAGCACTGGTGCGAGCGGCGCAGCCGGCACGGGCACTAGTGGAACCAGTGGGAGCAGCGGCAGCATGGGGACCGGGACCAGTGGCACGAGCGGTACCAGCGGAACCAGTGGTACCAGCGGCACGAGCGGCTCGCAAGGCACGGGCAGCGGCGCAACCGGTACCGGCACTGGCACCACCGGTACCGGCACGACAGGAACCGGGACCACCGGCACCACCGGCACCGGCCGCGGCTACTGATTCACCACCTGGCACGCGCTGCGCTTCCAGCGCGGGTGCGTGCCGACCTTGCGCTTCCAGCGCGCCTATCCATCACACATGAAATTACGTTCGTTAATACAGCTTTAAGAACTGGTCGGCTACAGTGAGGCGGTCGCTACTCTCCCGAATGGAAGATGAAAACCTGGCCCCTCTCGACGCTCGCCCTCGCTTCAGCACCGCTGTTCATGGCATACGCGGACATGCAGGACACGCCCGTGTATGCGGGCAAGGATCCCTTTGCGCTTCCGGACGCGCCGGCGCCGCCGACCAGGCCGGGCGCGCGTCCGAGCGACGAAGAGATCAGGAAGGCTGTCCGCGAGGTGCTGGCCGAGAGCCCGGGCCAGACGCTGTCGGGCGGCGACCCGAAGGTGCTCAGCGGCGGACCGTACAAGGAATTCGCCCGCCAGTTCTCGGAGGCCGCAAAGCCGCACTGCATGGGCCCGAATCCCCTGAAGCACCAGCCGCACACGATCGAGACCAAGTCCTGGGTCATCGGCGTTGGCGGCATCTTCGCCCTGCCCTTCTGGGCCGCGGCGATCGCACGCGGGAAGTGCAACTGGAGCCGCTGAGCGCGCGCCGGCGGGTCAAGCCTGCTTCCGGTCCGCCGGGTGGTTCACCCCATCGTTGGTCGGGACCTCGCCGAGATCGAAGGGATTGACGCCCTCGAGACAGCCCACGTTGTAACCGTACTCCTGCGGATTCGAGCGGCGCTGGTGGTGGGTGTAGATGCCGCAGACCGAACAGAAGTAGTGCTTCGCCGTCATCGTATTGAACTGGTACGGCGTGAGGACCTCCTCGCCCCTCACGATGCGGATGCCCGACAGCGGAACCGAGGCCACGATCGCGCCCTTGCGGCGGCAGATCGAGCAGTCGCAGCGGCGCGGATCCACGATTCCGTTCGGCAGGCTCAGCTCCAGTTCCACCGCGCCGCAGTGGCAGCTGGCCTTGTGCTTCGCCAGGATGTGGGTACTGCCGACCTGCTTGATCATGTGCTCTCCTTTCTGTAGACAGGCAGGCCCTCGCTGCGACGCCCCAGCAGCGCGAGCCCGACAAGCCCGGCGACGATCATGCCCGTCGCGATGAGCTCGGCCTGGGTGGCGTGCATGCCGGCGAAGCTGTAGGGCGGATTCACGCGGATCTGCTCGATCAGCAAGCGCTCCACGCCGGCCAGCAGCAGGTAGAGCCAGAACAGCCAGCCGGTCCGGAACGGATGCCTGCGCAGCGCCCACAGCAGCGCAAAGCAGGCCAGGGCCATCACCGATTCATAGATGGGCGTGGGATAGACGCCCGGCGCGGCGATGACTTCGCCGTAGATGTTGTTCTCGTAGGTCTGGGCCCAGAACCAGGTCGGCAGCCAATCGGGCTTGAGGGCCATGTTGGCGGCCGTGCCCCAGTCGCCGTCGCCCGACACCTGGCAGCCCAGGCGGCCGATCGCGTAACCCAGCATCATCGCCGGCGCCACCGCGTCCAGCATCGGGCGCACCGGCAGCTGCCAGCGGCGCACGTAGACCAGCCCGGCCAGGGTGCCGACGATGAGGCCGCCGAAGACGCTCAGGCCGGAGCGGCTGAAGATCATGGACCAGGGATCCAGCGCGAACTGGTGGGTGTTCTCCAGGATGTGAAAGATGCGCGCGCCGACGATCCCCGTGAACATGACCAGCATGGTGAGGTTGGAGACGAGTTCGTGCGGCGGCTTGACGATCCACTCACCGTCGACGAAGCGCCGGCCCGGCAGCAGCGCGCCGGCCTCGTAGAGCCGGCGCAGCTCGGCGGTCAGACGGGCCGCCGCGGCGAACATCGCGCAGGCGACCAGGATGCCGAAGGTGGCGAACGGCAGCGGGAGGTCGAGGCCGGTGAGTGCGCGCACCAAGTCGCTCAGGTAGGGGTATGACATCGCGTGCTCTTCAATACTGTCGGAAACACGCTAATGTACCCGAAACCGGGTAATCAAACGCCGTTCACGCGGCCGAGAAAACGAAACAAGCGGACCGAAGTCCGCTTGTCGACGGGATCGTCCCCGGCACTGCCTTACTTGGCTGTGGGCTTGCGGCGCGACATGGCGAATCCGAGCAGGCCAAGTCCGATCAGCGCGGCAGACGCCGGTTCCGGAACATCTGCCGCGTCGACCTGGTAAGCCCAGAGCCCAAGGTCGGAAAAGGCGCTAGCATCAGTTTGCTCGTAGTGATACCAGTCGCTCTGGTTATAAACGAAAAACCATCCAACCGTGCTTGCATCCTGCCCCGACGCATCATAGTTGCCCCAGATCAGTTCACGCTCGCCGGATCGGCCCATCACGGCTGCGAGCTCGCCCCAGGACTGGGTGTTCAGGTTGGCCGAGCCGTTGGCCAGGGTTTGCACGGCGGTCAGGTCCGCAACCTGGAAACCGGCAGCATTGGCGATGGCCAACTGGTCCGCGTAGCTCTTGCCGAATAACACAGGCAGTTGGAGCCATACCAGATTGGTCGAAGTGTCTTTGAAGGTCGCGAGGCCACCTACCGCCTCATGGGCGACGAGGCCGGCATGTGCTTGCACACTCGCAGCCAGGATGAGCGAGGCGAAGATGGAAGAGATCAGCTTTTTCATTGGAAACCCTTTAGTTTTGTGTCTCCATAACAAAGCATGATACATGCCAGAAATATTTACTCATGTAATTCAATGACTTATGGAATCATCATTGTTGATTATGAAACCAGTGTAAATATTCTCGACACGCGCTCACCGAACGGTCGTTCAGCTCAGCAAGGAAATGGTGAACAATGCGTCAAAATTGCCACAAACTCAATGGGCGAAAATAAAGCGGGCCGAAGCCCGCTTTCCTGATGACGCCGCGTTGAGGATTAACGCTTGTCGATCCCCGGCACGTCGCGCACCGGCGAACCCACGAACAGCTGGCGCGGGCGGCCGATCTTCTGTTCCGGGTCGGCGATCATTTCGTTCCACTGGGCGATCCAGCCGATGGTACGGGCCATCGCGAAGATGCCGGTGAACAGCGAGACCGGGATGCCCAGGGCCGACTGCACGATGCCCGAGTAGAAGTCGACGTTCGGGTACAGCTTGCGCGAGACGAAGTACTCGTCGTTCAGCGCGATGCGTTCCAGTTCCATCGCCAGCTTGAACAGCGGGTCGTCCTGCAGGCCCAGTTCGTTCAGCACTTCGTGGCAGGTTTCGCGCATCAGCTTGGCGCGCGGGTCGAAGTTCTTGTAGACGCGGTGACCGAAGCCCATCAGCTTCACGC
>Ga0209023_10002432_pt1 | contig 23259 bp, 26 predicted proteins | sample LakOneMetagenome_FD_187468 | JGI IMG/M metagenome (GOLD analysis project Ga0209023, IMG submission 187468) | Freshwater and sediment microbial communities from Lake Erie, Canada (SPAdes) (version 2) | ecosystem: Environmental > Aquatic > Freshwater > Lentic | place: Lake Erie, Canada... | reverse complement strand
CGACACCCTGTGACTCACCGCGGGCGCCACGAGGCCAAGCATCGGCATCGAGATATCCGACGAGCCGGAGCTCGATCGCATGGCGGAAGCGCTGGCAAGCCACGGGTTTGCCGCGCGCGAAGCGACGACGAGCGAATGCGCGCAGCGGTTCGTTCGCCGTGCGCTGATCGTCGAAGACGCCAGCGGCAATGAAATCGACCTGGTGTTGCGGCCGGCGCTGAGCGGTCTCCGCTATTTCCCGAGCCGCGACGCCGGCGTTACCGGATTGCAGGGCGTCGGATTGCGTAGCCGCGCCATCAAGGACGACCTGAAACTCTGGACCACGATCCTCGGCGCCCGGATCACCGACCGGGTCGGTGACGTGACCTATCTCGGCATCGATCACAAGCATCATCGTTTCGTGCTCTATCCTTCCGACAGAGCCGGTCTGGTCTATATCTCGTACGGCGTCGAAAGCATGGATGCCGTGATGCAGAACAACTATTTCGTCCAGGAACGGCAGATCAAGATCGTGCAGGGACCGGGACGCGAGCCGGCATCGGGACAGATCTTCCTGCGATTTACCGGACCGGACGGTTACGTCTTTTCCTACAGCTACGGCCTCAACGACATCGAACCGCGGCATCGCCCCCGGCAATTCACGTGGGAGGCTTCTTCGCTCTGCGAATGGGGCAGCGAATGCACGGATATCGCCGAATTGCAGGCGACGCGGGCCGGATAATCTTTCTGCAAAGGAGACCAGCATGATCGAGCTCAGGGATCTCACCTATGTCAGGATGGGCGCGTCCAACCTCGAAGACGCCGGGAGCTTTGCGACCAGATGTCTCGGGTTGCAGATCGGCGAGCAGGCCGGAAAGGCGCTCTATCTCCGCTCCGACGACCGCGCCCATACGCTGTGCTACTTCGAAGGCGACCCCGCCGACCAGACCGTCGGGTTCGAGGTCGAGGACGAGAGCAAGCTGGAGGCAGCCGCCGCAACGCTCGACCGGCTCGGCTACCCCGTACATGCCGGCACGCCGACCGAATGCGCGTTGCGCAAGGTCAAGGCCTTCATCGGCTTCAAGGACCCTACCGGTAACCAGATCGAACTGGTAGCGCGGCCGGAACGCAGCGGCAAACGCTACTTCGCCACGCGCGACGCCGGCATCACCGGGTTCAGCCATGTCGGCCTTCACACCACCGATCCGGCGCGCGATGAAATGTTCTGGACCCAGGTTTGCAACGCCCGCGTCAGTGACCGGATCGGTGACATCGCGCTGATGCGCGTCAACGCCATTCATCACACCATCGCGCTGGCGCCCGGCCGCGGGCCCGGCATCCACCACGTCAACCACCAGGTCGAGAGCAACGACGACGTGCTGCGCTCCTATTACCATCTGTCGGGCCAGCGCGTGCCGATCGTGTTCGGCCCGGGCCGACATCCGACTTCCGGGGCGCGCTTCCTGTATTTCAAGGGACCGGACGGCATGGTGTTCGAGTATTCCGTCGGCGTCGACGAGATCGAGGACGAGGCCACCCATCGGCCGCGGCAATTCGGTTTCGAGCCGACCAGTCTGTGCATGTGGGGCTCCCGGTCCGGCGCCATGCCGCAGCCGAAATCCTGAGACGACAATCGAGCAAGCAATCCGCCGCAACGAGCGGTGCTGGACGAGGCTGGAAACATGGATCTTGGATTGAGCGGCCGCACCGCGATCGTCTGCGCGGCAAGTCAGGGACTCGGCAAGGCAACAGCCATGGCGCTTGCACGCGAGGGAGTCCATCTCTTCATCGTCGCCCGCCGACGCGAGGTGCTGGAGAGCACAGCGGACGAGATCGCTTCCGCCACCGGCAACCGGCCCAAGACGGTAGTGGCCGACGTGACGACCAGGGAAGGCCGCGATGCCATCCTGGCCGCCTGCCCCGCTCCCGACATCCTCGTCAACAATGCCGGCGGGCCGCCGCCGGGCGACTTTCGCAAGTTCGAGCGCGACGACTGGATCAAGGCGCTCGACGGCAACATGCTGGCGCCGATCGCCCTGATCAAGGCGACGCTGGACGGCATGATCGCGCGCAAGTTCGGTCGCATCGTCAACGTCACGTCGCACGCCGTGAAGGCCCCGGTCGCGATGCTGGCGCTGTCGAACGGCGCCCGTTCCGGCCTGACCGGCTTTGTCGCGGGTCTCGCCCGATCCACCGCCGCGCACAATGTCACCATCAACAATCTGCTGCCGGGCACCTTCGATACCGACCGCCTGAAATCGAACCTTGCGGCGCTCGCCAAAAATTCCTCGCGCGGCGTCAGCGAGGTCACCGACGAGGTCCGGACCGCCAATCCGACCCGGCGCTTCGGATATCCGGACGAGTTCGGCGCAACCTGCGCGTTCCTGTGTTCGGTTCAGGCCGGCTACATCACCGGTCAGAACATCCTGATCGACGGCGGCGCCTTTCCCGGCACGTTCTAGACTTTCCCGCGACGGACGGGACGCGATCGCAAAGCCGCCGCGCGCCCTTCCAACCACGCGACTATTTGGCAATCAATGCCATTTCCACAGACCAACGAGCGGCCAGTAGGCGAACATGAACAGAACGATGAGGCCATACATGATGGCGGCGAGCGGCAGGCCGAGCCGCATCATGTCCCGCGTCGTGAATCCGCCTGTGCCATAGGCGATCATGGCCGGAGCTGAAGTCACCGGGATGATCGACAGGCATTGGGCAATGAGTGCCACACCGAGCACGATTCCGACGATCGGCAGGTCCGGATTGTGCAGCGACACCAGAAACCCGATAATCGCCGGCGTAATGGCCGTCAGGCACGACGTGATGCTGGTGAAGCAGAAGCGGACAAAGAACACGACGACGAAGATCGTGATTGCGAGCGCCGTGACCGGCAACCCTCCCATCCCGGACTCGACGAACGCCACCTTTGACAGCCACGCCGCTCCGCCGGTCCTGGTAAACATTTCCGCCATCGATATGCCTGCGCCGAACAACAGGATCGAGTTCCAGTCAATTCGCTTGTAGAGGTCATTGCAGGTGATGACCCCGACCCCCGGCAATACGAGCAGCAGCACGCAAAGCACCGAAATGGCGGAAGATTCGACGTGGTGGACCTTGTCCGTCGCCCAGAGCAGGATCGTCAGTGCCATGATGAACGACGACCTCTTCTCGGCCGTGGACATTGGACCCAATTCGGCAATGCGCGCGGCGATGTAATCGCTGCCACCCGGCAATTCCGTAAATTCAAACTTGAACAGCCTGGTCGCCAGAAAATAGAGCGCCATTGAAAACACGACGGTGTAGGGAAAAAGGTAGATCAGCCAGTCGACATAGCCGACTTGGGGCTGACCGGCGCCGGTCAGGAAATTGACGATCACCGGATTGGGCGCGGCTCCCGTGAGCACGCCCACGCCGGTCACCGACGGCAAAATGCCGGCGAGAAGGAGCATGGCCTTACCGATCTGACTGCTGCGCGGAAGGCCAAATGCCTCGGTCAACCCGATCACGATCGGAACGAGAGTCGCCGCACGCGCGATCACCGAGGGAATGAAGAAGGTGAGCGCGAACGCGGTCAGAATGATGCCGAACATGATCGCATGGGTATTTGCGCCGACCAGCCTGAGGATCAGATAGGCTACCCGCTTTTCGAGCCCCGTACTCGTGATCGCCGCCGCCATGGCGAGACCGGCGGCGACAAACAGCCAGCCGCTGTTCGAGAAGCCGCTGAGCGCGAGTGGTATTGCCTTCGCCGTTCCAAGGATCGGCCCCGGATCGATACCGGCGGGTGAAAAGCCGAGCGCGAGGATCAACAGGAAAACGAGCGCAACCGCACTTACCCCATAAGGGATCGCCTCGGTGATCCACATCAGCACGACGAAGGCCATCACGGCGATGACGCGCTGCCCCGCGGGCGACAGACCGGTCGGCGACGGCGCCATGATGATTGCCATCATGACCGCGAGACCGAACAGTACGGTCAGGAATTTTTTCGTACTCGACCCCGTCGTTTCGGACGCAGCATGAACCAGCATCGACATGCGTTTCCTCCATTCCCTTTGTTGTTGTCTCGGTGCAGTGGCGATGGCGTTACGGTTTGGTTGCCGTTCCCAGCACCACGACACCATCTGCGGCCCGCACGCCTTGGCCTGCCGGCAAGACGAAGACGGGGTTGATTTCGGCTTCGATCAGGCGCTCGCCAAGCTGTGCCGACATCAGCGAAAAGGCCACGATCGTCGACACCAGCGCCTCGACGTCGGCCTTGGGGCGCCCCCGAAATCCATCAAGCAACGGCCAGGTGATCAGGTCATGCAGCATCGAGCGCGCCTCCTCCCGACTGAGCCCACCCTGCGGCGGCAACAGGCGCATCGTCGTGTCCTTGAAAAGCTCCGCGGTGACGCCACCCATGCCAAGCAGAACCGCCGTGCCTAGCGGATCACGGTGCATGCCCAGGATCAGTTCGGTGCCGCCCGCGACCATCTGCTGCACGAGAAAGCGTTGCGGACGCACGCCGGTCGCCTTCTCCACGTCGTTCGCCATGGCGGTCAGCCGTGCGCCGATCGTATCCGGCGTCAGATTGACGGCCACGCCGCCGACGTCGCTCTTGTGCGTGATCTCGCCGGACAGGATCTTCAGGACCACTTTTCCGCCAAGCTCGCGCGCCGCGGCTTCCGCTTCCGCCGACGTCTTCACGATTTGCTCGGCCACGGCGGGAATGCCGAACCGGGTGAAGAGCGTCTTGGCCCGGGCTTCGTCGAGCGAGCCCGGCGAAAAATCGCTGATGTCGATCCGCGGTTTGGCCGGCGCGACATCGGCGTTCCGCGGGGCCTCGGCTGCCAGGAGCAAGCCCGAGAATGCAGACGCGCAGCTTTCGGCCGACGCATAGGCCGGCACGCCGCGCTCTGTGAGAGCGGCGCCGACGTTCGGCGCGTGAGAGCTGACATAGGCGATGACCGGTTTGCCGGATAGCGGCAGACAGTCGTGGACCGCATCTGCAAGCAACGCCGGAGACCCGACTGCCGACGATCCCGCGATGACGACCAAGGCATCATAGGAAGGGCTGGCAAGCAGAGCGCGGATCGCTCCGCGCAGGATGTCCGGCTGCAGGCCGGCCAGGGTCAAGTCGACGGGATTGCGGTCGAGATTGGCATGTGAGCCCGACAGCAGCGAGGCGAGCCGAGCCGCGGTCTCCGCATCGGGCGCAGGCGTCTCGAAGCCGGCAACACCGAGACTGTCGGAGACGATTGTTCCGGCGCCGCCCGTGGATGTGAGGATCGCTACCCGCTTTCCGGCAAGCCTCCGTCCTGCCGCGAGAGCCGCCGGAATATCGAGTAGTTCTTCGAAAGTCTTCGCCCGGATCACGCCGACCTGTCTGAACAGCGCATCATACATGCGATCCGAACCGGCCAGGGCGCCGGTATGTGACACCGCCGCCTTGGCTCCGGCCTCGGAGCGGCCGATCTTGAATGCCACCACCGGCTTGCCGGCCGCGCGCGCTTTTCGTACCGCCTCGCGGAAGCGGTCCGGTTGACGGATCGCCTCGACATACAACGCGATGACCTGGGTGGCTTCGTCCGCTGCAAGAAATTCGATGAAGTCCGAAAGCTCGAGATCGGCTTCGTTGCTGGTGGAGACCAGCTTCGACAGCCCGATGCCGCGCGCCGCTGCACGGGAAAGCAAGGCCCCAAGGATTCCGCCGCTTTGCGATACCACTCCGATTGCACCCGCAGGGAAGTGATCCATCGCCAGCGCGCCGGAGGCCGACAGCACGATATTGTCGGTCAGGTTGACGAGGCCGATTGTGTTGGGACCTAAAATCCGCATTGAGCCGGCGGCTTCCAGAAGCTGCTTCTGGCGCAAGACACCTTCGGCGCCTGTTTCGGTGTAACCGGCGGCAACGACGATCGCCGCGGCCACGCCTCTTTGCGCAAGCTCACGCACCGCAAGATGGGCGCGCTCCGCGCCGAGCAGGACAATCCCGACATCGGGTACCGCCGGCAGCGCAGCGACATCGGGATAGCAGGTGAGCTCACCGATGCGTTCGACCTTCGGGTTGATCGGGTAAATCGCGCCGGAAAAGCCGTGCTTTTGCAGGAATGACACCGGGCGTCCCGAAGTCTTGCCTGGATCGGCGGAGGCGCCGATGACGGCAACACTACGCGGCCGAATGAGGCGTGCGATGGCGTTCATGGCATCACTCCTTCGAGGACGACTTTGCGAGGAACGCCATCACCGCTTCGCGGTGCTCGGCGCTGGTGTAGCAGATGGCTTGCGCCTGACTGCCGAGATCGAAGATCTCGTGGGCCGAACGCTCGAACGTCTGGTTGAGGATCTTCTTGCTCAATGCCAGCGCGGTCGGCGATCCCTGCGCGAGTTCGACTGCCCATGCCTGCGCGGCCGGCAACAGCTCTCCGGCGGCCACCTTGCGATCGAGAATGCCGAGCGCCAGGGCCTCCTCTGCCTCCACCATCCGCCCGGTGAAAATCAGGTCCTTCGCTCTCGGAAGTCCGACCCGGCGCGGCAGGAAATAGGATCCGCCGCCGTCGGGGATCAGTCCGCGTTTGATGTAGGACCAGGTGAACTTCGCGCGTTCCGAGCCGATCAGGAAATCGCATGCGAGCGCGGTATCGGCGCCGAGACCGGCCGCCGCGCCGTTCACCGCGGCGATGGTCGGCTTGGGCAGGTTGAGCAGCATGGATTGGACCCGATGCACGCCCTGCTGGCGGCTCCAGCCATTGAACGCGACCTTGCCTTGCGGAGCTTCCAGCCGCCGCTTCATGCCGCTGATATCGCCGCCTGCGCAAAACGCGCTGCCGCGCCCCGTCAGGACCAGTGCCCGGATCGCGTTGTCGCTCGTGACCGCCTGGAGCGCGTCGACAAATTCCGAGCGCATGGCGTCGCTCATGGCATTTCGGCGGTCGGGCCTGTTGAGAGCGATGGTGGCGACGCCTGCGTCGATTGAGAACTCGATGAGCTGATAGGTCATGTGAAAGCCTTCGATTGTGATTGACGTTGTGCGCCGGTCGTCATCGCGGAGGACGCATCACTCCGACCGCGCCGGCTGATGCCGCCTCGGGAATCTCGGCGCACGCGCCGAGCGACCAACGATGTCTCAATTTCAAAACCGGCGTCCGTCGCGTCCAAGCCGACGAACCGGACCAAGCCGGAGGTTACCCAACAGGAATGTCAGACATTGCGTTTCGAACTCCCGGGATGTTTTGCGATTGTTTTATTGCTTGTTTCTATACCGAACCGGCATAAAAGCGGATATCCTCGGTTTCCACTAGATGGAAATGGGCGGAAGAGCAGGCAGGATGGCTGCGGCGCGGCGATATTCCGGCGGTGCAAATGGAAACCGGTCGCTGGAACGGGGCATCGAGATCCTGCGTGCGTTCCGGCCCGGCGTCGATACGCTCGGTAACGGCGAAATCGCCGAGCGCACCGGTCTGCCCCGCTCGACTGTCAGCCGTCTGACCAAGACTCTGGTCGAGGCTGGCATACTCGACCAAGTTCGCACCGAGCGAAACTATCGCATTGCGGCCGCCGTGCTCAGCCTTGGCCACGCCGTCCGTATGGGATCGCCGGTGCTCAAGGTGCTCGCTCCGCTGATGCGAGCCGAATCGACGCGGCGCCGGCTCAACGTCGGTCTTGCGACGGCGGACCGTGCGATGATGGTCTATCTGGAGTCCATTCGCTACAACCCGCGCCCGACGCTGCGTAGCATCGTCGCCGGTCAGCAAGTGCCGATGGAATTGACCTCGCTCGGGCGCGCCTATCTTGCGGGAATCCCGGACGGCGAGCGCGACAGGCTGATCGCGCAATTCAGGCGACGCACCACCGCTGCCACCAAGGCGCTGAAGGCCGACATGCAGGAATCGATCCGAGCGGTCAGGCGCGACGGGTATTGTGCGGTGTCCTGGCAGCCCGGGGTGCTCGCCGTCGCCACGCCGATTGTCCTGGACGGCTTGCCGGTTTACGCGCTCAACATGAGCGTGCAGGATGTCCGGTCCACCGAAGCCCTTGGCGCAGAGATCGGCGACTACCTCTTGGCATTCGCGGCTCGATGCAGGGACGCACTCTCGGACTCAGGGCTCGATCCGGCCCTTTCCCGGCAATCCGCTGCAAAATTAACAAACCCTGTTTTCGCGGCTAACCTTCGACGCCCTCGCTCGAGCTGAGACGCTCGATCGCCTCGAGGTCATGGATCGTAACGGACGTGTACTTTGCCGTTGCGATTCCATCCTGCTCGAGACTTTTTCGACGGGCGCCCTGTCCTCAACGGCAAGAGCATCATGGTCGGCGCCCGCTTCGATGATGAATACGTCAGAGAGAATGGTCGCTGGCTGTTTTCAAAGGTGGTCTTGACCACCTGGTACATGGTCCCGGTCGAGCCGGGCTGGGAGGCCGCCGCATCGGGCACGCCGGCCTAACCGACATCGGCTCTCAATCGACTTTCGGTCCGGCCTTGTTATCCGGGGTGACATCGACCGAAATCGCCCTGCCGATCACCTTGGGCTGAGCCGGGCGGCAATCCTTCATGCACGGCTCCTTGTTCCAGAATTTCTTCTCGGTGGTTTCGCGATCGTCTTCGTAGAACGCTGCTGCATTCGGCATCTTGATCGAAGCGAAGTTCTTCTCGTTGAGCTCGAAGTTTTCGTCCTTGATGATGTCGTTCATCGTCAGGAGATAGGCGGTGAGCGCGTAGATGTCGTCGTTGGAAAGCGATCTCGCATTGCCGTAGGGCATCGCGCGCTTGATGTAGTCAAACACCGTCGACAGGTCCGGCCAGAACGATCCGACCGTCTTGTCCGGCCGGTCGGCCTTGAGCGTGCCTGCTCCGCCGGCAAGAACGGGCCAGCGCCCCTCGCCTTGCCCGAATTCGCCATGGCAGGACGCGCACTGCGCCTGAAATATTTCGTCGCCCTGCTTTGCCGTTCCCTTGCCGACTGGAAGACCGACGCCGTCGGGACGAACATCCGTATCCCACGCCTTGATCTCTTCCGGCAGCGCTGGGCGGCCGAGACCGAGCTTGGCGGAAGCCTTGGTGGTCGCGCCATCCGCCATCTTCTGCGCAGACGCAATCGATGGAGCCGCGACGGCCAAACCGCCGACCACGGCAAGCACGAACAGATTAGCCAATCTCGACATTTTCAGTCTCCCCACCCGCATGCACCAGCCAGGTCTGGATCCCGTTGTTGTGATAGATCGAGTTGACGCCTCGCACCTTGCGTAGCTCTTCCTTCGACGGTTGCACGTAACCGCTCGAATCCATCGCTCTCGACTGGATCATCAGCTCCTGGCCGTTCCAGTCGAAATCGACGTAGAAACGCACCATCGATTTGTCGAACACCGGTCCATCGATGCGGGCGGTCTGCCAGTTGCGCCCGCCGTCCATCGAGACGTCGACCCGCTTCACCGTACCGCGCCCGGACCAGGCGATCCCGCTGAGCACGTTGCGGCCCTTCTGCCTGAGCGGCGCCTGCGGCGACGGATTCGTCACCACCGACTTGGCGTCCATGATGAAGGTGTGCTTTCGCGAACGGCCGTCTGCCAGCAGATCGGTGTATTTCGACGTCTCTTCGCGGGTCTGCCACGGCTGGTCGCCGGCCTCGATGCGCCGCAGCCATTTCACCCACAGATTTCCTTCCCAGCCGGGGATGACCGCGCGCAACGGATAACCCTGCTCCGGACGCAGCGCCTCGCCGTTCATCGCAAAGGCGATCATGACGTCGTCGAGGGCTTTTTCGACCGGCAACGAACGGTTCATTCCGGCGGCGTCCGCACCTTCGAGCATCAGCCATTTCGCGTTCGGCTTGAGGCCGGCCTCTTCCAGCAGGAGCCTGAGCGGCACGCCGGTATACATGACATTGTGGATCATGCCGTGGGTGAACTGGCAGCCGTTGAGCTGGGCCCCGCGCCATTCCATTCCGGAATTGGCCGCGCATTCCAGGAAGTAAACCCTGTTCACGCGCGGCATCCGCTTGATGTCCTCCATCGTGAACACCAGCGGCTTGTCGACCAGGCCATTGATCATCAGCCGGTGGCTGGCCGGATTGATCTCCGCTACGCCGCTGTGGTGACGTTCGAAACACAGTCCGGAGGGCGTGATGATGCCGTCCAGTTCGTGGAGCGGCGTGAAGTTGACGGACGATTCGGCTGACGCCGTGAGCCAGGAAACATCGCGGCGGACGACGCCCTTCTCGTATTTCGACGGCAACCCGTATGGTCGCTTGTCGACCCCGTCGCCGAGATAGCGCGACCAGTCCTGCACCTCCGTAATCACCGGATCCGGTTTGGCCGCTTCACCGGCAATCGAAGGCTGTACGGCAATGGCGGCTCCGGCAAGCCCGGCCGCGCCGAGGAAGCGGCGACGATCGAGAATGTTCGATGACTTGTCACTCATGCGACGACCCCTCTCATTGCCCTCAGGCCCCGTTTACCTTCACGGCCGTTGTCGGCTCCGCCGCCACGACCCCGAGTTTGGAGATGTGGGATGCAACCACATCCCAGATCGGGGGGCCCTGCGTATTCTCGTTGATGCTCGCCCAACCGGAGACCGTATAGGTCTTGCCGGCCTCGATCGGCTTGCCGGACTTCAGATGGGTCATCGACGAAATCCGCGATCCCATCGGCTTCGAGACATCGATCGCGTATCCCATGCCGCCGGTGCGGACCATGTCGCCACCGCCCTGGAAATACGGATCGGGATGGAAGATGTTGTCGGCAATATCCTCGAGAACTTCCTTGAGCTGTGCGCCGGTCATTTCGTTGCGATAGCAGTTGGGATAGGTGATCGCCGTCGCGTTGGTGACGTGCTCCCAGGTGATGGTGTCGCCCGGAACAAGCGTTCCACCCCAGCGGAATCCGGGCGAAAGCGCGATCTCGGTATCGCGCTCCGACAACATCGCGTTGCAGATCAGGTCGTCGAAGGTTCCGTTGAAATTGCCGCGGCGATAGAGAAGCGAATCCGTCTTGCCGAGCGGCCGTGCCAGATCCTTCGCGTAGGGCGCCCTGACCTTCTCAACCAGCGCCGCCATTTCCGGATCGGGCTTGATGGCGTCGGAGAACACCGGCATCAACTTGAAGCGGATGCCCGCGACCTTCTTGTCTTTGACGTCGATATCGAGGCGCGACACGAACTTTCCGTGCGAACCCGAAGCAACCAGCGCCGTGTCTCCGACCCGGATCAGTCCCGGCATCGCATCATGGGTGTGCGCGGTCAGGATGACGTCGATACCCTTGACGCGACTTGCCAGTTTGCGGTCGACATCGAATCCGTTGTGCGACAGCAGCACGACGATCGAAGCGCCCTCGGCGCGCGATTCATCGACCTGCTTCTGCATCTCTTCTTCGCGGATGCCGAATTCCCATTTTGGAAACATCCAGCGCGGATTGGCGACCGCCGTGCGAGGCAGTGCCTGGCCGATGACGGCGATCTTCGCGCCGCCGCGCTCGAACATTTTTCGTCCCTCGAAGACCGGCTCCTGCCATTCGTTGTCGCGGATGTTCTGCGCCAGAAACGCGAACGGCGCCTTATCCGCGATCTCCTTGACCCGATCGGCCCCGTAGGTGAATTCCCAGTGGCCGACCATGGCTTCGACCTTGAGCGCCGACATGACGTCCACCATGTCCTGAGCCCTGGTCTGCAGCGAGGTCCAGCTTCCCTGCCAACTGTCGCCGCCGTCCAGCAACAGGACCTTGTCGCTGCCGCGCTCGGCCCGCACCGCGCCGATCAGCGTTGCAATGCGATCCATCCCGCCCATGCGGCCGTAGTTGCGAGCGAGAGAAACAAAGTCGTCCGACGTCAGCGCGAACGCATCGGCGGATCCGGTCGCGATATTGAAGAACTTTCGGAACTCTGCGTCCGAAATATGCGGCGGAAGTCCCTTGACTTCACCGACGCCGAGATTGACCGATGGCTCCCGGAAATGCAGCGGCACGAGCTGCGCGTGCGTGTCGGTCACGTGCAGGATCGTGACGGTGCCGAGCGGATCAAAACGCAGGATGTCGGCCTGGGTCAACCGCTGCTGCGCAGCGACGCGTCCGAGCCCGCCGATTCCGCCGCCGACGGTGAGGGCCGACGCAGCCGCCGTCGCCTGCAGAAATTCCCGCCTTGATATCATGACGCGCCTTTCCCTCCCCTGTCGCAGGGGAATTCCGCTCGGATAATTCGGGCTCCCCGAAGCCGTTACGGCTCGGGTATTACGGCCTAGACCACCGTCAGCTTGTTCTTTGCGACGTAGTCCGAGCCGTCATCGTCCTTCCAGGTGAGCGTGAACTCGCCCGTCTCCACCGCCTTGTAGAAAAACGACTGATAGGGGTTGGCGGAGATCGCCGGATTCCATTCCGCCTCGAACACGGTCTTGCCGTTGAAGGCTGCGATGAATTTGTTGATGATCTTGCGCGGCACGATCTTGCCGGCAGCATCCTTGCGCTGTCCGGACTCCATCTCGTGCGAAATCAGCGTCTTGATTTCGATCAGCTCGCCGGCCTTTGCCTGGGCCGGGAGACGAACGCGCGGGGTCGGTGTGGTAGCCATGGGGATTTCCTCGCCTGTCTATTCGTTCGATGACGACCCGGTTAGCCGCCGCAGCCGCCGATGGTGACCTTCACGACGGACTTGGCCATGTGCAGATTGCCGTTGGACATTTCCGCGATGCAGATCACGTTCTGGGTCTGCGCCAGGCGCATCCGCGTCGAGGCCGAAGCCTTGCCGCAGGCCGGGGTGAAACGGTAACTGACGATTCCCGGAAGCGGATTGCCGTCGGCAAAGACATGCACCGCCTTGACGTAGTCCTGTTCGGTCATCGGGCTTTCGATATCGACCGTGACCGGCACCACGAGACCGTTTTCGGCGATTTCGGGCACGTCGAGCTTGATCTTGCCGCTTTCGAACTTCTTGTCGCCGTAGAGTTTCTTGATTTCGGCGGCGACGGTTTGTTCGTCGGCGATCGAAATTCGCGGCGCCACAAGCGCTGCAAGGGCCGCGACTGCTGCAAAGGTCAGCGTTTCACGACGGTTGAATTGACCTGACTTCGAATTCATCTGTGTCCTCCCCGAGAGATATCTTGCGTACCCCCGCCGATAGAATCGCTTGACGTTTTCAAGTTTGATCTATCATCATCTGCAAATATCATTATATTGTTTTTTGTGAATGTAAAGATGCCGGATTCGAACCGGTTCGACAAGGCCCCGCCAAAGACGGCCTTGCGGAGGGAGGACAGGACGCATGCGACGAACCATGGCTGGCGCTGCCATAGCCGCTATCTGGCTGATGACATTCAACATCGTGGCATCCGCGCAGGATGCCAGCGAAAAGGAAATCGAACGCTATCGGGCGATGATATCGGATCCGCTTTCCAATCCGGGTTTTCTCGCGGTCGACCGCGGCGAAATTCTCTGGAGCGAGAAACGCGGTACCAAAAACGTCTCGCTCGAAGGCTGCGATCTCGGGATCGGCGCCGGCAAGCTCGAAGGTGCTTTCGCCGCGTTGCCGAGATTCTTTGCCGAACCCGGCAAGGTCATGGACCTCGAGCAGCGGCTTTTGTGGTGCATGCAGACCGTCCAGGGGCTCGATACCGCGGACATCGTGGCACGTCGCTTTTCCGGCCCCGGCAAGCCCTCCGACCTCGAAGACCTCGTCGCGTTCATCGCCAACAAATCCAGCGGGATGAAGATCAACGCGCCGCTCGCCCACCCCAGGGAACAGGAGATGGCTGCGGTCGGAGAAGCGCTGTTCTATCGCCGCGGCGGAGTGATGGATTTCTCCTGCGCCACCTGTCACGCCGACGAGGGCAAACGCATTCGGCTGCAGGGGCTTCCGAACCTGTCGAAGCCGGGTAAACAGCCGCAGGAAACGATGGGAACGTGGCCGACCTATCGGGTTTCGCAGGGCGCGCTGCGAACCATGCAGCATCGGTTGTGGGACTGGCTATCGCCAGCAGCGCTGGCCGATCCCGGCATTCGGTTCGGACAGCATCACCGCCCTTACCGTCTTTTTGCAGAAGCAGGCGTCAGGCGGCGAGATCGTCGTGCCGTCGATCAAACGCTGAGGGGCGCATCATGAAAAAAACAGCGAAACTCGCCGCACTGATCGTCTACGCCGGCTTTGCCGCACTTCCGGGCGCCGCCATGGCCCAAACCGCGTCAAAGACGGTCGATCCCGCCATTGTGGAGAAGTACCTGCACGATACTTTCGGCAAGGCTCCGCCGGAGTGGCAGCAGCGCATCAAGCCTGACGAAACTCTCGCCACCTGCAACCTCTATCGTAACGACGTCCCGTCCGCGGAAGCCGACAAGATCGTCAAGCGCGAACTGGCCAAGGTGGTTTACCCCGCCGACGGCAAGTATCTCGGCGACTGGAAGGAAGGCCGCAAGATCGCCAATAACGGCCGCGGCGGACAGTTCTCCGACGACGACAAGACCGAAAACGGCGGCAATTGCTATGCCTGTCATCAGATGGAAAAGGCCGAAGTCAGCTACGGCACGCTCGGCCCGAGCCTGACGGCCTACGGCAAGGACCGCAAGTTCGATCCTGCGGAAGCGAAAAACGCTTTCACCAAGATCTACGACTCGCAGGCCGTGCTGGCCTGCTCGAATATGCCGCGGTTCGGCGCAAACAAGGTCCTCAGCGAAAAGCAGATCAAGGATCTCGTCGCATTCCTGTTCGACCCGGAATCGCCGATCAACAAATGACGAGGCGGGCTGCGCAGCCTGCCTTACGCTGTCATGCGCGGTCGTTCGAGCGCTCCGTAGACGAACCCCATGGCGAGACTATAGGTCGAGAGCATGGCCAACGAAAACAGCGCAGGCCATGCGCCTTGGCCGATTGCGTTTGCAAACAGGCCGAGCCCGACCAGGGGAAAGGCGACCGTGTTCATCGTCAGCCAGCCGCAAAAGCCAAAGGCGAGACCTTTCGCAGCGCCGCTGCCCCCGGGCAGATATCGGTAGAGATAGCCGAAGACGCAGCCGACCACCGTCGATCCGTTCAGGAACGATAACAACCAGAGAACCTGCGGATGAATGTCACGGCCGAGCAAATCGCTCGCGGCCGACTGAAAGTGTTCGAACGGCTGAAACGACGGCAATATCCCGGCCTGCGTCTTGAAATACATGAGTGCAGTCGACGCGGCGCTTCCGCACAGCCCGGCAACGGCCGAATTCCAGACCCACACCCAAAGCGCCCGACCACGACTGGACAATTTTCTGGTTCCTGCGCGGCGTGAATCTCAAACCTGGCGCTTCAGCCAGTCGAGAAACGGCGCATTTTCATATCCTTTCTCGCGCACATATCGGAACATCGCCAGAAACGCGGGCGGCTCCAGCAATCCCGGCATGCGGGCGACTTCGCGCCCCTGCCCGCTCACGGCGGCAAGACCGCCTGCCTCTTCGGGGAAGAACTGGATCGTCGGCGTGAAGCGAATGGCGTAGTTTTCTCCAAGCGCCTTCTCGCCAAGCTTGCGGCCGTCAAAATCGGTCACCGCGCGCGCACCGATGTGGTTGAGGTGCAGGATCTCGAAATTGTCGCGGACATAGCTCTCGATCCGGGGATCGGTCAGATGTACTTCGTGCATTCGCTTGCAGGCCGGACAACCCTTGAGGCCCCACATGATCGCGAAGCGCTTGCCCTTGGCCGTAGCGCTCGCGAGGTCTTCGGCCAGTTCCAGAAAGCTCTCCAGATACCAGTCCATCTGGTACAGGCCGTCCTCGCCCAGGGTAGCCTTGGCGGAAACCGGCGACATACCGAGGCCAGGCAAGCCCGACGCCACCATGGCGGCAATGGCACTACGTCTCGTGAGCATCAAGACCTCCTGCTCTAACCGATTGAACCGAACACCGGAAACATCTGCAACAACCAGCCGGCGATGCGCGGCATGCCGCCGGTCAGGAACAGGACACCCGTCAGCACGAGACCGGCGCCGATCGCCTTCTCGATCGCACGCATGTGATGGCGCAGCCGCGCCAGCAGCCGGATGAATTCGCCCGAGAACAGCGCTGCCAACAGAAACGGAATGCCGATCCCGGCGGCATACAGTGCGAGCAGAAGCGTTCCCCGCGCAGCCGACGATTCGCCTCCCGCCACCATAAGGATCGTAGCCAGCACCGGTCCGGCGCACGGTGTCCACCCGAACGCAAATGCCAGGCCGATCAGGTAGGCGCCGAAATATCCCGCAGGCCGATTGACGACCTGGAAGCGCGCTTCGCGAAACAGAATACCGATCCTGAACAGACCCAGGAAGTGCAGTCCGATGCCAACGATCAGCACCCCGGCGACGATGCCGAGCAGCTCGAAATGGGCGTTAACGGCCTTGCCGATGACCGATGCCGAGGCGCCAAGGGCCACGAACACAGTGGAAAATCCCGCCACAAAGGCAAAAGACAGCGCCAGAACGTGCCAGTTCGGACGAAAGCCGGGCAAGCTTTTGTCACGGTCGAGATCGTCGAGGCTGACCCCGGCCAGAAAGCACAGATAGGGCGGGACCAGTGGCAAAACGCAGGGGGACAGAAATGACAACAGCCCTGCCCCCAGTGCCCCGATCAGGGAGATATTCGAAATCACGGCGCTTCCAGCTCTGGCAGATATATGCGAATTCGTGTATGTGTAGCACATGTGCCCGGGCAAACTGCAAAGAATAGTTCTGTTGGTCCTCGTTGCGACCGCGACGAGCCTGGCCTGGATTCAGGGCGGCCGGGCCGCAGAACTCGTGATGTTCGAGCGCGATGGCTGTGCATGGTGTCAGAGATGGCTCCACGAGATCGGGCCCGTCTACGACAAGACCGCGGAAGCAAAGGTGCTGCCGCTTCGGCGCGTCAGCATGGACGCCCAACTTGCCGGCGACTTCTCGCTGGCCTCGCCGGTGCGCTACACTCCAACCTTCGTTGCGGTCGACCACGGCCGGGAGATCGGACGCATCACCGGCTTTCTCAACGACGATGCGTTCTGGGGCTTGCTCTCCACGCTGGCCACGCGCATTACCTCGCCTGTTTCGCCAATTGAAAGAAACTGACCGAAATGCCCTCGATCCTGTCCACCGAGCTTGAAACCGAACTCCGCGACGGTGAGGAGTACTCGCCCGAACTTGATCAGTTGATGCGCAAGGCGCGCAAGGCCAGCAATTTCCTCAAGGCCCTGTCGCACGAAAACCGCCTGCTCCTGCTGTGCCTGCTGGCCGAGCGCGAGCGTTCGGTCACCGAGCTCGAAAATATCCTTTCGATGCGGCAATCGGCGGTATCCCAGCAACTTGCGCGGCTTCGCTATGATGGCATGGTCGATACGCGCCGCGACGGCAAGACGATCTACTACAGCCTCGCCAACGAGGACGTGCGCCGGGTGATTTCGGTGGTCTACGATATTTTTTGCGCGCCCCCTCCGGCCGCAAAGAAGAAGAAATAGCCGAACAAGGCTGGACCAAATCAGGGAGAGACCATGCAGAGCCTGTCGGCCTGGCTGCCGGGGCTCGGCGGCTTCGCGATAGGCGCGGCCGCCGGGTTTGCCGTTCGGCATGCGCGGCTTTGTTCGTTCGGCGCCATCGAAGATGCGTTGATGGGACACGACAGCCGCCGCCTGCGGATTTTCGGTCTGGCGCTCGGGATTGCCGTGCTGGGCACCCAGTCGCTGGTCATTTCCGGATTTCTTCGGCCCGAACTCACGAGCTTTGTGTTGCCGCAGGCGCCGCTCGCCGCAATGGTGATCGGCAGCATCATGTTCGGGATCGGCATGGCCATGGTCGGCACCTGCGGATTTGGCTCCCTGGTACGGCTCGGCACCGGCGATCTGCGCAGCCTGATCGTCGTTCTGGTTCTCGGCGCCACCGCCTATGCGACGCTGCGCGGTGTACTTGCTCCGCTCCGGATAGACGTGCTCGAACGCCTTTCGATCAGCATGCCCGATCAGGTGCCTTCCGACATGGCATCGCTTTCCTCGCATGCACTGGGTCTGGACGTACGTGCGATCCTGACCATCCTCGTCGGCACCGGCCTGTGTCTGCTGGCGGTCGGCGATGCACGATTGCGGCGTTCGCCGCGGCTGCTGTCCGCCGGAATTGCGCTCGGCATTCTGGTGGTCGCCGGCTGGCTCGTCACGGGTTCAACGGGTGACGATTTCGACCTGCCGACACGGCCGCAGAGCCTGACCTTCGTATCCACGATCGGAAAGGCGCTTTATGCCGGCGTGCTCAACGCGGCGAGCTTCGCCGACTTCGGCGTCGGCAGCGTATTCGGCGTCGTGGCGGGTTCGTGCCTGGCGGCATGGCGATCTGCCGAACTGCGCTGGGAAGCCTTCGACGACGATCACGAGATGCGGCGATATCTGGTCGGTGCAGCCATGATGGGGATCGGCGGCATCCTCGCCGGAGGCTGCACCATCGGTCAGGGGCTTACCGCGGGTTCGTTGCTCGCCCTCTCCTGGCCTTTCGCCGTCGGCGGCATGGCTCTGGGCGCAAGGCTGGGAATCGCCTTCCTGGTCGACGGCTCCGTCAGCGAGATCGTCCAGCGTGGCTGGGCAAGCCTGCGCAGCAAGAACGACGTTTAACGGCCCAGCCTTGTTTTGGGGCCCAGCCTTGCTTAAGAGCCAACGACGCGCGGAACCGAAGGCTGCATGACGGGCTGAAGCGCGTCGATCGCGTAGTGCGTGGCGATCGCTCCCGCCCACATCGCCGTCAGCGCGATCCAGGCCGTCAACGCGAAAATGGCTCCGCCTGTCACCCCGGCGCCGACGGCACATCCCCCCGCCAGCATGCCGCCAAAGCCCATCAGCGCCGCGCCGATCAGGTATCGCCACATTCCCGGACCATCGTGAAATCCCTGAACCTTCCATTCCCGCGTCACGAGGGCAGCAAGCAGCGAGCCGGCAAAAACGCCGGGCACTAGCCCGGTATCGAATCCCAACGGCACCGATGTGGAGTTGATCAATCCGATCAGGGTGTCGGCCGACGGCCCGGTAAAGCTGATGCTCTTGACCTGGACTGGAGAAAACGAAAATCGCGAGACCGTCCACGTAAACAGCCATCCCGCGGCAACGGTCAGTCCGACGCCCACCGCGCTGACGCCGGCCAGAGTGCCGACGCGGGCACGCCTCGCGAGCCAGAGCCCACAACCAAGCCAGACGATGCCGAGCCACACGCCCACCTGGGGACCACCGGCCACAAACGACATGAGATTGCGCGAGGCGCCACCCTGCACTGTCCACAATTCCGAAAGCCATTCGCGCAGCGGCGAAAGCGCGCCCCTCAGGGAGGCCTGCGCCACCACCGTCAGGACGAGGCCGGACACCAGCGCCCGCAGGTTTCCCGTCGCTGACAGCACCAGAAGGCGGCTGGCGCAACCTCGGGCCAGGATCATGCCGGCGCCAAACATCAGGCCGCCCATGATGCTGCCGGAAATGCTTCCGCGCGCGGCAAGCTGTCGGGCCCCGGTGACATCCAGCAGACCCGAGGCGATCAGCACCTGTGTGGTTACCACGGCGGCCGAGAAGGTCAGCAACCAGATCGCCAATTTGGGGCCCAGCGAGCTCATCGAAAATTCGATCACCGCCGAGCGCAGACAGAATTTACTCACCTGCGCAAACGCGCCGAACGCCAGTCCGATCAAAAGTCCGCCGGCGGCGAGCACCACCGCATCGCCGGCGAGATCGATGAGGGTTTCCCAATTCAAGACGGCCGATTCCTCTTTTGATCCTGCCGACGGGTGGCGACCAAGCGCTTGAGCCAGCCCTGCGGAATCCTTCGGTGCGCCCTCTGTTGTCGAGCAAACAAGAGAATTTGGCGCGTTGATCCACGTCAATGCTCAGTAGCTCGCCGCCAGTAATATATCAACACATATGAATATTTGGAGACGTAAAATGCCCTCTCTCCAGGATAAGGCCTGGTCGCCCTACGTCGCCGGCGTGTTGATCGGCCTGTTACAAATTCCGGCATTTCTCCTGATCGAGACCGCACTCGGAGCTTCGTCGTCCTACGTCACGGTCGGCGACGCGATTGCGAACCTGCTCGATCCTTCACTGTCCCGAATTGACTACGTCGCAAAACATCTGGCAGCGACGGCCAAGAACATCTGGCAAGTCGCGCTCGTCATCGGCATAGCGATCGGCGCCTTCATTTCGATGAGAATGTCCGGCGCCAGGCGCCGATCGATCTCTCCGATATGGCGCACGGCGCTCGGTTCATCTTCTGCATCGCTGCGCTACGGCGTGGCCTTTATCGCGGGCTTCCTGATGTTGTTCGGGGCTCGTATCGCCGACGGCTGTACCAGCGGCCACGGCCTGTCCGGCATGGCGCAACTGTCGGTCGGCTCAACGGTCGCGGTAGCAGCGATGTTCGCCGGCGGTATCGTCACCGCCTCGCTGATGCTTCGTCGAATCTAACGCGGGAGCACTTCACCATGTCCAATTCAATTGGTATCGCCATCCTTACGGGCCTTGCGATGGGAATCGTCTTCGGGTTCGCCCTTGAAAAATCGCGCGTGTTCGAGCCGGGCATGATCGTCGGCCAGATGCAGTTGCGTAACTTCATCATGCTGAAGATCTTCCTGACGGCCGTCGCTACGGGGGCGGTCGTACTTGCGGTGCTCAACGGCTTCGGTGTCGTCAAGTTGCAGCCCAAGGCGGCGCTATACTCGGCTGATCTCGTCGGCGGACTCCTGCTCGGCGGTGGCATCGCTCTCGCTGGAGCCTGTCCCGGCACCACGCTCGCGCAGATTGGCGTCGGTTATCGCGACGCCTGGTTTACCCTTTTGGGCGGCCTGACGGGCGCCGTTGCTTTCTCCTATGCGCAACCCTGGCTCGACAAGGCGCTGATCGGGACGGGACCGAAACTGATCTTCACCGACCTCGCCGGAATTCCTTACTGGGAAGGCGCAATCGCGCTCGCCGCGATCATTGCGCTGATCCTGGCGTTGATGGAGAAACTCCGCTCCTGGCGCGGCGACCTCGGTTCGGACGTCGACGGCAACGCCGTGGGATCCGAACGGCGACTCGAACACCGCGCCGTTGCGGCAGAATGAAATCAGGCCGATCGACATGCAGAACCCGTGGTCCCACGGGGGTGCAGGCTAGCTAGCCTTAAACCTTTTCGGCAATAAAATGCGGCGGCGGCCGAATCACGGCCCGAAATTGCGCGGCAAGGATGCCGGATTTACCACCGCAGGAGGTTTGGATGTTCGAGTTCAGCAAGCGCCGTATGCAGGTTGCCGAACTCGATCCGATCAATCATCCGCCCACAGGTCCAAGTGCAGCTCTGCAAGATACGCTCGTTTCGTGCCTCAACGATCTGGCGGCCGGCAAGCTCGACCGCAGTCTTGCCGACATCGATGCCTTTGTGTCCGACAAGAGCGTCAAGCCCGCCCTGATCGAAGCTGTCCACTTCCTGTTCAAGTCGCTCGGGCAGCAAGCATCCACCGATCTCGATCTGACGGTCGATCTCTGCATCAACAGCAACGAAGCGTCTATCAGCGGGGCGAAGCTGATATCCGCTTCCGTCGACCAATCGAGCCGGTGCCAGGGCCTCGCCGCGGCATCGGTCGAAATGGTCGCATCCGTTAAGACCATCAGCGAATCCAGCAACTCCGCGGCTGCCGAAGCTACCGCCATGCGCCAAATCGTCGACCAGAGCGTCGCCGACGTGCGGCGGACGATGTCGACAATGGATGGGATTGCGCAATCCGTTCAGGACACCTCGGCAAAGGTCGCCGACCTCAGTGCCGCGTCGGTCGAGATCGGCTCCATTGTGGGAACGATCGAGGCAATCGCCAGCCAGACCAACCTGCTGGCGCTGAATGCAACCATCGAGGCAGCCCGTGCCGGAGAGTATGGCAGGGGTTTTGCCGTGGTCGCCGGCGAAGTGAAAAACCTGTCGCAGCAGACCAGCAAGGCCACAGAGGACATCAAGACGCGCATTAACCGCCTGCAGAACGAGATGGCGAAGATCGTCGAAGTAATGTCGGCGGGAGCCGGCGCGGTTCAGACCGGTAGCGACGAAATGAGGGAGCTTGCAGCCAAGATCGACGAAGCGGGTCACCGCACGGCTACCGTGAGCGCGAAGATGGACGAGATCTCCGGGATTCTCTCCGAGCAAAGCGCGGCGGTGGACGAAGTCGCGCAAGGAATTACCGTGATCGCCGATTTGTCGGTTGCCAACGTCGTCGAGATCAAGGCACTGGCAGACACGATGAGCAAGACCGATTCCGATATCGGAAAAATGCTGGGTCGGCTTGCCAACCTTTCGCTTGCCGACAAGGTGATCCGTCTGGCGAAGGCGGATCATGTGATCTGGAAGAAACGGCTCGTCGATATGTCTGTCGGCCGGGTAACCCTCAAGGCCAATGAACTCAGCGACCACCGGAATTGCCGGCTCGGCAAGTGGTACTACGCCGATGGCGTCGGACAATTCGGCGAAAACGCCGTGTTCAAGCATCTCGAACATCCGCATGAAGCAGTCCACCGGCACGGTAAAGAGGCCGCGCGATTCTTCGAGCTCGGCAAGATGCAGGACGCTCTGAGCGAGATCGCCAAGGTTGAAGCGGCGTCCATCGAGGTACTTTCCGACCTCGACAGGCTGCGGGCGAAGAATGTCTGACGTGCGAAAATTCCCGCACTGAGATCACCGGCGGCGTTTGGCTATTTCCCGGTAGAGCGCCTCCGGACTGACACCGATCTGATTGGCGACGAGCTTCCATTCGCCCCGCTGCGGACTGCTGCCGCCATTCCAGGCGATCCAGGCATCGAGCCTCGCGGCCACCGTTCCCAACGAAAGAATTTCCGCGCGAAGCCTTGTGCTCTGAAGCTCCCGGGCGAGATGGAAGGCCCAGGCATTGCTGAACTCGAAACTTCTTGCGAGCAGCCGCTTGAGGCTGGCTTTTGCATACATATGAGTGTCGGCGGCGCCGAATGCGACGGCGTCGCAATGATAGGTGCCGGAATAGAGCGACGCCTCTGCCAGGATCGATCCGGGGCCAGCCCGTTGCAGGATCAACACCGATCCATCGCGCTGATTCCGCGCCAGGTAGATCGACCCCGTCAGTACGATATGGATCGCGGTGACGGGATCGCCGCGATGGAACAAGTACTGGCCTGCATCGAAGTGCTGCGGACGGGCGCGCAGATCCCGCAAATAGCTTTCGATGGATCGCGACATGATAGCTATCATGTCGGAAGACGGGTCTATGTGGCAATATGATTGTTGGCGGGCCTGCACCTGGTCCAGCTTTGGTCGCAGGCACAGTCTGGCCAGGGGCTCCGCTGCAGGATTGAACTTCCGGAGGAACCATGCGCGCCTTGATGGTTGTGTTCGT
>Ga0209023_10002431_pt1 | contig 23268 bp, 12 predicted proteins | sample LakOneMetagenome_FD_187468 | JGI IMG/M metagenome (GOLD analysis project Ga0209023, IMG submission 187468) | Freshwater and sediment microbial communities from Lake Erie, Canada (SPAdes) (version 2) | ecosystem: Environmental > Aquatic > Freshwater > Lentic | place: Lake Erie, Canada... | reverse complement strand
ACTAAAAAGCTGGGTACTGTGCACTGGTATTTTACCGAGCAATACCAGCATTGCATCTCCACCTTTGTACCCGTAACCACTACCGTACATCCGCTGCCTGTCCCTAAGATAGCGGACAGCAGCATGCCGTCAACGATCTGCATCGGTGACACTATTTATCTTAAAGCCTCGGGAGGTACCTATTACACATGGACACCCGCAGACCAGGTTATGAAAGATTCCGCAGGCAATGAATTTATCAGGGTAATTAGCCCTGTAAATATTCAATTGAAAGCAGCGGATATTTATGGCTGCGCAGACTCTATTACCCATCAATATAAGGACCTGCAATATTGTTGCCTGTTCTCTTATCCGAATGCATTCACGCCAAATAAGGATGGAAAGAACGATGGATTCAGGATCATATCATACGGCAACCTGACAGAATACAACCTGCTTATTTTTAACCGCTGGGGACAACAGGTATTTCAGACCAATGATCCACGCGAATACTGGGACGGCACTTTCGGTGGTGTTCCGTGCGATATGGGCACTTACTATTATTACTTCAAGGCACAATGCCTTACCGGTAATAAAGAAGAGTCTAAAGGCGATGTTATACTGATTCGCTAATTACCTAAATTCGCACCATGAAATTCCTCATAGCCGGTTTAGGCAATATAGGCGCGGAATATGATGCCACACGTCACAATATAGGATTTGATGTAGCTGATACGTTTGTAATAAAGAACGGAGGCTCTTTCGAGTTAGGTCGTCATGCATTCGTGTCGGAGGTAAAATGGAAAGGAAAGACCTTCGTGGTCATTAAACCGACTACATACATGAACCTTAGCGGAAAAGCCATAAAATACTGGTTGGACAAAGAGAAGATACCCATGGAAAACATGATGGTAATAGTTGATGAGCTGGCATTGCCGCTGGGCACTTTGCGCATACGTGCATCAGGAAGTGCCGCTGGCCATAATGGTCTAAAAAGCATAGAAGCATCCCTGCTCACGGATAAATATCAACGCCTTCGCTTCGGCATTGGCAGTGATTTCCCAAAAGGCCGCCAGGTAGAATTTGTCTTAGGAAAGTGGAAGCCTTCTGAAGTACCAATGGTGAAGGAGATGATGCTGAAAAGCGTGGATGCCATAGAGTGTTTTGCATCGCAGGGCATTGGCAAAGCAATGACCTTCTTCAATAAATAAAACCCCAAACCCTAACGGGGCTTCCATTCGCGCTGATAGCAACAACTCCATTAATAAAAACAGAGAAGTGTACCTGGGTGGTACACTTCTCTGTTTTATCTATAATCTAAGTTCCAGAAAAAAGGAGAAGCCCCTTTAGGGGGTGGGGGTAATTAATCAGGCTGATGGAATGAATACCTGTAGTCAACAGGGGATACATAGGTTTCCTTGATGGTCCTTGCGCTTAACCACCTGAACAGATTCAGGATAGAGCCTGCCTTATCGTTTGTACCTGATGCCCTTGCACCACCAAATGGCTGCTGGCCTACTACCGCACCGGTTGGCTTGTCGTTGATGTAGAAGTTACCTGCACTGTTCACAAGCGCCTTGGTCATATACTCGATGGCGTGCCTGTCCTGGGCGAAGATAGCACCTGTAAGCGCATACGGAGATGTATTATCTACTACGTCAAGCGTTTGTATCCACTGGTCTGTCTCATATACATATATGGTCAGCACTGGGCCGAATATTTCCTCGCACATGGTTACGTAAGACGGATCAGAAGCCTCTATCACTGTAGGCTCTACGAACCAGCCCTTAGAACTATCGCATTTACCGCCACATAATATTTTTGCTGCGCCATTGCTGTTCTTTACACCGTCAATATACTTCGATATGCTCTTGAATGATTTCTCGTCTATTACCGCATTGATGAAGTTGGTAAAGTCATCTACTATACCCATTTTCATAGTTTTCAATTCGGCTACCAGCTTTGTCTTTATTTCTTCAGCCAGGTTTGCGGGCAGGTATGCGCGCGATGCTGCAGAACATTTTTGTCCCTGGTATTCGAATGCGCCACGGGCAAGGCCTGCTACCACAGCATCAACACTTGCTGTCGGGTGCACGAATACGAAGTCCTTACCACCTGTTTCACCAACAATACGTGGATAAGATTTGTAGGTTGCTATATTAGCACCTATGCTCTTCCACATGCTCTGGAATACTCCCGTAGAGCCTGTGAAGTGTACACCTGCAAAATAAGGATGCGCATAGCAGATATCTCCTACCATTGGTCCGGGAGGATAGATCAGATTGATAACACCATTCGGCAAACCAGCTTCCTGCAGTATTTCCATGAATACGCTTGCAGAGTATACCTGTGTATTGGCAGGCTTCCATACCACCACATTGCCGCACATAGCAGGCGCTGTAGGCAGGTTACCACCTATTGCTGTAAAGTTGAACGGGGTTACCGCCAATACAAAGCCTTCCAGCGGACGATACTCCATACGGTTATCCATACCCTGCGGAGATAATGGCTGCTGCTTGTATATCTGGCTCAGGAAGTGAACATTGAAACGCAGGAAGTCGATCAGTTCACATGCGCTGTCTATCTCTGCCTGGTAAGCATTCTTGCTCTGCCCCAGCATGGTAGCCGCATTCATTCTATATCTGTACCTGGTAGCCAGCAGTTCTGCAGCCTTCATAAATATAGAAGCACGGTGCTCCCAGCTTGTGGCAGCCCATGACGCACGTGCATTCATGGCTGCGTTTATTGCATCATGTACATGCTGCTCACCGGATGCATGGAAATGGCCCAGCAAATGAGCAGTCTCATGTGGCGGACGAATTTCTTTCTTATCGCCGCTGCGTACTTCCTGTCCGTTAATATACATAGGTATATCACGTACAGTTCCTTTCAGTTCTGCAACAGCTTTTTGCAATGCCTTGCGCTCTGCGCTATGTGGTGCATAACCCTGTACCGGTTCATTCTTTGGTTCTACGAAATCGAAATATGCGTTATTCATTTATAAAATGTTTGTGTTGATTTACGGAAGGATAATTTGGAGTGCAAAGGTAGCTTTTTACCTCAAAAGGGGCAATGAGTTAAAATGTTAAAAAGACAAAATGTTTAATATTTCACTAACTCAATGCTATTTTATGGAATCTAGTTACTTTTTCATCTTAATAACAGGAACGGCAGCCTGTATACTGTAATTTGCCAACTGTAACTGTACAATTGCCAACTGCAAACAACCATATCCACCTCTCTGACGAGGAATTACTGCAAGCCTTCCGGGCGGGCGGTGACACCCAATGGCTGGGCTATCTGTTGCAACGCTACACTACCCTGCTGCTCGGTGTGGCCATGAAGTACCTCAAGGATAAGTCTCTGGCAGAGGATGCTGTGCAGCAGGTATTCCTGAAAGCACTTACACACATGCCTCAAGAGGAAATACTGAACTTTAAAGGCTGGCTATATATACTGATGCGCAACCACTGCCTGCAGCAGTTGCGCGACAGAACCCATTTAACTGATGATACTGCACTCGCCAATGTGTCAGCCACAACAATAGATAAAGAAGAGCTGCTGTGGCAGGAGCAAACACTGGAACGGATGAATGAGGCGATCAACGAGCTGAATGATGAACAAAAGAAAACTATCGTGTTGTTTTACCTGGAAAGGTATAGCTATGAGCAGATCATTGAAGCTACGGGCTATACCTTTATGCAGGTAAAGAGTTATGTGCAGAACGGCAAGCGGAATTTAAAAACTATTTTACTCAAGAAATCAGGAACACGCCAATGAGCGACCCGAATAACATATCATCTTTTAACAACGAAGGAAAACCAAAGCTTTCTGACGAAAGGCTCATGGCCTATTTCGAAGGGAAGCTGTCGCCGGCTGAGCAGCATGAAGTGGAGCAATGGCTGGCCGACGAGGGCATGGAAAGCGATGCACTGGAAGGTCTTCGCGAACTGAAGCCTGAAGAAACAAAACATACTGTAACCAAGCTCAATCACCAGCTTCGTAAATCTTTAACAAATAAAAAAAAGAAACGTAAGCCATTAAAAACAGAACAGTACACATTGGTGGCAATTGCTATAATATTATTACTCATCGTTCTTGCCTATATTGTGATTAGAACGACGCTCTGATATAGCGCCATTTTAGTAATTTACAACACAGTAAAACAGGAATGACGAGCATGAAACGATTGACCTTCTTAACAACACTACTCATCAACTGCATAGCCGCGCACGCACAAACCGACAGCGTTCGCGTATGGAATAAATGGTGCTCACGTAAGGACACCGCACTGCTGTTTACCGCGGCCAATAATACGATAGCCATATACAGCCCCACACTAAAGCCCACTGATATAAAGCTAAAAAGCCTTGATGCCAGCCTTCGTATAGGCGGGCCTGAAGTGAAGGGAGATACCACGTTTGTTATGGCGATGCCCTACCCTACAAAAGGAAAAAAAATGCGGATGGCGGTCATGTATAAGAAGACCGGCAAAACAATAAGAACCATAGAGTTCACCAGTGACAATGTACCTGCACCAGTAGCGCAACTTGGCAACATAAAGAAGAACGAGGCCGCAAGAAAAGATATACTGGCGCAACTGTCATTCAAAGCGGTTTTTCCAAATTCGCTGTACAGCTATCCTTATGCTATCAAGCAATACACTTTCAAAATAGCTCATGAAAAAGGCAGCGCTACCATACCCGTAAATGGCTTTATGGTGACCAAGGATGTGCTGCAACAGATAAAGGATGCACCGGCTGGAACGGTAGCTGAATTTACAGGTATAAAAGCCACCTGCCCCGAATGTGCCACCCGTACACTGGAAGACCTGAAGATCAAAATAAGGTAGGCTTTAGCAGATGGATAGGCGCTTCAACATAAGAGTTTACGGTATATGGATGCAAAATGGCAAGGTATTGGTGAATGAAGAGCTGATACGCGGCAGAAAAGTGATCAAATTTCCCGGAGGTGGGCTGGACTATGGCGAAGGCATCGCAGACTGCCTGAAACGGGAATGGAACGAGGAACTGGGCATACAGATAGATGTACTGGGGCATTTCTACACCACCGACTTCTTCCAGGCCTCAGCATTCGACAATTCACAGGTCATCAGCGTGTATTATTGGGTCTCTGCCCCCGTTCCGCCCTCATTTGTGAACACAGAGGCTAATGAACGCACTTTCTGGATGGATGCCACTGACATTTCAGCTGATACCTTTACTCTGGCCATTGACAAAGTAGTCGGTGGCATGCTCAAAGAGTTGATTGGCGGTAATGGTCAATAATTTTATCCTGATATAATTAATAATAATGCCACTATTGTGGCAGATGTACCTACACACGTTATCTTTGCACCACGTATGAAATTACTAATGCAATACCTCAGCCGGTATAAGCTGATGATCTTATTGGCAATAATACTGGCGGCTATAAACCAAAGTTTTTCGCTGCTTAACCCTATTATGGCAGGTAAGATATTGAACCAGTTGGTGAACCACCCCCATACTTATGACCTGAAAGGCCTTGAGCCAAGGACACAAACTGCCTACTTTCACCTTGCCCTGCGTTATGTGTTATACATAATGGGCATTGCCATGGTTTCCCGTATTGCCAAGAATTTCCAGGACTATGTAGTGAATGTGGTGATCCAAAAATTCGGAGCAAGACTATACACAGATGGCCTGCGCCATGCGCTGCGCCTGCCTTACCAGGATTTCGAAGACCAGAGCAGCGGACAAACTCTTTCTGTTTTGCAGAAAGTACGTACTGATTGTGAAAAGTTCATCAATTCATTTTTCAATGTGTTGCTGCCTACGATTGTGGGTATTGTCTTCGTCATTGTTTATACCGTCAGCCTCAGCCCATACCTGCCGCTTGTATATCTTGGTGGCGCTGCGGTATTAGGCTTCCTTACCAGCCTGCTCAGTAAGAAGATCAAGACCGTGCAGAAGAACATAGTGCGCGAGACCAACCAACTTGCAGGGTCTACCACCGAGTCCCTGCGCAATATAGAGCTGGTAAAAAGCCTTGGCCTTACGCAGCAGGAGATACGCAGGCTGAATGCCACTACCATCAAGATACTACAACTGGAACTGAAGAAAGTTCGCAGTATACGTACCATATCCTTCATACAAGGAACCTTCGTCAATTTCCTGCAACAAGTTATTGTTATGAGCCTGTTGTTCTTCATCTTCAAGGGCAGCATCAACCCAGGGCAGTACCTCAGCCTTACTTTCTTCTCCTTTTTCATCTTTGGCCCTATGCAGGAGATAGGTAATGTTATTCTTTCTTACCGCGAAGCCGAGGCTTCTCTGAATAACATACAAGAGCTGTTCAAGAAACCGATCGAATTCACGCCGGAGAAACCTGAGGCAATCAATAACATCGAAGAAGTTAAGTTCACCGATGTTACGTTTAAGCACAACTCATCATCACGTCCTGCACTGGAAGGCATTTCCTTCGATGTGAAGGTGGGTGAAACTGTAGCCTTTGTAGGCCCTTCGGGCAGCGGCAAGACAACACTGGTAAAGCTGCTGGTGGGCCTGTACCATCCTGTAAAAGGGCATATCTACTATAACGGCCATGATGAGGCCAACATCAACTACGAAGAGCTGCGCCACCAGATGGGGCTTGTGACACAGGACCCGCAGCTGTTCTCCGGCACCATCAGGGAAAACCTGCTGTTTGTGAACCCGAGCGCCACTGAAGCAGATATCAATGCAGTATTGCAGCAGGCATCGTGCCAGAACCTTTTGTCCCGTGCCGATAATGGCCTGGAAACCATAATAGGCGAAGGCGGCCTGAAGCTATCAGGTGGTGAGCGCCAACGTATATCTATAGCCCGCGCGCTGCTGCGCCAGCCAAGGCTCATGATATTTGATGAGGCAACCTCTGCTCTTGACTCTCTGACGGAGGAGGAAATATCAGGCACTATACGCGGCATTACCTCGCAGCGCCAGCACATCACTATCATGATCGCTCACCGTCTGTCTACCATCATGCATGCAGACCGTATCTACGTGCTGGAAAAGGGCCAGGTAGTAGAAACAGGCAACCATGCAGACCTGCTGCAGGAAAAAGGGCTGTACTACGCCATGTGGCGCCAGCAGATAGGCGAACGCAAGGAGCCGGCAATGAAGACAGCAATGGCTAAATAGAATAAATTATTAATTTGTTATAATCCAGCGCCTGATGACATATCAGGCGCTTTTTGTTTATTTTTGCGAACCATTTGTGAAAACTATGCATTTATCTAAAGAAGTAAGGATCGGGATATTGGTTACAGCCGCACTGGTCATTCTCTTCACCGGGTTTTATTTCTTAAAGGGGACTAGTCTTTTCTCAAATGATAAGGAATACTATTGCTTTTATGCCAACGTGGATGGATTGCAAAACTCAGCCAATGTACAGATCAATGGCCTGAATGTAGGGCATGTGACCAGTACCAAACTTGTGGGTAATAAAGGAGTGCTTGTAACCGTGAGTATAGGCAAGGAGGTGGATATTCCCGTTGGCACTACTGCCCACCTTGCTTCTTCCGATCTGCTGGGCACTAAAATCATAAAACTGGTGCTGGGAGCAGGCCCCGGGTCCATTCCAACAAAGTCTGAATTGCAACCAGTATCGGACGGAGGATTGGTGGACAATGTATCGGCACAGCTAACACCCCGCCTGCAGGAGCTAAAAGGCACTATACTGGCGCTGGACACCGTACTGGCAAGTGTGAACAAGATAGTAGGCGCGGACAACCAGAAAGCAATGGCGAGCGCTATTGATAACATCAAGCTCACCTCAGAGAACCTTGCAAAGCTTTCATCTGTACTAGCGAAAGAAGGTGACCAGATCTCAGGCGTGATCAAGAATGCCAACAGCATTACGGGCAGCCTGGCCAAGCAGAACGATACTATAAAGCACATTCTCAGCAACGTAAATACCATAACCCGCCAGGTAGCTAATGCGCCTATACAAAAGGCTTTTGCTGACCTGCAAAGCGCTACTGCACAACTGCAGGGCATTATGAACAAGATCAACAATAACGAGGGATCTCTGGGTATGCTCATCAATAATAAGGATGTGTACAACAACCTGAACAACTCCCTGCATAGTATGAGCAGCCTGATGGACGATCTGAAAGCGCATCCTAAGAAGTACATCAATGTGCATGTATTTGGCGGCAAGGACAGGAGTGGTGGCAAGTAAAGTTATAGGTTGATAGTTTATAGGTATACTCTTTTGCAGCAATTCTGATCCATGTTTTTTACAGCAACATCACTTAACGTAAGCACTAACAAATTCTCCCTGTTCCGGAGTATGCTGCTGCTGTGTTTGCTGTTGCCTGTCATCTCGTTTGCACAGCAAAAGGACACTGCCAATACCACAACTGTTGAACTATCTGCTGATAACGTATTCGGGTTCAAGACAGATACCGGCGATGTGTCGCGGTTCATAGGTAATGCTGTGTTTCACCAAGGCACCGATACGCTGTATTGCGACAGCCTGTACCAGTATAAGCCCAGCAACATCATAGAGGCATTCAGCAATGTGAAGATAGCACAGGCAGGCGGCACGCAGGGCAAGAGCGACTACCTGAAGTACATGAGCAACGAAAAGCAGGCCTACATGCATGGCAATGTGAGCCTCACTGATGGTAAGAACGACCTGCGCACAGAAGACCTGAACTACAATCTAGGCACCAAGATAGGCACCTACGATAATGGCGGCATACTGCACAACGACAGTACCAATGTGACCAGCCGCAGCGGTGTATACAATGTGACTACCAAGGTGGTGCGCTTTACCGGCAATGCCGTGATCATAGACCCCGAGTACACCATACACTCAGAGGATATGGAGTACCATACCGAAACCAAGGTGACACAGTTCTATGCAAAGTCTACCGTGGTGAGCGATAGTGGTAAGAACATACTGACCACCAAGAACGGCACCTATGATGGCAAGAAGGGCGTAGCGCACTTTATAGGCCACTCCACTATATGGAACGATGGCGAATACATAGAAGGCGACAGCCTTGACTACAGCAAGATAACCGGCTATGGCCTTGCCAATGGCAATGTGGTATGCATAGATACCGCGCACAAATCAACACTCTACTGCGGCCATGCTGAGTACTTCCATAAGAGCCGTGTGCTGTGGGCCAGCATAAAGCCGGTGATGGAGCAAGTGAATGGCGCCGATACCTTCTACATGCGTGCCGATACTTTTTACACAGCGCCCATGGTAAAGCAGACACTGGAAAAACCTAAACCAAAGGCCAAAGTAAAGAAGCGCTACGATGACGATGATATGCCCGTTAGCGATACTACCGTGGTAGAAAGTGCAGCCATTAAGAGAGCAGCAGCCAAGGCTGCAAAGCAAAAGACGGATACTGTTGTAACCATAGGCGCCAACCGCATTACCGTAGAGGAAGACACCTTTGGCTGGTGGAAGACGCATCCCGAAAAACTGGCGCTGCGCTACCCTAAACCAAAGAAGGATACCGTCATTGACTCATTGCTCTTAAAGCCAAACCCGGAGCCCGCATTTGTATGGGTAGTACCTGTAGGCCCTAAGTTCCGCAAGGCAGATATGCTGGCCATGAAAGTGACCGCAGAGCCCGAAGCGCAGCCCGCTCCACCGCCTGCGCCTAAAAAGGGCAAGAAGAAAAAAGGAGCCGCGATTATACCCGTAACAGACAGCGCTACTGCTGACACTACAGCGCCCATGTACTTCATTGCATGGAACCATGTGCGCCTGTTTTCTGACTCCATGCAGGGAAAGAGCGACAGCCTTGTTTATACCCGCTCTGACTCAACCATACGCATGATCAACGACCCGATAGCATGGGCGCATAACAGCCAGATAACCGGCGACACCATACTGCTGCACCTGGACAGCAGCGAGCTGAAGGATGTGTATGTGCCCAACAATGCACTCGTAGTATCACAATCAGGGCCGCCAAAGGCAGAGCTGTTTGACCAGGTGCAGGGCAAGACACTAACCGCCTACTTTGCCAACAATGCCATTACGCACATGGTAGTGGTGCCTGATGCAGAATGTATCTACTACTCCAAGGACGAGCAGAATGCCTACATGGGTGTGCAGCAGGCCAGCAGTGTGCGTATGCTCATCTTCTTTGAAGACCAGAACATAGTGAACATAAAGCTGCTGCAGGATATACACCAGGTGGTGACACCGATGGATAAAGTAGACATCCCCAATACCCGCCTCAGCCGCTTCAAATGGCTGCCCGAGCTACGCCCTAAGGATAAAGAAGAGTTGTTCAAATAATTGCGGATCTTACTGATTGGCAGTGTTAATGAACTCCACCCGTCGGTTATTCGCTTTACCTGCCTGTGTGGTGTTTGGTTGTGATGGCCGGGTAGCACCAAATCCTTTAGTGGTGAGGTTGTTGCCGTTTATGCCCATTGCTACTAATTTCTTCTTTACTTCATCTGCTCTTGCCTGCGATAGCTTGCTATTTGCCGTAGAGTCGCCGTCACTATCTGTATGGCCGTCTATCTCCAGTTTTATCAAAGGGTTTGCTTTCAGGAACTGTGCGAGCTGAACAATATAATCAATGCTCTCCGGTTTTATGGCTGAGCTGTTCACATCAAAGTGGATGGCGTGGGTCACCAACTTTTTTTCGGTAAGCATGGCGGCGAATGGGTTCTTTTGTTTGCCTGCAGTTATTTTGAAGTGCCGGTACCGTACCGGCGCTATGCAGCCCAGCGAGAGTGCATAAGGAGAGAACTTACAATCAGGCAATGATGCGATGCGGTACTTGTCTATATACACATCAATGGCCCGTTGCTTATAAGCAAGTGCAAAATGATGCCATTCCTTTGTGCTGAAAGAAGTGGGATAACTACCTAGGTATCTGTTCTCTGTATTCAAGGGAAAATCGCTGATGCGTACCATGCCGTTAGAGAGTAAATGCAGGATGGCTTTCACGCAGGAGTCCTTATTTTCATTTGGGTAGACGCAAAGCTCTGCACAGCCAGATGAGTCAAAAGCCACTTCAAATTCTACCGTAAAGCTATCATGCAGGTAATACTTCGCGTTAATGTTGGGCTCTATGTAGCGCGCTGTTCTTTTAATTAATAGCGAGTGTTCCCTGCCTTCGTTCAGCACTTCACAGTAGGGCCATTCAGGCTGAGTAGGTGCCTGGTAGTTCTTACATATTGCGTTGTGCCATCGTGATGGGAACGCACCGGCATTGTCATGGCTGAAATCATCTTCAAAGATCACGGTCTCCCGTGCCACAAAGTCGGAACTCCCGGCGGCAGATTTGCCCTGCTGTCCGAAGCATATATTGCCGGTCAGCAATACATAAAGTATGATCAATATTCTTTTCATAGTACTTATAATAAAGATAAGGTTTCTTGCGCGGGGTTGTTGGTGAGGACACCAACAACGGCGGGGCTTCTTTAATTTCCGATTCCCGGTTTGCCGGAATAAGTGTCGGCAGAAAAATAATTTATTGTGAATCAATGATTTGTGAAAAAAGTTACTTCCGATCACTTCCGGTTTCTTCCGGTTGTCGCAGTCTCACGGCTGGCAATTTACAGTTTCCGACCAGCTTCCGGTTACTTCCGGTTTGCAGCAATTTTCTTCCGGTTACTTCCGACTGCTTCAGGTTACTTCAGGTCACTTCCGACTACTTCTGATTATTTCCGGCAACGTCCGGTTACTTCCGGTTGCGTACCCTGTAACGCTATCGGGCGTAAAATAAGACCTCAGCATGTCATGGATTCGACGTGGCTCACCATGACAGAACTTCTATTAAACATTTCAATTGCATTGCTGTCAATAGTGGTATAAAGGTCTGACAGAAAATAGAAGCTGCCAAAAGAAATTTCTATGATATAGCGTTTTCGGTAGTATCATAAAAAATAGTTAGTGCGCCTGGTAAGGGTTTGGGCTGAAAATGGGTGCTCAATTGGGCGTTAGTTATTGGCACTAGAAATCAGTGCCCAAGGCAAGGTAAAAGATGGGTTTGGTGCCGTCAATGTTCCAGGCTACATCGCTGCGCACGAAGTAGCCGAACAGGGAGGTGCGCAAGCCGGCACCATAACCAAATGCCATACCGGCGCTGCCGGGTACGGTAATGGTGAGCGCCACATTATTGAGCCCAGAAGGCGGACTTTTCAAGTTGGGAAAGCTGTAGGTTGCGCTATTGTCAGCAGCGTCGGGTATGAAGCCTTTCCAAGCATATCCGGCATCAGCAAAGCCCACCAATTGCAGGTTCTTCAGTATAGGTGATTTTATCGGCCGGTTTACAAATGTAGCTATGAGTGGTAGCCGCAACTCTGTACTGAATATGGCAAAATTATTGCCTACACGCGCATACTGCTTGTAGCCGCGCATGGATGTGGTCATAGCCTGGAATCCATATCTTGGATCAGGTGGCTGGCTGGCCCCGGGCGCGTCCTTCGGACTCATCCAGTTGTCTACGCCTCCCAACAGATATTCCACCTCGCTGTTGCCATCAGAATGCGCATAGGCCAAACGATTGGCCAGGATGAAGTTCTTGTATATCTTCTGGTAGTTACGGAAGTCCATGCCAAAATTGTAGCAGCTCTTTTTAGGGCCATTCAGTGCGCGCATGTATTCGGTATAAAATTTGAACCGAGTGCCGTTCAATATATTCAATGCCGGCATTATGGTATTGTCGAATACATACTCCAACCTGCTCACTGAGGTAAAGGTATTCGTAGGAGGTATAGAATAAGTAAGGCTGAACGTATCTGTCACCTTCTCCACTACTCTATCCTGCCGAAGGCCGGTGTGGAACTTTACGCTGCGCACACGGTCCAGTGGGTAGCTGAAGTCGCTCTGCAGCATGTTCACCGAGGTCTTGAAAAGCTGATCGCGCACGAAGAGAATATTGTGATTGTTGTCTTCGTAGGCTACAGCCATAGTATTCTTATTCTGGCTACGCAGCGCTACAAGCCCCCAGTCGAGGCGGCGAGTAAAGTTCTGGTACTGGACAAAATAAGTGGATGGCGCATTACTCAACGGCAATTGCAGTCCGGCAGTAACGCGATGGTTCTCCATGAGCTCATTGAGCCCTATTGTACTCAGGGCACCCAGTTGGGGATTCACATACTTTCCGCCATTAGAAGCTATAGATTGATATTGCGAAAAGAGCAGGCTGTTGTCCAGCTTGATCTGCAGCATATCCGGCTTGAAGCTGGCACGGTATGCAGTTGGCTTCATCTTCACATAGGCACTGTCGCTCATCTCCTTCAGTTGTGAGCTGTCAGGAGCAGCGCTGGCTGCGGCCCTGTCCTCTATATGCTGCGCATGAGTCTTGCGATGCTTTTTTGCAGGCGCATCGTTGTCGGAAAACTCCGATTGAAATGCGTTGCCGCCCTTTATGTCCAGCACATCAGGTATGGGCTCGTAACCTGCAGAAGCAGTGTCTCCTGTTTTTTGCGATATGACCTGCACCACACTCTTCTTAGGCTCCGGCTTTTCAACAGATAAGGTAGTTGGCTCCAGTTTTTTCACGGGTGCATTCTGACCAGGCATCTGCAGTTCATGAAAGTATACTTTGTATTTGTCCTTACTCTGCACCACGTCTGCCACTTCACCGCTTGCTATGTTGTACTGGTGCGACAAGATGCTTGTAGTATAGTTGGTGATCGGTACAGAATATGCAGAGTCTTTGTTCTTCCTGTTGCGGGCAAACATGACAACGTACTTATTGGTGATACCGTTGCCATCGTACAGATAAGCGAAATTATCAAAGCCATATTGTATAGGCTGTGTAATGTTACCTGTATTTACATCACTGCACTGCAGCAGCTCGCTACGACCGATTTTGGTGTTGTAGAAGAATACATTCATGGGCCTTACGGGCAACTCGTTCACAGTAGCCGGCACATTCATATCAGGCTTCGGCCTGTTGGACAAGAAGAGGATACCCGTGCGAGAGCCGCCACTGATGAATACAGGTGAAATGTCATCCCAGGGATCATCAGTAATGTTGGTCATCTTAGCGCCCTTTATGGTAAACATATACAGGTCGGTCTGGCTCTTCTTAATGGCAGAGAACACTATCTTGTCATCATCATCCATGAAGGTCATACCCAGTACGCGATCAAAACGGTTGTTGGGTATCACATAGTTCTCTATGCTCCCCTTTACACTATTGTATATGCGCAGGTTGTTCTCCTTACCTTTCTTATAGAGTATAGCGAGTTTGTAACCTGTATTAGACCATGCCATCATTGGGTAGCCGGGATCTATCTGGTCGGTAAGGTCTTTCTGCCCACCCTCCAGCAATACAGACACATCCTGCTCATGAGAGGTTCTCTGTGTATATACAGTGAACAGGCCCTCCTTCCATGCTACATAGGAAACGTCACTGCCGCGCGGAGAAACCCTGATGTTACGCACTATGGTGTTGTCCTTGGGGACCTTTAGCGATATGATGCCCTTGGTGCTGTCGGGCTCTTCCTGCTTCTGTGCATCGAGGGCATACACGCTCTTGTAATACTTAATGCAGGAGTCGTATGCCTTTGTCACCTTCATGTTCAGGTTACCCTTATCTTTGGTAGCGGTGTTCAGGCTGGCTTTCTGCTGCATGCTATAGAGCAGGCTCTTTACAGTATTACTGCCGTACTGATTGGCCACAAATTTCCAGAATGCTTTGCCCGCCAATTCAGGATGGTCTTCTGCAAGGGCATAAAATCCTGCATTGGGGCGCGCATCCAGCAGGCTTTTCCATTCACTGCTGCTCTTAGTGTCCCAGCCATCTACCAGGTAGGCTATATAACCCATGGTCACCCATTCAGGAAGATTGAGCAGAAGCGCGTTCTTCACCATTTTCTTGAAGTTCTCACCGAATATCATGCGCTGCATCACCACCATTGCCATGCCGGTGCGTATCTGCCTGCGCAGGTCGGTATGCTCACCATTGAAGTAAACGACCAGCTTATCGCCTACCAGGTTCAGCGTGCCTGCTTTCGAATTTCCGCTCAGGGAAGATTCATCTTTCAGGCCAATATTTGACTGGCGGTATTCTTCGTAAGAATTGTAGAGGATAATGTTGAACCGCTGAGGGAACTGCCCGCCTAACTTTTGCTCTACTATATGTATATCATTTTCCGACTCTTCAGCAACATAGCGGCCAAGATCCCTGCCGGCCTTGTCGTAATGATATACCCTGAAATGCTTTGTATCGAAATATTTCCACAGGAATTTGCGGTGCTGTATCCGGTTTTGCCCAAATGTCTCTACATAAGACTGTGCATTCGCTTTACCTGCAGCCAATAATATACATGCTATTGCCACAACCAATAACCTGGTAATGAACAATGACTGTATATTTTCTTTCCGTACTGGCTGCATCTCTAAATACACGATTTCAACATAATAGGGCCTAACTTTGCACTACAATTTACTAAAATTACACCAATCGTATATGTTAAATGTATCGTTTTTCACTTTCAATCCCTTCCAGGAAAACACCTATGTGATCGCAAATGAACATGGTCAGTGCTGGATCGTAGATCCCGGGATGTATGATGCGCAGGAGACTGAACAGATGATCACCTATATCGCAGATAAAGGGCTTCAGCCGCAGGGCATTATTAATACCCATGCCCATATAGACCATATTTTCGGCGTGCAGGCCATGAAGGATAAATACAACATTCCATTCAGCATACATGAGCATGAATTGCCTGTATTGCAAAGGGCAGCAGATGCAGCAGCCATGTTTGGCGTGACACTTAAAAATGTACCTGTAGCAGAGACCTATATCAAGGAAGGGACACCGTTGGCATTGGGTGATGAGACGCTGGAAGTATTTTATACTCCCGGCCACTCACCCGGAAGCATATCCTTCTATTACCCCCAGGGTAATTGGGTAATAGCGGGCGATGTACTCTTCTCCGGCAGCATTGGCCGCACTGACCTGCCGGGCGGCAATTTCGATACACTTATATCAAGCATCAGGACCCAGCTATTCCCTCTTCCTGATGTAACAACTGTACTCTCAGGACACGGACCTGCTACGACCATAGGAGCAGAGAAAAAGCACAATCCGTTTTTGCGATAAAAAACCCAACCGCTAAAGGGGCTTCCCATTTAACGAATTGAAGCGAACACAAGGACAGAAGATAATTTGAACACACATAAAAAGGGCCGGTATAATACCGGCCCTTTCAATTTTATATAATCTGAACGACTATTGTTCGATCACCATGTGGAACACGCTGAGTGCATTACCAGAGCGAAGGTTCAGCAGGTACATGCCGTTAGCAAGTGTGTTGCTGAGCTTAACGTGCTCGTTAATGTTACCACCACGTGTCATCACTTTACCAGTGTACACTGTCTGACCAAGCATGTTAGTTACTTCCAACGTTACTTCTTCATCGTTCTTGCTACCCAATGTGCCTTTCACTGTGAACTCACCCTTGTTCGGGTTAGGAACTACAGTTACTTCGCTTATTGTAGTAACAGATTGAACAGCAACGTTCTTCATTATAACAGTTGTCTTCAGCGTAGCTGACTGATCACCGCAAGCACCTGTCTTAGTTACCTGGCAGCTTACAACGTCATTGTTATAAGTTGCGTGGTCTATATATACCGGCTGGTTAGCACCTGGTACCGGAGTACCCTGTATGTACCACTGGTAAGTATAGTTGTACCTAGGATCAGATGTTACATGAGCTGTGAATGTATCGATCTGGCCAACACCTACCGCATCTGTCATAGGACCCCATGAAGAAGTGATCGTGAACACCGGAGTGAGAGCAGTATCAACATTCATTACAACAGGATCGCTGAACACTGTATCGTTAGTCTTACAAACATAATCGCTAATGAGCATGAATGTGATCACATCCTTACCGCTGTTAGGCGTGTATGTGTATGAGCGACCAGTACCTACAAATTTACCGTTCTTCATCCAAGACAAACCAGGAGCAGTACCTTCAAATGAAGTCGCTGCAGTGAATGTTACCGGTGTACTATGACAGATGTCAGTACCAGGAGATGAAGTTACTACAGCCGTAGGTGTAACGTACGGAGTAGAATTCATAGTAATTGCATTTGAAGCCTTAGTAGTAGTTACACAGTTAGCATTGCTGATCATGTCTACAGAAACAACGTCTCCGGTAGCAGGTATGTTAGCATAAGTGCTTCCTACACCAACTATTCCACCATTTACTTTCCATGTATAAGTAGGAGCAGAACCACCAAGAACAGGCATTGCTGTATAATTGATAACCTTACCGATACAAGCTGTAAGCGGTGCATCAATAGTTACGGCCGGTGTACCTGGCATATCTATACCTACAGTAGTAGTGCCGGTCATATCAGCAGCGCATGCAGTAGTTGTGTTTGTTGCTTTCACAACATAGCTTGTACCAGCATTTTTCTGCATACCGAAAGTGATCGCAGCACCGGTACCACCTACAGGCAGACCAACAGCAGTTGCTGCATTGTAGAGCTGGTAGTTAACACCACTCTCTGAGCCTGACAAGCCAACAGCAACACCTGTACCACCGTAGCAGTAGTTACCACCACCGCTGATAGCGAATGTTGCAGGAGCAGGATTAACAACGATGTTACCTGAACCATTCATGTTCCTTGAGCAACCGAGCGGGTCATTAGCAAGAACTGTGTAAGTTCCGCCAGCAGACTGAGGTCCGAAGCTAAGAGCCGAACCAGTACCTGACATTGTTGCAAGAGGAGTAGAACCGCCATTATACAATGCGTAAGACATACCTGACTGAGAACCGCCAAGGTAGATATTGATACCTGTACCGTTAGAGCACATTGTACCGCCACCAGAAACCGTATAAGCATTAGGCAATGGAGTAGCAACTACAGTAACACTTCCTATCATGTTGCTGGTACATCCTGTTGCTGCATTGGTTGCAACAGCAGTGTAAGTACCTGCTGTCTGCAGGCCAAGATCAATAGAAGAGCCCGTACCAAGTACCGGAGCTGTACCTGATGGTGTAGCACCGTTGAACAGCTGATAAGTAACGCCTGGCTGAGAACCTGACATATAAACGTCAGCACCTGTACCACCTGCGCAATAACCGCCGCCACCTTTCACTGTATCCTGAGCCGGCAATGTATTGATATCTATTACAGCGCTGCCAATCATGTTAGCTGTGCAACCGCTAACAGCCGTTGTACCAACAACTGTATAAGTACCAGCTGCTGTGTTCACGCCGAAGTCAATAGCATTTCCGGTAATTCCCGGCATAGCTGCACCAACTGGTGTAGTAGCATTATACAACTGATAGTTAACACCAGTTACAGAATTACTTAAACCAATATTATGGCCTGCACCACCAACGCAATAGCTACCACCACCGGTAACAGTAAATGCTGTAGGTAAAGGATCGATAGTGATCACCCTGCTGCCGTTCATATTGCTTGCGCAACCTGTAACGTTGTTCGTACCTACTATGGTATATAAGCCAGTCTGTGTATGGAAACCAAAATCCAAACCTGAACCGGAACCTGCCTGTAACGAACCTATCTGAGTAGAACCATTGTATAACTGGTAGCTGATACCAGTGTCAGATGAGAACAAGCCAACTTTAACACCTCTAATAGTGCCATCGCAATAGCTGCCACCACCTGTAACATTATGAGCGGTTGGCTTAGCATTCACTGTAACTACTGCACTTCCGTTCATGTCGTTATAACATGTAGTTGCAGTATTTGTACCAACAACTGTATAAGTACCTGCATTTGTGAATGTACCGAAATCGAGTGAAGAACTGCTACCTGTAAGCGGAGCACCTGTTGCAACGCCACCTTTATACAGTTGATATTTCACACCGACATCAGAGAAAGAAAGCCCGATATGTACGCCCGTACCACCTGCACAATAGTAACCGCCATTGTCTACGGTTACATCAGCCGCAGCTGGTAATGCATTCTTGATCACTGTAGGTGTACCATACATGAACGCTTTACAGTTACCTGCATTAGATGCAATTCCCAGTATAGTTACAGGACCAGCCGTCGCATCCAAACCGAAGTAGATAGCACCGCCTGTACCAGGATGAGATAAGATTGGCATACTGCCACCCACTTTGTACACCTCATATTGCAAAGCAGTATCAGAACCTTGGAGATAAACAGCAACACCTGGAGTACCATCGCAGAACTGGCCGTTATTTCCTAAAGTAACTGTATCGATCTTCAACGCAGGGAAGGCAGTGATCACTGATTTTCCTGTTAATGTAGCCGAGCAATGTGTAGCAAACGTATTATCCGTTGCAACTATTGAATAAGTACCACCGGCAAACTGAGGACCGAAATCGATCGCAGCACCAGGAGTAGAACCATTCAACGGATAGCCTACCGGAGTAGTACCCAACATCAACTGATAAGAAATATTTGGTGCTTCAGAACTTGTCATTTTTATCGCAACTCCTTCACCACCTGCGCAATAGCCTTCAGTAGCAGGAGTAACGGTATAGCCTATCAAAGGCAATGAACGTTCTGCAACAATAATAGTACCATTCATTGTCTCTTGACATCCTGTTGCTGCATTTTCTGCAATAACAGTATAAGAACCCTGCTTAAAGCCACCACCAAAGTCCAGATCAGAATTAGAACCTGCTACTTTTTTAACGAAGGTGCTTGCTTTATACAAAGAGTAGTTAATTCCAGTACTACCAGCTGTAAGACCAATGTGAACACCTGCACCGCCTACACAATAGTAACCGCTATCAGAAACAGTCACATCCTTGATAACAGGCAGATTGTTTTTAGTGATCGTTACGGCGCCCATCATGTCGTTCTTACAACCAGCACCATTGCTCAGCGCATAAGCTACATAAGTACTATCACCAAGTTTATCACCGAAACTAAGGATTCCGTCAACACCGCTCATCTGATGTACTGAACCTGAAACGATATTCCTGAGGTAGTATTCATTTGTGCTTTCTGACCAATCAAGTTGAACAGGAGAACCTGTACCACCAGAGCAATACTTAGCGCTGAAGCCAGGTTTTATGCTTAAGATATGAGCAGTAGGTATCGGATCGATGCTGATCGTTGGATTACCAGTCATAGCGTTTGAACAGCCTGAAGCCATATCCACACCAATGACATTGTAAGTACCTGCTGCAGTTATGCTCTTGAACAATCTAGAACTACCATTACCATTTACAGATCTTCCGTCAGGAGTAGTGCCATTATATAAATAATAACGGACACCATTTGCTGAATTAGCCAATGTAAGGTCAACACCATTCATATCACCGGCACAATAAGAAGCCTTAGATGCTGTGAGTATATATGCTGCAGGAGCAGGATTGATGGAAACAGTACGAGTAGCCTTACATCCTGTTGAAGGATATGAATAGTTAATATCTACAGTCTGCTGAGTTGGCGCAGAAACCAATGGTGTAACAACACCACCCGCAACACTAGCAGTAGCAGGAGCAGATGAAGACCATACACCACCTGTAGCAGTTGTATTTAACGTTACTGTATTACCGAAGCACACAGCCGCAGTAGAAGGCGTGATAGCTGCAGGAACAGCGTTTACTGTAAGTGTAGTAAAGCCCATGCAACCCGTAGTACCTATTGTATAGGTGATCACAGGGTTACCGACACTTACTCCAGTTACCACACCACCCGGAGTAGGCGTAGTAATCGTAGCCATACCTGTATTGCCACTAGCCCATGAGTTTGTACCAGGGGTAGCGCTTGCTAAAGTGATCTGGCTGCCCACGCATACAGGCACATTACCTGTAATATTTGCCGGAGCCGGATTAACAGTAACGGTAGCTAAAACAACACAGCCCGTAGGCATTTTATAGGATATAACCGGATTACCCTGTGCAACACCGGTAACGATACCCGTACCTAAACCAACGGTAGCTAAGCCAGTGTTACTGCTGCTCCATGTACCACCGATCGATGCATCGTTAAGGTAAGTAACTGCATTCTGGCAAACTACTTTTGTACCATTAACAGCTGTAGGCAATCCATTAACCTTGAGTCCTAATGTTGCGATACATCCCGTAGGTAATGTATATGTTATTGAAGTTGTACCTACTACATAGCTGGTAAGCAAGCCACCTGAAGTAATATCAGCAACAGCAGAGTTACTGCTGGTCCAAGTACCGCCGGTACTTGCGTCAGAAAGCGTAATAGCAGGGTTGTCACTATTTGTGATACATGATCCTGCAACCGGAGCAATGATAGCCGTAGGAAGCGGATTAACCGTAAACGGAACCGAAAGGTAGCAACCTGTTGGCAATGTATAAGAGATATTTACTGTACCCGCACTCGCTCCAAAAACGGAACCCGTAGTAGTGGTAAGTGGAACTACAGTAGCTATTGAAGTATTCTGGCTGCTCCATGTACCCGGAGTAGTTGTTTCGGTTAAAACTGTAGTTAACCCTTGACATACAAACATATTACCTGTATAGCTTGCAGGTAGCGGATTGTTCGTAACGTTGTATGTTCTTGAGCAACCGGTACTTAATGTATATGATATAACCAGCCCGCCGGAAACAGCACCACCTGTAACATCACCGGTTGACGCATCAACAGTAGCCATACTGGAATTGCCGGAGGTCCATGTACCACCGGTGATACCATCTGACAAAGTGATGAGATAAGTAGAACAAACCGAAGTAGGACCGGTAATTGGCGCCGTAGGATTCACCGTAAAGTTTGTGCTTACATAGCACGAACCAATAGTATAAGTTATATCTACTGTACCCGGAGTAACACCTGTAGCGACACCACCTATGGAGGTGACGGTAGCTACGCCGGTATTAGATGAAGACCACGTACCACCGGAAACTGCATCGCTAAGGGTAGTAGCTACAGACTGGCAAAGGTAGGTAGCCCCGGAAATAGTAGCAGGAGGCAATGCAACATTGACCACTACTGTGGAATACACCGTACCGCAGGCAAACGTACCGCCATAAGATATTGTAGCTGTACCGGCAGAAACTCCGGATACAAGGCCGGTAGCTGCATTTACTGTGGCTATAGCAGTATTACCACTGTACCATGATCCGCCTGTTGTAGGATCGGTAAGCTGTGTACTACCTGTAGTACAAGTAGCTAACACACCACTAATAGGGCCCGCCGTACAAATAGGCGTTAAATAAACGATACCGTTACTAGCACAGGTACCACCCTGAGTGTGAGCTACGGCAGAAGCTTTGACCGGATCGGCATATGACGAACCACCGGCACCGCCGGCATAGTAACCGCCGCCGCCACCGTAATAACCACCACCACCGGCACCACCGTAGTACTGACCGGTACCACCGACACCTAATGATCCGCTACCACCATAGCAAGTGGCATTCAAACCACCAGCGGTTTGTGTTCCACCACCAGGTATCTGGCAACCCACGGGTGAATTGCTGCCGCAAGTATATCCATTCTGACCGGTAAGGCCACCGCCCTTACCACCTTGCATACCTGAGCTACAGTTATAGCTACCGCCGCCACCGCCACCGGCAACTAACCAACGGTTAGAAAGCGCTGTGCCACCGGTACGAAGATCAGAAGCACCACCGCCGGCGCCCATGTATGGATAAGAACCTGTATTACCGCCGCCATTAAAACCGCCGGTCTTAACAGATGAAGATGAATTCTGATCCATTCCTCTACCACCTGTATAAACATAAAATACCTGTCCCGGAGTTACGGCCAGCGTACAAGCAACGTTACCACCGCAACCCCCTGCGCCATAAAGACCTACACCGCCCGATGCACCATATAAATCAGCGCCAAGCAGGGTAATACCTGTTGGTACGGTATATGTCTGAACCGATCCGGTATATGCAAAAGTTGTCAATGAAGATGCAGTAGCAGTAGGATTAATTATCGTATAGCCATTCATGCTGCAATTGTACCCCTGAGTATGCAAAGTACCTGTAACGATACCGCTCGGATTGATCCATGAAGAACCACCGCCACCGCCAGCATAGTAGCCACCGCCACCGCCATAATAACCGCCGCCGCCGGCACCACCATAATAAATACCGTTACCACCAACATTGGCGCTTGCGCTACCACCCCAGCATGTACCATTCAAACCTGCAGCAGTCTGCGTACCACCGGTAGGGTTGTAACACATACCGCTATATGCCTGGTTGTTACATGTCCAACCGGTCTCACCTGTAAGGCCGCCGCCGCCGCCGCCCTGGTTACCGGTGCTACAGTTGTAACCGCCACCGCCACCGCCACCGGCAACTATTATACGATTAGATAATGCAGTACCACCAAAGCGGATATCAGTAGCACCACCACCACCGGCGGAGT
>Ga0209023_10002430_pt1 | contig 23275 bp, 20 predicted proteins | sample LakOneMetagenome_FD_187468 | JGI IMG/M metagenome (GOLD analysis project Ga0209023, IMG submission 187468) | Freshwater and sediment microbial communities from Lake Erie, Canada (SPAdes) (version 2) | ecosystem: Environmental > Aquatic > Freshwater > Lentic | place: Lake Erie, Canada... | reverse complement strand
TTGACTGAGCGTGTGAGGCTCTGAGGCTCTGAGGCTCTGAGGCTCTGAGGCTCTGAGGCTCTGAGGCTCTGAGCGCCCGAGCGTCGGACGCCGCCGACCGACCTCGACCGAGGTCGACGCTGCCCACCGTAGTCCAGACGCACCAGACGCGAAAGGGGGTCTTAGCCGGTGATCGCCGGGATGATCGCGCCGGAGAAAACCTGCCAGGCCAGGGCCGTCTTGGCCACCAGGCTGAGCGTGATGTAGGCGCGCTCGCCGCGGATATAGTCGCGCCAGCCGCCGATCTGCTTGTACTGCAGCACCTGGTTCACCGCGAAAGTGTTGAACAGCAGGAAGAGCGAGATGATGATGCCGTAGACGAAGGCCGGCGGGGCCACGCCGCTGTTGGAGCCGGGGGCCAGCACGTAGACCAGAATGATGATCCAGGGCACGATGCCCACCATGCAGCCGAAGATGAAGGGCAGCGCATGGCCGTTGCCCGGCTTCTCGTATTTTTCCTGCAGGGCGCCGAACAAGATCATGGCGGCGTTGGCGGCGAAGATCGCGAACAGGGCGCCGATGTCGGTGATGCCGGTGATCTGGGCGATCAACCAGATCATGATGGACGAGCTCAGCGAGTACTCGACCCAGCGGAAGTAGTTGTGCGTGTTCTTGAGGCCGGCGGCATAGCGCGGGAAGAACTGCGGCGACGAGATGAGGAAGTGGAAGAAGGCCGACAGTGCCAGGAAAGCCACCACACCGATGCCCACGTTCACGCTGAACAGGGTTACGCGTTCGGCCGGCAGCGGGACACCGGGAGGACCGGCCAGGTAGTCCGCGGTGACGGGAAAAGTGACCTGGGCGCTCAGCAGGGTGAGGGCGAAAGCGAAGCCGACGGCTTGAACGAGGTGCAGGGAACCGGCCACCACGTTGTACACCCGCAAACGCGCAATCTTCTGGTCTGTGGTGTAAATCTTTCGTGCCATCTGGGTCTCCTCAACGACTGTTCCAAGCCGATAGTACCGCCAACGCTGCGGCGCAACCAGCCCAGCCCCGGTTCACGTTTCAGAGCACCGGGTCCATGGAGCTCAGGTGGCAGGCATCATTCCAGCCCTGCAGTACGCGATTCTCGCGTTCCCAGCCGAGCATGGACACGGTCGCGGTTCCCAATCCGAAGCTCAGGCCGGCCACGGCGGGCAGGCCTACCCACCGTGCAGCGAGCACGCGCAGGAAATGTCCATGGGCGAAAACAGCCACCCTGCCCTCGGCGGCCAGGCATTGCTCGATCACGAGGTCGGCCCTGACGCCCACATCCTCGACGGATTCGCCGCCGTCGATCGGGTGGGTCCACACCGACCAGTCGGGGATCTGCCTGCGGATATCGTCGGTCCGGAGTCCCTCGTACACGCCGTAGTCCCACTCCAGCACGTTGTCCTCGGCCACCCCCTGCGCTCCGTAACCGGCACGCTGCATCGTCTCCCAGGCTCGCACGAGGGGGCTCGAGAGCACCAGGTCGAAGTGGGCGCCGTCCAACATGCCGCCGAGGGCATCCGCTTGCTGCCGACCGAAATCCGTGAGCGGAATGTCCGTGCGGCCCGTGTGTTGGCCGGTGATGCTCCAGTCGGTCTGTCCGTGTCGAATGAGAACGATGTCGTTCTGTGTCATATTCAGTAGACCTACAATCTGGCGGATAGCCTCCGCCTTCTCAAGTGTAAGCAGGGCGCCAGCGCTGCCCGGGACCGGCCTGAGCCGCCTGCTACCGTGGGGAGCTCAGTGCAGACGCGCTGAAGCCACACTGTTGTTGCTCGACCCTGGGGGATCCTCCGTGTCAACCGTCACCGACAAGCGCGCCACCGGACCGGTCGCCGCCTTCATGAGGCCGATCAATACACTGGTCGAACGCTATATTCCGAGCGCCCTCGTGTTCGTCATCGTGCTCACCCTCGTGGTGGCTGTGCTGGCCCTAACGCTCACGGAGGCCGGACCGGTCGACGTGATTCGCAGTTGGGGCGACGGCCTGGCCGGCCTGCTCGCCTTCATGACGCAGATGGCCCTGGTGCTGCTGCTGGGCCATGCCCTCGCCAACACCAGTCCGGTGCACCGGTTGCTCACCCGGCTCGGCAGCATTCCGCGCACTCCGATGCAGGCCTACCTCTTCGTGTTCGTGGTGGCGTCCCTCGCCGCGCTGATAACGTGGGGCCTCGGTCTCGTGGTGGGAGGGCTGCTGGCCAAGGAGGTGGCCGCGCAACTGCGGGCCCGTGGCGTGAAGCTGCATTTCCCGTTGCTTGTCGCCGCCGGCTACTCCGGATTCGTGGTGTGGCACATGGGTTATTCGGGTTCCGGTCCGCTCACCGCCGCGACCGAGGGGTCGTTCCTCGCGGAGCAGCTCGGGCGCACGATCCCGCTGTCGGAGACCATGTTCTCGCCATGGAACATCGCCGCTGCCGGCGCCACGATCGTCGTGGTGGCCCTGGCCCTGGCTCTGGTCGCGCCCAAGCGCAACGCTGCCATCTTCGAGCTGGAATTCGATGCCCGTGAGCAGATCGTCGAGGAAGAGGCCGTGGTCACGCCGGCCGACAAACTCGATGCCAGCCGCTTCCTCACCCTGCTGGTAGGTCTCGCGCTCGTGGCGTATCTCATGATCCATTTCTCGGAGGGCGGCACGCTCACCCTCGACATTGTGAACTGGTCGTTCCTGGCGCTGATCTTCCTGCTGGTGCGCAACCCTTTCGAGCTGATCCGCCTGACGAAGAACGCCGCAGCCAACGTGGGCGATATCCTTTTGCAGTTTCCGCTGTACGCCGGGATCCTCGGCATGATGGTGGGGTCCGGTCTGATCGGGGTGTTCTCAGACTTCTTCGTCAACGTCTCCACACCGCAGACCTTCGGCATGATGGCCCTGCTGTCGGCAGGGCTGGTGAACTTCTTCGTGCCGTCCGGCGGGGGGCAGTTCGCCGTGCAGGGACCGATCATGCTCGACGCGGCCGGACGCCTCGGCGTCGACCCGTCAGTGGCGATCATGGCGGTGTCCTACGGAGACCAGTGGACCAACATGATCCAGCCGTTCTGGGCGCTGCCGCTGCTCGCGATCGCCGGGCTCAAGATGCGTGACATCTTGGGATATACGACTGTCACCTTCCTCGCCGCGGGCCTGGTCTTCTGCGCCACGATGCTGATCGTCGGAGCAGGCTGAACCTGCATACGGTGCATATTCACGGGTTGAGGACCGTAGGCTTGAATCATTCAAAGTGATTGTGAGGCAGCTCTGCCATGAAGGTGATTAGTTACAATCTCCGCAAAAATCGGGCCAGTGGCGAACTCGTCGCACTAGTCGAACGCTACGACCCGGACATCCTGTGCCTGCAGGAATGCGACACCCTCGAGCTGCCCGCTGAGGTGGGCCTGCTGCACCTGGCCGACTCAACCATGCGCAACCGGCTCGGCTTGGCCATCTACTACCGGCGGGACCGCTTCCAAGCGGTGAAGACCAAGACTTTCGCTCTCAAGAAGTCCCTGCACGACCGCGTGCTCACCCCGGCGCACGAACGGCTCATCGGCACGCGCCTGGTCGACCTCGCGGAGAAGCGGGAGATCGTGGTGGCGTCCTTCCATGCCGCGCCGCTGACGGCCCTGAATTCGCTGCGCCGCAACCAGATCCGCACCGCCCACGACGAACTGCACGAGCTCGGTCCGGGGTTGCCCACCCTGATGGTGGGCGATTACAACTATCCGATCTTCAAGCAGAACCTCAGCAATCGGGTGAACGAATCCGGGTATGACCTCACCCTGAGCGACTCGATCACCTACACGCGCTACAAATTCTTCCAGGGACATTTCGACCTCGCCACCTCGGTGGGCCTGAGCATCGACAAGGTGGAGACGTTGCCGAGCGGCACCTCCGACCACATGCCGATCCTGGTCACCTCGTCGTACAGTGCCGACAAGCCGATGCGGCCGCTCACTGCGGCGCAGGAGTCGAACGGGTCCGACTTCAGGAAGTAGGGACGGCCCGAACCCGCTCGAGGAGCAGGGCGATCAGCAGCGCGCGCTGGTTCTCCGCCGAGGTGAGTGAAACGGCCTCCTGCACGGCGAGCTGGTCTTCCTCCGTCGAGGCCGCGACGTCGATTTCAGCGAGGCTGTGGATGACCGTGATCAGGCGCTGCGCGCTTGTGGGGTTCAGTTCAGAAGTCTGCATCCCTTCACGATACTCGTGGCCGCGGAGCCGCTGGGCGTCACTGACGTCTCGGGCCCGGTTCGAATCGGTAGTACTGTCACCTCGGCTTCGAAAATAAACGTAACGTTGTTGGGTGGTGATTCCCCACGCCCACGAAAGGTTGTGACTTGGACGACGAATGCATTCATGGACTTGACGGCGGACTCTGCGCGGTCTGCTTCCCCAAGGCCGCACCGGAGGTCGTGTCGGTGCCGACCGTGCGCAAGCGCTCCAGCACCGCCAAGCCGCCGTCGCTGACCGGCCCGCGCAAGGTCACCCCGACCGTATCCGCCGCCGCACCGCGAACCTCGGCCGCCGCCAAGCGCGTCATCGACACAGTGGGCGAACAGCGCATCTACCACGTCACCCACATCAGCAACCTCGCTGCGATCCTCGCCGACGGCGCCCTGCTCGCCGACGCGAGCGACTCGCTCGAGGCGCGCCCCACCGTGGATATCTCGGCCGCTGAGGTGCGCGAATCGCGCCGTGCCGCCGCACTGCCCGGTGAAGACAGCCTCGCCGTCGCCGACTACGTTCCCTTCTTCCTGTCGCCCAACGCAAGCGTGTGGGACGCCATTCGAGCCCGTTCCGGCGACTCGCGCCTGGTGCTCAACGCCCACGGCTCCGACGCCTACGACTTCGTGATCTTCGTGAGCACGGTCAAGAAAGTCATCGACGCCCACGCCGCCACCAACGACGAGTTCCCGGCCGCCGTCGCCGTCGCAGACGGTGATGCCGCCGCGGCGTCGACTCGGGTCGTCTCCACGAAGGAGGGCGTTGAACGGATGCTGGTGCGCCTGCGCTCCGATGCCGATTCCGACGCGCTGCTGCACGCCGAGCTCCTCGTGCAGGACAGCTTCCCGCTGGACCTGGTCACCCTGCTCGGGGTGGCCAATGACCGGGTGCGCGACGTGGTGCGCGGCATCCTCGCCGAGTCCTCGTACCGCCCCAAGGTCGCCGTGTACCCGCCGTGGTTCCAGGCTTCCGAAGCGGACGCACTCGACGACTAGTCCCGATCCATGCGGGTGTTCGCTCAGACGACGCCGAGCGGCAGGTGTCGTCCGCTCGGCAGTTCAACGCGGATGGCGTCTCCCGCCCGGGTCGTGCCGGTGCGGGCGACCACGCCCATCACGCCGGCCCGGTGCGCCGGCCGGCCGGCGGCATCCGTACTGAACAGGGCCTTCATCAGTCCCCGCTGGTAGCCGTTGATGCTGCTGCAGGGGCTGCGCATGCCGGTGATCTCCACGATCGCTTCTGCACCGAGGTGCAGTCGGGCGCCGAGCGGCAGGCCCATCAGGTCGATTCCTCGGGTCGTCACGTTCTCGCCGAGTTCACCGGGAGCCACCACGAAACCCTCGAGGTCGTCGAACAGCTCCGCCTGAATCAGGTGGACCTGCGTGAGGTTGGGGCGGGTGGGGTCTTTTTTGAGCAGGTAGCGGTGCTGGGTGGTGGCTCCCGCATGGGAGTCGCCCTCCACGCCGTGCCCGGCGAGGAGATGAATCGCGCTGGTCGTGGGCTTGCTGAATCGGTGCCCGTCGTCCCGGCTCACCGACACCACCGTCGCCTGTTGTTCTGCCATCTCACGATTCTTGCACTGCTTATGCTCTGGGCGTGATCAGCTTGCCTTGGTAACCTCGGCATTCAGCACAACCCGCTCACGGAAAGAGGACACCGCATGCACGCCTCCATCACACTCAGCAACAACCTGCAGTCCGTTCTGGTCGACTTGATCGAGCTGCACATCCAGGGCAAGCAGGCGCATTGGAACGTCGTGGGAAAGAATTTCCGTGACCTGCACCTGCAGCTCGATGAGATCGTCATGGACGTTCGGGAGTTCTCCGACCAGCTGGCCGAGCGGATGCGCGCGCTTGAGGCGATGCCCGACGGTCGCAGTGCCACCGTCGCCGCGACCACGCACCTCGCCCCGTTCCCCGACGGCGAAGTCGACACCACCGAGACCGTGGACCTGATCACCGAACGCCTCGGCTCCGCCGTAGACAACATGCGAGCCGTGCACGACGCGGTCGATGAGGAAGACCCCACCAGCGCAGACGTGCTGCACGTGTTCATTGAGAAGCTTGAGCAGTATGCCTGGATGGTGGGCGCGGAGAACCGCGTTCCGAAGAAGCGCGCGCACTGAGCGCGCCGGCGCGCCCTGAAGACCCCAGGGCGCGCCGCGGCCTCCGCTAGCCTTCGTAGATTTCGAGGGGTAGGCCGTCCGGGTCGCGGAAGAAGAACATCGCCTTGTCGGTGTTGGGGTCCACCCGCAGCTCTTCGCAGGCGACACCCCGGCCGAGGAGTTCGTCCCGGGCGGCAGGCACATCGTCGACCTCGAAGGCGAGGTGTCGCAGCCCGAGGGACTCGGGCCCGGTGTGCCGGGCCGGAGTGTTGGGAAACGTGAACAATTCGATGAGGTACGTGCCGTTGAGTGAGAGCTTGCCCATCCACGATTCGCGTTCCGCCCGGTAATACTCCGCCTCGAGCCGGCAGCCGAGCACCTCCTGATAGAACGCCTTCGAGACCTCATAGTCGCTGGCGATGATCGCAATGTGGTGCACGCCGTTGATTCGCATGGCCCCAGTCAACTACGGATCGCACCGGTGACGTGGCATCATGACAAGGTGACCTATCTTCCCGCAGCGAACCGTTATGAATCCATGCCCTACCGCCGCACGGGCCGGAGCGGGCTCAAGTTGCCCTCGATCTCGCTCGGTCTCTGGCAGAATTTCGGCGATGACAAGCCGCTCGAAACCCAGCGCGCCATCCTGCGCCGCGCCTTCGACCTCGGCATCACGCACTTCGACTTGGCCAACAACTACGGACCGCCCTATGGCAGCGCCGAGACCAACTTCGGCCAGATCTTCCGCGAAGACTTCGCCGGCCATCGCGATGAGGTCGTGCTCTCCACCAAGGCCGGCTATGACATGTGGGACGGCCCGTACGGCAACAACGGCTCCCGCAAGTACCTGCTCTCCAGCCTCGACCAGTCGCTCGGCCGGATGGGCGTGGACTACGTCGACATCTTCTACTCCCACCGAGCCGACCCGGACACTCCGCTCGAGGAGACCATGGGTGCCCTGCACACCGCTGTCACCAGCGGGCGCGCGCTCTACGCCGGCATCTCCTCCTATTCTCCCGAGCGCACCCGTGAAGCCGCCGCGATCCTCGCCGAGATGGGAACGCCGCTGCTGATCCACCAGCCCTCCTACTCCCTGTTCAACCGCTGGGTCGAAGACGAGCTGCTGGACACCCTCGACGAGCTCGGTGCCGGCTGCATCGCCTTCTCCCCGCTGGCACAGGGCCTTCTCACCGACCGGTACCTGCAGGGCATCCCGGGTGATTCCCGGGTGGCCCGCGACGGCTCGGCGAACAAGGGCATGGTCACCGACGCGACGCTCGCCAGCATCCGCGCCCTCACCGACATCGCGCAGACCCGCGGCCAGTCCCTCGCCCAGATGGCGCTGGCGTGGGTGTTGCGCAACACAGCGGTCACCTCCGCGCTGATCGGGGCGTCCTCGGTGGCGCAGCTGGAGACCAACGTGGCCGCACTGGAGAACCTCTCCTTCAGCGAGGAAGAACTGGCCGCCATCGACGACCACGCCACCGACAAGGGCATCAACCTCTGGGCGAACTCCAGCGCCGTCTAGGAGGCTGCCGGGCGGCAGCGTTCGCCGCCATCCTGACTCCCCGCGACGCATTCAGGAGAGTCAGTCCAGCAGAGCGCGGATGTCGTCGGCGGTGAGTGACTCGCTGAAGGCGGCGTCATCGTTCATCACCGAGTCGAAGAGTTCGGCCTTCTTCTGCTTGAGGGCCATCACCTTCTCCTCGATCGTTCCGGTGGCCACCATTCGGTAGACCATCACGTTGCGCGTCTGGCCGATGCGGTGCGTGCGGTCCACGGCCTGGGTCTCGGTGGCCGGGTTCCACCAGGGGTCCAGCAGAAAGACGTAGTCCGCCTCGGTGAGGTTGAGGCCGAAGCCGCCGGCTTTGAGGCTGATCAGGAACACCGGGTCCTGGCCGGTTTTGAACCGGTCGATCACCTCCGATCGGCGCAGTGTCGACCCGTCCAGGTAGCAGTACGGCGTGCCGGCAGCGTCGAGCCGGGCGGCGGCGAGCCGGAGGAAGGACGTGAACTGGCTGAAGATGAGCGCCCGGTGCCCCTCGGCCATCACGTCCTCGAGCTGTTCGAAGAGCGCGTCGAGTTTGCTCGACGCCACATCGCGGTAGGCCGGGTCCACCAGGGACGCGTCGAGGCTGAGCAGGCGCAGCAGGGTGATCGAACGGAAGATGATGAACCGGTTCTTGTCGATGTCCTCGAGCAGCCCCAGCAGCTTCTGCCGCTCGCGCTGCAGGAACGTGTCGTAGAGGGCGCGGTGGTCGGGATTCAGCTCGATCTCAAGCAGCTGCTCCTGCTTGGGCGGCAGTTCCGGAGCGACGACATCCTTGCTGCGTCGCAGCATGAGCGGGCGGATGCGTCGGCGCAGCCGGGCGAACAGCTCCGGCCGGTCGCCGCGTTCAAGCGGACGCACGTATTCCTCGGTGAAGCGGCGCTCGGAGGGGTAGAGGCCGGGGGCGACGATGTGCAGAATCGACCAGAGGTCGAGCAGGCTGTTCTCCAGCGGCGTGCCGGTGATGGCGAGTTTGAACGGGGTTCGCAGGTCCCGGGCGCAGATATGCGCCTGGGCGGAACTGTTCTTCACGAATTGCGCCTCGTCGAGGATCAGTCCTGACCAACCCTGCGCCTGGTAGACGTCGAAGTCCAGGCGGAACAGGGCATACGAGGTGACGATCACGTCGGCGTCCGCGGCGGCATCGGCCAGCGAGAGCCGGCCGACAGCCTCGGTGGTGGTGAGTGCGTGAACCCGCAGGCCCGGCGTGAAACGGGCCGCTTCCGTCACCCAGTTCGACACGACGGAGGTCGGTGCCACCACGAGGAACGGCAGCCGGTGCTGGTTGCCGCCGCTCCCGGTGGGGGCTTGGGTGGCATGTTCGATCAGGGCGAGGGCCTGCAGAGTCTTGCCGAGGCCCATGTCATCGGCGAGGATGCCGCCGAGCTGGTGCTTCCAGAGGAAGGCCAGCCAGTCGAAGCCGCGCTGCTGGTACGGGCGAAGCTCAGCCTGGACGCCGGGCGGCAGCAGGCTCGGTTCGATACCGGCCGTGTTCAGCAGTCCGGCGACGGCGTCGCGCCAGCTGAGCGCCGGTTCGCTCTGGTCGGCGAGGTCTTGGAAGTCAGACCACAGGCTGGCCTGGAAACGGCTGATCCGAAGGCCGGTGTGCCACTCCTTGAGGGCCTGGGCCTCCTGGATCAACGTATACAGTCGTTCGAAAACCGGCTGTTTGAGCGAGAGGTAGCTGTTGTCCACGAGCAGCAGCCGAGTGCGCCCCTTGGAGAGGGCGGCGAACAACGGAGCGAAAGGAACGCTCTTGCCGTCGATGGACACCAGAACGCCGAGATCGAACCAGTCGCGCTGGTCGGTGTCAAGGGTCGTGATCGTGAGGTGGGGTGTGGCCGTGAGCTCCCGATAGTCAGGCTCTGCGCCGATCACATCCACTCGGACGCCGGCGAGGTCTCGCACGCCGGGGAGCACCTTGTCGGTGAACTCGGCGGCATCGACGCCGCGCAGGGTGATCCCGTCCGACAGGGGATGTGCGGCGGTCGGACCCGTGGCCAGCAGGCGGTCCACGCTGTCGCGCAGCCCGGCTTCGGCGGCGGCGTCGCGGACGAAGGCGTCGTCCGATGCCGGCCGCAGCGGCAGCCGCGTCACCCGGCTGCCCTCGCGGTATTCCATCTCGCCGTGCAGGCTCAGGCCCTGCCGCGCCGAGAACCGGGCGGTGAGCACCAGCGTCGGGGGAACGGCATCGGGAAAAGCCACCGAGGTATCCGTGCTGTCGATCTGCAGGGCACGGCGGAGCACGGGGTAGAACTCGGTGAGGAATTCGGCCACGTCGGGGGCGGGGATGAGCACGGAGGCGGGGCGACCGATCAGGCGGGACTGCTCGCTCGTGAGCGGCTGCGCGGTGGGAGCAAGCACGAAGGATGCATGCGGGGCGAAGCCATACGTGTACAGGCCGTGCGTGCCGATGGGTCCGGAGTGATCAGAGCGGTGGGCGGCGCCGTCGAGGGTGAGTCGGGTGGTCAGTCGCAGCCCGCGGCCGGCCCGGGTGACGTCGAGGCTGACCGCGGCCTCCCGGGCGACGGTGACGCTCACATGCTTACTCAGGCCCACGAACTCGATGCCGAGAGCGGCAGCCTCGTCGAGAAAATGCCAGAGCAGCGGGCTGGTGAACTGGTCCAGATAGATCCAGTCCGCCTCCTGGCTGGAATACACCAGGCGAACGGCGCGGTACACGGCCACGAACTCGGAAAACCAGCGGTGCTGTGCCGGGTCGAGGTTGAGCTCGCGCACCTGAAAGGTGAGATTGTTCCACGCCAGCTTGGCCCGAACCCAGTTGCCGTTGTCATTGCGTACCACGGGGCGCACGCCAAGTCGGAACTCGCCATGCCCGGCTGCGACCGACGTCACGGACTGCGCCGTGGGGCCCCGCCAGCGTTCGCTGGTCCGAGGGAGCTGTTCGCGCAATTCGAACTGCAGGCCCATCGAGGTCAGTGCCGTCGGCGGTGGTGACGCAGCCCCGATCCGTGCCGGATGCCGCTGGACGGATGTCCCGCTCGTCTCGATCGGAGCCGCCAGCATCGCCTTCCAGGCGGGCGGGGAGTCGTTCCCGGGTCCAGCCTCCTGTTCGCTGGGGAGGACGGACGCGGACATGACTCCATAATCTCACGCAGCATGCCCCGTTCGCCGCGACGTTCCGCTGCCGCGGCCGCGGCCGCGGCCGGCCGTTCCGGTGCCGGCGAGCCGGCACGCTCTGGCCGGCACGCTCTGGGCGGCACGCTCTGGCCGGAACGGGCGCGCGGTGATATGGTCTCGACGCCACGACGACGTGCCCGCCCACGCGAGAGCGCGGGGACCGGCCGGGAACAGCGAGGCCGCCCGGCGGCACGACACGGCAACACGGGAAGGACACGGCCATGGGGAACACGAGATGGCGAAACGGCGGCACTCCCGAGAAGGTCTGGGCGGCATCCAGCTGGCGGTCCTCCCTTCCCGCCCTGCCGATCGACGACCTGCGGCGGCTTGTGCTGGTGGCGGCGCACCCCGACGATGAGACCCTCGGTGCCGGCGGGTTGCTGGCCCGGGTGGCCGCCCTCGGGCTGCCGATATCCATCCTGGTCTTGAGCAGCGGAGAAACAACGAGCTCCGATACGCGTACCCCTTCGCCGGAACGGCTGGCGGCGATGCGCCGGATCGACGTGATGGACGCGGTGTCCGTGCTGGCCCCGGAGGCCACGCTGCGACTGCTCGATCTGCCCGACGGTTCCTTGGCCGCACACATCACGGACGCCGTTCAGGCGATCAGCGCCGAGATGCCGGCTGATGAACCCGGAACCTGGATCGTTGCGCCGTGGCGGGCAGACGGGCATCCGGATCACGAGGCTGCCGGTGTCGCCGCGGCCGGGGCCGCGAAAACCGGGCACGCGCGACTGTTCGAGTATCCGATCTGGGCCTGGCACTGGTCCACTCCCACCGGCGACGTGTGGCCAGAGGTCGCTCTGCGGGCGCTTGATCTCACGCCCGCGGAACGCGAGGCGAAGGCGAAGGCGGTGGCGATGCATCACAGCCAGGTGCACGAGCTGGCCGAGGCGGCCGGCGGCGGCGACATCATGCCGCTGGAGTTCAGCGCTCATTTCAGCCGCAGCTTTGAAACGTTCATCGAAGTGGATGCCGACGCCGTCGACGCTGAGCCGGCGCTGGGCCCGCCGGCGGCGCCGGGCGGGGTCGTCGGCGAAAGCCTTCCCGCCCGGTTCTTCGATCAGGTGTACTCCACCGAAGCCGACCCCTGGGGATTCGAAACCCGCTGGTACGAGCGGCGTAAACGGGCGATCACGCTCGCGGTGCTGCCGCGCGAGCGGTTCGGTTGCGCCCTCGAACTGGGCTGCTCCACCGGCTTCTTCACGGCGCAGCTGGCCGAACGCTGTGATTCGATCGTGGCCGTGGATATCGTGGACCGGGCGTTGGCGGTGGCCCGCACTCGCCTGGCCGGGCAATCGCAGGTGTCCTTCGAGAAGAGGCTGCTGCCCGGCGACTGGCCGGCCGGCTCATTCGACCTGATCGTCTTGTCCGAGGTGGCCTATTACTGCTCGGCGGCCGATCTCAGCCGTCTCCTCGAGAAATGCCGCGCGAGCCTCACGGCCGACGGGGTGCTGCTCGCCTGCCATTGGCGGCATGTGGTCGCCGAATACCCGCTCAGCGCCGACCACGTGCACGGGCAGCTGGCGCGGGTGGCCGGATTGCAGCGCACGGTGCACCATCGAGAGAAGGATTTCCTGCTTGAGGTGTTCGAGCCCCGTCCGGCCCGGTCGGTGGCCGAACGCGAAGGGCTCGTGTTGTGACGGGTCCCACACCCATCGACGTCATCGGCATCGTCATACCGGTGCGCAACGAGCAGGAGTTGCTGCCCCGGTGCCTGCTCGCGCTCAGCGCGGCCCTCGAGGCGGTGAGTGGCGAGCTGATGTTCGACCGCCCGCGCATCGATGTGGTGATCGTGCTCACGCGGTGCACGGATGCCTCGGCATCGATCGCTGCTCGCTGGCCGGAGTTCTCCTGCATCACCAGCGACTCCGCCGCGATCGGGACTGCGCGGCGCTCGGGGGTGCGCCATGTCCTGGCCGGGTTGCCGACCGAACCGCAGTCGGCGCTTGAGCGGGTCTGGATCGCCACAACGGATGCCGATGCAGCGGTGCCCGCCAACTGGCTCACCACTCAGCTGGCCTACGCCCGAAATGGAACCGAACTGGTGATGGGGACCGTTCATTCCGCGGGGGTGCCGTCGTTGGAGGGAGCGGGCGGCTTTTCGATTCAGCGGTCCCTGCGGGACGGGCATCCCTTCGTGCACTCGGTCAACCTCGGGGTGCGGGCCGACCGGTATCTGGCTGCCGGGGAATTCACCGAGCTCGATGGTGACGAAGATCTGGCTCTGGCGCAGTGCCTTCGTGATCGTCAGGTAATCGAAGCCCGCACGGCCCTGATCCCGGTCCTCGCCGCCGGACGCCTGAACGGCCGTTCCCCGGCTGAGATGGAGCGGTACCTGCGCCTGCACCGCGGCGATTTCCAGCCCGACGCCAATCCGGCCTGAGCGGCGCGACGTGCCGGTTACGACGTGCCGGTTGCGACGTGCCGGTTGCGACGTGCCGGTTACGACGCATTGGTTACACTTTGATCAGATTCTGGATCACGCTCTCGGCGCTCTCGCGCATCGACTCATTGTGCGACCGGGCATAGGCGCGCAGGCGGGAGAACGCCTCGTTCATGTCCACGGTGTTTTGCTGGGCGATGACACCCTTGGCCTGCTCGATCAGCACCCGGCTGTTCAGGGCGCGCTGCAGTTGCTCGTTGATGACGGAGTTCTCACGGAACGTGCGCTCATGCAGGATGGAGATGGTTGCGACATCGGCGAGGGCCTGTCCGATGGCGGCGTCTTCCCCGCTCAGGATCCCCTTCTCAGCCCGGAACATGTTGAGCGCGCCGATGGTCTGCGGGCGAACCCGCATGGGGATGGCGTGCACGGAGTGAAAGCCCTGGGACAGGGCTGCTTCGGCGAAGTCAGGAAACCTCACCCGTTCGAGCTCGATATCGCTCATCGTGACGACCTCTCCGGTGCGGAAGGCGTCGACGCAGGGACCGATTCCGGCCTCGCTTTGCAGCATTTCTACCAGCCGGCTTTCTTCGCTCGTGGATGCCAGCACCTGCAGGTCACCATTCGCATCGGCCAGCAACAGACCTGCCGCGGTGGCATCGAGTAGCGCCACGGCCTGTTCCACCAGGGTGTGCAGCACGTCTAAAAGGTCATACTCTCCCACAAGAGCGTCAGCGAGCTTGACGAATGCACCGCTGACGAGGGAGGCGCGACTCTGGATGGCCATGAGGTCATTCTAGAACGAAAAGCGATTATTCCTCAGGAATTCAGGAAGTCAGCACCAGGGTCCGGGCGACGATCTGACGGGAGACCTCCCGCAGCGATACGCTGTGGGAGAAAGCATGGGCTCGCAGGCGCATGAGCGCTTCGGTCGGCGTCAATCCCAGCTGGACGAGCACCATGCCGGTGGCCTGATGGATTTCCCTGCGGGCCAGTGGCGAGGGCACGAGCGAGGGCGACGGCGACGAGGCGCTTTGGTGGTGCTGGTCGTTCATGGTCAGGATCCGGTCGAGCAGGGTCCAGGCTGCCGCGTCGGCAAGAGAGCGCGCGAGGTCCTGGTCGTCTCGGCCCAGGGCGTCCGGCGACGAACTGTAGAGCTCGACGACGCCCACGTCGAGGGCGCCCACCAGTAGCGGGAAGACGAACATCGCCTCGACCGTCGTCTCGCTCAACGCCTGTGCGTAGACCGGCCAGGCCGGGTGCTGGCCGCGTCGAACATGCGGCAGCAGCACGGGGAGTCGGGTGCGCACCGCCTGCCACCGTGGGCCTTCGCCGAGCTCATACTGCATCTCATCCAGGCGAGCGGCGAGGGCGTCGCTGGCGCACACTGATGTTTCCGGGAGGGCTGTGCCGAAAACGGACACCGCCGCGCCGGTAATAGGTAGGGCGTCTACGAACCGCGCGCACAACGGCATACCGTTGGCGATTGTTTCGCTAGAGCCCCACTGTGCCATAGTCGACCGGCCTCCTTGGCCCTCGTCTGTGAGAGTGCACCTGAATGATACGGCTAAAGTCCGATGCGCAACAGAAAAATCTCTGACTCGCTCAGTCGATGACGACTGCCTCCTCACCGGAGGGATGCGCTCCGGCGGCGTCGATCACCCAGGCGTAGTTGAACGCGCGCTCGCGCCAGGCGCTGTAGCGCCCGGACACTCCACCGTGTCCGGCGGACATCTCGGTCTTGAGCAGGGCATCGGCCCCGACTTCGCGCAGCCGGGCGACCCACTTGGCCGGTTCCACGTAGAGCACCCGGGTGTCGTTGAGGCTGGTGACCGCGAGAATGCGCGGATAGTGCGTGGCCCGCACGTTCTCCACCGGGGAGTACGACTTCATATAGGCGTACACCTCCGGATTGTGCAGGGGATCGCCCCATTCATCCCACTCGATGACCGTGAGCGGCAGGGAGGGATCGAGAATCGAGGTGAGTGCGTCGACGAACGGCACGACGGCGAGGATTCCGGAGAACAGCTCCGGTGCCAGATTGGCCACGGCACCCACCAGCAGGCCGCCGGCGCTGCCGCCTTCGGCGACGAGTCGATCGGGTGCGGTGTAGCCCTCGTCGATCAGGTGTTCGGCGCAGGCCACGAAATCAGTGAAGGTGTTGCGCTTGTGGTGCGTCTTGCCCTGTTCGTACCAGGTTCTGCCCAGCTCGCCGCCGCCGCGCACATGGGCGATGGCGAAGATCATGCCGCGGTCCAGCAGGCTCAGCCGGGGGATGCCGAATCCCGGGTCGACGCTGTGTTCGTAGGAGCCGTAGCCGTACAGCAGTGTGGGCGCTGGAACTCCCGGGGTCACCAGGTCACGGCGGAACACGAGCGAGAGCGGCACCCGCGTGCCGTCGGCGGCGATGGCCCACTCGCGGCGTTGTTCGAACAGCGTCGGCTCGTAGCCGCCGAGCACCGGCTGTTGCTTGAGGAGGCGGCGTTCGCCGGTGGCCACGACGTAGTCGTAGACAGTGCTCGGGGTGATGAAGCTCGTATAGCCGAGGCGCACCGTGGGCTGGTCCCACTCCGGGTTGCCGGCTGATCCGACGGTGAAGAGTTCCTCGGGGAACGTGATTTCTGTGAGCGTGTCCCCGGGGCGATCAACGGCCACCCGGGTGAGGCCGTCTCGGCGATATTCGACGACGATGAAATCGCGGAAAGCGTCAACGCTTTCCAGGCGGATAAGAGGATTGTGGGCGAGCATCATCAGTCGGGCGCCGCGGGGTGCTGCAGCCGACACGCTGACAAGTTCGAAGTTCGGGGCCCGGTCGTTGTGCACGATGAGCAGGCGATCTTCCCCGCGGATCACCGCGTGCTCCACGTCGTACTCCACGCCGTCCTGGCGCGGCCACACCACGGCGAATTCACCGGTGGGATCGGCGGTATCGAGCAGTCGGGTCTCGGTGGTGACACTGGAACCGGCCTCGATCATCAGGTATCGGCGGCTGCGGGTGAGGCCGACGCCCACCCAGAAGCGTTCGTCGGGCTCGGTGAAAACGGTCACATCGGCTGCTGCCGGGGAGCCGATCTCGTGGCGCCAGACCGTGTCGGGGCGCCAGGCGTCGTCGACGGTCGTATAGAACAGGTACTGTCCGCTCGGGTCGAAGATGGCGCCCGCGCTGGTGTTGGGGATCTCGTCCCCGAGGTCCCTGCCGCTATGGATGTCCCGGACCCGGATCGTGTAGCGTTCGTCGCCCTCGACGTCCACGGCATAGAGCAACAGGCGGCCGTCGGTGGTGAGGTCGAAACTTCCGAGCGAGAAGAAGTCATGGTCCGCAGCCTCGACATTGTCGTCGAGCAGGATCTGCTCTGCCGGCAGGCCCGCTCCGGCTGCACCGGAGACCACCGGGGGAACCCAATCGGTGTCGTCGGTGATGGGTGCCCGACAGTGGATGCCGTACTCCCGGCCTTCCACGGTGCGGGTGTAGTACCAGAAGCCGCCGCGGCGCACGGGCACGCTCAGATCGGTTTCCTGGGTCCGGCCCTTGATCTCGTCGAAGACCTGCTCCTGCAACAGCTCGAGGTGCGCGGTGCGCCGCTCGGTGTAAGCGTTCTCGGCTTCGAGGTGTGCGATCACCGCGGGATCTTCCTTGTTGCGCAGCCATTCGTAGTTGTCGACGTGCACATCGTTGTGGTGGATGCGCTGCTGGGGCTTCTGGGCGGCGATCGGAGGAGTGCTCATAATCAAGAGTACGTCCGCCGCCACATGCAAATGCCGGCATCAACCTGTTCGGGGGCGGATGCCGGCACTCTCGTCCCGGTAGGGGCTGCGCGACTACGTCGTCGTCGTACTGACGGAGCGTCGTCGTGTGGACGTCTTGGGAGGCACCGGAATGATGGTGCGGGAGCCGGGGCAGTCCTCGGCGGAATCCACCTGCGGGTGGTACGTGGCGAAACGCGTGTCAGATGTGATCCACACCAACTGATTGCATTCGGGACATTCAATCTGCAACATCTTCACGAGATTCCTTCCCCTCAGCCGACACGTGCGGTCTGAGGCCTCTTTAAGGATATGACGGGTCGTGCTCGGCCGCTCTCTCCCACTGAGGGGCTACAGCGGTGTACCGGCGAGTGCTAAGGTGCACCTCAGTGGCCGAATCGACTCACGTAGCCCGCACGCGCGGAACCCACGTGTTCGGCCATCAACTGCTTCGCCCGGTCCGCGTCGCCGGCGTCGATGGCGGCCATGATCAGGCGGTGGTCGACCCAGAGCCGCTTGCCCCGGGAGTGCACGTCTGCGGCATAGAGCCATTCGATTTTGCGGGAGACCTGATTGAGCAGCACGGTGAGCGAGGTGCTGGCGCTGAGCTCGGCCAGGCCGAGGTGAAACTCACCGTTGAGCCCGGGGAGGGGGTCGAGCCGTCCGACGGCCACGGCCGCGTCGCCCGCATCGAGAATGCGCGCGAGCCGGCGTCGAGTCGGTGCCCAGTCCGCGTAGGGCGCGGCGGCCGAGAACTGAGCCAGGGCACGTTCGGCCGCCCGGCGGGCGATCGAGGCTTCAAGCACCTCGCGGATGGCGAACAGGTCCTCGGCGTCGGCCACCGGAATCTCACACACCCGGGACCCGGCAAAGGGCTTCGATTCCACGAAGCCCTCCGCCTCGAGGGCGTGCAGCGCCTCCCGAACCGGTACCCGCGACGTGCCGTATTTCTGGGCGAGGGAGGATTCCGTGATGCGGCTGCCCGGCGGCAGTCTGCCGAGCACGATGTCGGCACGGATGGCGTCCTGCACACGCTGTTTCGGCAGGATGACGTCAACGGACGAAGGCTGCACCGGGGATAGCTCCTAGCAATTCGTGGGTGTACGCGGAGCCGGGCGAGGTGAAGACCTGGTCCACGTCACCGTTTTCCACGACACGGCCCGACTGCATCACCACCACAGTATGCGCAATCTGGCGAACGACGGCGAGGTCGTGGGTGATGAAGAGGTAGCTGAGGCCGAGGCGGTCCTGCAAATCCTGCAGCAAGATCAGGATCTGCTCCTGCACCAGCACGTCGAGGGCGGACACGGCCTCATCGCAGATCAGCAACTCCGGTTCGAGGGCGAGAGCGCGGGCAATCGCCACTCGCTGACGCTGCCCTCCCGACAACTCGTTCGGCCGTCGCTGCGCGACCGTGCGAGACAATGCGACCTGGTCGAGAAGCTCGGCGACCCGGGCGCGCCGGTCGGCGCGGTCGCCCACCCGGAAGATCCGCAGCGGTTCGTCGATCAGCCGTTCGATGCTGTACGTGGGGTCGAGGGAGCCGTAGGGATCCTGGAACACCGGCTGCACGATGCGGCGCAGGGCTTTCCGGTCGGCGCCGGCGCTCGCCGTGATGCCGCGCCCGTCCACGAGGGCCGCACCACTGGTGGCGGCCTCGAGCCCGAGGATGATGCGGGCCACGGTGGTCTTGCCTGAGCCGGATTCGCCCACTATTGCCGTCGTCGTGCCGCGCGCCACCGCGAAGGACACGTCGTCGACGGCGCGAACAATGCCGCCGCGCTGGCCGCGCAGCGGAAACTCCTTCACCAGGTTGTGCACGGCCAGGATCGGTGCCGGCCCGTGCTCCGCCGGGACCGGGGCGTCGGCGCGGTCCGTGACGGATGCCTGGCCGTGCACGGCGCCCGGGCCGGCGGGTTGCGCGTGGCCACCGGCGCCCATGGCCGGAGCCGCGGCGACGAGCCGTTTGGTGTACTCATGCTGCGGGTTGAACAGGATCTGCTGCGGCGTGCCGATCTCCACGATCTGTCCCTCCGCCATCACCATGATGCGGTCCGTGCGGTCAGCGGCGAGCCCGAGGTCGTGGGTGATGAAGAGCAGGGTGGTGCCGCGGGCGTCGACCAGTGTCTGCAGGTGATTGAGGATCTGGCGCTGCACGGTCACGTCCAGCGCCGAAGTCGGCTCGTCAGCGATGAGTAATTCCGGTTCGCCGGCCAGGGCGATGGCGATGAGCATGCGCTGCCGCATGCCGCCCGAGAACTCATGCGGGAACTGCCGCGAGCGGCGCTCGGCGTCGGGGATGCCGGCTTCGGTCATCAGCTCGATCACGCGATCGTGGCGGGCGGCGCGGCTGCGCAGCCCGTTGCGGGACGCATTGCCCGCCAGAGCGTCGTCGATCTGCGCGCCGACCTTCATCGAGGGGTTCAGGTTGGACGCCGGGTCTTGCGGAACCAGGCCGATATGCCGGCCGCGGATGGTGCGCATCCGCTTCTCTGTCGCGTCCTGCAGGGCGACGGTCTGGGCGAAGTGGCCGAGGGTGACCGATCCGTGCGTGATCTGACCGTCGCCGGGGAGCAGGCGCAGGATCGCTCCCACAATGGTGGACTTGCCCGAGCCGGACTGGCCCACAATGGCGACCCGCTCGCCGGGGAACAGGTCGAAGCTCACCCGGTGCACCACCGGGGTGGGATCGCTGCCGAAGGAGATCTCGAGATCGCGCACGGAGAGCAGAGCGGGCGCCGCGGCCGCCGACGCGGGAGTGATCCCGGTGGTCACCTCAGCGTCCTGCGGCATAGCCCTGGGCTCCTCGGGGATTGGCGGCGGACTGCAGCAAGCCGGTCGTCGGATCGCTCGTCACGGCCGACAGACGGCCGAGCGTCCAGTCGCCGGCGCGGGTGACCACGTGGCCGCGCTGTTCGAGTTCGGCGATGACGTCGTCACCGAGGCGGTCCTCGACCACCACGCCGCCGGGGGTCCAGGTGCGTGGCCAGAACGAGCCGGGGAAGGACGTGGTGTGGAAAGCGGGGGCGTCGATGGCCTGCTGCGGGGAGTAACCGCCCACGATCGTGCGCAACAGGTAAAGCAGCTGCCACTGGTCCTGCTGGTCGCCGCCGGGGGAGCCGAGGGCGGTCACCGGGACCCCGTCCTTCAATACCAGGGTGGGGGTGAGCGTGGTGCGCGGGCGTTTGCCCGGGGTGAGCGTGGAGGGCGATCCCGGCTCGAGCCAGGTCATCTGCAGCCTCGAACCGAGGCAGAATCCCAGTTCTGGGATCGTGGGAGAGGACTGCAGCCAGCCGCCGGAGGGTGTGGCCGAGACCATATTCCCCCAACGGTCGACCACGTCGATGTGGCAGGTGTCGCCGCGCATCTCCCCGGTCGCCATTACCACCGGTTCGCCGGCGGATGCCGGTGCGGCCACCGTGGGCTCGCCGACGCCCGCGAATTGCACGTCGCCGCCGAGCGCGGCCAGGGCCGGCGGCAGGTATTCGGTGCGCATCGGAGGTGCGAACGGCTCGATGCCGGGGATGGCTCCCGGGCGGAACTCGTGTGAGGCGTGCTCGGTGATGAGCTGTCGACGGGCGTCGGCGTAGCCCAAGGACAGGAGGTGCTCAAGCGGCACCTCGGCATCGCCGTAGTAGGTGTCGCGGTCGGCGAGGGCGAGCTTCTCGGCTTCAAGGATGGTGTGGGCGCCGAGGGCGGTGGAGGGATCGAGGTGGGAGTCGTCGAAGCCCTCGAGGATGGTGAGCATCTGCAGCAGCACCGGCCCCTGGCCCCAGGCCCCGGTCTTGGCGATGGTGTGTCCGCGGAAGGTCGCCGTGGCGGCCGGCTCGAAGGAGGCCTCGAACCCGGCCAAGTCCGCCGCGGTCATCACACCGCGGTGATCGGTGCCGGTGGAGTGCCGGTGCGGGGTGGCGATGAAGGCGACGAGGGCCTGCGCCACGAAGCCTTCGCGCCATTCCCGTCGGGCGGCGTCGATGCGGTCCTTCCGGCCGGCGGTGGTGTCCGCCGCCGCGCTCAGCAACAGATCAAGGGTGCGCGCCCACGGCTCGTTCGTGACGATCTCCCCGGCGACGGGCACCCGGCCATTGGGCATCCACTGGGCGGCGGAGCTGGGCCAGTGCTCGGTGAACAGCTCGGCGACGGCGGCGATCGTGTCGCAGACCCGGCCGAGAATCGGATGCCCGTTGCGCGCATACCCGAGGGCGAATGCGAGCACCTCGTCCAGCTGCCAGCTGCCGTGGTCGCGCAGCAGCAGCAACCAGGCGTCGACAGCGGCCGGAACAGCGGCGGCGAGTGCGCCGGAACCGGGAACGAGTTCGAGTCCTTCGCCGAGGTAGTGCTCGGGGGTGGCGGCCGCCGGGGCCGGCCCCTGACCCATCAGCACGATCGGTGTGCCCGGCTGCTCGGCCGTGGCGAAGACGCCGGTCATGTCGCCGCCGGGGCCGTTGAGGTGCGGTTCCACGACGTGCAGCACGAAGGCGCCGGCGACGGCGGCGTCGAAGGCGTTTCCGCCGCGCTCGAGTACGGCCTGGGCAGTGGCAGTGGCGATCCAGTGGGTGGAAGCGGTCATGCCGAAGGTGCCCTGCAGGGTGGGGCGGGTGGTGACCGGGTTCGGAGGAGTGAATGTCACGGTATTTACTTTCGGCTCGTGGTAGTGGGATCGAGGGCATCGCGCAGGGCGTCGCCGAAGAGGTTGAAGCCGAGGCAGATCACGGCGATGGCGACGCCGGGGAAGATCGCCGCGGTGGGGGAGCGGAAGATGTACTGCTGGGCGTCGGAGAGCATGATGCCGAGGCTCGGGGTGGGCGGCTGGATACCGAGCCCGAGGAACGACAAAAGCGCCTCACCGATCACCGCGACGGGCATGATCACCGTGGCCTGCACGATGATCGCCGAGGCGCAGTTGGGCAGCACGTGCTGGAAGATCACCCGCAGTCCGGAGGCGTTCATGGTGCGGGCGCCGAGCACGAAGTCGGTTTCCTTGATGCGCAGCGTCTCGCCGCGCACCACTCGGATCATGGTGGGCACCTGCGCGACACCGAGTGCGATGGCGGCGTTGGTCAGGCTCGGGCCGCTGATGGCCGAGAGGCCCACGGCGATGATCAGGAACGGAAAGGCGAGCGTGACATCGGTCAGCCGGGAGATGATGCCGTCGAGCCAGCGCCAGTAGCCGGCGAGCAGGCCGAGCGGGGTGCCGATCACGACGGCGAGCAGCACCGAGAGCAGGCCCACCTGCAGTGAAACGCGGATGCCGTAGACCATCCGGGTGAGAATGTCGCGGCCGAGGTCATCCGAACCCATCAGGTACCCCACCGTGCCGGGCTGCTGGAACGGGGCGTTGAAGTTGACCTCCGCCGGCCCGTACGGCGCGATCAGCGGGGCGAAAATCGCCACCAGCACCACGACGGCGAGCATCGCGCCGCCAGCGATACCGAGCGGGTTGTGCCGCAGGGAGCGCCAGATGCGGCCGCGTCCCGAGCCGAGGTCGTTGGTCGTCTGGGTCTGCGTGAGCGTGTTCGTCACGAGCTGGTTCCTCCCACTCGGATGCGCGGATTGATCACGGAATACAGGATGTCCACGGCGAGGTTGATCAGGATGTACCCGACCGTGATGATGAGCACGACCGCCTGGATGACGGGGTAGTCACGGGTGAAGACGGCGTCGAGGGTGAGCTTGCCGAAGCCCGGCAGGGCGAAGATGCGTTCGGTGACGACGGCGCCGGAGATGAGCCCGCCGAGCTGCAGCCCCACGATGGTGACGACCACGATGAGCGAGTTGCGCAGCCCGTAGCGCACCAATACTCGGCTGCCGCTGAGTCCCTTGGCCTTGGCCGTGCGCACATAGTCGGTCTTCATCGTTTCGATCATGGAGGCCCGGGTCTGGCGCATGATCACGGCGGCGAGGCCGGTGCCGAGGATGACGGCCGGCAGTGTGAGGTGGTAGATGGCCCGCGCCGGGTTCTCTCCCATCGGCACGTAGCCGGAGGCCGGGAACCAGCCCAGGGTCACGGACAGGTACAGGATGGCGAGGATGCCGAGCCAGAAGTTCGGCACGGACAGGCCGATCAGGGCCAGGCCGTTGGCGATCCATTCGGGCCAGCGACCGCGGAAACGCTCGGCGAGCACGCCGAGCACCACCCCGATC
>Ga0209023_10002429_pt1 | contig 23278 bp, 17 predicted proteins | sample LakOneMetagenome_FD_187468 | JGI IMG/M metagenome (GOLD analysis project Ga0209023, IMG submission 187468) | Freshwater and sediment microbial communities from Lake Erie, Canada (SPAdes) (version 2) | ecosystem: Environmental > Aquatic > Freshwater > Lentic | place: Lake Erie, Canada... | reverse complement strand
CCGCGGTCAGGGTGACAGTGTTTGCCATGGGTCTTGTCTCGATCAATAGATGACGGCGATGGTGCGGTCGTCGTGGTTACCCTGGGACCAGAAGTCGAGCCAGTCGAGCAGCTTGCGCTCGGCGTCCGGCTGGCGCGCGCCGAAGCCGGCGGCCCGGTCGAGCTCTTCCCAGAAGGCGTGCCAGTCGGCGTCGCGCCCGAGCCGGGCTTCGGTGTCGAACTTAGCGTCCGATACGCCGTCGGTCATCAGGACCAGCGCCGTCATGTCCTCGGCCAGGGCGAAGCGGGTGCGCTTGCGCAGCATGGCGTGGTCGACCGCCGCGTTGTCGAGGAAGCGCGTCTGGCCGGAGAATTCGCCGCTGTCCACCTCACCCAGCAGCGTGATGCCGTCGCGCCGGCTGTAGACGCCGACCGCGCCGTCGCCGACCCAGTAGGCCGCGCACAGGGTGCCGAACGCGTAGCGCTTGCAGATCGCGATCAGCGCCGTGCTCGAATAATCCTTGAAGACGCCGCCCAGTTCCGGGCGGGCGGCGACTTCGCCGTGGATCGCCAGGGCTGCGTAGTAGGCGGCATTCCCGACCACGCGCGACAGGTGGGTGTGCAGTTCGTCGGCGACGGCCGCGCGCTGCTCGGGCGGCAGCGTGCCGGATGCGGCATAGGCCTGGGCGGCGGCGTCGATCTGGGCGCTGGTGTTCTCGTTCAGGCTGGCGAGGATGCGATTGCGCGCTTCTTCGCACACGATCTCGGCGCCGCGCCGCGAGTAGCGCGCGCTGCCGGCGCCGTCGGCCACGGCGGCAATGGACCAGCCGTTGGCGGCCTGGCAGTCGATGCGGAAGTCGTCGTCGCGGAAGCTTCCCACGTGCGCATGCGAGCGCCCGCGCTTGCTGGCGGCGGCGATGGCGAAGTCCGTGCCGGCAATGCTGGCGCAGGCTTCGTCTTCCTTGTAGTAGGGGTCCGTCCGGTCCGAGGGCAGGTTCTTCCACATCGAGCGCGGGTCGGGAATCACGGCGAGCGGCACCAGCGCCTGCCGCGTACGCGCCGGCTGGCGTGCGTAGTGGTAGCGCACCGTCAGCGTGTAGTCGCCGGCCGCGGCGGGCGTGCCGCTGACGGCGCCGCTGGCCAGGTCGGCGCTGCAGTCCAGGCCTTCGGGCACCAGCACGGATTCGAAAACGATCGCCTCGCCATCGGCTGGCGCCAGCCGCCCCTGGTAGCTGCTGCCGGCGCGCGCGTTGGGCAGGCGGAAGACGGCGTCGGGCAGCTCGGGCTGGGGCGGCGGGGTGGGGGCCGGCGGGCGCTGGGCGGCTGGCTCGGGCTGCGGTGCAGCGGCAGCCGGAGCAGGAGCAGGAGCGGGAGCGGGAGCGGGCGCAGAGGCGGAAGCGGATGCAGGCCCGGCCGGCGGAGCAGGGGGCATGGATGGAGTCGGCGGCATTGGTGGTGTGGACGGCATCGGCGGAATCGGAGGCATTGGCGGCAGCGCCGGCATGGGAGGCTTGGGCGGCATCACTGGCGGCAAAATCGGCACCATGGCGGCTGGCGCCGGCTTCGGCGTCAGTTCGGTGAACGGCATTTTCTTCGCCGCCGCCTGTGCCGCGGACGGGTTCGCGCCCGCGCGCGCCTGGGGGGCAGGCGCCGTGCGCGCCGGTGCCGCACCGAGATAGGCATTCAGCGAGAGGTCGATCTTTTCCGCGAACTTGTTCGCCAGGTTCCTGAACGCCTCGCTCGCTACATATTCGTCGACCCGTCCGGGATCGAGCTCGGTACGCGCACGCAGGATGTAGGCGCGCGCATAGGACTGCAAACTGTGGTCCATCGTGATGATTCTCCTAGCCGCGCGAACGGGCGACGTCGAAACCGTCGCCGCCGCATTCGCCGAAATCGCATTCGCGGTCGCAGCTCGGGCACAGCGCCGGGCCGCTGCCGCGGATGCACATCAGGGCGCCGCAGCTGCACATGGCAAAGGCGGTGGGGTTGCCGCAGTGGGGGCAGCCTGGCGAGCCGATCAGGGCGTCGGTGCTGACGGTGCGCACCAGGGCGCGGTCGTCGGACAAGGCGTCGTAGTCGGCTTCAAGCGCGAACACGCCGGCCAGCTGGTACAGGTCGAGCTCCATCCCGAACTGGCGGGTGCGCGCGGCGGCCGGCACCCGCTCGTAGCGCATCAAATAAGGCAGGCGGTTGTTCTGGCAGCGCCCGGTGAGGACCACCAGGTCTTCGTCGACGTTCAGGCCGTTCTCGATGTCGCCGATCTTTTTCAGGATCGACTCGTCGATCTTGGCCAGGTTGACGCCGGCGCGCGGCTCCGCCACGCTGCGGCTCTGGGCCACCACCGACATCGTCACCCAGTCGACGAAGCGCCGGAAGTCCTGCTCGGTCTGGGCGTCCAGGCGCAGCACGGTCTCGGTGAAGCGCAGCAGCACGTCGATGGCGGCGAACTTGCCGACCGCGATGGCCACCAGGGTGGCGCGCGCCGCGTAGCGCTCGCGCCAGCGCTTCAATGCCGGCTCGATGTCGTCGGTCGGTTTACCGTCGGTCATCAGGTAGATCACCGGGCGCCAGTCGCCCTTGCGCTCAGGGGTGTTCGGCTGGATGCTGCGGTCGAGTTCATCCATCAGGTGCTGCATGCCGCGCCCGAGCGAGGTGCCCGAGCCCAGCGGCAGCCGCGGCGGATAGAAATGGGCCAGCTCGGTCAGCGGCGCCAGCGTGCGCGCCTTGCCGGCAAAGACGATGGTCGACAGGTGCACCGTTTCCAGCGCATGCGGGTCGGTGCGCAGGCCGGCCACCAGCCGCTCCAGGCCGTGCTGGAGCTGGCGCAGGTTATCGCCGGCCATCGATTCCGAGACGTCCAGCAGCATGAAAATGGGTAAACGCCGCATCAGCTTCTCCTCTTGACCAGGGTGTTCAAAGCACGACCTGTACTTCGGGCGGCGGTGGCGGCAGGTCCGGTGCGCCGACCGCGCCCACGCTGGCGCTGCCCGCCGTGACCGCCGAGCTGACCCATTGGAAGAATCCGGCGAAGCTGGCGCTGTCCAGGGTGTCGAGGCTGACCACGCGGTCGGTGAGCGGGCGCAGCTGGGCCGGGTCGCTCTTCGGTCCGGCGGCGCAGGCGACCACGGTCGCGAAGTTGGCCTGCTTCACGCGCCCGATCGCTTCCTGGTAATCCTGGGTGTCCGAGGGTTTACCGTCGGTCATCACGAACAGCAGGGGGCGCCAGTCGCCCTTCTGGTCAGGCGTCGAGGTGCGGATGTCGCGCGCCAGCATGTCGCAGATGGCGTGCAGCGCCGCGCCCAGGAAGGTCGGGCCGGAATCCGGGCAGACGACTTCCGGCAGCACGATGTCTTCCAATGGCGTCATCGGCAGGATGGTGGTGACCCGTGCATCGAAGGTGACGATGCACAGGCTGGCGCTTTCGAGCGCAAACGGGTTCTGGCGCAGCGAGGCGAGCAGGGCTTGCAGGCCGACGTTCACGGCCTGGATCGGCTCGCCCCGCATCGAGCCCGAGGTGTCCAGCGCCAGGTAGACCGGCAGGCGGCGTACGCTCATGACATGTAGGGACGCATGACGTCGACGAAGCGGTCGGTCTCGTGCGGGGTGCCGATGGCATTGAACTTCCAGCCGCCGCCGTCGCGCACCACTTCGGCAAAGGTCAGCGAGCAGCGCCCGGCCATCGAAGCGTCGCCGCTGATGTCGAAGCGGACCATTTCCTTGTTCCTGTTGTCGACCGCGCGGATAAAGGCGTTCGCCACCTTGCCCAGGTCCTGGCGCTTGCTCTTGCCTTCATAGATCGACACCACGAACAGGATGCGCTCGTACTTGGCCGGCAGCTGGTCGAGGCGGACGATGATCTGCTCGTCGTCGCCATCGCCGGCGCCGGTGCGGTTGTCGCCGGTCAGCCAGAGCGCGCCGCTGGCGTGGCGCTGGGCGTTGTAGAACACCACGTCTTCCGGGCCGGGCAGCTTGCCGTCCGCGCCGAGCAAAAAGGCGATCGCGTCCAGGTCGTACTCTTCCTGCCTGGCGCCGAACAGCGAGCCGAGGAAGCCGCGCTTTTCTTCGGCCACGTCCCAGCCCAGCCCGATGGTGATCTGGGACAGGTCGTTTTCTTCCTTGCGCAGGCTGACGCCTTGCCCTTTACGCAGACTGACTGCCATGTAATGTTCTCCTTCGTGTGGATGAGGGGTGGGCTTACAGGACCACGTTGACTTCGGGCGGCGGCGGCGGCAAATCGGCCAGGCCGTTCGCGTCCTTCTTGGTGAGGTCGATCTTCTGGCTGGTGGTCGCGATCGAGGCGCTGACCCACTTGAAGAAGGCGCGGATGGTGTTGCTGTCGGCCGTATCCAGGCGCACCACCGATTCGGTGATGCGCTGCAGTTCGCGCACGTTGGCATTCGGTCCGGCGGCGCAGGCGATGACGGTGCCCAGGCGGGCAGCCTTGATGGCGGCGATGCCGGCCGCCAGGTCGTCGGTCGGGTCGCCGTCGGTCATCATGAAGACGATCGGCTTCCAGTCGCCTTTCTGGTCGGCGGTGGTCTTGGTCACTTCCTGGCCCACGCGCTCGGCCAGCAGCGACAGCGCGGCGCCCATCGAGGTGGTGCCCGAGGCGCTAATCGCCGGCATCTGGAACTGGCCGAGTTCGGTCAGCGGCGTGAGCTGTTTCGCGCTGTCGGAAAAGGTGATGACCGACAGCCAGGCCGATTCGATCGCGTGCGGATCCTGGCGCAGCGCCGACAGCAGCGTTTGCATGCCGTTGCGCACCGATTCGATCGGCTCGCCGTTCATCGATCCCGAGGTGTCGAGCAGCAGGTAGACGGGAAGTTTTCGCATTGTTCTTTCGTACCAAATAAACGGGTTGGGGAATGGATTCAGGCGTCCGGAGGAAATGCCGGGTGCTTGCGCGGGCATCTTCAATATCCAAAACGATTAATGTATATTACACAGCACCTTGAAATTTGGAAATAGATCTGTCGATATCCTGGAATATCGGTTCGCGACATGCGAAATGGCGGAGGGTGTGAATATTCACATGCATATGGATAGGGGTGGCAATGCAAAGGCGTGAATATTCACGATTGCGTGAATGTGTATGCATGCCTATGAAACATGCCGTGCCCCTATCGCGCGAGGCGATTTATTCCGAATGAATGACATGCGGTGCAGCCGAATAAAACAGCGCTCGCACTTATTAACCGAAACGGAAAAACAATATGGCAATCAGTCTGCAAAAAGGCGGTAATCTCAGTTTATCGAAAACCGACCCGAGCCTGCGCGAGGTGCTGGTCGGGCTGGGCTGGGAAGCGCGCTCGACCACCGGCGCCGATTTCGACCTCGACGCCAGCCTGTTCATGGTCCAGGAAAACGGCAAGGTGCGCGGCGACCACGACTTCATTTTCTATAACCAGCTGACCTCCACCTGCGGCGCGGTCGAGCACACCGGCGACAACAAGACCGGCGCCGGCGCCGGCGACGACGAAGCCCTGAAAATCCGCCTGGCCGATGTGCCGGCCGAGATCAAGCGCCTGGTGATTGCGGTCACGATCCACGATGCCGAGGCGCGGCGCCAGAGTTTCGGCATGGTGCAGGATGCCTTCGTGCGCGTGGTGAACATCGACAACGACGCCGAGATCGTGCGTTTCGATTTGTCGGAAGACTATTCGACCGAGACCGCGATGATCTTTGCCGAGATCTACCGCCACAACGGCGAGTGGAAATTCCGCGCGGTCGGTCAGGGCTATGCCGGCGGCCTGGCGGCGCTGGCCACCGAGCACGGCGTCGACATCGCCTGAATAAGCAGCTGTAGATACGCAGCTTTAGATAAGCAGGCCAGGAAACAACCGCAGACACGAGGTACAACATGAAACAACTGTCCCGAGGCGAGCGCCTGGCGCTGGCATCCTACGCACCGGATGGCGCCGTCCAGGCCGGCCTGTCCGCCCAGGGCCTGGCGCTCGACTTCGCCTGCTTCGCCCTCGATGCCGGCGGCAAGCTGGTCGAGGAACGCTACATGACCTTCTTCAACCAGCCGCAAACCCCGTGCGGCGGCGTGCGGGTGGGGACGGTCGGCGCCGACCGCGACGGCTTCGTGTTCCAGTTCAGCCGCCTGCCGGCATCGGTCGAACGGGTGACCATCACCGCCAGCATCGACGGCGGCGGCAGCATGGCGCAGCTGCAGGCCGGCTCCCTGCGCCTGGTGAATGCGCAGGGCGAGTTCGCCCGCTTCGATTTCAGCGGACGCGATTTCGCCGCCGAGCAGGCCGTGATGCTGGGCGAGTTCTACCGCAAGGACGGCGGCTGGCGCTTCATGGCGGTCGGCCAGGGTTTCAATGGCGGGCTGGCCGCGTTGGTCACGCACTTCGGCGCCGATGTCGCCGATACGCCTGCGCCCGTGTTTGCACCGGCGCCGCCGCCTTCGCCCAAACCGGCCGCGATCAACCTGGAAAAGCGCGTCGAACAGGCCGCACCCCAGCTGGTCAGCCTGGTCAAGTCGGCCGGGGTGTCGCTGGCCAAGGTGGGCCTGGCCGAGCACCGCGCCCGCGTCTGCCTGGTGCTGGATATCTCGGGCTCGATGAGTTCACTGTATAAAAAAGGGCTGGTGCAGCGCTTCGCCGAACGCATCCTGGCGCTGGGCTGCCGCTTCGACGACGACGGCGCGATCGACGTCTTTCTCTTTGGCCGCAACGTGCATCGCGGCGAGCCGATGGGCCTGGATAACTTCTCGAACTATGTGCGCGAGATCATCGAGCGCCATCCGCTGGAAGGCGACACCCGCTATGGCGCGGCCATGGAAGCGGTACGCCGTTACTACTTCCCCGACGCCCGCGGCGGCGAGCGCAAGGCGCCATGCCAGGCCGCGCTGCCGGTGTACGTGATGTTCGTCACCGACGGCAGCACCTCGGACAAGCCGCTCACCGAGCGCCAGCTGCGCTGGGCTAGCCGCGAGCCGATCTTCTGGCAGTTCATGGGCATCGGCAAGGGCAAGAAGTCGAAGAGCAAGCGCCTCATCAATTTCGCCGATTCCGATTTCCCCTTCCTGGAAAAGCTGGACGAGCTCGACGGCCGCCTGCTTGACAACGCGGGCTTCTTCTCGGTCGAACGCCCCGACGAGCATGCCGATGCAGCCCTGTACGACCTGCTGATGGACGAGTATCCGGACTGGGTGAAGCAGGCGAAGGGGAAGGGCCTCATTTCCTGATAAACAACATTCTGCCGCAAGCAGATTGACGCCCGGCCTGCCCATGCCGTAAGATTTCTTAACAAAAATTTCACAAAGCGGCATGCGCGATTCATCGTCCACCAGGTTCATCCGCTTTCACCTCAAGACGCGCCACCTGGTGCTGCTGGTCGAACTGGGCCGCCATGCCTCGATCCTGCACGCGGCCGAAGCGGCCGGGCTGACCCAGCCCGGGGCCTCCAAACTCATCGGCGAGCTCGAACACGCACTCGGCGTGCCGCTGTTCGAGCGCCTGCCGCGCGGCGTGGTGCCGACCTGGTATGGCCAGGTGCTGATCCGGCGCGCCGGCGCCGCCCTGGCCGAGATGGATGCGGCGCACCAGGAAATCATGCAGGGCCAGGCCGGCTTCGGCGGGCGGGTGGCCGTGGGCAGCGTGCGCGCGGCGGCGGCCACCTTGCTGCCGCAGGCGATCCGGCTGCTGAAGGAACGCAATCCGCGCGTGCAGGTGGCGGTGGCCAGCGACACCAGCCAGGCCATGATCGAAGCCTTGCGCGCAGGCGAACTCGACATCGTGATCGGCCGCATCCTCGACCCGGGCGCCGTTGCCGAACTCGACTTCGAACCGCTGGCCGACGAACCGCACAGCCTGATCGTGCGCGCCGGCCACCCCTGGCTGGAGCGCACCGACCTCGGCTTCGCGGACCTGGCGCAGGCGCCCTGGATCCTGCCTCTGGCCGGGCGGCTGCGCGACCAGCTGATGGCGCTCTTCATTGCCAGGGGCTTGCCCCAGCCTTTCGATGTGGTCGAAACCATCTCGCTGCCGCTGGTGATGCGCCTGCTGGCCGACAGCGACCGTGTGGTGGCGCTGCCGCTCGAACTGGTGCAGGCCGGCCTGGGCGCCGGCACGCTGGCGGTGCTGCCGCTCGACGTCGACCTGCGCGCCGGCGTCTACGGCATCGTCACCCGCAAGCGCCATCACCTGCCGCCCTCGGCCGAGGCGATGCTGGCGGCCCTGCGCGAAGCGGCCGGGCTGACGCCGCCCGTACATACCTGACGTACCTGGCTGACGAATACGGATTTGGCATACATCGCGCGTGTTTCGTTATGGAGGGCAGGGGTTGCGCGCCGTATGATCTCAGCAATGACAAACGAGGAGGGGACGATGGCGGTTTTTATCCGGACTGTAAACTTGAACCGAGGCGGAGCGTGATGCGCTGGGCGGGACTACCGCTTGCCTTGTCCCTTGCACTGCTGGGCGGCTGCGCGACCACGCATCCAGTAACCAGTTCGATCGGCAACTTCCCCGACCCCTTCGTTCTCCCCGACGCCGGCGGCTACTACGCCTACGCCACCAACGGCGACGGCAAGAACCTGCCGACCCTGCATTCGAGCGATCTGCAATCCTGGCGCGCGCTGCCCGACGCGATGCCGACATTGGCCAGTTGGGTGCGCAAGGAAGTGCCGCATGTGTGGGCGCCGGAAGTCATCAAGCTGGGCGAGCGCTACGTGCTGTACTACACGGCGCACGACCTGGCTTCGGACCGCCAGTGCGTGGGTGCGGCGGAGTCGACTTCGCCGGCCGGCCCCTTCGTCGACAAGGCCAGCAAGCCGCTGATTTGCCAGGCCGAGCTGGGCGGCACCATCGACGCCAGCCCCTTCCTCGAAGGCGGTCGTCTCTACCTGTACTTCAAAAGCGACGGCAACTGCTGCAACCAGCCGACCCATATCTTCGTGCAGGAACTGCAGCCCGACGGCCTGGCCGTCACCGGGCAGCCGACCAAACTGCTGACGAATGGCCGCAGCTGGGAAGGTAAAGTGATCGAGGCGCCGACCATGGTGCAGCGCGGCGGCAAATACACCCTGTTCTACTCGGCCAACGACTTCGGCAACGGCACCTATGCGGTGGGCTACGCCAGCTGCGCCGGTCCGGCCGGCCCCTGCCAGCCGGCGGACGACTCGCCTTTCCTGAAGAGCCGCGCCGAGCGCAACCTGTACGGCCCGGGCCACCAGGTGGTGTTCCGTGTGGGCGAACAGGATTTCATCGCCTATCATGCGTGGGAACTGAAGGCGGACGGCACCCGCGCCGAGCGGCGCTTCCTCTACATCGACAAACTCGACTGGGTGGACGGCAAGCCGGTGGTGAAGGGCACGACCCTGATCAGGTAACAGACAAGCGACCCGGCCGGCACAGGCCGGGCGCAAGAAAAAAGCGGAGACAACGTGGCGCAACGCAGACGATTTATCGCGGCTTCCCTCGTGCTGGGCATGGGTATGCCTTTGCTGGCGCGGGCACAGCGGCCCACCGAGGTCAGGCTGTGGACCCTGCTCAGCGGCGGCGACGGCGCACGCATGCGCGCCCTGGTCGAGGACTTCAACGCCAGCCAGCGCGCCGTGCGCGTGGTCAGCACCACCCTGAAGTGGGGCGAGCCTTTCTACACCAAGCTGATCACTTCGTCGGTGGTCGGCGCCGGGCCCGACGTCGCCACCGTGCACCTGTCGCGCCTGCCCAACCTGGCCGGCGGCGGCGTGCTGCGCGCCATCAGCGACGCCGAGCTGGCGGCGGCCGGCCTGCGCGGCAGCGACTACTTCCCGCGCCAGTGGGAAAAGTCGCGCTACGAAGGCCGCAACTATGCCATCCCGCTCGACATGCACCCGATGGTCATGTACTACAACAAGACCCTGGCCCACAAGGCGGGGCTGCTCGACGGCGCCGGTGTGCTCAAACCCATCGTCGGCTACGAAGCCTTGACCGCGGCTTTCGCCGGCGTGAAGGAACGCAGCGGCAAGGCCGGCCTGGCGATGGAAGCGAGCCAGGGCTCGTATGCCATCTGGCGCCTGTGGCTGTCGCTGCTGAACCAGCGCAAGGCCACGCTCATCGAGAACGGCCGCTTTGCCTATGGCCGCGCCGGCGTCGAGGAACTGGCCAAGGTCAGCGCCTGGTTCACGCGCGGCTATGGTCCGGCCGGCCTGGATTATCCGGCCTCGACCAGCCAGTTCATGGGCGGCGGCGCCGGCTTCATGCTCAACGGCGTGTGGGAAGTGCCGGAACTGGTGCGCGCCACGCGCCAGCGCACGCTCGGCTTCGAATACGGCATCGTGCCGCTGCCGCGTTTATACCAGGACGCCAGCGTCTGGACCGACTCGCACGCATTCGCCATTCCCTCCAACGAAGGCAAACCCATGGACCCGGCCAAGCTGCGCGGCGTGCTCGCCTTCATGGCCTACGTCAGCCGCCATTCGATGGGCTGGGCCGAGGGCGGCCACGTGCCGGCCTACCGTCCGGTGGCCGAATCGGCGGCGGCCAAGGCGCTGATGCCGAATGCCCTGTATGCCGAAGCCGCGCAGAACGTGGTCTACGACCCCGACGGCTGGTACATGGGCGCGGCAGGGCCGGTCGAAGCGATGGCCTCCAAATTCATGCCCGGCGCGCTGTCCGGCCAGCTGACCCCGGACGAGGCGCTGGATATGTTCGAAAAAGAAGCCTCGCGCCTGCTGCGCAAACGCCCGCCGCGCTACTGATCGCATCCCATGGAGACCACGACCTTGACATCCGCCGCCACGCAGGCGCGTAGCAAAAAGCGCGCCGACGGCCGCCGGGAAAGCATTCCCGCCGCGCTGCTGCTGGCGCCGTTCGCCGCCGCCTTCCTGCTGTTCTTCCTGCTGCCGGCGCTGCATACCTTCTACATGAGCCTGACGGAGAGCAGCCTGACGCGCACCAGCGCCTTTGTCGGCCTGGCCAACTACGCGACCCTGGTGCAGGACCCGTCGTTCTGGTCCTCGCTCTGGAACACCTTCTACTTTGCCTTGCTAACCGTGATTCCGCTCACCGTCCTCGGCCTGGTGATGGCGCTGCTGGTGAACCGGTTTGTCCGCATCCAGTCCTGGCTGCAGGGCGCCTTCTTCCTGCCCTACGTGCTGCCGATCTCGGTGATGACCCTGATCGCCGACTGGATGCTGCAGCCTTCGTCGGGGGTCATCAACCACTTGGTCGGCGGCCAGAATGCCTGGCTGTCCGACGTGCACTGGGCGCTGCCGGCGGTGGCGATCGGCACCATCTGGTGGACGGTCGGCTTCAACATGCTGATGCTGCTGGCCGGCCTGCGCAACATCCCCGGCGAGCTCTACGAGGCCGCCGCCCTCGACGGCGCCAGCGGCTTCACCCTGTTCCGCGCGATTACCTGGCCGGCCTTGCGGCCCGTGGTCGGTACCGCGCTGCTGATCCAGCTGATCGCCTCGCTGAAGGTGTTCGGCCAGACCTACATCCTAACCAGCGGCGGGCCCTACAACACCAGCCGCGTCACCCTGCACTATATGTACGAAACCGCATTCACCCAAAGCGATGCCGGCTACGCGGCTGCCGTGGCCATGGCCTTCATGTTCGTGGTCATTGCACTGTCGCTGCTGGCGCGCATGGTGGCAAGGAGGGCGGCATGAGCGTGCGCTTCCATATCATGCGTTCCCAGGTCGGCTGGACCGTCGCCGCCGTGCTCGCCAGCGTGGTGCTGATGGCCCTCTGGCTGTTCCCCCTGCTATGGGCTCTGTCGACGGCGCTGCGGCCCGAGCACGAAACCGTGTCCGCCGTGTTCCATTGGCTGCCGCAGACCTGGACCCTGGACGCCTTCAGCAAGACCCTCAGCGCCGGCAACATGCCGCGCTGGCTGTTCAACAGCGCGCTGGTCGCCTTGATGGTGACGGTGGTGACGATGGCGATCAGCCTGATGGCCGCCTACGCCTTTTCGCAGCTGCGCTTCCGTGGCCGCTCACTGCTGTTCGGGCTGGCGATGCTGGCCTTTTTGCTGCCGTTCGAGGCGTTGCTGGTGCCGCTGTTCCGTACCATGCACCAGCTGGGCATGATCAACAGCTACGCCGGGCTGGTGCTGCCGCAGGTGGTGTCGCCGGTCGTCATCTACGTCTTCAAGCAGTTCTTCGACGCGATTCCCGCCGACTTTCGCGAAGCGGCGGTGATGGACGGTGCGAATCCCTTGCGCGTGCTGTGGAGCGTGTACCTGCCCATTTCCGGCAACATCGTCTGGGCGATGGCGATCGTCACCTTCATCGGCGCCTGGAACAACTTCCTCTGGCCCTTCATTATCGTCACCTCGAACGACATGATGACGATCCCGCTCGGCCTGACCCAGACCTACGACGCCTTTGGCGTGCGCTATGCGCAGCTGATGGCGGCGGCGCTGCTGGGCGCCTTGCCGGTGGCGCTGGCCTACGTGGTGTTCCAGCGCCGGGTTACCCAAGGCTTCCTCGCCGCGAGCGGGCTCAAAGGATAAGAACATACAGGAGTAAAGCATGGCATCGGTCAGCCTTCGCGGCATCAGGAAACAGTACGAAAAGAACAGCGTCATCAAAGGCGTCGACCTCGAGATTGCGGACGGCGAATTCGTGGTCTTCGTCGGGCCTTCGGGCTGCGGCAAGTCGACCCTGCTGCGCATCATCGCCGGCCTGGAAGACATCACCGAAGGGACGCTGGAGATTGGCGGCCGCGTCGCCAACGACATCGAACCGGCCCGGCGCGGCATCGCCATGGTGTTCCAGAGCTATGCGCTGTACCCGCACATGAGCGTGGCCGAGAACATGGGCTTTGCGCTGAAGCTGGCCAAGGTGCCGAAGGCGGAAATCGCGGAGCGGGTAGGGCGCGCCGCCGAGATCCTGCAGATCGGCCACCTGCTGGAACGCAAACCCAAGGCCCTGTCGGGCGGGCAGCGCCAGCGTGTGGCGATCGGGCGCGCCATCGTGCGCAAACCCGAAGTCTTCCTGTTCGACGAACCGCTGTCGAACCTCGATGCGGCCCTGCGCGGCCAGACCCGCGTCGAGCTGGCGCGCCTGCACCGCGAGCTGAAAAGCACCATGGTCTACGTGACCCACGACCAGGTCGAGGCCATGACCCTGGGCCAGAAGATCGTGGTGCTGAACGGCGGGCGCATCGAGCAGGTGGGCACGCCGTCGGATTTGTACGAGCGGCCGGCGAACAAGTTCGTGGCCGGCTTCCTCGGTTCGCCGCGCATGAACTTTTTCGAGGCCACGCTGGCCGGGCAGGGCGCGCGCAGCGCCAGCGTGCAGCTGGCAAGCGGTGAACGGGTGGAGGTGGCGGCCGATGTAGCGCGCGCCCAGGCCGGCGCCCGCGTCACACTCGGCGTGCGTCCCGAGCACCTGCAACTGGCGCGCCCCGGCCTGGAAGGCGGCGGCATTGCGGCGACGGTGGCGCTGGTCGAGTACCTGGGCGACGTCACGCTGGTGTATGCGCAGGTGGGCGAAAGCGGCGACATGGTGGCGGTGAAGACGGATGCGGATTCCGCGCCGCCGGCCCTGGGCAGCCGGGTCGAACTGGTGTTCCCGGCCACGCGCGCCTTTTTGTTCGATGCCGACGGCAAGGTATTCGCACCGGGTTGGGTGGCCAGCACGGCCGAACCGCTGGCACAAATCCCGTAATCCATCTGGATCTGTGTCATTCGTGCGTCAGCCATGACGATTTCAGATAGCTCTTGCGTGTTTCGTTATTGGTGGCGCCCTGCTTGCTCTTTTAGTATTTGATGAGGCCTGAGGCCGGCAACGACCGGCGGGGCGAGTGGTTTCTCATAATAAATTCAGGAGACATGCATGACACGATTCGAAGTCAAGCCGATCTGCGCAGCGATCATGTTGTTGACGGCCTACAGCGCCTCGGCGCTGGCGCAAACCGCGACCGATAACACGCCGGCGGCAGCTAGCACCAACGCCAGCACCAGCGCCAACGTCGGCGCAGGCACGAGCAGCGGCGCCAGCGCGGCCGGCAGCACCGGTGCAGGCGACGAAGCCCAGGCCGGGCAGTCCGTCCCCGCCACCGCCCAGCCCGCACCCGAGGTCCCGCAGGCGGCGCCGGCCGTGGTCCAGGTGACGGGCCTGCGCGGCAGCCTGCGCTCGGCCGAAGCCATCAAGCGCGATTCGCTGCAGGTGGTCGACGCGATCAATGCCGAAGACATCGGCAAGTTCCCCGACCGCCAGGCCGGCGACGCCCTGCAGCGCGTGGCCGGCGTGCAGGTCGGCCGTGACCGCGGCCAGACCAGCACCGTGATCATCCGCGGCCTGCCGGATGTCGTGACCACCATCGACGGCAACGAGATCTTTACCGCAGCGGCGCGCCGCCTGTCCTATGAGGACTTGCCGGTGCAGTCGATCGGCGGCCTGGAAGTGTACAAATCGGCCAGCCCGAACCAGCTCGAAGGCGGGATCGCCGGCGCCGTCAACGTGCGCCTGCGCGCGCCGTTCGATTCGAAAGGCTACAGCTTCACCGGCTACGTCGAAGACCGCATGAACCAGAGCAACGGCAGCGATGCCAGCAAGGACTCGCACAATCCTGGCGGCGGCTTCTCGGTCAGCAACCGCTGGGATACCGGCGTGGGCGAAATGGGCGCGCTGTTCGACGTCGCCGTCAACCGCGAGAACTGGACCTTCCCGGTGCAGTGGGTCGACCGGCCGGAAAACGTGTTCGCCGTGGGCCAGGACGGCAGCGCCCGGCGCCTCGGGAATACCGGACCGTTTGCACTGAACCCCGGCGAAACGCTGGGCCAGCTGCCGAACATCGGCGGCATCTACAACAGCGGCAAGCGCGAACGCCAGAGCATCCACGGCGCCTTCCAGTGGAAGATCAGCCCGCGCCTGCAGGCCACCGCCCAGTACCTGGGCACCGGCTACCAGGGCCGCAATGCGGTCAACTACATCCTCGACATCGTCACCTGGGCGCCGCGCCTGAACAACGTGGTGCTGGCGCCGCAGGGCGAGCATTGCAACACGCCGCGCGGCGTCATCTGCCCGATCATGTCGGCCAATGCGCCGGCCGCCCAGTTCAGCCCCAGCCCCTACGACTGGGACCCGTACATGGCAACCAGTACCTGGGGCCAGAAGGAACGCACCTATACCCACTTCCTGAACCTCGCCCTGCGCTACAACGACGGTCCGCTGACGGTGAACACCCACGTGGCCTACACCAAGTCGAAGTTCGTCAACGACACGCTCATCGTCGACCAGCAGGTGCCGGGCGCCAGCTCCAGCGTGTATGCCTACGGCCGCGACGGCCATGGCGGCTACAACACGGTCACCACGCCAGGCAGCGCGAATGCCCTGCGCGACCCGAACCAGTTCGTGTTGCGCGGCATGGTGCAGAACTGGAGCGAACAGGCCGGCAAGCAGGCCCAGTGGCGTTCCGACGGCACCTACCGGCTCGGCGGCGACGGCTTCTTCCGCGCGGTGCTGGCGGGCGTGCGCCTGTCCGAACGCAAGGTCAGCAACCACAGCGCGGAGCGCGCATCCGACTTCAGCTCGGCCGTCCGTCCCACCCCGATCGGCCTGTTCGGGCCATCCTTCGAAGAACTGGTGCCGGGCCTGGACCGCCTCGGCGGCCCCTGGTACACGCCTTCGGCCAACTACCTGATCGAGAATGCCGACACCGTGCGCAATGCCTACGGCCAGCCAAGCGGCCGGGTGCCGGACGACCCGACCCGCCTGTTCGACCAGCGCGAGCGCAACGCCACCTTCTACCTGTCCGGGCGCTGGGAAACGACCCTCGGCGGCATCAAGGTCAGCGGCGAAGCCGGTGCGCGCGTGCTGAAGGACAAGCGCCAGCTGCGCGGCCAGAACCGCATCGGCGACGTGGTGACCGACGTCGATTTGTCGACCTCGGAAACCAATGTGCTGCCGAGCGCCACGGCCATCGTCAACTGGAACGATCAGTGGCAGTCGCACCTTTCGGCCGGCAAGACCCTGACCCGTCCTGGCTTCCGCGAGCTGAACCCGGCGCTGTCGCTGGTGCCGCCGACCGTGAATGCGCCGGGCACCGGCGGCGCCGGCAACCCCTACCTGGCGCCAACCAAGTCGAAGAACATCGACGCCACGCTCGAATACTATTTCGCCAAGGACGGCTACGCCCAGGTGGCGCTGTTCCACCGCGATATCGACGGCTACCTGCAGAACTTCACCCAGGACGAGAGCATCAACGGCGTGACCTACCGCGTGAACCGGCCGCAGAACTCGGGCAAGGGCACGCTGCGCGGCGCCGAACTCAGTGCGCAGAAATTCTTCGATTTCCTGCCGGGCTTCTGGAGCGGCTTCGGTGCGCAGGTCAACTACACCTGGATCGACGGCGACAACGAAACCCGGACTTCGCTCAACAGCAACGTCCTGACCAAGTCGGCGCTCATCAACGTGGCCAAGCAGAACTACAACGTCGCCCTGCTGTACGAGGGCAACGGCATCACCGGCCGCCTGGCCGCGACCCGCCGCGGCGACTATGTCGAGCAGATCTTCGAGGAGCCCTACCTGCAGGACCGCGTGGTCAAGGCCACGACTTTTGTTGACCTGAGCATCGGCTACGAGCTGACGCCGAACGTGTCGCTGCACTTCGACGCGATCAACCTGACCAAGGCCAAGTTCGAGAGCGAGCTCGGCCCTTACCAGCCGCGCGATATCCGCTACAACATGACCACCTACGGGTTGAGCCTGCGCTACAAGATGTAAGAGGAACTTGATAAACCTACTGCGCGTCGAATTCTTGGCCTGCGATGCTCGCTGTACATCCGTACAGCTGCGCTTCTCGGCCAAGACTTCTTCCGCTCGCTACGGTTTCTCAAGCTCCTTGTAATTCAACGCCCTCAGTTTCAGGAGACACGCTGTGCCCCGCACTTACCAGAACCCGGTCTACCCCGACACCATGGCCGACCCCTTCGTCCTGAAACACGAGGGCTTCTACTACGCCTACGGCACCGCACCCGGTGGCGCCGACGGACGCCAGATTCCGGTGCTGCGTTCTGCCGACCTGGTCGACTGGGAGCCGCTTGGCCATGCGCTGGAGCCGACCGGCGCCGCGCACTACTGGGCGCCCGAGGTGGCCTTCCACGAAGGCCGTTTCTACATGTACTACTCGTCGGGTTCCGCCGACGAAGGCACCGACCAGAAGCTGCGCGTGGCCGTGGCCGACGATCCGGCCGGGCCGTTCGTCGACACCGGCAAGATCCTGGTGCCGGATCAGGCGTTCTCGATCGACGCCCATCCTTACCGCCACAGCGATGGCCAGTGGTACCTGTTCTACTGCGTCGACTTCCTGCACGTGGCGGACGACCACCGCGTCGGCACCGGCATCGTGGTCGATCGTTTGATTGACATGGAAACGCTGGCCGGCGAGCCGCAGATGGTAGTTCGCCCGCACCAGGACTGGCACATCTTCCGCAAGGACCGCACCATGTACGGCGGCGTGTATGACTGGCATACGGTGGAGGGCGCGTCGGTGCAGGAGCACGAGGGGCAGTTGTACTGCTTCTACAGTGGCGGGGCCTGGGAAAAGGACAACTACGGTGTCAGCTATGTCGTGGCCGAGCATCCGCTCGGGCCGTGGCACCGGCCCGAAGGCGGCGAGGAAGCGCTCCTGATGCGCAGCGTGCCGGGCGCGGTGATCGGGCCAGGACACAATTCCTTCACCACCTCACCGGATGGCAGCCAGACCTGGATCGTGTACCACGCCTGGGATGTGGCGCAGACCACGCGCCGCATGTGCATCGATCGTCTCGAGTGGAACGATGGACGCCCGTTCACTGCCGGCCCCAGCCACGGACCGCAAGCGGCGCCGGCCGCGTAGGGTGGACGGCTCGGCCCTGGAGGCCGCTCCGACGCTGCCTGTGCGCCGTCCACGCGTTCAGGCGACGCTGGCATCTCCGTCATGTCCCGAAGACCGGTAACGGGCGGTGTCGTTGAACGCGTGGACGGCGCGCACGTTCCTTGCTGTTCGGCGATCCGGGTGTAGCCGTCCACCCTACAGCCGGATGCACGAGGCGGGAGCGTGAAAGCCTTCCGCCCATGAAAAAAGCCCGCGCGAACGCGGGCTCCAAGTTACAGCAAGAGACAATCAGAACTTGTAGCGCAAGCCCGCCAGGTACTCGCGCCCGGTCACGTTGTTCACCACCACGCTGTTACGCGCGCGGCTGATGAACTGGTCGTTCGGCTCGTTGGTCAGGTTCACGCCTTCCAGGGTGAATTCCAGCTTGTCGTTCCACTTGTAGGTCAGCGACAAATCGACGTTGAAGGTGCCGTTCTTGCCCTCGACGTCGTTGTTGTTCTGCCCCGGCACGCGGGTCAGGAAGCCCGAGCGCTTGGCGCCGGACACGCGCGCGCTGAACTTGCCGTCGTCGTAGTACAGGGTCGCGTTCCACGACTTCGGCGACAGGTTCAGCAAGTCGTCGACGATGCGGTCGCTGCTGGTCGGCGAAATCGCGTACTCGATGGTCGAGCTGACCTTGGTGTAGTTCAGCACCGTGCCGAAGTTCTTGCCCCAGCCAGGCAGGAAGGTGAACGGCTGCTGGTAGTTCAGCTCGAAGCCCTTCAGCTTGCCGCCGTCGGTGTTGATCGGGGCCGTCACGGCGAATACCTCTTCGCCGGTGAAGTTCGACGGCAGCAGGTTCAGCGGCAGGCCGGTCTCGCGGAATGCCACGTTGGTGCGCAGCGACTGGATGTAGGTGTCGATGTTCTTCTGGAACAGGCCCAGGCCGACAAAGGCGTTCTTGCCGAAGTAGTACTCGAAGCTGGAGTCGAAGGTCTTGGCGCGGAAAGGCTTCAGCAGCGGATTACCCGTGTTGATGGTCAGCGTGCCGGTAGTCGAGATGGTGCCGCCCGGCGACAGGAAGCCCAGTTGCGGACGCGTCATCACCTTCGCCGTGCCGAAGCGCACGATGAAGTTGTCGGTTAGATTGGCCGCGATGTTCAGCGAAGGCAGGGTGTCCTTGTAGTCGTGGTTCACCTGCACCGCAGTGCCGCCGCCGGCCGCCTGGTAGCCGATCGCTTCGAGTTCGGTCTTCACGTGGCGCACGCCCACATTCCCGCGCATCGGGATATTCCACAAATCGTACTTGAACTCGCCCATCAGGTAGAAGCCGTCGTCGCGTTCCTTCACCGTGCGGTTGTTGCCGCGCGCGTTGCCGTTGGTGATCGAGGACAGGGTGAAGTCGCCCGGGCCGCCGGCCGGTCCCGCCTTGATGCAGTTGCAGTAGATGTCGTAGGCGGCCGAGATGGCTTTCAGGTTCGGAATCACCCAGCTCGTCGCGTTCCCGCCCGGCATATCCAGGCCCTTGCCGAAGCCGGTGATGGTGCCCGTCAGGCCGGTGGCGCCCGCCGGTGGGGCAAAGATCGTGTCGTTCTGGTTCACGCGGCGGAACTCGTAGGTGTCCGACTCGTATTTCTTGCGGTTGATGCCGCCCTTGATGGTGAAGCCGTCGACCGCTTCCCAGGCCAGGTCGAACTGGCCGACGTCGTTGACGTTGGTCGCGCCTTGCGGACGGATGCGGATTTCGCTGGTGGTGGTGTTGGTCACCGTGGTCGGCTGGGTGCCGGTGGCCACCTGCGGCACGCCGATGATGCCGAGCGCGCCGTTCGGCGCGGCCGGGTCGAACGGGTAGCCGATGATGGCGGCGCGGTCGTCCTGGCGGAAGTCGAGCGAATAGCCGTTCACGTTCAGGGCGTCGAGCGTGACCGTGGTCTGCACCGGATTGCGGAATTTCGAATTCGCGCGGCCGATCTTCGCGCTCATGCTCAGGGTATCGGTGAACTTGTGCTCGAGCGTCAGGGTCGGCTGGGTGAAAGTGGTGGTCAGTTCGTCGAAGCGCGACTCGGAGCGGATGTCGACGCCGTTGTACTTCCCGTAGAGCAGGGCGCCATTCGGTGCGTACTCGGCCTCGACCACGCTGATCTGCGGCTTGCCGCCCTGGCTGGCGCTGCGGCTGAATGAGATCGCTTCAAGGAAGTCTTCCTGGCGCGTGGCGTCGAGCTTCGAGTACAGCAGGTCGAAGGTCAGCAGCGTGCCCTTTTGCGGACGCCACTGGGCCGAGGCGGTCAGGCCCAGGCGATCCTGGTCGTGGGTCAGGCGGCCGTAGCGCGGCAGGCGCGGGTGGAAGTTGTTCGGGTTGCTGGCCGCGTTGTAGGCGGCGATGTTGGCCGGCGTGTTCGGCAGGCGCGCCACGCCCTGGGCCGCCGGGCCGCAGGTGGTGGCGGTGGAGTTCGATGGATTGGCGGTCACGCCTTGTGGCGCGCACCAGCCGCCCGACGAGGGGCCGTTATCCCAGCGCACAGTGGAGAAACCGTCTTCCAGCACGCGCCGTTTCGAGAATGCGCCCGAGACCAGCACACCGAATTTGCGGTCGAAGAAGGTGTCCGAGATCATGAAGGCGACGCGCGGGTCGATCTTCTCCGAGCCGTCGTTGTACTTGCCCTTGGCGGCGACGGTGGCATTGAAGCCGCGCAGATCGAAAGGGCGCAGGGTCTGCAAATCGACGGTGGCGCCGAGCGAGCCTTCGTCGACGTCGGCCGAGGAGCTCTTGCGCACCGTGAGCGAGGAGAACAGTTCGGACGCGAACACGTTGAAGTCGAAGCCGCGGCCGCGGTTGGTGCCGCCCGAGCTGTCGGTGCCGCCGGTTGTGGCCAGGCCCTCGATGCCGTTGATGCGCACGCGGGTAAAGTCCTGGCCCAGGCCGCGCACGGTGATGTTGCGGCCTTCGCCGGCGTCGCGGTCGATCACCACGCCTGGCACGCGCTGCAGCGACTCGGCCAGATTCGTGTCGGGGAACTTGCCCATGTCTTCGGACTTGATGACATCGACGATGCCGTTGTCCTGGCGCTTGGCGTTCAGCGCACTCTCCAGGGAGGCGCGCAGGCCGGAGACCTGCACGGTCTGCATCTGCTGGGGTGCTTCGGCCTGGGTGGCGGTTTGTGCCGTGGGCTGCTCTGCAGTCTGGGCATACGCCACGCCGATCGACATCGCCGACACGGAAGCCGTGCCGAGCAGGCAGAGGGTGAGTTTGCGCAAGGCTGCACTATGCTGGTGTTTGGTCATGCTGTCTCCATACGTTTTTATTGAGGCAGGTGCCAGGCTGCGCGCCCACCGCTACGGCAATATTAGATTTGGTCAGGCCGGTTTTGGAATTCTAAGGCAATATTTACGATTTTGGTCAGTCCAATGCAAATAAATACATTAATTGGTCTGGCCTGTGTCGGGAGGGGTGTAGCGAGGGGTAAGGCGGAGGCAGAGTACAGGGTGCTGCGTGCATGCACGGCGCATACCGTGCATATGCGCCGTGCACATTGGTGGGTTCTTGAACCCACCGGCTACAACTATGGCTTGCGCGCGAGCGTGACCCGCACCGGACTGCCGTCGCGCGCCGCCGTGTCCTGCGCCAGGCGTTGCCACTGTTCGAGCGAGGTGATCTCGCCGCCCCGGCTCCAGGCGCCGCCGGCGTAGTAGCGCAGCGGTTTCCCGGACGTGGCCTTGGCCAGCACCAGCTCGTTCAACGCATCCTGGGCAAAACCTTCCGCGCCCGGCAGCACGACCGCGGTGCCGAAGGCGTCATTGCTGGCCTGCTGCACCCATTGCAGCAGCACCGCGCCTTCCTTCCTGGTGGCGATCTGCGGATTCTGCCCCTTGTCGCTCGGCGTGCGGTTCAGGCCTACGGCCACCGTGATCGGCTCGGCGCCCGCATACGTGAACGTGCTGTCGATACGGTCGAGGTAATGCCCTGCATCGACCGTGAAGCGCTTGATCTCGGAAACCTGCTTGCCGCCCGCATCCCACCCGGCGTAGTGCAGCTCGAACACCGCGCGCACCGGACCGTTCGCCAGCACCTTCCACGACGCATAGTTCACGCCCGTGTACAACTGCTTGCCGTCCCAGACGCCGGTGCCGCCGGCGCCGCGCGACTTGCCGACGTTGTACATGTCCATGCCTTCGCCTTCGTCATGGTGGTAGTGGTCGTGGCCCTTGTTATACCAGCGGTCGACGATCGGATAGTCGACGCGCTTGAACCACAAGTCCAGGCCGCTGGTGACCAGCACTTCCTTCTTCACGTCCGGCGGGCTCGGTGCGGCCAGCGCCGGGCCGTAGGTGCGGTGCGCAACCTTGTCGTTTTCCCAGGCGAAGTCGTCGAGCCGCTCCGGCACGTAGCGCGCAAAGGCCTTTACCGGGAACACCGGCGCCACGCTGTCGATCTTCTCCACCGTGAAGGCGGCGCGCTTCTCGCCCGGCGCAAAGCTGTGCTGGAACAGCAGCTCGCCATAAGCGATGCCGACGTTCTTCGGGTCCTTGGCCAGCGGCGCCACGTTGGTCACCTGGTAGGGCAGCACGCGGCCCTGCGCATCCTTCACCGCAATCTTCTGGATCAGGGCGCCGGGCAGCACGGCATTCACGTCGCTCCACGGAATCGAGATGGTTTCCGAGGGGCGGCCGATCGCCAGGTCGTGCTCGACGGTGACGGCCAGGCGCTCGGCGGCATGGGCCGACAGTGCCGGGATTGCAGCAGCCACGGCGGCGGCAAGTAGGAATCGTTTCATGCAGGCCTCCTCAGTGATGTTCGCGGTAGTCGGTCGTCCCGCCCTTGGGCAGGTAGTGGTAGGTGCGCACCTTGTGCTGGACCTCGAAGGCGGGATTGCTCACCAGCTTGATGATCTCGGCGCCGGCCAGCAGTGCCGGGCCGTAGCCGTGCAGGGCGTCAGCGCTGGTTGGGCGGTGGTAGTAATAGACCATGTCGCTGGCCAGTGTGGTGCCGACGCAGGTGCCTTCCACCTGGCCTTGCGCGGTGATGCGGGTCGACAGCCCGGCCCAGCCGGCCTGCGCGATCGAGCCGTAGGTGGTGGCCGGAATCCAGCCCTGGTTCACCGCGTGCGCGATCACATAGGTGAAGATGGCGCTGGCCGAGGTTTCGAGGTAAGAGTCGTTGCGGTCGATCATCTGGTGCCACAGGCCGCTGCCCGACTGCAGCTCGGCGATGCCTTTGATGGACGCGCGCAGCTGGGCCAGCACTTTCGGGTAGCCCGGATGGTCCTTCGGCAGCACGTCGAGCAGGTCGGACATCGCCAGCACCGCCCAGCCATTCGCGCGCGCCCAGTAGAAGCGCGGCGCGTCCGGGTGGTTCGCGTGCCAGCCGTGGGTGTACAGGCCCAGCTGCGGGTTGAACATGCGGCTCGACATGCCAATCACATTGTTCACGGCGTCGTCGAAGTGCTGGCGCTTGCCGGTCAGGCGGCCCATCTCGGCCAGCGCCGGGATGCTCATGTACATGTCGTCGGCCCACAGCGACACTTCCTGCGGACGCTTGCGCGCCATGGTGCC
>Ga0209023_10002428_pt1 | contig 23286 bp, 20 predicted proteins | sample LakOneMetagenome_FD_187468 | JGI IMG/M metagenome (GOLD analysis project Ga0209023, IMG submission 187468) | Freshwater and sediment microbial communities from Lake Erie, Canada (SPAdes) (version 2) | ecosystem: Environmental > Aquatic > Freshwater > Lentic | place: Lake Erie, Canada... | reverse complement strand
CACCGTTTCCCTCGTCGATGTATCGCTGCGCCTCTTCCGTGATCGAGAGGCCATCGCTCAGCAGCGAGAGCTTCAGTCGCTCTGCGTCGGTCAGGGACGAGCTCATCGTCGGACTGTACCTTCGTCCGCCTCAACGCTGAACGACAGTTGTAGCGCTCGCTCGACGAGTCGGTCCCGGATCCGATCCTCGGACAGCGAGCCCGCAGGCTCGAGCAGGTGCCAGATCCGGACGTAGTGAGCGTGCATCTCGGGGTCCTCGGCCACCAGTTCTGAAAGCGCTGCCGACAGATTGAGCGCTCGACCCTCATGATCGACCGTGAGGGCCGAGTCGAGCAGCGCTCCGAGCTGCCACGCCGTGTCGACGACCTCGGCGGAAGCGTTGAAGTAGCTGGAGGTCAGATACCCAAGGTCGTCACCACCGTGCTGATGCACCAGATCCCGAAGTGCCACCGCACATCCGGCGATCAGCGAGATGCCCTGCCCGAACAAGGGATTGAGGCCTGCGAGCGCGTCGCCGATCGCCAGCAGGCCCGGCACCCGACCCTCAGCCTGGTCGAAACGACGCCAGCTCGCCTTGACCTTCCTGAAGACCCGAGGCTCGCCGTGCGGAACCGACCGGCGTACACGCTCGGCGATCACCGGGTCCTCGAGCGTTGCGGCGTACGAGCTCATCTCGTCGAAGGTTCTCGGGATCGGGTCTGCCGACTTGCCGGACAGCGAAAGGTGAAAGCTGCCGTCGCCAGCGGGCGACATCAGCCCCCCACGAGTCGACGGCAAGGTAGGGAACACGAGCAGGAATCGGTGAGGATCCCACGGTCCGTCGAGTGGATCGATCTCGACGCTGACGTACCACTGGTCGGCGTGCACCTCGTCGACAGGCACGTCGAAGTCAGCCCGCGTCGACCAGCGAGCCGCCAGGCAGGCTGGGCCGCTGGCGTCAACCACGAGGTCACAGGGGTACTCCACAGTCTCCCCACCTCGTTCGGCGATCACAGCAGACACCGCACCGTCGGGCGTACATCTCAGGTCGCTCACGCGAACGTCGTCCGCGATGTGTACCGTCGGCGGGAGCAGGCTTGCGGCAGCGTGGTCGATCATGGGGCGTTGAGCGCACAGCAGCCGGAGTCCGAGATCGCGCTCAGGCATGCGCAGACCGAGTTCGAACACGTGTGTATCGGTCGATACGACACCCTCGCCGCAGCCGAGCTGACGCAGTCGGTCGACGAACCCTGGGAGCAAGTCCTCGAGATGCACCTGTGCCATGGCCAGCAGGTTGTGCAGTTGGTCACCCTGCGGCACGCCGCGTCGCGGTGTTGGCGACGGCGGGAGCACGTCTCGTTCGAGGATGGTCACCTGTTCGACGGCACCATGAAGCGCGGCGGCTGCTGCAATACCGGCGATGCCAGCGCCGATCACCACGGCGCGCCTCACGGCGCGAGACCTGTCACCGGAGGACGTCGAGCGTGGCGGTCACCTGCGCCGCGAGACGCCCGTCGGCGAGCGTGAAGTCACACGTGGCGTACATGCGGTCGGGTGCCCGGTCGCGCACGCGAGCTTCGACCGTGACCATGCCCTCGCCGATGTTGTGCAACGCCCGCAGGTGCAAGTCAGTGGTCCTCGTGCCTTCACCGTCGTCGCACAGCGTGTTGGTCGCGAAGAAGATCGCCTGGTCGGCGATCGCAGCAGTCCAGGAGCAGATGACGGATTGCTCGAGGTTGAAGTGCTCGGCGCCGACAGGCCATGCAAAGGTCACGTGGCCCGGGCCGATGTCGGTGATCCAACGATGGGTCACGTCGAGACCGAGCGTGTGAATGCCCGATGGTGGCGCGGCACGCTCGGCCCGAATCGCCTCGATCATCTGCATGCCAGTGGTCATGTCGGGTTCTCCTGATGTTCTGAGCCTGCCTGGATCTCGGCAGCGGACTGCTGGGTCTGCATGGCAATTGCAGGGTCACTCGTGTAGTCCATCGTCGCCGATCGACCGCGGAACGACCTGCTCGAATCGACCTGCTCGATGGACAGCGGCCGGTTCGCCCCGTCCATTGCGATCGATCCGTCGGCCGCCTCGAGGTCTGACACCTGGCATCCGACGAGGCCGTGAAAACGACTTCGTGTGATGTCAACGCTCAGGTCGTCACTGGAGTTCCAAACGTGGGCGACCTGACAGTTGTCGATGGTCATGCGGCCAGGAACTCCCTCTCCGATCCAGACCTGAGCGATGGAGCTTCCGGATACGGCGATCTTCATGGCGCCGGATGCGTCGTCTGGTGACGGTCGATGGGCGACCGTGAACGTCACATGCCTCACGGCGCTGCCGTGGATCTCGACGTCGCCGAAGTCCTGCTGCTCGACGACGTCGAATCCTGAGCCGGCCATGAAGCGCAACGCAAGCTTCGCAGGTCCCTCGTCGTCGTCACGGAACTCGCAGGCACGGACGATGAGCGTCGAGACTCGTCCGCCATAGATGGCCAGCCCTCCTCGAGGAGGGTCCCAGGGCGTGAGCTCGCACCCGGGGTCGACGTGATCCCGAAGGGTCGATGGCACCGCAGCGACGCCAGGGAGAGGTGCGAACAACGCGGTCGAGCCCCCCTCGACGCCTCGGTATGTGGCGAGCGCCCCGACGACCGCCATGGCGTCGGGCAACGTCGCGGGCACCTCGAATCGACTCGGATCCGCTTGCCAATCCGCCCTCGCCGGTCCAGGACCACCGATGATGACGCACTCGTCGAACATCGATCCGTCGAGCAGACAGTTCACGAACGCCACCCCGCGGAACTCGCACGCACTGAACATGGTGCCCCGCAGATCGCAGCTCACGAAGAGCACGTTGCGGAAGTCAGCGGAGACCCATCCACCCTTCCAGCGAAGGTTCGCGAGGACCTGGTGTCCGTCGGTGCCCTCGAGGAGTGGGTGGTACTGGGTTACGCCCTTCTCAGGCGGTCTCTTCCAGTAGAAATCGGCGCCCTTCGGTGCGGTGATGGCGAAGAGTGCACCGGCCGGCTCGTCCCCGACCGTCGACGCCCAGGCGTTGAGACCTTCTCCGAATCGATCGTGGATCAACGAGACCATCATCTTGTTCGGGGCTGGTGTACTGAGCCGAATGAGCGAGCTCCGCTCCATCCAGGCGATGGCGAAGGCAAACCGTCGTAGCTCCTCCACCAATGTTGCAGCAGGATGGAGGGCCATCATGGGGCCGCAACTCGGATCCTTTCGATCGGAGCGTGCATTCGTCGCGCCGTTGAGCATCTCCGAAGCGAGGTCGGTGGGCAGCTCGATCAACACCTGCCCACCCGTCTCACTACCAAGCGAGGCTGCCGTGAGGTCAGTCCAGCGGTGAGCCAGGAGGTCGATCGCTCCGGGGGCAGCGATGGAAGACTCTCCGCCGATACTGGCACCACCGTCAGCGCGGACAAGGTCACGGTGGGGCCGCGCTGCGCTGATCAGCGCTCGGAGCACGACCCGCCAGTCCAGTTGGCGAGCACCGTTCGCAAGGTTCTTCAACTCATCGTCGAGTGACTTCTGGGCGAGTTCGGCGGTCTCGCGGTGCAGCTTGAATCCCGCGCTGGAGAGATGCGGGGCACATCGGGCGATGATGCTGCGAACGCCTTCGACCAAGTACGGATCAGCCAGTTCAGCACAGGCCTCTGTGCACCGTCTCAGCTTGATGTCGACGGATTCGATCATGCCGTGCGCGAACACCGAACGACGCGCCGTTCGTGCCGAATCGGCAAAGACGCTGAGGTCGTGAGAACTGAGCGGCGATTCCGTGCCCGTCACGCGTTGGGCGTGAAGGGCGTAGAGCAATGCCTGCAAGTGGAGCAGCCCAACCCCGCCGAACATCTCGCCGTGCTCGCTGCCATCCGACCGGCGAGCTGCAACCCACAACTGAGCGAGCTCTTCGGCAACGTCGTCGTCGATGCAGAGGGCGCTCTCCGTGTTCGGAGCCTTGATCAGCTCCAGTGCGCAATCCTCCGCCACCGGTTGTAGCTCGTACTTCGAGTAGCTAAAGGGTCGAACGTCACGCTCAAGGGGTCTCAGCTCGTGAAGGTACTCACTACGAAGGGAGACCACCAGATTGATGGCGAAATTGCGATTGAGAGTGACGAGCGTGTCGAGGATCCTTGCAGTTCGTTCCTCCGAATAGCGGATGAGCTCTTCGAACTGGTCGAGGATGATGACGAACTTTCGGCTGTCTTTCACCATGTCGCCGAAGAGACCGGCGCCAGGTCGAAACTCGCTCACGGTGTCGCCGATCGCCGGGTCCTCGCGCAGCGCGGCCCGGACCTTCTCCGCGAGAAAGTCGTAAGCCTCGCCGGTTCGATCATCAGACCAGTCGCGACACGCTGCCACGACGTAGCGCTCCTTGCGGAGATCGGGAATGAGCTTGGCCTGGAGCAGCGAAGTCTTTCCAATCCCTGACTTGCCGTCCAGGATCACGAGCCGATGCCCGTCCACCATGTTTCGGAAGTCGAGCGAGTCCGAGCCCCGCCCGATGAGCAACGAGCCGTCGTGGGTGCTCAAGGGCCGGGGGCCAGGCCACGGGCACGTGTCGGCCGCTAAGAACCGCTGCTCCCACCTTCCAAATGCAGTGGCGCTCATGTGTGCCGACCGTTCTGGCCGCCTGCGATCAACACGCACTCGTTGGACGACAGCCTCTGGACTTCCGGACCACCGCGAAGATGCGCCGCGTAGTCCATCAAGTCACCGACAAACCCCTTCACCTGTTCGTGCACGACGGTCAGACCGAGCCATGACAGCAACAGCGCCTCCTCCTGATCGAGACGGTAATTCACTGCCACCCCTACCACCGTTCGAGGAAGCACCTCGTTCGATGCGTCGTCGGCTGAGATCGTCAGGTCCGCCGGTGCCGACGAAGCTCCCCGAGTGAAGACCGCCTCAGGGTTGTCGATCACCTCGGAGCTTTCGCGGGCGTCGAGCGGTCCCGAGGTCGATGCGATCCAACGCATGGCGAGCAAGGACATCAGTCGCTGCCGAACGGCCGGATCGCCAATCGGGACGCCGAAGAGGCCCCAGTAGAGAAGGTTCGAGTTCTTCCGGCTCCCTCCGCCTTGAGGAAACACCAGGGCCAGGTTCGGCCCGCGCCGTGTGCCGTCGGGGCGCCGTTGCACCGCAAAGTAGATCTCCACCTCGGCTTGGCGCATCGCGAGGTACTCGTCCACCGTGACGGCCGGGAACGCCCTTCTTCTCGTGTCCACCAGCACCTGGGCGTCAGCCAACACCCGATCGAGGCGAATCCGATCCTCAGTTCCGGCGTCCAGTCCGGCATAGTCGAGAAGCGGCGACCCCGTCAGCCGAACGACCAGCGGCCAGCCATCGGCGAACCGGCTGCGATCTGTCATCGCGTGCCAGTTCGTCGGAGTGGTCAGCCTCTCGTAGGCCTGGTCGGATGGCAGCCGACGGTCCGGCGTGACATCGCCGACCACCCACACGAGCTCGACCTCGCGTTCGGATTTCTCGGAGAGCAGATGAACAGGAACGGCGACTCGAAACGGACGGCCTGTTCGCCAGAGCGCCATCTCCAACTCGAGGTCGAACGAGGTCACGAAGGCCACGGGCGTGGGAACGCTGTCTGGATGAGCCTCGAACACCTCAGACTGAGCACGAAGCACGTGTGCGATCGCCGTGTGCACCGAGAGCTCGGCATCGCTGCGCTCGCTCTCCTGGGCGTTCTGCAAAGCAGATTCCCAGCTCGTGCGCGTCGGCCGTTCAAAGAGGTCCCGAATCTTGTCGGAGGCATCGTCGAGACGGTTGAACCGAGGCCGTCGGCTTCGAAACGGCACAGGGCCAGCCCCACCATTCAGGATGAGCCCCAGCAGCAGCTCCGACCAACCGTGGTAGGTGTCCGGATCGGCAACCAACTCGTACCACGCAGCTTCCGTGACCAGCCGAACAGAGTTCAGCGTGACCGACGGGCCATCCACCGCATTGAGTCCCTTCCGGATCGTCTTCAGCAACTCGAGCACTGCGGTATCGACCGTCGGACGAGCCTCGAGCGATTCGAGGTGGCTGATCGACTCGTTCAGCTGGGTCCGCAGCGGTGCGATGACGGTGTTGTCCAGCTGAAAGGGATCGTCGAGGGCCTTCATGTCGGCCGTCCTCAGGATCACTTCATCGGCCAGGCGATCGATCGCGCTCGGCCCGAGCGCTCTACTCACGTGGCAGAAGCGAGTTGCCAGGGCCGCGATGAGCACGAGCCTTGCAGCGAGCGGCGCGACCTCGATGATTCGTTGGGGCTCGGATGCCTTGGTTGTCGCTGCATTGCGCCGCCGGTTCTCCACCAAGCTCATCGTGAATCTGCTGGCGATCTTCTCCCATGACTCGGACCCCGTTGGTGCCGGCGTGAACGTCGCGACCGTCGCTGACACGGCTCGGCTCAGCTCAGCCGGGTCGACCCACGACGCGGAGGGCGACTCTAGGCACCCCGAACCAAGCACAGGCATGAGCCACGGGAGGTCCGCGGCTGGATCACCTTGACTCAGCCGAGTGCCAAACGCTCGCATGTCCTCAGCGAGCACGTCGGCCATCACCGTGCAGAGGCGACCGTTCGCGATGTTCTTGACGAACGCCTTTCGCCCAATCCCCAGCTGGTCATCTGTCGCTCGCAGATCGCGCTGGATCACATATCCCGGCATCAGGCGCCCGCCCTTTTCGAAGAAGGATCGTTGAACTGCCTTTCGGCGGCGGGCAAAGAGTAACCCAGGGTCGCGTTCGCGGCTTCCTCCGTAGCTGTCACCCACTTCGGAGAGATGTCAAATCCGGTCGAGGTGACTCCGCCGTCGACTGTCACCCGGGCGATCGTGGCCCCAGGGTCGGTGAGAAGTGTTGGCTCGGTGACCACGTCCGCCCTGCGAAACCCACCAACGCTTCTGAGCGCCGCAACTGCCGCGCTGCCGTCGAGTGCTCGTTCACCGTCGGCGAGCGAATGCAGCACGAGATGTGCGCTGGGACGTGCTCGTCGATAGTCATCGAGATGCAGCGAGTCCGGCGCCGGAAGACCCAACGTGGCTGCGAGGTGGTCAAGCAGGATGCAGCTCTCCTCGAGTTCCACCGAGATCTCGCACGAAAGGTGCGTCGAACCCTGGAACCGAGGATTCACCTCGGTGAAGAGCGGCACCCCATCCTTGACGAGGAAATCGACGCCGAAGGCACCGACGAAGCCGTTGCCACGCAGCCACTCGGCAATCGTGATCGTGTGCTGCTCGATCGATCGGAGCGTCTGTGGATCGAGGGAGTGCACCGCTCCGAAGTCGTTCCCGCAGTATCCGAACGGCCGAGTGGTCAGCGAGGGAATACCGATCAGTTGGATGGACGCCGGGTGCAAAGTGACGCCGTTCCTCCACACCACAGCGCCGACGTTGACCGGAAGTCCACCGTCGATGTACGGCGCGACGCTCACGTACGCCTCGGCCTGCTTGGGCCAGCTCGCCGCGAACTGCGCCGCGTCGTCGACCTTGACCAACCCAGTTCCTCCGCTGGTACGGCTGCGGCGGAGCATCACCGGGCCCTCATCGAGGAACCTCAACGATTCGAGCTGATCTTCGTCGGCAACGTAGGTCCAAGGAATCGCCGGCACCTGAAGGTCCCGAATCGAGCTCTCCACCCAGGGTTTGTGCTCGAAGGCTGACTGATGGTCCTTGAACATCCCCAGATATCGGCAACGGTCCCGGCGAGCGAAGCAGATCGCGGAGACGAAGACAGACGGACGGTAGGTGATGACAGCGCTCGGCACGGCGAGCGCACGCAGCGCTGCGTGTCGAAAGTCAGCGAACGCCTCGTGGTTCGGTTCCTCGTCGATCTCGTAAGCGTCAAGGTCCACGCGACGACCAGAGAGCTGCTCAACCGCCAAAGCATCGACCGAGTGTCGACGTCCGTAGGCGCCGATGATCGAGAACGATGCGGCGAACTCGCGAAGCTCGCTGATGGACTCGACGTCGTCACCTCTGGTCCCGAACCAGACGAGTTTGCGACCGTCCAGACACTTGGAGGCCATATCGAGCAATTCACGTCGGTTCACGTCGGTGGCACGTCCCAGGGAAAGGTGAGTGTGTTGTGCTGGCACGGCAGGCAGCGGGGTCCGAGAGCCACATCGTGTTGACGGACGATCTGTCGTGCTCCGTCCAGCACCTCGCGCAACAACGTCGGCCGAACCGGCGGCCGTTGGTGGAGCGCCGTTCCGCGGGCCGGGCGAAATGGGCTGAGCACGGGGTCGGCACCCAACGACGCGAGGTGCTCGACGCCCGCCAACGTGTCAGCGGCCGACTCAAGTCCAGGAAGGAGCAGCGACCTCACCCTTCCGGTTCGGCCAAGGAGCTCGACGGCGGTGGCGACCGTCTGGTCGAGGTAGGGCCGGGCACGTCGGTGCTTGCCGCGGATGTGGAGCTCAGCTGCACCGCGCGACTCGACCTCGATGTTGAGCGCAAATCCGTGCGCACCAGCGTCGACGAGTCGCCGCACGAGCTCGGAGGTGCTGCTGCTCGATGACATCATCACATCGATCTCGATCCTCGGTGCCAGCGACGCGACCAATTCGACAAGAAGGTCACCGAAGCGCTGTTCGTCACGTGGACCAGGGGATCCCCCCGAGATCAATGCGTGGCGCACAGGAAGCACCGGGTCGGCGAGGGCGACCTCGGCGGCTTCGACGAGTTGCTCGAACGATGAGATGCTGACTCGACCCGGAAAGTCGCAGAACGCGCAGTCGTAGGCGCACCCTCGGCTGATCGGCGACAGCCGAAATCTGTCGATGTGTGTGAAGACGAGCTCGTCGATCGGGTTGCCGACGCCATCGAGCTGACCGACATAGCCAGGGAGCGGATAGACCTTCTCGATCTCGTACGAGCGCCCATGATGTCGGATCTGCAGCGAGTCGTCGACGAGGTCCAGGTCCAGTTCGGCATCCACGCAATACCATTCGTCGAACGGCACGTTCAGATCGAGACCTGCGACCTTGAGCGGAATGCCGCCTGTGGTGGCGTACTCGTGCACGGTCAGTCGGTCAGGACCACCCAGGTGTTCGAGCGCAACGTCCGATACCCGAACGCCGGTCGAGAGCGCGGCGATCTTCAGGTCCTCCAGACGCAAGCGATGGCTCATGTCTTCCGTCATCGCGTCCATACATTGGTCAGATCTCATGCCAGCAGGGGGATCTCGTCAACCCGCCAGCCTGACAACTCGTCGCCGATCTGGATGATCACGAGGCTCTCGCCGATCGGGGCTGCACGGGTCACTGCCACGGAGGTGGCCTTGGGGTCGACCGGCAGAGCCCTGAGCTCGGCTCCGCGCTGCACCGCGAGGATCGTGTCTCCGGCCTTCGTCCGACCGAGACCGGCGAGCACATCGACCGATGATCGGCCGAGGGTCTCCTTGGCTCCGTCGATCGACAACCACGTCCGTAGGCCCGCCTTGCTGAGCCCCCTGACCGCCTTGACTGCTCGAGGACCCCGATCGTCGGCCATGTCGATGAATTCGGATCCGGAGACTGCGGCCATGACCGCTCCTCCCGATGCCGGCGGGACTCGTTCCCGAGCGACTCCGCCGCTGTCGGCCACCAGCACGTGGCGACGTTCCTCGTCCGAGACTTGCACCGCATACGTGCGTCCCGACCGCAACATCGCAAGAGGACGTGCTGTGGGTGAGGGAAGTTCAACGGACAACGAAGGCCACACCCTCGGCCGAGCGCCCGTCTCGACGATGCGGAGTCGGCCGCCCGCGAGCACCGCCAATGCCGTGCCGTCGTCCGATGCAACGACCGCATCGATCGGCCGCCCGAACACCAAGTCGGCGACCTCGTCGGATTGCTCTGCCAGCCCGACCAGGCTGGCACCGTCGACCGTGATGATCGTTGGCTCGTCTCCACCGTGCAGCGCCACCCAAGCGCCGTCCACTCTGGGTCCCAGGTACGACGGCTCGACACGGCGAGTGGTCAGAGAGATCGGTGCCGTGTCATCAGGCGAGGTCTCGGGAGCGGGCCTTGGGGCAGGGGCAGGATCACGGGCAGGAACAGGACCTAGGATCTCATCGAAGTGAGGTGACGGAATCGACCGACGTGCCGTCATCGCGTCAGACGCCTTCTCGATGAGGATCTTTCCGACCGCAGCGACACGCTCTTCATCAAGCTGTGCGGATTCGAGTGGACCAATAGCGGTTGAGCCATCGAGGCGGAAGTATCCATTGAGAACCAGCACCGTTGGACTTTCCTCCAGTTTGGACATCGAGATATCAAATGCGACAGTGACGATTTGGCCCCTTCTTCGCGTATTGAGGACTGCCAACGGCAGTTCGTTCAGAAATGCGACACCCTCACCGGACTCGCATGCTCTGAAAAGCCAACTCTTTCCGACGATGACGGCCACGAGGTCCGCACATGCGATCGCCTCGAGAATCTCCTCTCGCCACGGCTCGCCACCCGTCAGCCGGTTTCTGTCGAAGAAGACGTTGCACCGAGTTCGCATGACGCGATCGTTCCCACGAAGATACTTCTCGAGCGCAGCGAGGACATCAATGCCTCCAGCTTTCGCATCGCCTCGGGAATAGGAGAGGAAGATGTTCGGGGTGTTTCCCTCCGGGAGGGGAATCTCCTCGTACAAGCCCTTTTCATCGACGACATCTGCCGGAATCATCCAGCAGTCATCAAAGGCTCCAAAGGCAAGAAAGTCCCCGCGCTGACCTATCTGTGGGCCGGCAAGTGACTCCGGCGACATGACCCGAAATTCTCGGTCCATTCGAAGAAGCGAGGTCCAGATGAAGCGCTCAACTGGCTGGATTCGGTCAGACCTTATGTCAGCCTTGTAGACGTACGTTTGCGCGAAGATGTCAGACCTCACCGGCCACTCTTCATCGCCATCGGCAACGATCCAGTAGCCAGCACCGCGGACTTCCAGGCTGCCTCTCGGATCACCGGGTACTGTTCGCCAGAATTCACCGTCCCGAAGCTGGCGCGCCACCAGCGCCATCGAAGAGCGACGTTTGTAAGGACGCGCGAATGGCCGAAGTTGGGCCAACTGAGCCCTCGTAAGCGATGACAACGACTGACTCCCTTTCGACAACTCGACTTTGGCAGACGTCGGGAAGCTAGCAGGATCACGAACCTGCTTCGTCGGCCACCGAGGGCACCGTGATGAGATCCAATCAAGGCGGCTCCGACTGGATCGCCGGCATCGCTCTTCCTCGACCGTCCTCACCAGACCGGAGTGACTGCGCCATCGGGTGACGTGCTTCAGCCGGCGCCCGATTCACTCGCTCGAGTTCGGCCCTCCGAGGTCAGGTGTCCGTCAGAGATCGACGCGACAACCGAATCCGTTGACGCGCCATGCGAACATGTGTTCGCACGAATGGCATCGAAGGCTCGGGCTCCTCGGGCTGCTCGCCCCCTGAGCGGCTCGTCCGCGTCCAACAGGCGGCGCTTTCCAACGGACATCTGGTCGACTGCCCCCGAGCCGATCACCCGGCCTCCTCCGCGAGTTCTGCTGCATGCGGGCGATGTGCGTTGGCCGTTGTCACGCCCGACGTGGAACGTCTCGTGGCTGCCACTCGCGACTCGACCGTGCTCCTCGCGATCGCGCAGCCGAGTGTGCCGTGGGTGGTCGCGATCGACACGCTCACCGATCTGGCCGAAGCCGCAGCGCGCCGGGTGGCCCACTGCTCGCCGACGGGCTCGCGGCCGCGGGCCTCCTCGCCACGGTCGAACTCGCCAGCCAGTCGCCGCTCGTGCAGCTGGTCCCGGCTCACCTGGTCGACGCGAGCCGACGTGTGAGCGTCGAGCTCTCGCCCGACCGACTCCACCAGATGGTTCGACCGCTCGTCGATCGACGGCTGTGGACAGGCATGCCGACGCTCGCGACCCAACCCGAGTGGGCGCGGCTCCCGCATCCGCTGCAGGTCGGACCGGCGGATGCTCAGGCCCCTACGGGCGGAGGCGTCGGCCGGACGGGACGCGGTGCCCGAAGCACCGCCGCCGCCGTCTCGATACGTGCGACGCGAAGGGGCGTGACGTGACCGTCACGGTCGTCGCGATCTCGTTGCCGGTCCTCTGGTTCGCCTGCTGGCTGCCCGTGCTCGACCACATGGCCACCAGACGGTCCCTGCCGCGGTGGCTCGCGCGCGTCTTGTCGCTCGTCGACCCGGTGGGCGGTGTTGCGCTGGCACTCGTCCCTCCTGGACGTCGCCTGCTGGCTCGAGGACGAGCATTCGATCCATCAGGCGCTCGCGAAGCAGGTCGCCTCGAGCGCACGGCCTTCCGACGCGGCCGGCCAGGCCGCCGAAGCTGACGATGCATACCGCGACGCTTCAATGGCGGGTGCCTCAACCTCCATAGAGGGCTCTGGAATCCACGTACAGGGGAGCAGAGAACCATCGGTGCTCGATCGTGGTCGCCTCCTCCACCAGCAGTGCGCTCTTCGTGCCGGCAGCGTGAGCGATCGCCCCGATCAGGGAGACGTGCTTCAGGTGCTTCTGTGCCGACAGGTCGCCGGCACTGACACGCATGACGATCGACCTTGCACCCCCGAGCGTGAGCACCGTGTCCCCCGCGGCGTCTGTCAACGAGTTCGGTTCCAACCGAACGAGGTCGCCATCGCGCCAACTGCGCAGCGGGCGATAGGCCGCCATGGTCACCGATGGTCCGCCCACCAGTCGCGAACTCCACTGCCGCCACGTCTGCAGCAGGACGGCATCGCCCGTCCCGACATCCGGCTCCAGCTTCCGCTCGAGCTCGGAGATGGCGCTGTCGATGAAGTCCGGCTGGGCGTCCATCGCGGCGAGACGATTCGACCGCTCCCTCTGAAGCGTGCGCAGGGTCGACTGCTCCTCGAGCAGGCGCCCGCGCTGCTCGATCAGCTGGGAGATCTCGTGCTGGAGGGTCGTGAGCGCGAGCACGTCCCGTGACGCAGCCTCGAGGCGACGCACGCGCTCGCGCAGTTCGAATGTCCGCAGCCGCCGCTTCTCCCACCGTCCGACGCCGACGAGCGGGGGCCGCTGCGCCAGCCGCTGGTCCTGCCGCCGGTACTCGATGCGCGCTTGTTGAAGCCAGCGTTCGACCACCTGGATTGGCGGAAGGTCACCGTCGACAGCCATCCACTGCAGACCCTGGATGATCTGCGACGCCTGTTCTTGCTTTCGTTCGACACCGCGGGGCAGAGCATGCGCAATCTCCATCAGTCGCGCCTCCGCTGACTGCTGAGTGGTCCTCAACCGCTCGAGGTCCACGACGACCGAGGCTCGGGTGGCACGAAGGTGCTCCAGCTGCACGATCACCGGGGCACAGCGCACGACCCAATCGGCCTCCAGCTGCTGAGCGCGAGTCCGGACATCGCTCCACGTCGTCGCCGAGAAGTCGGCAGCCTCCGCTCTGAGCCGCATCAGCGCCGCGCGCGGGCTACGCGATCGAGGGACCAGTTCACGGCCCATCGCCTTCGCAAGCTCCTCCATCCGCTGGACGAGGATCCGGGACATCGTTGGTCGATCGTCCGCGAACTCGGGCTCGGTGAGCAGATCGATGGCGTAGTACGGGTACGCGTGGAACAGACGGAGCAGCAGTTCCTTCCACGACTTGCCTGGATCGACGGATGCTTGAGGCGTGAGCTTCGCGAGCAACAGCTCCTCCGTCATCACGTCACGGCGCAGCGGGGCAATGGCCCGCGCGGCTTCGAGACCCCGTCTCGCCTTGTCGAGCTTTCCTGCACGACGGGTCGCGTTCGTGAAGAGGAGCGCCGATGCCAGCAATCGCTCCGTGGCGCGATCGATTTCGAAGCTGTCCTCGCCTGGAAGCGGCAGCGCTCGATCGATGGTCTCGCGAGCCAGGACGAACGACTGCTCGGAGAAGCTCAACGATGCACTCGTCGGTGGCCGGCCGGGATCCACCGAGAGCCGGGCGAGCAGGAACATGGAGAGCCAATCGTCATCCACGGACTCGATGGTGCTGAGCAGGTGCTTCCGCGCGACGGCCAGGTTGCCGAGACGGAGATGACGCATCGCCCGACTGCGCGCCTCCAGGTGTTCCGCGAGTCTCGGCCGTGAGACGGCCTCCGCGCCGGAGAGGTAGACGCTCTCCAGTGCTTCGAGTCCGAGGGCACGCCAATCGTTGCGCACCTCCGACTCGGCGCCCCCGAGGCGAACGTCGTCGCCGAGGTCGGCGACGAATCCCACCTGCGCTGCCCGTTGCCGCAGCTTCTCGTAGAGCACCAGTGCTTGGTCGACCGAGCTGTCGTCGACCGAGAGAGCGGCCACGGTGTGGCTCTGGAAGACCTCCGCGAGGAAGGCTGCCTGCCGCGGATCCGCACACTCATCAGGACGTACGGTGGCAAACGGCCAGATGTACTTCTCGGCGGCCACGGCGGCGCGGTACTCGAGGTGCGTCGGGCTGAGCTCGCCGGTGTCGGCGCCATCGCTGTAGGTGGCGCCGAGGATCAGCAGCACCATCTCCGATTCTTCGAGCTCCGCCAGCGAGCGCCTTCGCACCGTTCGATGGTCGGGCATGTTGTCGTCGAGGTTGACGAGCTGCAGAGGAGAATCTCCCGCCGACAAAAGCTTCGACACGATGGTCCGAAGCTCCTGGAACTCGGCGAACCTCGAGGAGAGGAACACCTTGGGTCGATCGGGATGGATCACTGAGTCTTCAAGCTCTTTGGCGACGTGCTCATATCCGCCCCGCGAGATCCAGGAGTGCACCGATGAGGCCGAGCACCATCCCCAGCGAGCTGACTCGATCGCGCGGCACGAGCCGAGCTGCTCGGTGCCGGAACCGGCTGGCCAGACCGAGAGCAACGGCAACCACCCCGATCACCACGCTCGTCAAGACGACAGCGGCAAGACCGAACGCGGCGCACCACTTCGAGAGAGCGCACGCCACACCCGGCTCACGGTACCCGCTGGGCTGAACCGGAACAGTCGATGGCACAAGAGGTGCGGGAACCTTCGACCAGTCGATGAGCGAGTCACTCGGAGCCGCTGTCGAGGTACGGGCTGACCGCCACCTCACCGCTGTGCCCTCCCGATGGTGCAACGAACAGGTCGATCGGCTGGATCGCGTGGCAACGGATCACGATGCGATGCAGCACCGCCGGTCGGCACCGGCGCCATCTCATGCAACTTCGCCCGCACAGACCCGCGTGGTCGAGAGCAGCGCGTCGGGTGCGACCGCTGCCCGCGGGGATCGCGCTGCGTCATGCCAGCTCCTCCGTGGCCACGCGAGCCATCAGCGGCCGGTCGAAGTTGCTCTCCACGAACGCGGCATCCGCAGCGCGCAGGGAAGCGAAGGCACGGGCAATGCGCTCGGCCACTTCGCTGTGACTGATACCGAACCGGAGGCCAAGCCGCTCGAGTGGTAGCTCGTACCTACCGGTGTCGTCGCCGCTCCGGACGAAGTACAGCACGTCGAGCACGACGTCGCGGTCGATCGCGTCGGGCACCGCACGGACGAACCAGGAGCGATCGAGCAACCGCTTCGGCCGGACGAGCAGGCCCGACTGCGAGTCGAGGCGATCGCGGGCGTCCTTGGTCCAGCGGCAGGCCCGGTAGCGGGCGGTCTCACGCAGTGTCGCGAGCGATGCGCCGCTGTCGATGGCGGCCTCCAGACGCTTGGCGATCACCAACAGGGTCTCGCCGTGGAGTTCACTGCAGCGGCCGCAGAGCACACCGGTGCTCGCCGCGCCGAAGGGGTCGGCCATCTGCGGGCACCGGCGCGTGCCGTGGTGCAGGCGGCCACGCAACGCACGTGTGCGAGTCCAGATGTCGTCAGACAGGGAGAGCACCACAGGGGGGAGCACGTTCCCAGCAGCCACGATCGAAATCCTCCGATGAGCATGACCAACCTGCGCGCGCCGTGTGCGCTCACTTCGTTCATGCTCGCCGGACGGCGTGCTGGGCAACTCTCATCGCGTCGCACCCGAAGATGCGTCATGGGAATCGACACTATCGCGCGAATCGAGATGTCCGTCAACGAGGAGACTGATCCGAACTCGCAGTGCTGCCGACAGCCGGTTGCGAGTGCAGCCACCCACGGCTCTGGAACATGTCCGCGCGGTTGCGATTCGACCCCGTCCCACCCGTCGTTCTCGACAACCGGATACGAGGGGCGTCGCGCTACTCTGCCGGCGACACCAAGGCGGGGTAGGGCATGCAGCTGGTCGGCGCACACATCCACCGGTACCGCGGGATCGAGAACCTGCTGCTGCCGTTCGGGGCCGTCACGGTACTCATCGGCAGGAACGGTTCGGGCAAGTCATCGATCCTCGAAGCGCTCGGCTACCGGCCACACGAGGAGGGTGCCGAGGAGCGCCTCAGCGACGAGGCCGCCGAGGTGTCGTGGTACATCCAGCCGTCGGAGCAGCATCGACGCGCGTGTGCGGTCGCCCTGCGCGCCGCCGCATCCCTCGAGCCTGACGACCCCGCGATCGGCTCGTCGCTCGGTGCGTTCATCCCGTACCTCACGGTCAAGCGCACGGGAGACGACGCCCGACTGGCGCTCGACATGTTCCGTTGGGTGATCGATCAGATCCCGACCAAGCGCCGCCAGGCCATCGCTGCAGCGCGTGGTTCACTGGGGTTGCGGTCGCCGGCACGGTGGGTCACCGACACCCTCGACGTGCTCGCCAGCGCGAGCCCACCGGCGTTCTACGACCTCCCCGTGCAGGTCGCGGCGGACCTCGTGACGCCGCCGTTGGTCGTGTCGATGGTCGCCGGGCCCGACGACATCTCGCGAGTCCTCCACCGCCACGGTCGTGCAATCCTCGAGGCAGCGTTCGGCCCGCTCGCCGACGCCGACGTCGGGTCAGTGCTCGATTCGGCGCGCGACGGGCGTCTTGCTCCGGCCCACGTCTACGGCATCCTTCAGGCGGTGTGCGAGGCCTTGCAGGATCGAGTGGGCTCCTTCCCCGTGCCGCTCATTGCTCGCCTCGGCTCCATCCGGGTCGAGGTGACCGAGGGCCCGGACGGTCCGATCGGCGAAGCAGAAGCGCTCGTCGCGCGGGCTGCCTCTCGGCTCCCTGTGACCGCCACGGACGCCCTGGAGGACCTGAGGCAGGCGCGACTCAAGCTGCGACGCCACGACGACACCGTCGACTTCCACCTCGAGGCATGGGTCCGGACCATCCCGACGGCGTCCGCCGATCTGCACTACAGCCGCTTGGGCACTGGCACGCGCCGATGGGTCTGCGGAGCGATCGATGAGGCCGCCCGATCCCTGGCCGAGGAGTACCGATCAACACAGTTCACGCTCGACGAACGACGCATGGCGTGGAGAACGCACACGCTCCCGGCACACCAACCGACCGAACACGCTCTTCGGTTGCGGTTGATCGACGAACCGGTCGAGAGCCTCCAGCCACGCCTTCATCGCGATCTGCTCACATGGCTGAGCGACCGACTCGACACGAACGAGCGGCTCGTGCTCTCGACGCATCAGGCGTCGGTGCTGCAAGTCGCCCGTTCACGCGACGATCTCGTGGTCGTCGGCATCGACCGGCCCAACCTCGTATCGACCGCACGCCCGCTGGGGCCCGCGCTGATGGACTCGCTGCGCAAGCACCTCACCGCTCTGTCGCTCAGCCCGGAGGAACTGCTGTTCGCGGCCCGGGGCGCCTTGCTCGTCGAAGGTGCGGATGATCGGGATGCGATCACCGCCATGTACGGCGAACTGCTCGCGAAGCGCGGCATCATCGTCCAGTCGATCGGGGGAGCGTCGCACCGGAACATCGTCCAGGCGTGCAAGAACTCCGCGTTCGACCTCATCGACCTTCCGGTGTGGGTGATGCTCGACAGCCAGCGCGATGACCTTCTCGAGACCAGTGTGCACTGGCAAGACCATCGGACGCCCAACGATCCGTGCGGACGTGCAGCTCGGGAGCTCGGCCGGCCGGTGTCGATGCTGCCGTTCGAACCACACGACATCGGAGCGGGCATCAACATGGCGACGTACCGGAAGGCGTTCGACGATCCCGTCACGCTCCCGGCGCCCGCACGAGCGAACGCCATGCTTCGCCGGACCACTGATGCGACTCAGCTCAAGGGGATGCTGATGCGTTGGCTGGTGCCGCAAGCCACGGAGTACTTCGAGGAGAGTGGGGAACCGAACACCAAGAGGTTCACGCAGGCGGTGATGGCCCCCGTCATCGCCCATATCGTCAAGCGTCGTCTTGGCGAGACGGCCGCAAGCCCCTGGCTGAAGGGCACCATGAACCGACTCTTCGTCGAAGTCGACGACACATGGCGCCGCCGCCACGAACAGCCGGCGAACTGACCGATTCGATCGACTCGAGCTGGTCGACCCGCTCAGCCCTGATGACCTGTTCGTCGACGAATTCCTGTGCTCGCGATCGTTGCCAGGAATGCCCGAACACCTGCCGTTTCGAGCCACCCGCGCTGGCCCAGCACATGTAGGCGAGATCCAGCGCCTGTTGGTCGTCCAGTTTCCCTGTGATGGCTGCTCGTCGCAGCAGGGCATCCAGCCGTCGGGCCGGCGAACCGGCCGGAGACCGGAGGACCTGGGCGCGATGGCACCCGTCGAGATGATCGATCACCCGCGTGAGATCGAGCAGCAGGCGCTCGATCGTCGGGAAGCGCGGCGGGACGATCCACCATCGAACCCTTCTGCCCGATGCGTCGACGACCAGCAGCGAGATCTCTGCGTGTTCGGTGGCGGTGAGACGAGCGTCGAAGCTCGACAATGCGATGTGTCGATGCGGGCCGCATCGTTCGATCGGTCGGCCAAGGAGCATCAGCGCGGCATCGAGCAGCGCCGACAACTGGACCATCGAGGGCAGTTCGGGAACGCCGAGCGCGGCTCGCGCTTGGGCGACGCTCCGGGCAGGGAGCAGTTCAACGGTCACGATGCCCGCAACCTCGTCGCTGGTCTGGTGGCGCAGGGCGGCATCGGGGAAGACGGCACGCACCGGGCGGTCGGGTCATCATGGTCGATCTCCGTTCGATCTGGTGATGGTTCAACCCCACTTGACGGACGTCGCCGATATCCGGCCGCGTGCTCTCGCAGACGTGGCTGCCGGCGCGCGGCAGCGGCTCCGTCTCGGGGGTCCCGGGACGGAGCCGCTGTGCTGCTCCGGAGTCGCTGTCGGTCAGATCCAGCACACCCCGGTCCACCACGCCGGGCACAGGTTCCGAGTGGTGTACGAGCCGACGGCCGGGCGGTTCAGGCCGAACACCGACTTCGACTCACCCATCGACGTGCAGCCGTACTTGATCGTCACCGTCGTGCCGCCAGTACCGACGCGGTAGAAGTCGAATCGGTAGCTCTTGGTGATGCCTGAACCGGACAACGTCGCCCAGCCCTGCTCGCCGTTGGAGGCCGACACCCACATCCACTGGACCGTGCTGCTGATCGCCGGCGAGCAGGTCGCCCGGCCGGTGAGAGCAACGTGCGGATCCCACGGGGACGCGGAAGCGGTCGAGCCGGAGACGCCGATCACGCCGAACATCGCAGTCAGCGCGATCAACAGGGCAGCGAGTCGGTTGCGGTTGGTGTGGACGGCGCCGGCGGGCGTGGCATGGTGGTTGGACTGGATGTTGGTGTTGGTCATGTCGCCGAGTGTGGAGGCCCCGGCTGCGCGCTTTGAGGGCCCCGTTCGCGCACGGTGACCTGTTAGGTGTGCTCGAACCGCGTCGTGCTGGACGGCCAGCGCCGGCCACGGCACCTCGCCGACAGCCGGTGCGACGGATCGCCCGGCGACCGCTGGGGGTGGTAGTACCTCAGAACGACGCGACGACGTCGACGGGTCTCCGGCCGTGGCCTCTGGTCGACACGGTGCACGGGCTGCGCCGCGCGTCACGGCCGACGCCGAAGGGAACGCTCATGACGATTTCGCGAGACGACGGGCCAGCGGACGCGGACGGCCTTCCTGCCATCGTCCGGGCGCTGCGCAACGGTCCGTTCGACGAGGAATGGTGGGCGACCGTGTCAGCACATCGTGACGTGCTGCTCGATCCCGCTCTTCTCGCCCGGCTCGCTCGCTGCGGTGAGCAGGCGCCGGACGATTGGGCACCGCTGCTCGCGGTGCTGCAGCTCGCTGCTGAGCGCGGTATCGAACGGGCTCGGGCGGAGCTGCCGCTGGTGGTGCGCGGTGATGGGTCCGACCAGGAAGGGCAGTTGGCGCGGATCGACGCCATGCTCGCGGCCGTCGAGCATCATCAAGCGTCGTGGCTGCTGACCGCTCTCGCACACTCGCTGGCCGAGTTCGGGGCGCCACTGGATCGCGTGCTGCGATGGGCCTCGCTCGTCGAGGAGCTCGATCCGGAGGACATGGTCTCGCTCGCACGATTGGTCGTCGCCACCGACTCGTCGGAACGTCTCTCGGTGGTGACCGGGCCACCACCGATCCGCGCCGCGGCCGTGCGCCGCGCGCTTCGACGCATCAGCGAGCTGCGAGTTGACGCCACGATCCAGGCACTCGTGGAGGTGCTCGATCGCTGCGCCCAGATCGACCCGGCGTCGGCCCTCGAGGAGTTCGAGTTCGCCCAGGCTGCCTATGCGAATCTGATCGACCACCCGGAGGACCGCGACCTGCACCTGCGCGATCTCAGTTGCCTGCAGCACGAGGGAGAGGTCAGATGCTCGGCGTGGCTGTTGCAGGTGGCGATGAAGGTCGGTGCGTCGCTGCTGGCCGATGAACCCAAGGGTTCTGCGGACATGATGATGCCGGCAGCGAAGACGATGTACCTGCTCTCGGGCATACACGCCATGGAGGGCCGCTACGACGAAGCCGATCGGTACATCGATGGGGCGATCCAGATCCTGGAAGGGATGCACTCGATCGTTCCCGAGGTCGTCGGGGAATCGCTGGACGTGTCCCGCCGAATGAAGGCCGCGATCGACGAGTCGCGTGAGGCCCGGTGACGTTCTCGATCAGCGGACCGAGTGGAGACCAGCGCGCCTGCGGCCGACCACTGCGCGCAGCGGAGGTGCCGACGCCGTCAACTCTCGATGTCGAGGCAGGAACGGAACCTCCATGCCTCCCGAAGTGCGAGCCGCGACTGCTCGATCCACAAGCGGTCGCTCACCTCGAGTGCTGAGCCGACCTCGTCGGGACGTGCGACACGTGGCGCGTCGATGAATTCCAGAACCGTCTCTCTCCTCAGCGCCAGCCAATCGAAGCTGAGGTGCTCGTACGAGGAGTCGGCCGAATGGGCCCGGTCGATCAGATCGGCGCGACCGAGACGCACGGGCACCACCGCCACGACGTGGCCGCGAAGGAGCGGGCCGTAGATGCCGAGCCAGGTCAACTCGATCTGTCCGCAGTCCTGCGGGCGAAGCCCGAGCTCTTCCTCCAGTGCTCGGTAGGCGAGTCCGAAGAAGTCCTCGCTCCTGCCTGGCGTGTGCGGGTCGGAGCGCTTCATCGCCTCGAAGATCCCGATCGTCCAGAGCCCCACACCGTTGTCGACGGCGCCCGATCGTTGCGCGCAGAGCACGTCCGTGCGCTCGATGACCGGCAGGATGTTGATCGCGATCGACGACGGAACTGCCTGTTCGAGATAGGCCCGCGGACCCCGTGCAAGTGCTTCGTCGCAGCGAGCGAGGTGCCCAGGAGAGCTCTTGCGGAGGTGTTCGATCGCGCGGACCTCGACGTAGTCGCTCTCCGACAGCGTCACTCGGCACTCCTGAGTATCGGCGGACTCACGGTGATCGAGGCGGAACGACGACAGGTACACGATGTCGCCGGAGTGGCCCGCGTTGGCCGCCTTCGCCTGGGTGAGCACATGGGGGTCGACCAACGATGACGGGCTTCGATCGGCCATCGTCACGGTGCGGGTCACGAGACGGTCCGCGGTGAGGCGTCGCGCCGGACTCCACTCGCCGAGCATGTACAACCGATCCTCGACCGGGTCGTACGAGATGGATCGCGCACCAGAGAGCCGAACGCGGAGGATTCGCAGCAGACGTGTCGTGCCACCGGTCAGGAGATCGACAAGGACACCGGTGACGACGGCGACGAGGACACCGAGGAGGAACTTCGCCACGCTGGGACTTTAGATGGGCGACCTTCTCGGCGACCCACAACCTCGGATCCGGTCCGCCCGTCGTGCCCGAAGCGGACATCGGACCGGTTCGTCACGGCCCCTCGACCTCGTCGGCGTGGAAGATCGGGAAGACGTCGGGTCGGCCAGCTGGTGTGCGACGCCGGTCTTCCGCGGCCAGCCGTCGAGGGGATGTCATAGTGTGCCGGTGATCGAGAGGCCCCGTTGAGGGTGAGGGTGTGTGTGGTGCCAGTGCTTTCGTCGTTCGTGTCGTCGACGTTCGTGATCGTCATGCAACGCGCGATGTGTTGGCCGGCGCGCAACGGTCGCCGTCGGTTGGCCGGATGATGCCGGTTGGGTGTCGAATGGTGCGCCGCACCGAGTCGGCCCACCGGCAGCGGGGGTCGTCGTGACTGGCGCACGGCGTGGGTGGCGGCCCGCGCGGCGGCTGGTCCAGGTGGTGCAGGCACACCCAACGCTGGTCGCCGTCGCCGTCGGCGCGGTCGGGATCGCGGTCGGCTTCATCGGCTACCGGCAGTTCCCGGCCGAACAGCGGATGTCGCCGCCGGACGCACTCTACGCGGCGGTCCAGCTCCTGGCACTCAGCACCGTCAACCCGCCGGCGGGTACGGGCACGCCACTGGCACTGCACATCGGTCGACTGTTGTGCGCTCTGACGATCGCTGGTGTGCTGGGATCGCTCTCGCTCCGTTTCGGCGTGGGGCGTCTCGAGCGTTTGCGCGCCGGCCGCAGCCGGGGCCACCGGGTGATCGTCGGCGCGACCAACGACGCACAACAACTGGCGGTGGTGGCTGCAGCGGCAGAAACGGACCGTCGCCCGCGCCGCTGCCATACGGTGCTCATCGCGCGGCTCGACGACGCCGCGGCGGCAGCACTCCGTGCCAAGGATGTGGTGGTGGTCGACCCGGGACACGATCGTCAGCTCGGTCGGGTGGTGCGCGGTGCAACCGACGTGGTCATCGCCGAGCACGACGATCTCGACGCGATCCGATCGATCCAGCGCATCGCCCGGCTCGTCGACACGACGCGCGTGCCCGTGCGGGTGGTGTTCCGCTCAAGCATGTTCGCGAGCACCATGCGCAACCGTCACCACGACAACGATGCCGGCGGAGGGGCGATGACGATGGTGTCGCTGGCCGAGGCCGTTGCCATCGACCTCACCTCCGATCACCACCCGCCCGCCGATGGCATCACCCGCGAACACGTGATCGTCGCTGGAGATGGCGAGCTGGCTGCAGAGATCGGTGTCGCAGCGATCCGGCCATGGCTGGTGCCCGGCGAGACCCT
>Ga0209023_10002427_pt1 | contig 23289 bp, 18 predicted proteins | sample LakOneMetagenome_FD_187468 | JGI IMG/M metagenome (GOLD analysis project Ga0209023, IMG submission 187468) | Freshwater and sediment microbial communities from Lake Erie, Canada (SPAdes) (version 2) | ecosystem: Environmental > Aquatic > Freshwater > Lentic | place: Lake Erie, Canada... | reverse complement strand
TCTACCCGGCCCAAATCGTGATCGACCCCGCTTACGGCTGGTACGACCCGGTACGTACCGCCGACCTGATCGTTCGCTGCGATCCCTCCACCCTGCTCCATCAGATCGAGAACACCTCCGAACAACGGATCGATGGTCCCGCCGGCAATGGTTTCTGGAATCGCTGGATGGAAGCCGAAAAAGAGGAGCGTCGGGCGATCGAGCAGGACTGGTCCAAGCCGTCCCGTCTGGCTGCCGGAGAAGTCCAGGCTCGTCTCGCCGAGCTGCAGAGCGACGGGAACCTGGTCTACACGGCTTCGAGCCTCGCGATCCGGGATCAGGAGGAATCGGTTCCGGCCATGGACCGCGATCTCTTCTTCCTGGCCAACCGTGGAGCCAACGGCATCGACGGTCTGGTCGCGTCAGGACTCGGTGCCGCCAGAAGCAGCGGCAGACCGACCACGATCATCACCGGTGATCTCGGGTTCTTCCATGACGTCGGAAGTCTCGCCCTCGCCCGGGACCTGGACATGCCGGTCCGCATCGTCGTTCTCAACAACAACGGGGGCGGAATCTTCGAACGGTTGCCCCAGAAAAAGTCTATGACCGGCGGGGAATTCGAAGACCTGATGCGGACCCCGGCCGATCTGTCGGTCGAAGATGCCGCCAGGCTCTACGGTCTCCTCTTTCACCGGGTCTCCGACCTCGACTCCCTCGCCTCCGCATTCGAGGCGGGACGGGAATCGGTCTCGGTGATCGAAGTTCCGGTTGCCGGCTAGCTGAGCAGCGGCAGCAGGGCGCCGAGCTTGATCTCGGTCTCGGCGAGTTCCGCGGCGGGATCCGAATCGGCGACCACTCCCACCCCGGCGAAGAGATGGGCTTCCCGGTCCCGGATCAGGGCGCTTCTCAGGGCAACGCAGAATTCACCGTCACCGGAGCCGTCCATCCAGCCGACCGGACCGGCATACCAGCCACGGTCCATCTCTTCGACTTCGGCCATCACGGTCCGGGCCTTCTTCCACGGTTCACCGCCGACCGCCGGGGTCGGATGCAGAAGTCCGGCCAGTTCGATCGCCGTCCGGGGCTGTGCGAGCTGCGCGTAGACCGGGGTGCCGAGATGCTGGATGTTCGCCACCTTGATGATCTCCGGTTCCTCGGCCGCTTCGACCCAGACACTGATGCGGCTCAGGGTCTTCACGATCCGCCTGACCACCACCGCCTGCTCCCCACGGTCCTTGGCGCTCCCGAGCAGTTGCTGGGCGAGGTGGTCATCCACCGCCGGGTCGCTGCTTCTCCGGGTCGATCCGGCAAGACCGACCGTCGAGACTCCACGACCGTTGCAGCGGACGAGCAATTCGGGGCTGGCTCCGATGAAGGCCGCCTCACCCGTACCGACACAGAAGTTGAAGCAGCTGGGGAAACCGACCCGCAGCGCGCCGAAGATCGCAGCCGGATCATGGGCCGAAGGCGCCCTGACGACCACTTCCCTCGCCAGCACCACCTTTTCGATCTCGCCCGCCTTGATTCTCTCCACCGCCTGGGCGACCGAGCTCTCGTACTGCTCGGGGCTGCGCACGCTTTCGATCGACGGCTGGCTGGTCGGGTGAGGGTCGATCATCGGCAGCTCGGTGTGAATGAGTCCGTCGACCCTCGCCAACGCAGCCTGCAGCAGTTCATCGATCCCGGATCCGGCCCCGACCATCAGGTTGACGGTCAGAAACGTGCTTGCCTCCGACGACTGGATCGCCAGTTCCGGAAGGATCATCGAAGCGGGACCGAAAGACGACCAGGCAGGATCGGGCTGGCGCCGGCCATCGGTTCCGTCGTCATGAAAGGCGAAACCGCCGGTCCACACCGGTCCGGTGGTGAATCCGCCCTCTCCGCGAAGCACAGCCTCACCGGACAGGTGGGCGCAATCTGCTGCCACCTCCACGAAGCGGTTTTCGCCTCGTGAACTGATCTCGTGAATCCGCCCGAGAGCGGCCAGCCTCAGGTCGCGGTCGGGTTGTTCCCAGCAGAAGAACGGTTCACCGGCCCGCCGGGAGGCGAACACGGTCGCGACGGGATCCTCACATTCGTAAGGCAGGGTGACCGAAACCACGGTCTGGCCACGCCGACCGGATGCTTCGCTCAGCGCTTCGCGCAGCAGACTCTCGAGATTCGCCCTTGTTGCGGGCGCCGGCATCAGTCCCCGCCGCGGGCGAGGGCTACTTCGCCCGTACGGACCATCTCCAGGAGGCCGTGCGGTCGCAGCATGCTCTCGAAAGCTTCGATCTTGTCGTGAGAACCGGTGACCTCGACGATCAGCGCACGTCTCGAGACATCAACGATCTTGGCCCGGAAGATCTCCGCGAACTGGACGATCTCCGCCCGGTTTTCGACCGCGGCGGAAACCTTGAACAGCGCCATCTCGCGAGCGACGGTCTCTTCCGGTTCCATGTCGCGGATCTTCAGCACGTTGATCAGCTTGTGGAGCTGCTTGGTCACCTGATCGATCGGATGGATCGCTCCGTCCAGGGTCAGGGTGATCCGTGAGACCTCCGGGTCCTCGGTCGGACCGACCGCGAGGGTGTCGATGTTGAATCCGCGGCGGGAAAAGAGACCGGCAACCCGGGCCAGGACGCCCGGCTTGTTCTCGACCAGGATCGAAAGCACATGCTTTCGTCCGGAGAGCGGCGAGCGACCGGCGTGAAGGTCCTCGAGCCTGACCATGTCAGTGGAAGCCATGACTAACCCACCATGTCCCTTGCCGCGTTCCCTGCGGGAATCATCGGGTAGCAGTTCTCTCTCGGGCTGACCCGGACGTCCAGCAGGGCCGGGCCGTCGTGGTCCAGGGTCGCCTGCATCATCTCTTCGAGGTCGGCGCTGTCGTCGCAACGCAGCCCCTTGGCACCGAACGCCTCGGAGAGCTTGACCCAGTCCGGGCTGGGGCCGTTCTCGACACCGCTATAACGCTCGGACCAGAACAGCTCCTGCCACTGGCGGACCATTCCCATGAAGCCGTTGTTCATGAGGAAGACCTTGACCGGCACCTCTTCGTTGACCGCAGTGGCCAGCTCCTGGATGTTCATGATCAGACTGCCGTCACCGGCGATGCAGACCACCTGCTCGTTCGGGCAGGCGACCTTGGCGCCGATCGCGGCCGGCAGACCGAATCCCATCGTGCCGAGGCCGCCGGAGTTGATCCACTTGCGGGGCTGGTTGAAGCCGTAGTACTGGGCCGCCCACATCTGATGCTGGCCGACGTCGGAGGTGATGATCGCGTCGCCACCCGTGACCTTGTGCATCAACTCCACCATGAACTGGGGCTTGATTTCCCCTTCGGCGCCCGGTTCGTAGGTCAGCGGGTATTCACCCTGCCATGCCCTGATCCGGCTCCACCAGCCATCGAGCCGGGAAGAATCGGTCTGCAGAGCCCGGTACTCGCGGGTCAGTTTCGGCAGGACCAGCTTGACGTCGCCGACGATCGGAATGTGAGCCGGGACGTTCTTTGAAATCTCGGCCGGATCGATGTCGATGTGGATGAACTTGGCCGACGGTGCAAACTCGGAAAGCTTGCCGGTGATCCGGTCATCGAACCGGGCACCGATCGCGATGATCAGGTCCGCCTCGTCCATCGCGTAGTTCGCGGTCCGGGTGCCGTGCATGCCGAGCATCCCGAGCCACTGATCGCTGTCGGCCGGGAAGCAGCCGAGCCCCATCAGGGTCGAGGTGACCGGGAACTTGTCGGCGTCGCAAAGCTCGCGCAGCTCGGCCGAAGCATTTCCGTTATTGACGCCACCACCCGAATAGATGATCGGACGGCGGGCGTTGGCCATCGCCTTCGCGGCGATGCGGATCTGCTTCAGGTTGCCCTCGGTGGTCGGCTTGTAGCCGCTCAGGTCAACCGGTTCCGTCCGCTGCTGATAGTCGATCTCGGCCCGGGCCAGATCCTGGGGAATGTCGACCAGGACGGGGCCGGGACGACCCGACGAAGCAATGTGGAAGGCCTCGTGGATGTATTCCGGAATGTGCTCGGGCTCGGTGCAGAGCAGGGAATGCTTGACGATCGGCATCGTGATGCCGACGATGTCCGCTTCCTGGAAACCATCGGTTCCGATCAGGTCAGTGCGGACCTGGCCGGTGATGAAGACGGTCGGGACCGAATCCATCATCGCGTCGGCGATCGCCGTGACCAGGTTGGTCGCGCCGGGACCGGAGGTGCCGAACGCGACCCCGACTCGACCCGAAGCGTGGGCGTAACCCTCGGCGGCGTGACCGGCGGCCTGCTCGTGACGTGCCTGTACGTGCCGCAGATCGGCATCGACCAATGCGTCATAGGTGGGCAGGTTCGCTCCACCGGGGATGCCGAAGATGTGGTCGACACCTTCGACTTCGAGGGACTTGAACAATGCGTCTGCGGCTCTCATCAGACCAGCGATCCTAACGAATCAGTGACGGGCGGCTCAGGACTTCTGGGCGGATGAGAGCGCGCCGCCTTCAAGCTCGCCCGGATTCCACTTGGTACGGGGCGTTATCGCCCTCGGAATGACCCGGTCCCTGTTCTCTTCGATCGTCGACAGCACCGAGCGCACCAGCTCTTCGCCGAGCGGGTTCGGTTCGAGGCCGAGATCGAGCAGCTTCTGGTTCTTCGGGTTGTAATAGTGGCTCTCGAGCTCGACCCGGGGGTTCGGGTAGTGGTCGATCGTGACCTCATGCCCGACTTCGGCGGCGCAGCGCTGGACCAGCTCGGCCAGCTCCGACACGGTGAAGTGCTCGGTGAACTGGTTGAAGACGCGGAACTCGCCGCGTTCGGCCGGGTTCAGGGTGGCGAGTTCGACGCAGCGGAGGGTGTCCCTGATGTTCAGGTAACCGCGGGTCTGGCCGCCGGCACCGTAGACGGTGAGCGGATGCCCGATCACGGCCTGGACGCAGAAGCGGTTGAGCACGGTCCCGAAAGTTTCGTCGTAGTCGAAACGGGTGGCGAGTGCGGGGTCGAGAGCGGTTTCGTCGGTCTCGCAGCCGTAGACCACGCCCTGGTTGAGGTCGGTGGCGCGCAGACCCCAGACCCGGGTCGCGAAGTGGATGTTGGTCGAGTCGTGGACCTTCGAGCAGTGGTAGAGAGAAGCGGGCAGCTTCGGGAACGGCAGCGTGTCCTTGCGGCCGTTGTGCTCGATCTCGATGAAACCTTCTTCGATGTCGATGTTGGGAGTGCCGTACTCGCCCATCGTGCCGAGCTTGATCAGGTGGGCATCCGGCACGTGCTCGCGCATCGAGAAGAGCAGGTTCAGGGTGCCGACCACATTGGTCTGCTGGGTCTCGACCGCGGTCTGGCGAGAACGCATCGAATAGGGAGCGGAAGGCTGCTCGCCGTAGTGAATGACTGCCTCGGGAAGGAAGTCCGCGACTGCCTTGTCGAGGAACTCGCCGTCCTCGATGCATCCGACCCTCGCCTCGATACGGCGGCCTGAAACTCTCTCCCAGGCTTCGATCCTGTCTTCCAGGCTCGAGATCGGGATCAGCGAATCCGTCGACTGCTCCAGATGCCAGCGGCGCCGGGCAAAGTTGTCGACAATCATCACGTCGTGGCCACGATCGGAAAACCGCATCGCTGTGGGCCATCCGAGATAGCCGTCTCCACCAAGAATCAGAATTCGCATGACCGCCGAGATTACCGTAAGGAACAGGGTCCGGAGCCCGTGGCCAAAACCTTGCGCCAGTGGCTCTAAGATTGCCGGAGTGCGACTGCTAGCTCTCGTTCTTATCGTCATCGCCGGTTTGGCCTTGAGGATGGACGCGGCCTGGAACGGGGCCCCGGTCAATTCGCCGGATTCAGCGGCGTACGAGCGAATCGCCCGCGGTCTGTACGAGGACGGCGAATTCGCGCAGAAGGGGCCGGGCACTCCCGCCCACCCCCAGCCGGCCACCAATTACAGCCCCGGACTGCCCCTCGCCACGGCCGGCATCTTCGAACTGGCCGGCAATGACAACGTCCGGCTGGCCCGGATCCTCTTCGCCCTGATCGCCACCCTGGCGATCCCCTTCGCCTGGCTGCTGGCCCGTCGCCTGGCCCCGCCCGAGGACCCTGGTGTGGCAGGAATTGTCGCTGCTTCGATCGTCGCGTTCTACCCCTGCCTGATCTCCGACGCCGGCATGCTGCTGACCGAATCCCTGACCGGCACGCTGCTGACCGGTGCGCTCCTGATGATGCTCCGCGCGCGGGACAAGCTGGACGAAACGGACCGTCCGGTCGCACTCCGCGCCCTGGACTGGCTGATTCCCGGGGCGCTGCTCGGACTGACCGCCATGGTCCGGCCCGAATATCTGCCGATCTCCCTGGTGCTGATCCTTGTGCTGGCCCTGATCAGCCGCGGTCACGGCCTGAAGCCGGTGCTGCTCGGATCGGGATTGATGCTGGCGGCGCTGCTTCTGGTCATCGCGCCCTGGACCACCCGCAATCTCGACAACTCCGGTCGCCTGGTTCCGCTGTCGACCGGCGGCGGCCAGACCCTTTTCACCGGCAGCTATCTGGCCTCGGCCGGTGATCCGCTGGAAGTGATGCCTGACCTTCTGGCGAAGAATCCGGTTCTGGCCGAACGGCTCGAGATCCAGAACGCGATGAGCGGCGAAAGCAGCCAGTCGATCACCCCCGAACGCGTCCTGACACTGCTGGCCTCGGCCCGCATGCCGAACCTGCCGACCGATGTGGCGCTGACCAGGATGGGACGGCACAACTATTTGCGGGCCCTGAGGAACGACCCGATCGGACTGACCGAATACTTCGCCGGCAAGTCGGCCCGGATCTGGTGGCGCGGAAGAACCGACCTGACCGGCACCACGGCGGGCAGGGCTTTCCACATGACTCTGGTCGCCGCCGCGCTCATGGGCCTGCTGCTGCTCGCCTTCAGGCGACGGCCCGAGTTCTGGCTGATCGCCGCACTCGCGATCGGCGTCACCCTCATCGGGGCTGTCTTCGTCGCCTCCCCCCGCCGTACGCTTGCGCTCTGGCCGGTGATCGCCTGTCTCTCGGGCATCGGCTTCTCGCTCGCCCTGCGCCTTGCGAGAGATGCCGTGGCGAGCCGATTGCGTCCGGTTCCCATAGCCTGACCGGCCCGGATGCCGCTTCTCAAGGATTACCTCACCCGTTACGGACGCGGGGCGTTGATCGCCCTTGCCGTGATCGTCTGCGCCGGTTTCCTCGTCCGCGCCTGGGTCGTGGTCAACCCGCTGGCCGAACCAGGTGACGACGCGCTCGCCTACCGCGCCCTCGCGGAGGCTCTCTACGTGGACGGAACCTTCGGATACGAGAAGGGATCCAGCGGTCCGGAGTTCAAGACGCCGAGTGACTGGTCTCCCGGCGCCCCGCTGATCTACGCCGGCGCCTATTACCTGACCGGAGGAGTCCGCGACGGAGTTGCCCGCGGGGTCGAAGCGATCTTCGGAACGGCGGCGATCCTGCTCGCCTTCCTGCTGACCGCGCGACTGCTCGGCCCGCCGCGCCGGCCCGGGTTCCGGCAAGCCGTTCCACCCCTGGTCGCTGCCGGACTGGTTGCCTTCTATCCACCGTTCATCCATTCCACCGGGGCGCTGATGTCCGAGCCACCGGCGATCTTCATGCTGCCCGCATCCGTCCTTGCCTTCATCTGGGCCGATCGACGGATGAGGACCGAAGGCGCCTCGCTCTGGTCGCGGGTCTGGCCCTGGATACTGCCCGGGATCGGCTTCGGGCTGACCGCCCTGATCCGCCCCGAGTACCTGTCGGTCTGCGCCGCCTTCGCCCTCTTCCTGCTGATCCGGGCCTGGATCAAGTCGGGATTCGGACCGGCCCTGCTCGCCTCCGCCCTCTTCTTTCTCGCCGTCCTGATCCCGATCATTCCCTGGACAATCCACAACGAGCACACCCTGGGGCGAGTCGTACCGATCTCCACCGGCAGCGGCAAGGCGCTCTTCACCGGTACCTACTACCCGGGCGACGGCGAGTACCAGCAGGTCAAGGCCGAGCTCTACTTCCAGCAGACCGGAAACCGGCTCGACCCCGATTCGACCGAGCTGGAAGAGGTCGATCCGGTTCCGCTCTTCGACCGGGTCGCCAGGGAGTACAAAGCCGAGAACGACCTCCCCGACCTCGACCGGGACGCAGCTCTGGGCAGGCTCGGCAAGGAGAACTTCAGCAAGTACTTCGGCGAGAACCCGGTCGGCTACGTCGGGATGAGCTTCCGCAAGATCGGCCGGATGTGGAGCTCCGGGGTCGGTGAGGCGATGTCTTCTCCCCTCGGACGGGCGATCCAGATTCTGCTGGTTCTTGCAGGCCTCGCCGGGCTGGTCCTGCTCGCCTGGCGAAGGCGCTGGGAAGCGATCGCGGTCGGCCTTCCGATTGCCACAGTCACTGCAGTCGCATCGCTGACCCTCGCTCCGCCGCGCCGAAATGAGATCCTGATGACGCTCGTCCTGCCTCTGGCGGCGGTCGCGCTCGACGCCCTGGTCAACCGGGAGTCCGTTCCGGCCGAGCAACCCAACAACGCCAGTCCCGAAACCACATGATCTTCGCCTCGATATTCCCTGCCCAGCTCACCGCCCTGCGGGCCACCGGTCTCGTGATCGCCGTGCTGATCATCGGCTTCGCCATAGTCCGTCGCCGGGATCTGAGAAATGCCGACGTGATCCTGCTGCTGCTCGCCGGACTCGGGCTGGCGATCGTTTCCGGGACGGAACTGACCGACCGTCTGCTCTCCGCCCTCTCTTTCAACCGTGGCAACGGTGGCCGGATTCTCGGTCTCGCCGTGATCGCCATCTTCATCCTTTTCCTGATGGCGCTCCGGGCGCTTTCGGTCGGTGCGCGCAACGCCCGGCAACTGTCTGCGGTGCTCGAGGGGATTTCTTCCGAACAGTTCCGGCAGGCCGACCACCGCAAACTTTTCCGGGGCAAGATCGCGATCGTGATCCCCGCTTACAACGAAGCCGACAATCTTGGTTACGTGCTCGATCAGATCCCGGCCGAGGTCTGCGGGCTGCAGACCGCGACCCTTGTGGTCGATGACGGATCCAGCGACGGCACCGAAGACGTGGCCGAGGCGCATGGCGCCGTGGCAATCCGTCACGTCGTCAACCGGGGTGGCGGCGCCGCCCTGCGCACCGGCTACAGGCTGATGGTGGATTCCGAAGCGGCGATCGTGGTCACCCTCGATGCCGACGGTCAGCACCTTCCGGCCGAAATGCCGAACCTCGTCCAGCCGGTGCTCGACGGCAAAGCCGACGTGGCCCACGGCAGCCGGGTGCTCGGACATGCCGAAGAAAACCACTTTGCCCGCGAGATGGGGATCGTCTTCTTCAACCGCCTCGTCTCATTCATCACCCGCACCCATGTGACCGACTGTTCCAACGGTTACCGGGCAGTGCGCACATCGGTCCTCCCCACCCTGGTCCTGAAGCAGGAGCAGTTCCACACTTCCGAATTCATGATCGAGGCGATCAAGCGCGGAGTCCCCGCGGTCGAGGTCCCGGTCACCGTCGAACAGCGTCTCCACGGCCACAGCAAAAAGCCCGCCGTCTTCCGTTACGGAATGGGCTTCGCCAACGCCATCGTCAGAACCTGGCTTCGCTGAAGAATCTCCTTGCTCTGGTGGTTACGCCGTGGGCCCGGGGGCAGGCCACCTGGACGCGGGATGCGCGCGGCCTCCGGCCGCGCTACTCCTGAGTGTCCAGGCAACCTGCCCCCGACCCCACGGCTAACTCAGCCCTTCAGCGCTCCAGCCGCCAAGCTCGTTTGCGGGAAGTCAGATTTACCCCACCGAAGTCAGGCGCAGTCCCACAGCAGCGGCCGGTTCGGGTAGCTGCGGGGTCGGGTGGGCGTCCCCGGGACACTCAGGAGTAGCGAGACCGGAGGTCGAGCGCATCCCGCGTCCCGGGGATGCCCACCCGACCCTGCAGCGTCTCAACTACCTGGGAGGCATCCTGGTTTCTTCGGGGGGCGGCAGGTAGAGGTCGTAGCCGCAGCGTGGGCAGACCTGGACGTAGAGCTTGACGATGTTGTTGCAGTTGGGGCACTGGCGTTCGGGCTCGTTGATCTCGTTTCTCATCATGAAGACGGCGATCAGTCCGAGCCCCGGGAGGATCGATCCGACGATCAGCCAGATGAAGAATGAACCGCCCTTGGAGCGGCCGATGATTCCGGTCGCGATTCCGAACAGCAGTGCGATGAATACGTACTCGTAACCCACGGTCACATTGTGGCGGTCTACTGCGAGTCCTGACGGCTGCCGAAGGTTCCGCTTGACGGCTAGTGAAGAATGTGGGTACAGGGGATGGCAGTCAAGGCAGGCAGGAAAAAGAAAACCGTCACTTACCGACGACAGCGCTGGGTTGATTCCGGCGACGGAGTCGTGCGCCTGAAGACCAGATTGATCCGCCGCCGAAGGGGCGACAAGGCCCCGCGCAAGGATCCCGGTCCCCGCCCCCTGCCACGGCCGCAGCAGCCGGTCCGTCCCTGGAAGCCCCAGCCCTTCGGCACCTATCGTGGTTCTTTCGGCCGACTGGAAGCGATCCGCCTGCTGAACCGTGCCGGTTTCGGTCCGGCGCCGGGTCAGGCGGAGAAGCTCGCGAAGCTCGGCATGAAGAGAGCGGTTCTTTCACTGACCAGGCCGCAGGGCGAGGCGAAACTGATCGGCCCGGAGCCGGTCGACGGTGACGGACTTGCGATCGCGCCGTTTGATTCCTGGGGCCACGATCACCTCTGGTGGCTCGACCGGATGGTTCGCATCAACCAGCCTTTCCGGGAACGCATGGCCCTGGTCTTCCACGACTGGTTCGCGACTTCGAACTCCGGCGTCTCCCAGCAACGCCAGATGATCGATCAGTACTGGACGCTGCGAGCCGCAGTCGGCGGCACCTTCGACGATCTCGTCCTCAAGATCACCAGGGACCCGGCGATGCTTCAGTGGCTGAACGGGGGCGACAACAACAAGTGGTCGCCGAACGAGAACTACGCCCGTGAGCTGATGGAACTGTTCACCCTTGGCGCCGATCGGGGTGCCTACACCGAAGACGACGTCCGGGAGGCTGCGCGGGCGCTCACCGGGTGGCGGTTCGACTGGGATGACGACCTGGGCGCTGTGAACTTCCGTTTCGACGAGGAGTACCACGACACGGATTCAAAGAAGATCTTCGGCAAGACGGGCGACTGGGACTGGCGCGATGTCTGCCGGCTCTGTGTCACGCATGACCTCCATGCCAGCTTCTTCGTCGACAAGCTCTGGAGCTACTTCGTACCGGCCGCACCTTCCAAAGACACGAGGCAGGCCCTGATCCGGCTTTACCTCAAGGGCAACAGGCAGATCCTGCCCGTGGTCGAGGCGATCCTGCAGCATCCCGATTTCTACCGCGGACCGCCGATGGTCAAACCGCCGGTCGTATTCAACGCCAGCCTGCTGCGGGCGCTGAAGCTCCCGATCCAGTCCGATTCCTGGGTCTGGCTCGGTGACGGGGCCGGACAGCAGCTGTTCCTCCCCCCGAATGTCGCCGGCTGGGACGACGATCGATGGCTCGATACTTCCACCGTGAGGGCTCGCTGGCTGATGGTGACCTATGCCCTCGACTCCCGTCATTTCGACGCCTGGGACGATTCCTACGTCGATACGGAAACAACCCGGGAAGCCGTCAACAAGGCTCTCTCGGCCTATGGCTGGCCGGCACTTCGCAGCGACCACCAGGGTGAACTTGTGGCGATGGCCAACCGCATCCCCGGATATGTCCAGGACGACTGGCAGCAGAAGCCCTATCTGGCGATGAGGCAGAACGCCCTTCGCCAGCTGATCGCATCCTCTCCCGACTTCCAGCTCTCATGAACGATCCCCGCTGCTGCAACAACTACACGCGTTCCAGACTGCTCCGCTCCGCCGCGGCCCGGGCCGGCCAGGGACTGCCCGACATCGAACCCGGGATGCCGGTACCGGCCGGGACCGGTCTCACCCGCCGCGGATTCATCGCCGGCGCAGCCGGACTGGCCCTGGCTGTCTACGCCGCCGGAAAGACTCCCCTGCCCTTCTTCGAGGATGGGATCGCCGAGGCCGCCCAGTCGGACCGGGTGATCGTTTCGATCTTCCTCGACGGGGGCGCCGACACTCTTTCCCTGCTCGCGCCGGTCGGTCATTCCAGGTACCACGAATTGCGGCCGGTGCTGGCCCTGGCCGAAGGCGAAGGCACTCCGTTTGCCGAGGATCCCAGCCTCCACTGGCATCCTTCCGCCGCTGCCATCGCCCAGCTCCACTCCGAAGGCAAGGTGACGGTATTCCCGGCCGTCGGTTACGACGACGCGAACCAGTCTCATTTCACTTCCCGTCACTTCTGGGAGGTCGGCGCACTTGAAACCCAGACCAGAACGGGATGGATGGGGCGTTACCTTGATCTCGCCGGCAGCGACGACAATCCGCTTCAGGGGCTTTCGCTGAGCAACACCCTCGCCCCCGCCCTTGCGACCCGGGACAAACCGGTCGCAGCGGTGGAAGGCGTCACCGACTACGACCTCTGGTCCTGGACCGACGATCCGGTCGACGAGGAGATGTTCAGAAGCTTCAAGCGGATGGGCAGCATGAAGTCAGAATCTCCGGCGCTCAGTGACAGCCGCCGGGCGATCCGCTCGACCAACATCATTCGGGAAACCCTCTCCTCTTTCGGTGAATTCGAATCTCCGGTCACCTATCCGGATGCCCGGCTGGGACAGCAGCTTTCGGGGCTTGCGGCCTTGCTCGGGGCCGGCATGCCGCTTCATTGCGTCTCGGTTTCAGCCGACGGTGCCTACGACACCCATTCGGATCAGAAGGAAGAGTTCGAAGGGGCGATCAAGGCGACCTGCGATTCGATCCTCGCCTTCCAGCGAGACCTCGAGGCCCGGGGCCTCCAGGACCGGGTGCTGGTCCAGGTCTGGTCGGAGTTCGGTCGCCGGCCTGAGGAGAACGGCTCGGCCGGAACCGATCACGGTGCCGCCGGTGTAGCTCTGCTGATCGGTAGCCGGGCGAGCGGCCGGATGGTCGGGGAGTTCCCCGGACTGGTCAACCTCGATTCCGATGACAACCTGCGGCACACCTCGGATTTCCGGGCGATGTACTGCTCGCTGCTCGAACAGTGGCTCGGACATGAGGCGGCGCCGATCATTCCCGGGGCCGCCAACTTCGCTCGACCAGTTCTGCTCAAGTGATGAAGAAACTGACCGCCCTTCTGATTCTGCCGGCGATCTTCCTGCTGGCTGCCCTGCCCGGCCCCGCATCAGGCAGCAGTCAGGCCGTCAATGCCGGCGTCAAACCGGCGTCAGCCTCGACGACCACCGTCTGTTCGTGGCAATGGAAGCGCAAGAAGGTGATCCGCTGGGTCTGGCGGCAGGGAAAGAAGAAACGGGTCGTGAAGTACCGGAAAGTCAGGGTCCGGGTCTGTCGGACCATTCCGGACCCGGTTCCCGATCCGATCCGGCTGGGAGTGAAGGCCTACGAGTTCGGTTTCACCCTCTCGGCGATCGAGATCGATCCCGGGGACACGATCATCGAACTGAACAACCAGGGCGAGGATGACCACAACCTCCATGTCCAGCGAATCGACGGCGGCGAGGAACTGGCGACGCCGGACACCGGTCCCGGCCAGCTCGACCGGATCCGCCTGACCACGACCCCGGGCATCTACCGCCTCTGGTGTTCACTGCCCACCCATGCCGAACGCGGCATGGACACGAACCTGACCGTCGGTTAGGCGTCCGGTTCGGCGTTCGCCCGGTCACGGCCCGCCGCGGGCAGGGCACCTTCCACCGGCCGGTGAGAGCCACCGTGGGCGTAACGGTCGGGGCTGAGAACTCCGGGACGGCCGATTGAACCGACCTCGGAAATGTCGCGCGAGAACGGAAGGCTGGCAGTCCAGTCGATCACCGCGCGGGCTTTCCGTGATGCGCCCGGGATCTGGCTCATGTGGTACGAGCGGGCCATCCACCAGGCCTTGAACCCACGGAAGGTCCGGTCGCCGATCTTGCCGACCGCCTTGTAGCGGCCAAGGTTGACGAATGAGGCGGAACCCTCGTAGTCGAAGACTTTCGGTTCACCGATCCCGATCGCGGCACTGATGTTGGCGGCGACCACGGGGGCCTGCCGCACGGCATGCTGGGCGGTCGGCGGGCAGAGTCCGCCCTTGGGATTCGGGGCGGCGGCCGAATCGCCAAGCGACCAGACGCCTTCCATGCCTTCGACGGCCATGCTGCTGTCGACCTTCACCTTCCCCCGTTCGTCGAGGGGAACCCCGAAGTTCTGGAGGCTCGGGTTCGGGACCACACCGGCGGTCCAGACGACTGTCCTGGTCGGCACCGTTTCCCCGGTCGAGATCCGGGCGGTGGTTTCCGTGACTTCCTCGAGGGTGGTTCCGAGCTTGATGTCGATGCCACGGCCCCGGAGTTCGCCCACTGCGTAATCGGCCAGTTCCTGGTCGATTTCCGGCAGCACGCGGTCGGCGGCCTCGACCAGGATCCAGCGCATCCCGTGGAGCCTCGCCTTCGGATAGTCCCGCATCGCGTCGGCGGCGAAGTCCTGGAGTTCCGCAAGGGCTTCGAGACCGGCGTATCCGCCTCCGACGAAGGTGTAAGTGAGCAGTTCCTCGCGCAGTTCGGGATCATCGGTGGCGTTGGCCATCTCGAGGGTTTCGATCAGGTGGTTGCGCAGGAAGATCGCGTCAGCCAGGCTCTTGAACCCGACCGCATGCTCGGTCAGACCTGGAACCGGCAGGAACCGGGAGATCGATCCGGGAGCGAGGACCAGGTGGTCGTACGGAATCTGTTCGGTCTGGCCCATGTGGCTGCGCAGGGTCACTTCCCGTGCCTCGCGATCGTGATCGTCGACCACACCGAGCCGAAGGTTGGTCCGGTGGAGGATCTCCCGCAGCGGGGTAACCACGTGACGGGGCTCGAGGGTTCCCGCAGCAGCTTCCGGCAGAAGCGGCGTGTAGAGCAGGAAATTGACGTCATTCACGAGAGTCAGTCGCGCCGACTGGCGAGGCAGAAGCTTCTCGAGGTGACGGGCTACGTTTGCTCCGGCGAATCCGCCGCCGACAATGACGATGTTCCAGGCCATGGGGCGAGTATATGCAGCCTCTTTTCCGGACAACATCGCAACCGGAGGATGCCTGATCTGTTCTAATGGACCTATGGGTCTTTCTAGACGGGCACGGGGATTCGCAACCGGGGCATCTGCATTCGCTGCCACCCTCCTCGCCATCTCTTTTGTGTCTCTGTCCACCGCTGATGCTGCGAGCATCGTCGACCAGGGTTCGATCCCGAAGATCTCGAAGGTCTCGACCTCGAATGTGGTCGGCGAGACGATGGTCACTCCGGCCTCGGTCGACAGCTACTGGACACCGGAAAGGATGGCCAGCGCAAAGCCGGCCGAGATGCCCGATCCCGCCGGCAGCCTCGACATTCCGGACTTCGGCAGCGATGCGTCGGTTTCGGCTGCGACCGGTGACTTCACGCCGGGCAACGTGACCAGTTTTCCCCAGATCGTCCACGGAAAGATCTTCTTCAGCGTCGGGGCCAGCAACTTCAGCTGTTCAGGCACCGTGATCGATTCAGCCAATGCGAATGTGGTTTTCACCGCCGGACACTGCGTCTACGACCAGACCTCCGGCGCCTTCGTCACCAACTTCATCTTCGTCCCGGGCTACGAGAACGGGAGCGCCCCCTTCGGCGGATCTCCGGCAGTGAATCTGTACACGACCAACCAGTGGGCCACCAACGGCTCCAACGCCTATGACCTGGGTGTCGCCGTGCTTCAGGATCCGGTCCAGGACACGGTTTCTTCCCGCCAGATCGCTTTCGACCTCAATCCGAAGGGCCGTGAGTACACGATCTACGGATACCCGTCGAAGCCGAGCGCTTTGTTCGACGGCGAGATCCTGCGGGGCTGCAAGGCGGCGTTTACCACCTACGACAGCAGCGATGCGAATGTCAAGCCTTATCCGATGGGCGCCAAGCCCTGCAACATGCAGCAGGGCGCCAGTGGCGGCGGATGGGTGACCCTCGGCAACTACGTGAACTCGGTGGTCAGCTACGGCTACTGCGACAGCCTTCCCCAGTACTGCGGAATCATTTTCGGCCCCATCTTCTCGAATGCGGCCAAGTCGCTCTACGTCCAGGCCGGTGGCTCTTCCGCCCCGACCATCAAGCTGCTGAGCGCTCCGCCGAAGGTGGTCCGCAAGCGGAAGGTCAGTTTCAAGTTCGGCGGCACCGCCGCGACCCTGCTCGGCTTCAGCTGCAAGCTGGACCGGCAGAAGGCCGTCAACTGCTCACAGAAGATCTCGATCACCCGACTCAGCCCGGGCAAACACACCCTCAAGGTCCGGGCCGTCGATCAGACCGGGCACCAGAGCGCCAAACAGATCACCCGGAACTTCCGGGTGATCCTGCCCCGGTAACCCCGCCTAAAGCCCGAGGTGCTGGCGGAGAAGGCGGTTCACTTCTCCGCCGTCGGCCCGGCCCTGGGTGGCCTTCATGACCGCTCCGACCAGGGCGCCGATCGCCTTCTCGTTGCCGGCGCGGATCTGTTCGGCCGGTTTCGGGTTGTCTTCGATCGCCTTGATCACGATCTGCTCCAGCTCGCCTGAATCGGAGATCTGTTCGAGTCCCTTTTCGGCGACGACGGACTCCGGATCGGCTCCCGAGGTAACCATTTCTTCCAGCACCGTCTTGCCGGCACCGTGGGAGATCTTCTTCGAGTTGACCAGGCCGATCAGGACGGCCAGTGATTCGGGACCCACCTTCGAGTCCGCCAGCGGCTGATCGTCCTGCTTCCTGAGCTCGGCGCTCAGTTCCCCGGTGACCCAGTTGGCAGCGACCCGGGGTTCGATCGAATCGTCTGCGGCGATCACGGCCTCGAAATACCTGGCCCATTCTGTTTCGAATGAGAGCAGCAGGGCGGCCTGTTCACTTACTCCGATGCCCTCGTAGCGCTCGGCACGGGCGGCCGGCAGTTCCGGCAGCGAATTCCTCGCTTCGTCGAGCATTTCCTGGGAAGGCCTGATCGGCACCAGGTCGGGTTCGGGCAGGTAGCGGTAGTCATGGGCTTCTTCCTTCGAACGCAGCGAATGAAGCTCACCGGTCGCGGGATCGAAATGAAGCGTCTCCTGGACCACCGGCTCACCTGCGGCGACCAGCTGCTTCTGCCGGGCCACCTCCGCCTCGATTCCACGTTCGATGAAGCGGAACGAGTTCATGTTCTTCATCTCGGTCTTGGTGCCGAATTCGGTGCTTCCCACCGGCCGGATCGAGACGTTGGCGTCGCAGCGCAGCGAGCCTTCTTCCATGTTCACGTCCGAGACGCCGAGCTCCTTGATGGTCGCCCTGAGCAGCTGGCCCCACTCGCGGACCTGGGCACCGGAACGAAGGTCCGGTTCGGTGACGATCTCGACCAGCGGCGTGCCGCCACGGTTGAAGTCCACCAGGGACGCATCAGAACCCTTGATCCGGCCACCGCCACCGGTGTGGATCGTCTTGGCGGCGTCTTCTTCCAGGTGGGCGTGATGGATGCGGACATCACCGAGTTTGCCGTTGACGGCATACGGAATCGCGGCCTGGGTGATCTGGTAGGCCTTGGGATTATCCGGATAGAAGTAGTTCTTGCGGTCGAAGGTGGAGACCGGGGAAAGCTCGCATTCAAGAGCCGCACCGATCTTCAGCGCGTACTCAACCGCAGTCTGGTTGGGGACCGGCAGGACCCCCGGGTGGGCCAGGCAGATCGGGCAGGTGTGGATGTTCGGTTCGTCGCCGAATGAAAGCTCGCATCCACAGAACATCTTGGTCTTCGTCGAGAGCTGGACGTGGATTTCCAGTCCGATGACCGCTTCGTACTCGGTGCTCATGCCACACCCCCTTCGAGTCCGGCTGAGCCATCGAAGCCGATCGCCTGCTCGAGCGCATAGGAAGCCTCGAGCAGCTTCTGTTCCTTGAAGGCCGGGGCTGCAATCTGGAAGCCGACCGGCAGCTCCGGTCCTCCGCCCTCGGGATGGGCCAGCCCGGCTGGAATCGAGATCGCCGGCACACCGGCCAGCGAGATCGGCACGGTGAAGATGTCGCTCAGGTACATCGTCCAGGGGTCGGCGGTCTTTTCCCCGAGTTTGAAAGCAACGGTCGGCGAGGTCGGAGTGACCACGAAATCGACCTTGCCGAAGGCATTGTCGAAATCCTCGACGATCCGGGTCCGGACCCGCTGGGCGCGACCGTAATAGGCGTCGTAGTAGCCGGATGAAAGTGCGTAGGTGCCGAGCATGATGCGCCGCTTGACTTCCGGTCCGAAGCCGTCCTCGCGGGTCACTTCGTACATCGAAAGGAGGTCTTCGTCACTTGCCCGGAGCCCGTATCGGACCCCGTCGTAACGGGAAAGGTTGGTTGAAGCCTCGGCCGGGGCAAGCACGTAGTAGGCCGAGATCGCGTGACCCGCATGGGGCAGTTCGATGTCGACGATCTCGCCACCGAGCTCGGCGATGCGGATCAGCGTGTCTTCGAAGCGGGCAAGCACGCCGGATTCGATTCCCTCACCCATCAGTCCGCGCGGCACCCCGAACTTCAATCCGTCGAGCCGTTCCGAAGTCGGAGCCTTGATCCCGCCTTCGATTCCGACCGAAGTGGAATCCATGTCGTCGCGACCCTGCATGGCCGAAAGCAGCAAGGCTGCGTCGGTGACGTCGCGGGTCAGGGGTCCGCATTGATCGAGCGAGGATGCGAAGGCGATCATTCCGTAGCGGGAAATAGCTCCATAGGTCGGCTTCAGGCCGACGATCCCACAGAAACCGGCGGGCTGGCGGATCGAACCTCCGGTATCGGTGCCGAGGGCCCAGGGCGCGAGTCCGCCGGCCACCACTGCCGCCGAGCCGCCCGAGGAACCTCCCGGAACCCTCTCCCTGTCCCAGGGGTTGAAGCAGGCGCCAAAGGCTGAATTCTCGTTCGAAGAACCCATCGCGAATTCGTCCATGTTGGTCTTGCCGAGCATCGGCAGTCCGGCCGAACGCAGCCGCTCGACCGAGGTCGCGGTATACGGCGGCACGTAACCCTTGAGGATCTTCGAGGCGGCAGTGGTCGGAACGCCTTCGGTGCAGAAGATGTCCTTGATTGCCACCGGAACACCGGCCAGCGGTCCGCCCGATTCTCCGATTCCGGCCCGGGCCGATTCCCGGTCGGCCTTCCAGAGATATCCGTTCAGCTGGTCGTTGCTGACCCGGTCGAGCCAGAAGTCGAGTACCTCGCCGGCGGAGACTTCGCCCTTTTCGATCTGTGCTGCGGTTTCTGCGCCGCTTGCGGCCAGAAGCTGGTTCAGGGACATGGCCTAGACCTCCGCTTGCGGAGAAGGCACCCGGAAGGCACCGTCGTGAGGATCGGGAGCCTGGGAAAGCGCGACTTCCGGGTCCAGGCTGGGCCGGGGCTCATCGGCCCGGAGAACGTTCTCCAGGGGAACCACGTGAGAGGTCGGATCGACTCCGTCAATGTCGACTTCAGCAAGTTTGTCGACGTGGTCGAGGACCGAGGAAAGCTCCCCGGTCAAGGTGTCGATTTCCTCATCGCTCAGTCGCAGCCGGGAGAGCCGGGCGACATGCAGAACCTGTTCGCGTTCAATCACGGAGTTGATCTTATGGACGCGCCACCGGGGGCGTCAGGCCGCAGGTTCAGCGTTCGCGGTCGACGCTTCGCCAGAGAGTGAAAGACAGCACCACAGTCGCCAGAAGGGCGAGCCAGAAGCCGTTGCCGAAGCCGCCTTCTGGCGGGAAGAACGCCTTGACGATCATCACCAGTGCGAACAGAAGCGTGATCGTCCAGAGAAAGGTTTCGTAGACGATCGGGACATTGGTGCGTGAACTGCCCGCGACGATCACCGGAAGCAGGATTCCGGCCAGAGCGAGCGCGGTGAGCACGACGTCCAGAAAGCCCGGTGACGAGAGCGCCGTGGTGTCCCCGTCCCAGGGCAGCATCAGACCGGCAAGAAGTGCAATACCGGCCAGTCCGGCGAGCCACTCCCCCGGATGCACCCGGGAGATCTTCATTCCGGCTTCGGGATGACCCTGGCTCATCGGCTCGCCGCCCTGGCCCGGGCCGCGGTAAGGGTGTTGACCATCAGCATGGCGATGGTCATCGGGCCAACCCCGCCGGGTACCGGTGTGATCGCTCCCGCGATGTCGAGCACCGCGTCGAAGTCGACGTCGCCCTTCAGTCCGTCGTCGGTGCGGTTGATGCCGACGTCGATCACGGTAGCCCCGGGCTTGACGTGATCGGCTCCGAGCAGCTCGGGAACGCCGACCGCTGCGATCAGGACATCGGCCCGGCGGCAAACTCCGGCCAGGTCCCGGGTCCGGGAATGGGCGGCGGTGACGGTCGCGTTGCGGCCGAGCAGCAGACTGATCAGCGGCCGTCCGACCAGGTTCGAGCGACCGACGATCACGGCTTCCGCCCCTTCGAGCTCCGTTCCGGCGTGGTCGAGCAGCTCGATCACCCCGGCCGGGGTGCAGGAAACCAGCCCCGGGCGGCCGCCGGCAAGCAGTCCTGCGTTGGTGGCGGTCAGTCCGTCGACGTCTTTCGAGGGTTTGATCGCGGCGATGACCGCATCGGGGTCGATGTGGTCGGGCGGAGGCAGCTGGACCAGGATGCCGTCGACCGAATCGTCGTCACCGAGGGCCCTGACCAGGGTCAGCAGGTCTTCCTGGCTGGTTTCGGCCGGCAGTTCGTGATGGACGGACCCGATCCCCGCAGCTTCACAGGCCTTGAGCTTGTTGGCGACGTAAACGTGCGAGGCGGGATCGTCGCCGACCAGCACCGTGGCCAGGACGGGCTGATGCCCTCCGCCGGCGATGAACTCGGCCACCTCGGTGGCCACCCGCTCCCGGACCTCGGCCGAAACCTGCTTGCCATCAATGATTTTCGCGCTCAAACCGCTGACCTTCCATCTGCTGATTCATGTTTACGACTTCTTCCGGATCGGCGCGTACTCGGCCATCAGCTTTCGTTCGCTGCCATCGTTGGCAAAGCGGACGATGATCACTCCGCCGGGTTGCGCTCCGATCACGACTCCGTCGCCGAACGACGCGTGGGCCACATCATCGCCAACCTCGAAGTGAAGCGCCGTGCCGGGCTGGATCGGGGCCGGAGCAGACTCGCCGCCCGGGCGGGGACGACCGGGCGGCTGGAAGCTGCGGGCGCGCCCCGTGCCTCCGTATCCGGAACCGGAGTAGCCGCCGGTGAAACCGCCCTGGCCGACCGCCGAACCCTGCTGATGGACGAGAGACGCCGGAAGTTCGTCCAGGAAACGGGAAGGCATGGTCGATTCCGAGCGGCCTCCGAACATGCGCCTGGTCCGGGCGCTGGTCAGATACAGCCGCTTCCGTGCCCGGGTGATCCCGACGTAACAGAGCCGGCGCTCCTCTTCCTCTTCTCCTTCGTCGAGGGCCCGCTGGTGAGGAAATATCCCATCCTCGCAGCCGATGATGAAGACCGTGTCGTATTCGAGCCCCTTGGCGTTGTGGAGCGTCATCAGGGTGAGCAACTCCTCCTTCTTCGCCAGTTTGTCCTGCTCCGAATAGAGCGAGATCTGCTGGAGGAACTCGTCCAGCGGAGGCACATCCGAATCGCCCTCGAGCGCGCGGTTGGTGTCGAACTCACCCGCGACCCCGATCAGTTCCCTGAGGTTCTCGACCCGGCCTTCGGCTTCGATCGTCCGCTCCGACTCGAGTGCTTCGAAATATCCGGACTCTTCGAGGATCTTTTCGAGCAGATCGGCCAGCGGCCTGCCCTCCACGTCTTCCTTGAGCCCTCGCATGGTGCGCTGGAACTCGGAAACGGCCCGCACCGCCGCGGTGCCGACTCCGGGCACGCTTTCAACCTGGCTTGCGACATCCCAGATGTCTTCGCCGGTCGTGTTGGCGTGAGCCAGCAGACGCCCCTGGGTGGTGTTGCCGATCCCCCTTTTCGGGGAATTGACGATCCTGGTGAATGCGACCGAATCCCTCGGGTTGGAGAGGTACTGGAGGTAGGCGATCGCATCCTTGATCTCGGCCCGGTCATAGAACCGGGTTCCGCCGATCACCTGGTACGCGGTGCCGAACCTGACCAGGGTGTCCTCGAGCACCCGGCTCATCGCATTCATCCGGTAGAAGACCGCCACGTCCAGGGGTGAAGCGCCTTCCTCTTCGACCAGACGCTCGATCTCGCCGGCGACCCAGCGGGCTTCCTCGTGCTCGTCGCCGAGCCTCACCACTTCGATCTCGTCACCCTGGCCGAGATCGGTCCAGAGTTTCTTCGGCCGCCGGTCCCGGTTGTTCTCAACCACCGCGTTGGCGGCCGAAAGGATGGTCTGGGTCGAGCGGTAGTTCTGTTCGAGCTTGACTACCTTGGCATCCGGGAAGTCCTTCTCGAAATCGAGGATGTTGCGGATGTCGGCGTGCCGGAAGCCGTAGATCGACTGGTCCTCGTCGCCGACCACGGTCAGATTTCGATGTTCTCCGCAGAGCAGCTGGAGCAGCCGGTACTGGGCGTGGTTGGTGTCCTGGTACTCGTCCACCAGCACGTAGCGGAAGGCCCGCCGCCACCGGTCCCGGACCTCCGGGAAGAGCTCCAGCACGTTGACCATGCGAACCAGGAGATCGTCGAAATCCATCGCATTCGATTCGAGCATCCGCTGCTCGTAGAGTGCATAGACCCCGGCGACCGTGGCTTCGAAGTAGGAGCCGCCCCGCTTCTTGTATTCCTCGGGATCGATCAGTTCGTTCTTGGCCCCCGAAATGGCGTTCTTGATGGCCCGGGCGGGGAAGCGCTTGGGATCGACGTCGAGTTCGTCCATTACCCGTTTGATCATGCGGATCGAGTCGGCCTCGTCGTAAATCGTGAAGGCGCGGGCGTACCCGAGCTTCTCGGCGTCGCCCCTGAGCATCCGCCCGCAGGCCGAATGGAAAGTCGTCACCCACATCGCCCGGGCCCTGGCTCCGATCAGCTCCCCCACCCTCTCGCGCATCTCGGTGGCGGCACGGTTGGTGAACGTGATGGCGAGGATCTCGCCGGGCCTGGCCCGGCGCGTCGCGAGCAGATGGACGATGCGATGGGTGAGAACCCTGGTCTTGCCGGATCCGGCTCCGGCGATCACCAGCATCGGACCGTCTCCGTATTCGACCGCCTCGCGCTGGGGGGGGTTCAGGCCATCGGCGAACAGGTGCGCCGGAGCACCGGCACCGGCTTCGTCCGGGCCGGGCGAGTCGGGGACTCCGCCTTCATAGGAACTTGCTGCTTCCACCAGTCGAGGATACCCGTCCGACCGGCGGGGCCTGACCTGGCGGAACGGCAAA
>Ga0209023_10002426_pt1 | contig 23290 bp, 23 predicted proteins | sample LakOneMetagenome_FD_187468 | JGI IMG/M metagenome (GOLD analysis project Ga0209023, IMG submission 187468) | Freshwater and sediment microbial communities from Lake Erie, Canada (SPAdes) (version 2) | ecosystem: Environmental > Aquatic > Freshwater > Lentic | place: Lake Erie, Canada... | reverse complement strand
CGCACGGCGAGATCGTGCCCGCCGTCGCCGAGTACCTCGACGGTGCGCTGCAGGTGCGGCTGCGGTCGGCGCTGCGCGGGGTGGCAGCAGGACAGACGCTGGTGCTCTACCGTCGCGACCCGGATGGTGACGAGGTTCTGGCCAGCGCCACCATCGCCTGACGCGCCAACGGGCCGCACTGTTCGTGAGGCTCAGGGCTCCACGGTGACCTTGATGGCCGCACCCTTCTTGACGATCTGGAAGGCGTCAAGCACGTCGGCCAGCGGGATGTGCCGGGTGATCAGATCCTTGACGGGCACCTGGCCGGTCGAGATGTATTGCAGCGCACGCTTGTTGTGTTCGGGCGCCGACCCGTTGGCACCGTGGATGTGCAGCTGCCGGTAGTGCACCAGGTTCGAGTCGCACGTGATGGTGGGGTCGGTCTTGGGCAGGCCACCGAAGAATGAGATGCGGCCGTTGCGCGCGGCCATCGAAATCGCCTGCTCCTGAGCGACATTGGCCGCGGTTGCGGTGATCACGACGTCGGCGCCGCGGCCACCGGTGAGCTCCATTACCCGCTCGACGACATCGACCTGGGACCCGTCGATGATCTCGTCGGGGGACACCGCGTCGGCCGACATCTGCAGCCGTTCGGCGTTGACGTCGACGAGATAGACCGGGCCGCATCTGTGCACGCCGCGCGCGATCCTGATGTGCATGCAGCCGATCGGGCCGGCCCCGAACACCACGACGGTGTCGCCCTCCTCGATGCCGAGTAGCTCCTGGGCGTTGATGGCGCACGCGAACGGTTCGGCTGCCGACGCCTCGTCGAAACCGACATTGTCCGGAATGCGGTTCAGCCCATCGACTTTCAGAACCTGTCGGGGCACGATCATGTACTCGGCGAAGCCGCCGTCGTACTGGTAGCCCATCGAGGTCTGGTTCTGGCACACCGCCATCCAGCCCTTGCGGCACTCGTAACAGTCGCCGCAGGGAACCGCGGCGATCACCTGGACGCGGTCGCCGACCTTCCAGTTGGCCGCGTTCACAGTGTTGACGTTGGCGCCCACCTCGACGATCTCACCGGCGATCTCGTGACCGATGGTTCGAGGGGGGCTGAGGTTCTGATGACCGTTGTAGAAGATCTTGACGTCGGTGCCACAGGTCGAGCAGTTCCGGACGCGAATCTTGACCTCGTCGGGAGCGCAGGTCGGTTCGGGAACGTCCTCGAGACGGACGTCCTCCGGTGCGTAGAAGCGCAGGGCCTTCATTGCGGATCCTCTCGTCTGTCCCGGTGTGTTGCCCAGCACTCTAACGGCGAATCGGGCATAAATCCACCACATCAGCTGCCCATGTTTGCCCGAATGCTTGCGTGAATGCCCGTTTATGGGTTGTACTGGTACCTATGTGACCGGCATCACCGGTCATCGCCCGGGTTCGGGATGGACGAGTACGGAGGTTGATCGAGTTGTCCGAGGTTGCAGTTGTGCCAGAGCCCCGGGTCGGCGTCCGAGTGCGCGTCCAGAAGCTGGGCACGGCGTTGTCGAACATGGTCATGCCCAACATCGGTGCGTTCATCGCCTGGGGCCTGATCACCGCCCTGTTCATCAAGACCGGCTGGCTGCCGGGCCTGTTCCACGGACTACAGGATCCCGACGGCTGGGTCGCCAAGATCGGCGGTTGGGGTTCGTTCGAGGGCGGCGGCATCGTCGGCCCGATGATCACCTACCTGCTGCCGATCCTCATCGGTTACACCGGCGGCAAGATGGTCTACGACACCCGTGGAGCGGTCGTCGGCGCAATCGCCACCATGGGTGTCGTCGCCGGCGCCGATGTGCCGATGTTCATGGGCGCGATGATCATGGGCCCGCTGGGCGGCTGGCTGATGAAGAAGCTGGATGCGGTGTGGGACGGCAAGATCCGGCCGGGCTTCGAAATGCTGGTGGACAATTTCTCGGCCGGCATCCTCGGGCTGATCCTGGCGGTATTCGGGTTCTTCGGGATCGGGCCGATCGTTTCGGGCTTCACCCATGCCGCCGGCAACGCCGTCGACTTCCTGGTGGATCACGACCTGCTGCCGCTGACCTCGCTGTTCATCGAGCCGGCCAAGGTGCTGTTCCTCAACAACGCCATCAACCACGGCGTGCTGACGCCGCTGGGCACCACCCAGGCGCTCGAGACCGGCAAATCAATCCTGTTCCTGCTCGAGGCCAACCCGGGGCCGGGCCTCGGATTGTTGTTGGCGTACATGGTTTTCGGGAAGGGCATCGCCCGGGCCTCGGCGCCCGGCGCGGCCATCATCCAGTTCTTCGGCGGCATCCACGAGATCTACTTCCCGTACGTGCTGATGAAGCCGAAGCTGATCGCGGCCACCATCCTGGGCGGCATGACCGGCGTCTTCATCAACGTGCTGTTCGGGTCGGGATTGCGCGCGCCGGCCGCCCCGGGGTCGATCATCGCCGTCTACGCGCAGACCGCATCCGGCAGCTTCCTGGGCGTGACACTGTCGGTGCTCGGCGCCGCCGGGGTGTCGTTCCTGGTCGCCTCCCTGCTGCTCAAGACCGACCGGGCCGACGACGACGGCGACCTGCATGCGGCCACCGCCGACATGGAAGCGCTCAAGGGCAAGAAGTCCAGCGTCGCGTCGGCGCTGGTGGGTGCCAAGCACGGCCCGGTGAACAAGATCGTGTTCGCGTGCGACGCCGGGATGGGTTCCTCGGCGATGGGAGCGTCGGTGCTGCGCAAGAAGGTCCAGCAGGCCGGCTTCGGCGACGTCAAGGTCACCAACCAGTCCATCGCCAACCTCACCGACACCTACGACCTGGTCGTCACGCACCGGGACCTGACCGCGCGGGCCCAGCAGCGAACCCCGTCGGCCACGCACGTGTCGGTCGACGACTTCATGAACAGCCCGCGCTACGACGAGGTCGTGGAGCTGTTGAGCCGGACCAACGCGGGTGCGGAGACACCGGCCGCGGTGCAGGACGAGGTCGCGCCGGCCAGCGACGTCCTGGCACTGGATTCGATCCGGCTGACCGGTACGGCCACCACCCGCGACGAGGCCATCGCCGAGGCCGGTGAGCTGCTGGTGGCCGCCGGTTCGGTCGAACCGCACTACATCGACGCCATGCACGACCGGGAGCGCTCGGTATCGACGTACATGGGCAACGGCCTGGCGATCCCGCACGGCACCAACGAGGCCAAGGGGTCGATCCGGCGCACCGGCATCTCGTTCGTCCGGTTCCCCGAGCCGATCGACTGGAACGGTAAGCCCGCCGAGTTCGTCGTCGGTATCGCTGGCGCCGGCAATGACCATCTGGCGCTGCTGAACCAGATCGCCCAGGTGTTCATCAAGCCCGACGAGGTGGCGCGGCTGCGGGCCGCCCGGACGCCCGAGGAGATCAAGGACATCCTGGTCATATCCGACAAGTAGTGTGGTGCAAGTGGATTCAGATACCCGGCAGAACCGGATCGTCGAGTTCGCGCGAACCCGCGGCCGGGTGGAGGTCAACGCGCTGGCCGACGAACTCGACGTCGCCAGCGAGACCATCCGCCGCGACCTCAAGGCGCTGGCGGGCCGGCGGCTGCTCAAGCGGGTCCACGGCGGAGCGGTGCCCCTGGAGACCGCGGCCTTCGAGTCCGGTGTCGAATACCGCAGTCAGGTCGATCTGGCGCAGAAGCACCGGATCGCTTCGGCGGCAACCGATCTGCTGCACGGCGCCGAGACCGTCTACCTGGACGAGGGGTTCACACCGCGGTTGATCGCCGAGCGGATCGCCGAACGGGAGCTGACCGTGGTGACCTCATCGCTACTGGTCGCCGAGGCGCTGGCGCACAGCACGTCGGTCACTGTGCTGCTGCTCGGCGGCCGGATGCGCGGCCGGACGCTGGCCACCGTGGACCACTGGGCGGTGGACATGCTCGCCGGCCTGGTGATCGATGTCGCTTTCCTGGGCACCAACGGGATTTCGCTCGAACACGGGCTCACAACACCCGATCCCGCCGTCGCGGCCGTCAAGGCCACCGCGGTCCGGGTGGCGCGACGTCCCATCCTGGCGGCCGCCCACTCGAAGTTCGGGGAGGCCAGCTTCTGCCGGTTCGCGCAGGTGAGTGATTTCGAGGCGATCCTGACCGGCACCGAGCTGGGCGCCATGGAAGCGCGCCGCTACGAGGCGCTGGGCCCGACGGTGCTGCGGGTGTAGCCGTCGACTCTCGTCCATTCGGTAGTCAGAGCGACCTTGCGGTCGGACTTTCGCTCTGGTTACCCACTCGATGCGGACCGAGCTACGGGCAACGGTGCAATCCGGTGAGGTCGACGAATGTGCCGCTGGACAATTCGATGACGCATCCGACGCCGTGCGCCTCGAGGAGTTCGACCAGATCCTTCCCGGGGTGGTTCGGCAGGAGTATCGCTGGACGAATTTCCGGGTTGTGCTCAACCTTCACATGGAACTCGTAGTCCAGGACTTGGCCGAGCGCCAACCGGACGCTCATCCGGTCAGCCGATCCCTTGGCTTCGTAGAGCACATCGGCAGTCACATCAGCCAGATCACTTTCGATGTAGGACGCTCCGGGGAGGCGGATCCGGTAGCGCCTGACCGTCCGGCCGTGATCCCGAAGATGCCGCTCGAATCTGCCGCACAACTCGCATTCTGCGAAGACCAGGGCCTCGCTGATGAGGTGTTCAATCTCAGCAGCTTCTTGCCCGGAGGCGCTGGCTTCTGCAGTTGGAACTTCTTCTACCCAAACTCGGTCAGCATCCGGTGTCAGATCGATCGGAACTCCATTGATCTGGTGCGCGCAGCGCAGCGCAACCTCCCACAGCTCCTCAGGGTCGAATTGCGCGGCGCGGACTTTCGACGCCGGTCCTTGGTGGTCCTGGCCGAGGTAGGAAGCAAGTTCGGCGAATCCCTCGTGGTTCTTGACGCCGGGATACCGATGCCACCATCCCTGTATGGTTAGTTCGCCAGAAATGTTGAACGACAGTCTAATTGGAGCGTATTCATAGCCGAGTGGGTGAGGGAACATGCCTCCTCCCGGTTTCCCGCCACACCAGCAGTATGAGTGGGGAAGGCGGTCGAGCAGCTCGAATAGCCTTGTCAGCCAAGTATGGTCGTCCGATGCTGCAGCGTTCGCCAGAAACGACTCCCTCGTCCATTTTGGTCCTGGATGGGTATCGTATTGATCGGCTGCCATGCCTAGGTCTCCCCGGAGATGCCCGCTGATGACATCACGTCGTTCCATCGGTCGATCACGCGCTCGGCGGCGGAGAGCAGCGTCAGGAGTACGTCACGATCCAGTGGCCTGTCGTGGTCGGCAATGTCGGATCCGTTGACAATACTTGCGGCCGATGTGACTTCTGAATCCAATGATTGGACTGCAGCGTTCAACGCCTCCGCTGCGATTCGCGCCACTGCCTGGTCGATTTGGGTGAGCATCGCATCGGTTGCGGCGTCGCCGTTGGTGGAGCGCAGTTCTTCGACGCCCCCGCGTACCCCGTCCTCTCCGTGCTGCCGCACCATCCAATCCCAGGTCAGTTCCCCTGCCGGAGGTATCGTGGCCCATGAGTCCAGGAGTTGGTCCAGTTCGGGCGTCTGCTCCTCGCCTCCGATGCGTACTACCGTACCGGTTGCAGGGTCGAGGAATCCCTCGATGGGCTCAGCGCCATCGTCTGCAGTCGTCGAGACGGTAAAGTCAATTGGGTGCATCCCCTGGTCGGTGTCGATGACCTCTTCGTCAGTTGTGAGGGAGATGTCGCCTGCACGAAGCAATGGAAGCGGGGTCGCAGCAACCGCGAGTTGCGCTGCGAGAGAAGCTATTGCGGCGCGCAGGTATGGATATGCTGCAAAGGCGCCGATCCGTTCGGCGAATTCCTGAACGATGTCGGTCGCACTGGGCGACACCGGCGCAGTCAGCGAGAAGGTGACTTCGCCGTCCACGCCAAAAACTCCGTAGGCGTTGCACGCCATCATCCGGCACCGGACGCTCAGTTCGTCGTCCGTCAGGTGCGTCGTAAATCGCATATCGGCGATCTCGTCGGACGAGCCGGGCGCATGTAATTCTTCAGGCGGTAACCCGGTCTCATGGTCTTGGTCCGGGGATTCACGGTTCGCCATGAGTTCATGGATCACGATTTCGCGCAGTTCGGCGTGTTCGACGAGTTGCGTCAGCGTCTCGATGTGGTCAGGCATTGATTTTCTTCAGCTGCGAACGCTTCCGGAGACGCGCGGTGTACTTCCGCTCTACGGCGACAACTTTCGCCGGCTGTGCCCGCGATCGACGCGCGGTGCGCGGCAGGATCGGGTTGCCGGGTGTGACTGGTGCGGCTGTGAGTGTGACGTCATAGCCGAGGGCACGGAGATACCGGGCAAGCGCCGCGACACGCAGGTTGCCGTCGCCATTGAGTACCTGCGACACGCGACCTTGCGTGACGCCGAGTTTCTCCGCGAGCGCCTTCTGATCCAGATCGGAGGCCTCCAGCGCCTGATGCAGCAGACGCATGGCCTGGCCCGCCAAGTCGGCAGCAGCCAGACCCTGTGCGCCCTCGTCGGTTCCTTGTTCTTCCTCAAGCAGGGTCGGCTTCTCGGTCATGGGCGAGATCCTCCTCTCTGACTTCTTTCGATGTCACGATGTCTTTGTTCGGGGTCTTCTGGCTCAACTTGGTGAAGGCGTGGCCGAGTCGTATGAGTGGATCGAAGTTGGGGATCTGCCAGAACTGGCTGTCGGGTGCCTCGGCGTCCACGTAGTCGCGGATAGGCAGCTTGGCGGTGTAGCCGCCCGTCCCGTCGGTGTCGTAAAAAGTGAGGCGCTTGTCGTCGTGACGGAATTCCCACACACCGTCCTGCAGCGCTTTGGCCGCGTGTTGGTATACCGGCTCGCCGGTGTTGGCCCAGTGCCGAATTGCATTGAGAAACCAGTGATAGTCGCCGATCTGTTCATCAGCGGGAGCGTCCGCTTCGGCTTCGCCCCAGGCCCCTGCCTTCAGGGCATCCAAGAACAGTCCCGCCGGCGAACTCCCGTCTTCGCGGACGGCGCAATCGACTTGGTGAAGCTGCCCCCTTACGATCATCCTCCGCTGCATCTCGACCTCACTTTAGTGAATGCTAAACTCTGGTGCAAGCCTGGTGGCCTGCTTCGGTGCGATCCAACCACTGGGGGCCGACAGGAATGAGACCGCCGCTGCGGTTGTCCATTCGGTAGTCAGGGCGAATATCCGGCTGATTCTTCGTTCTGACCACCGACTCGATGCGAGCCAGTACGCGACGGGGTCGGCCGGATCGCAGAAATCGACCAAGGAGGCGGCTCACGTCCCCTCCGTCGCACCGCATCCAATACGGTTGACCGGTGAGTACATTCGCGGCCGCCACCGGCATCGGCTCGTGGCCCGGCACGTCGGCCCGCGCGGCCGCCGAGGTCATCGTCGGCGAGCTGCACCGGATGCCGCACCTGGTCGAACTGCCCGACCGTGGCGTGGGCGCGGACATGATCGGCCGGGCCGGCGCGCTACTGGTCGACATCGCCATCGACACCGTGCCGCGCGGCTACCGCATCGCCGCCCGGCCGGGCGCGGTGTCGCGACGGGCGGCCAGTCTGCTGCGCGAGGACATCGACGCGCTCGAAGAGGCCTGGGAGAACGCCGGACCCGGCTCGTCCGACAGGGTGGTCAAGGTGCAGGCGGCAGGCCCGGTGACGCTGGCCGCGCAGCTCGAGCTCGGCAACGGTCACCGGGCCATCACCGACGCCGGTGCGCTGCGAGACCTGACGGAGTCGCTGACCGAGGGGATGACGGTGCACGCCGCGGAGGTGGCCCGCCGACTCGGGGCCGCCGTCGTCGTGCAATTCGACGAACCAATGTTGCCGGCCGCGCTGGCCGGCCGACTCGCCGGCGTCACCAGCATGACCCCCGTCCACCCGGTGGACGAGAGCGTCGCGATCGAGCTGCTGGACCGCTGCGCGGTCGCCGGGCCGGCCGCCGTGCACTGCTGCGCCACCGATCTACCGTGGAAGGTGTTGCAGCGCAGCAGTATCCAGGCGGTGTCGGTCGACGTTTCGGTGCTCGCGCCGGCCGATCTGGACGGCATCGGCGAGTTCGTGGAGTCGGGCCGTACGGTTCTGCTCGGGGTGGTGCCCACCACGGCACCGGTCAGGACGCCCGCTGTGGAGGAAGTGGCCAGAGCCGCGGCGGCGGTCACCGATCGGCTCGGCTTTGCCCGCACGGTGCTGCGCGACCGCGTCGGCATCACACCCGCCTGTGGACTGGCCGGTGCCGCCACCGACTGGGCGAAAACGGCCGTCGGGTTGTGCCAGAAAACGGCCGACGGCTTCGCGCAGGACCCGGAAGCGATCTAACGGGAGTCCAGCTCCTCGAGCAATCGCTTGGGCGCCTGCAGCCGGAACGAGGCGTCGACGAGCTCGCGCACCTCGTCCCAATCGACTTGCGCCACTTCGAGATCCAGACCGAGCCAGCCGAACGGGCCCAGATACATCGGGAAGTAGAACCGCCGATCCTGTTCCAGCGCGCGCCGTTCGGACTCGTCGATCTTGAGCAGCACCGAGTACGGATAACGCACCATCTCACCGCTTGCCTGCCCGACTTTCGACGAGCCACCGTACACGGCGAACATCTTCGGCGCGTTGAACGTCGGACGGCCGTGGGAGATCTTCTCGACGGCCTCGGGCAGCGCCAATGCGATCCGGCGCAGCTCCGCCAGGCCCATGTCGTCGTCTCCGAACATGATCGGATGCGGCATGGGTCCAGGTTAGTCGGACCGCTTCGCTAACCTGCCAGGGTGAGCTCAGAACTGGCCGCCGACTCCGCGGAATCCGACCTGCGACGGCAGTGGCAGGAACTCGCCGACGAGGTTCGCGACCACCAGTTCCGCTACTACGTGCGCGACGCCCCGACCATCACCGACGCCGACTTCGACACCATGCTGCGCCGGCTGCAGGCGCTCGAGGACGAGCATCCCGAGCTGCGCACCCCGGACTCGCCGACCCAGTTGGTGGGCGGGGCGGGGTTCGCCACCGAGTTCGCGCCGGCCGAGCATCTGGACCGGATGTTGTCCCTGGACAACGTCTTCAACGCCGACGAGCTGGCGGCCTGGACCGCCCGGGTGGCCGCGGAGATCGGTACCGACGAGCATTTCCTGTGCGAACTCAAGATCGACGGTGTCGCACTGGCACTGGTGTATCGCGACGGTCGCCTCGAGCGGGCGGCCACCCGCGGCGACGGCCGCACCGGCGAGGACGTCACGCTCAACGCCCGGACCATCACCGACATCCCGGAACGGCTCACCGGCACCGACGAGTACCCGGTGCCCGCGGTGCTCGAAGTGCGCGGTGAGGTGTTCTTCCGGCTCGCCGACTTCGAAGCGCTCAACGCCAGCCTGGTCGCCGACGGCAAGCCGCCGTTCGCCAACCCGCGCAACAGCGCCGCTGGCTCGCTGCGGCAGAAGAACCCGGCCGTCACCGCCCGGCGCAACCTGCACATGATCTGCCACGGCCTCGGCCACGCCGAGGGATTCAGCCCGGCCAGCCTGCACGACGCCTACCTGGCGCTGAAGGCGTGGGGATTGCCGGTGTCCGAACACACGGCGCGGGTGCAGGGCCTGGCTGCGGTGGAGGAGCGCATCGCCTACTGGGGGGAGCATCGGCACGACGTCGAGCACGAGATCGACGGTGTGGTGGTCAAGGTCGACGAGTTCGCGCTGCAGCGCCGCCTGGGCGCAACATCCCGCGCACCGCGCTGGGCGATTGCCTACAAGTACCCGCCGGAGGAGGCGCAGACCAGGCTGCTCGACATCCGCGTGAACGTCGGGCGCACCGGGCGCGTGACGCCGTTCGCCTACATGGAGCCGGTGAAGGTGGCCGGGTCGACGGTCGGGCTGGCGACCCTGCACAACGCCTCGGAGGTAAAACGCAAGGGCGTCCTGATCGGCGACACCGTGGTGATCCGCAAGGCCGGCGACGTCATCCCCGAGGTGCTCGGCCCCGTGGCCGATCTGCGTGACGGCACCGAGCGCGAATTCGTCATGCCCACAACATGTCCCGAGTGCGGCAGCCCGCTGGCCCCCGCCAAGGAGGGTGACGCCGACATCCGCTGCCCGAACTCGCGGTCGTGTCCGGCGCAACTGCGGGAGCGGGTTTTCCACATGTCGGGCCGCGGTGCGTTCGACATCGAGGGGCTGGGCTACGAGGCTGCGGTCGCGCTGCTGCAGGCCGAGGTGATCGCCGACGAGGGCGACCTGTTCACGCTGGGCGCCGACGACCTGCTGCGCACCGAGCTGTTCACCACCAAGGCCGGCGAATTGTCGGCGAACGGAAAACGCTTGCTGGCCAACCTCGGCAAGGCCAAGGAGCAGCCGTTGTGGCGGGTGCTGGTCGCGTTGTCGATCCGCCACGTGGGGCCGACGGCCGCCCGCGCGCTGGCCAGCGAATTCGGCAGCCTCGACGCCATCGAATCCGCGTCCGAGGACCAGCTGGCGGCGGTCGAGGGTGTCGGTCCCACCATTGCGGCGGCGGTCACGGAGTGGTTCACCGTGGACTGGCATCGGGCGATCGTCGACAAGTGGCGTGCGGCCGGCGTCCGGATGGCCGACGAACGCGACGCGACCGTCGAGCGGACGCTGGAGGGGCTGACCATCGTCGTCACGGGTTCGCTGGCGGGGTTCTCTCGGGACGGGGCCAAGGAGGCGATCATCACCCGCGGCGGCAAGGCCGCCGGGTCGGTGTCGAAGAAGACCGACTACGTGGTGGCCGGTGATGCGCCGGGCTCCAAGTACGACAAGGCAATCGAGTTGGGCGTGGCGGTGCTCGACGAGGATGGTTTCGTCCGGCTGCTGCACGACGGCCCCGACACCGAGAACACCCCGTGAAGCCGAACCCGCTGGAACGGATGGTTCCGTTCCAGCGGGTGCCGGTTCACCTTCGTCGGTGGCGGGCTACTTCCTCGAGCAGTTGGGGCACTGCGAGTCGCCGCGTTCGCCGGTGAAATACGCACCGCAACCGGAACACCGCACCTGCACCTTTTCGACCATGGTTTACCTCCGTGTTCGTGGGACGTCTGGTCCCCAGAGATTACTCCGCAGTTCGCTCGATCAGCGCAGGATCGTGGCCACGATTCCCGCCAGGTAACCCAGGCGGGCCACCTCCGATGGCCGGAAATCGGGCCCGCCGGGCCGTCCGAGCACCACCGCCGTGTGCGCATCGCCCAGTGGCGCGGCGGCCAGGGTGGTGTCCATGTCTCGCCAGATTTGCGGATTCCAGTCGGCGGTGCCGTCGAGTGCCTGGGCGTGGTCGATCGGCAGCCACGGGGCTGTCTCGGCGTGGGTCTCGGGCGCACTCGAGCTGCCGGCCACGCGGCGCAGCCCGGCCTCGGTCAGCTCGACCACGGTGCACCAGCCGACCCGCAACACCCGCGGTGCCTCGTCGACCAGGACCTGTAGCCTGCCGGCGCGGCCCGCGGCGCCGGCGACGTGGTCGATGAGCTCGAGTTCGCGGTGCGCCTCGAGCAGACCGGTGTGCGGCCGGATCGAGTCGACGTAAAGGCCGGCGATGTTCTCGGCCGCGGTGATCAGCATGTCGGGCATCGCTCCCGGCGGCAGCTCGACCACCAGGTCGTCGATCGCGTAGCCGGCTGCGCGCTCGACGACGTCGAGGGACAGGATGTCGGCACCCACCGATCCGAGCGCCACGGCCAGGGAGCCGAGGCTGCCGGGCCGGTCATCCAGTCGGACACGCAGGAGATACGAGGGCACGGCCAACACTCTGGCACAGGGTCCGGCGGTCGGCATTTCCGGTAGCGGCGGCCCACGCCGATCGCGAGCGCGCATCCAGGTACGGAATTGCGGCCGAAATGTGTACGACACTGAGCGCTCGGCGAGGGGAATCAGCGACACCACTAGGCTCCTACGCGTGTCGCAAATCTCCCGAGACGACGTGGCCCATCTGGCCCGCCTGGCGCGTCTGGCGCTGACCGATGAGGAGCTCGACAGCTTCTCCGGTCAGCTCGACGCGATCCTGGAGCACGTCAGCCGAATCCAGTCCGTCGACGTCACCGGTGTGGAGGCCACCGACAATCCGCTCGACCAGGTCAACGTGACCCGCCCCGACACCGTCGTCCCCGGCCTGACCCAGGATGCGGCGCTGGCCGAGGCGCCGCGCGCCGAGCAGGGCCGCTTCGCCGTTCCGCAGATCCTGGGGGAGAGCCAGTGAGTGACCTGATCCGGCTCTCTGCCGCAGAGCTGGCGGCCAAGATCGCCGCCAAGGCGGTGTCCTCCACCGAGATCACCCAAGCCTGCCTGGACCAGATCGACCGGACCGACAGCGAGTACCACGCATTCCTGCACGTGGCCGCCGACCAGGCGCTGGCGGCCGCGGCCGACGTCGACGCCATGGTGGCCGCGGGCGACGAGCTGCCGTCGCCCCTGGCGGGGGTGCCGCTGGCGCTCAAGGACGTGTTCACCGCGACCGACATGCCCACCACGTGCGGCTCGAAGATCCTCGAGGGCTGGACCTCGCCGTACGACGCGACGGTGACCGCGCGAATCCGCCGCGCCGGCATCCCCATTCTGGGCAAGACGAACATGGACGAGTTCGCCATGGGCAGCTCGACCGAGAACTCGGCGTACGGCCCGACCCGCAATCCATGGGACACCGAGCGGGTGCCGGGCGGCTCCGGTGGCGGCAGTGCCGCCGCGCTGGCCGCGTTCCAGGCGCCGCTGGCGATCGGCTCCGACACCGGCGGCTCGATCCGCCAGCCTGCCGCCCTGACCGCCACGGTCGGCGTCAAGCCGACCTACGGAACGGTAAGCCGCTACGGGCTGGTCGCCTGCGCCTCGTCACTGGACCAGGGCGGTCCGTGCGCGCGCACCGTGCTGGACACCGCGCTGCTGCACGAGGTCATCGCCGGCCACGATCCCCGCGACGCCACCTCGATCAATGTGCCCGTCCCGGATGTCGTCGCGGCCGCGCGCGCCGGTGCCACCGGGGACCTGCGTGGCGTGAAAGTCGGTGTGGTGGCCCAGTTGCACCGCGGCGAGGGCTATCAGCCCGGCGTGCTGGAGTCGTTCCATGCCGCCGTCGAGCAGCTGCGCGCGCTCGGCGCGACGGTCACCGAGGTGGACTGCCCGCACATCGATCACTCGATGGCGGCCTACTACCTCATCCTGCCCTCGGAGGTGTCGAGCAACCTCGCGCGCTTCGACGCCATGCGATACGGACTGCGCGTCGGCGATGACGGCACCCACAGCGCCGAGGAGGTCATGGCCCTGACCCGCGCCGCCGGCTTCGGCCCAGAAGTCAAGCGGCGCATCATGATCGGCACCTACGCGCTGTCGGCCGGCTATTACGACGCGTACTACAACCAGGCCCAGAAGGTGCGCACGCTGATCGCCGACGACCTGGACAAGGCCTACGAATCGGTCGACGTGCTGGTCAGCCCGGCCACGCCCACCACCGCATTCCGGTTGGGGGAGAAGGTCGACGATCCGCTGGCGATGTACCTGTTCGACCTGTGCACCCTGCCGCTCAACCTGGCCGGGCACTGCGGCATCTCGGTGCCGTCGGGGCTCGCACCGGACGACAAGTTGCCGGTCGGTCTGCAGATCATGGCGCCGGCCCTGGCCGACGACCGCGTCTACCGCGTGGGTGCGGCCTACGAAACTGCGCGAGGACCACTCCCCACCGCGATCTGATGGGGTTGGATGACCCCATGCGGATCGGAGTTCTCACCGGTGGCGGCGATTGTCCGGGCCTCAATGCCGTCATCCGGGCCGTGGTTCGGACCTGCGAAGTGCGGTACGGCTCGACCGTGGTCGGGTTCGAGGATGGCTGGCGCGGGTTGCTGGAGAACCGCCGCGTGCAGCTGGTCAACGACGACCGCAACGACCGGTTGCTGGCCAAGGGCGGCACGATGCTGGGCACCGCGCGGGTCAACCCGGACAAGCTGCGCGCCGGGCTCGAACAGATCAAACAGAACCTGGACGACAACGGGATCGACTGCTTGATCCCGATCGGCGGGGAAGGCACGCTGACCGCGGGTAAGTGGCTCTCCGACGAGGGTGTCCCCGTGGTCGGCGTGCCCAAGACGATCGACAACGACATCGACCAGACCGACGTCACGTTCGGCCACGACACCGCGGTGATGATCGCCACCGAGGCCATCGACCGCTTGCACAGCACCGCCGAATCGCACGAACGGGTGATGCTCGTCGAAGTGATGGGCCGGCATGCGGGCTGGATCGCGCTGAACTCCGGGCTGGCCGCCGGCGCGCACATGACCCTGATCCCCGAGCAGCCCTTCGACGTCGAAGAGGTCTGCCGCCTGGTCAAAAAGCGCTTCCAGCATGGCAATTCGAGTTTCATCTGCGTCGTGGCCGAGGGTGCCAAGCCCGCCGAGGGGTCCATGCAGCTACGCCAGGGCGGCACCGACGAATTCGGTCACGAACGGTTCACCGGTGTCGCGCAGCAGCTGGCCATCGAGGTGGAGCAGCGGACCAAGAAGGACGTTCGGGTCACCGTGCTGGGGCATGTCCAGCGCGGCGGCACACCGACCGCCTATGACCGGGTGCTGGCCACCCGGTTCGGCGTCAATGCCGCCGACGCCGCGCACGCCGGTGAGTTCGGCATGATGGTCAGCCTGCGTGGCGAGGCGATCGGGCGGGTCCCGCTGGCCGATGCGGTCGCCCACCTCAAGCTGGTTCCGCAGTGGCGGTACGACGACGCCGCGGAGTTCTTCGGCTGACGAGCGCGCTCACGCAACATGGTCGACGTAGGGCGCCGCCACCAGCGGCACCGGCGTGTCGCCGAGTACGACCACCGCGTCGGCGCGCTCGCCCATCCCGAGCAGCACCGAGTCGACCCCGGACTGGCTGCAACGGAAAACCGTCGGTGTGTGTGACGGTCATCGGTATCCCCGGCAGCCCGAGCCGGGACGCCGTATCGCGCCGCCAGCATCGTGCCGGCTCCCAGGAGGCCGGCCGGGCCGCCCCGCAGGAAGGTGCGCCGGTCCAGCGCCATCCGACGATTCACGCACGAATAAGATCGGTTTCATGACGATTTCGCCGGCTGGTGCCGATCTGCTCGACTACGACGACGTCATCGCCGCCTACGACCCGGTCCTGGGGCTCGAGGTGCACGTCGAGTTGTCCACCGCCACCAAGATGTTCTGCGGCTGCGCCACCACGTTCGGCGCCGAACCCAACACCCAGGTGTGCCCCGTCTGTCTCGGCATGCCGGGCGCGCTGCCGGTGGTCAACGCCGCCGCGGTGGAGTCGGCGATCCGGATCGGCCTGGCGCTGAACTGCGAGATCGTCGACTGGTGCCGGTTCGCCCGGAAGAACTACTTCTACCCGGACATGCCGAAGAACTACCAGATCAGCCAATATGACGAGCCGATCGCGATCAACGGCTACCTCGACGTCCCGCTCGAGGACGGCAGCACCTGGCGGGTGGAGATCGAACGCGCCCACATGGAGGAGGACACCGGCAAGTCGCTGCACATCGGCAGCGACACCGGCCGGATCGCCGGTGCTACCGAGTCGCTGCTGGACTACAACCGGGCCGGTGTGCCCCTGATCGAGATCGTCACCAAGCCGATCGTCGGGACCGGCGAGAACGCGCCGCAGATCGCGCGCGCGTACGTCACCGCGTTGCGGGAAGTGTTGCGCGGCCTGGATGTCTCCGATGTCCGGATGGATCAGGGCTCGATGCGCTGCGATTCCAATGTCTCCCTGATGCCTAAGGGCGCAACGGAATTCGGGACGAGGACCGAGACCAAGAACGTCAACTCGCTCAAGAGCGTCGAGGTGGCGGTGCGTTACGAGATGCGCCGCCAGGCGGCCCTACTGCAGGTCGGCGGATCCATCACCCAGGAGACCCGGCATTTCCACGAGGACGGATACACCTCGCCCGGTCGCGCCAAGGAAACGGCCGAGGACTACAGGTACTTCCCGGAGCCCGACCTCGAACCGGTGGCGCCGTCGCGCGAACTCGTCGAGCAGTTGCGCGGAACCATTCCGGAATTACCGTGGTTGGCGCGCAAGCGAATTCAGGACGACTGGGGTGTTTCCGACGAGGTGATGCGCGACCTGGTCAACGCCGGTGCGGTGGAGCTGGTGGCCGCCACCGTGGCCGAGGGTGCCTCCAGCGAGGCCGCCCGTGCGTGGTGGGGCAACTTCCTGGTGCAGAAGGCCAATGAGGCTCGGTATCCGGTGTCCGAATTGCCCATCACCCCGGCCCAGGTGGCCGCCGTGGTGAAACTCGTTGACGACGGCAAACTTTCGAACAAGCTGGCCCGTCAGGTGATCGAGGGTGTGCTGGCCGGTGAGGGCGAGCCCGAGGCCGTGATGACCGCCCGCGGGCTGGCCGTGGTGCGCGACGACTCGCTGATCCAGTCCGCGGTGGACGAGGCCCTGGCCGCCAATCCTGATGTGGCCGAGAAGATCAGGGCTGGCAAAGTACAAGCGGCAGGCGCGATCGTCGGCGCGGTGATGAAGGCCACCAAGGGTCAGGCGGACGCGGCGCGGGTGCGCGAACTGGTGTTGGCGGCCTGCGGGGTCGGCTGAACTTGCTACGCGGGCGCGACGGGTAACCGGCTCGGGCTACGCCCGAGAACCTGGCGCCAGGGGATGTCGCCCTGCGTGGTGAACATGAGCCGGCTGTACCAGGCCCGCAGTGACCCGCGGTCGATCCCCATCAGATCGAATAACGTCAGCCCGACCCCTACGACCCGTTGATCACGGGCGAGCGCTTCAACATCGTGCTGTCGCAGAACCACCGTGGCACCGCTGAGCTCATCGACGGCCAGCGGGCTGTGGCGGGCAGCTTCCACGAGCATCGCATGCATGCCCTGGTCATACGTTCCGGTCATGTCGACCGTCGGCAATGGCGTCATGATTCCCCCGCAATCCCGATGTGGGGAAAATGCTCCGCCTCGATCACCGGCGACGCAAGCCTCGGATTCTGGCTAGCTCAAATCGGCGTCGCTGCGCGGGAATCCGCCCTGCGGGAACAACGGGAACACGACGTCGTCGAGTTTGTCGGGATCGCCGGCGGTGCGGTTGACCGTGCCGCCCCAGACGTTGCCGTCGGGGGACACCGCCAGCGCCCACGCGTGCCCGTGCTGGTCCTGGCGGACCACCTCCGGCTCACCGGTGACCGCGCCCGTGTCGGGTGCCAGTTTCACCGCGACGGTCTGCTTGGTGTTGACCAGGTTCACCAGCACACTGCCCTCGACGGCGGCGCACCCCGCCACACCGGGCTTGTCCGGCCACGTCCACACCGTCGAGGTCTTGGAGTCCTTGGTGATCCGCTGCAGACGGTCCCCGGTGGGGCCGCGGTCGGTGACGTACAGCGATCCGTCGCCGGGATCGATGCACATCGCACCGCCCCCGCCCAGACCGGTCAGTGCGGTGGTCAGCGGCGCCTGGCCGACGGTGGTGGGCTGCTCGATCCGGAGCAGCTTGCCCGCCAGTGACGCCGGGTCGGCGGCCGCGCCCGGATTGCCGGCGTCGCCGGTCTGGACCATCAGGGTGGTCGGGCTGGTGAAGATCAGCGCGCCGGCGTTGCCCGACGCGCCCTTCGGGATGCCGGTCAGGATGTCCTTGGGCACGTCGCCGTCGGCGATGCGGACCACCCGGTTGTCGGTGGGCGTGCTGATGTAGGCGTACATCAACCGGTCCTGCTGATAGGTCGGTGACTTCACGATGTCGAGCAGCCCCCCGTCGCCCGAGCCGTCGACGGGGATGACCAGCCGGGTCTTCGGCTCGGCGTTGACCGACACCTCCTTGACGGCTCCGGTGATGCGCTCGGCGACCAGGGCGGTCTTGCCGTCCCCGCCCATGATCAGTCCGCTGGTGCTCTCCAGGCAGCCCTGCATGACGCCGGGGGCCGGGCACGCCTTGGGGAAGGGGTTCGCAGGCAACGGCGGGGGTGGGGGCGGAGTGGATGTCGGAGGCGCGCCGCGTTCCGGTTCGGTGGTGAACGGTTGGGACTGTGCGTCGTCGAACCGGGCGCAACCCGTCAGCGATCCGGACAGCGTGACAACCAGCCCGGCGGTCAGCGCGACCAGCACGCCGCGGACGGGCGGGGACATCAGCATGCAGCCAGGTTACGGATTGCGATTATTGCCCGGCAAAAGGGCCGCTCAAATCCCCGATTCCCAGGAATTTCGTCCTACCCTGGCTGTCGTGACGAGCGCTTCGAATGATCCCAGCTGGCAGCGGCCGGCCTCGGCCAGCCTGGTCGACCCGGAGGACGATCTGCCGTCGGCCACGTACGGGGGCGACTTCGAGACCACGAAGATTCCTAACTACGCCACTCCGGCGGGGGACGCGTACAGCGCGAGCACGCCGGAGCCCGTCAATTCCTATGCTGCCAACCCCTACGCTTCCGACAACGCCTCGGGCCTGGGCGTCCTGAACGACCCCGAGCCGTTGCCGTACGTGCAGCCGCAGGCCGCGCGGTCGGCGTCCGTCGGGCCGGAGGAGATCGAACCCGACGACGGCCGGTCGCCGACCACCGATCGCCGCGGCACCCAGGATCTGGGCCTGCTGGTGTTGCGGGTGGGTTTCGGCGCGCTGCTGATCGTGCACGGTCTCCAGAAGGTGTTCGGCTGGTGGGGTGGCGCCGGGATGGGTGGCTTCGGCGACGGGCTGGCCGACCTGGGCTACCAGCACGCGAACATCCTGCCGTACGTGGCAGCCGGCACGGAGATCGCCGCGGGTGTGCTGCTGGTGCTGGGACTGTTCACTCCGCTGGCGGCCGCAGCCGCGCTGGCGTACCTGATCAACGGACTGATTGCCGGGATCGCGACGCAGTCGAACCCGCGTCAGTTCGCGTTCTTCCTGCCGAATGGCCATGAGTTCGAGCTGACGCTGATCGTGGTGGCGATCACGATCATCCTGGTCGGTCCGGGCCGGTACGGGTTCGACGCCGGCCGGGGCTGGGCGCGGCGGCCGTTCATCGGCTCGTTCCTGGCGCTGCTGCTCGGCATCGGCGGCGGTATTGCGGTGTGGGTGCTGCTCAACGGCGGAAACCCGCTGGGCTGACGACGCTGCGACCGCGAGCGCTCAGCCAGGTACAGTTTCCGGCCGGCTATCTGTACCTGGGTGTGCGCTCGCGCGAGAATCAGTCGTACGGGTTGGGCACCCGCCCGCCACTGGCCTCGGTCAGCAGCGGCAGTGTCGAGAAGGTCACCGCGGGCAGCGGCACGTCGGCGCCGCTCTTCAGGTGCGCACGCGCCCAGGACGATCTCACGAACCGCAGGCCTTCGATGTCCTCCCAGCGCATCGTCGTGCTGCCCAGCAGGGTTCGGGCGGTGACGGAGTCGCGGTCGGCGACGGTGCGCGTGCGAATGATGAAGACCGACATCGCCACCGGGATCAACAGCAGCAGCGCGGCCCACGGTGAGATCACCAGGAATACCAGCAGACTCAGTGCGAAGAACCCGACGGCGACGTGCGCCATCGGCGAAATGTTGATCACTACACGGTCGGTTGCGATATCGGCGGACACGCCCTGCATCATAGGAGTGGCCCGCAATTTGACCTTTGACCTGTGCGGAGACTAGCGTCGTCGGTCATGCGGACCATGCTCGTAGTACTTTGCCGGCGCGTTGGTGCGTGACCTGGCAAGCTTCCAGCTACCAGCACCCCGACGCGCAACCCTCGTGCAGCCCAAGCTGACGGGGGTTTTTTGTTGCCCACAGCGATGAATCCCAGACTCAGAACCCGAAGGAACAGACCGTGAGCGCACCGACAACGCGACCACCGGAACCGACCACCGCACCCAAACCGACCAACGGTGTTCCCAGCCAGGCCCCCAACCGGGTGCCCCCGCAGCAGATGACCGGCGCCCAGTCGGTGGTCCGCTCCCTCGAGGAGATGGGCGTCGACACCATCTTCGGCATCCCGGGCGGCGCCGTCCTGCCCGTCTACGACCCATTGTTCGACTCGACCAAACTGCGCCACGTGCTGGTACGCCACGAGCAGGGCGCCGGTCACGCCGCCAGCGGCTACGCGCACGCCACCGGCCGTGTCGGCGTCATGATGGCCACTTCCGGGCCGGGCGCCACCAACCTGGTGACCCCGCTGGCCGACGCGCAGATGGATTCGATCCCCGTCGTCGCCATCACCGGCCAGGTGGGCCGCAGCCTGATCGGCACGGACGCCTTCCAGGAGGCCGACATCTCGGGCATCACCATGCCGATCACCAAGCACAACTTCCTGGTTCGCAATGGCGATGAGATCCCGCAGGTGATCGCCGAGGCATTCCACATCGCCGCCTCGGGCCGGCCCGGCGCAGTGCTCGTCGACATCCCGAAGGACGTGCTGCAGGGCACGTGCACGTTCAGCTGGCCCCCGGAGATGGATCTGCCCGGCTACAAGCCGAACACCAAACCGCACAGCCGCCAGATCAAGGAGGCCGCGAAACTGATCAAGGCCGCGCGCAAACCGGTGCTCTATGTCGGCGGCGGCGTGATCCGCGGCGAGGCTACCGAGGAGCTGCTGGTTCTGGCCGAGTTGACCGGCATCCCGGTGGTGACCACGCTGATGGCGCGCGGCGCCTTCCCCGACAGCCATCCGCAGCACCTGGGCATGCCCGGGATGCACGGCACCGTCGCGGCTGTGGCCGCGCTGCAGCGCAGCGATCTGCTGATCGCGCTGGGCACCCGGTTCGACGACCGCGTCACGGGTCAGCTGTCGTCATTCGCGCCGGATGCCAAGGTGATTCACGCCGACATCGACCCCGCGGAGATCGGCAAGAACCGCAACGCGGACGTCCCGATCGTGGGTGACGTCAAGGCCGTCATCGTCGATCTGATCGCGGCGCTGCGCCGCGACGACGTGCCCGGCAACCTGAAGCTGGACAGCTGGTGGGAGTATTTATCCGCCCTGCGCTCTACGTATCCGCTGAGCTACGGCCCCCAGAGCGACGGCAGCATGTCCCCGGAACTGGTCATCGAGAAGCTGGGCGAGATGGCCGGTCCGGACGCGATCTACGTCGCGGGGGTGGGGCAGCACCAGATGTGGGCCGCGCAGTTCATCAAGTACGAGAAGCCGCGCACGTGGCTGAACTCCGGCGGGCTGGGCACCATGGGCTACGCCATCCCGGCGGCCATGGGCGCCAAGATGGCCCGCCCGGACGCCGAGGTGTGGGCCATCGACGGCGACGGCTGCTTCCAGATGACCAACCAGGAGCTGGCCACCTGCGCCATCGAGGGTGTGCCGATCAAGGTGGCATTGATCAACAACGGCAACCTCGGCATGGTTCGGCAGTGGCAGACGTTGTTCTACGAAAAGCGGTACAGCCAAACCGATCTGGCCACCCACAGCCAGCGCATCCCGGACTTCGTCATGCTGGCCGAGGCCATGGGCTGCGTCGGGCTGCGGTGCGAGCGTGAGGAGGACGTCGAGGACGTCATCCGGCGGGCGCGGGAGATCAACGACCGACCGGTGGTCATCGACTTCATCGTCGGCGCCGACGCCCAGGTGTGGCCGATGGTGGCGGCGGGCACCAGCAACGACGAGATCATGGCCGCGCGCGACATCCGCCCGCTGTTCGACAACGAAGATCAGGTCTAGAGATGACGGTCACCACACACACCCTGTCGGTTCTGGTCGAGGACAAGCCGGGTGTCCTGGCGCGCGTCGCGGCGCTGTTCTCGCGGCGCGGATTCAACATCGAGTCGCTGGCCGTCGGTGCCACCGAGGCCAAGAACATGTCGCGCATGACGATCGTCGTGTCGGTCGAGGACTTCCCGCTCGAACAGATCACCAAGCAGCTGAACAAGCTGATCAACGTGATCAAGATCGTCGAGCAGGACGACGAGAACTCGGTCTCCCGCGAGCTCGCACTGATCAAGGTGCGCGCTGATGCGGGCACTCGCAGTCAGGTGATCGAGGCGGTGAACCTGTTCCGCGCCAAGGTTGTTGACGTCTCCACCGAGTCGCTGACCATCGAGGCGACCGGAACGCAGGAGAAGATCGGGGCGCTGCTGCGCGTCCTCGAGTCCTACGGTATTCGTGAGATCGTGCAGTCGGGGGTCGTGTCGCTGGCACGCGGGCCGCGGGGCATCGGGACCACGAGGTGATCCCGATGAGCCAGCGGTCCGACATGGACCGGCGTCCGCGGGGCATCGGGACCACCAAATAACGACACCCAAGATGCTGACTGTGTGGGCTACGTACATGTGACAGCCATTTCCGTCCATGACCCCCACGGTCGGCGCCAAACGAGAGAGATAAGGAAAAGGCAAGTGGCAGTTGAGATGTTCTACGACGACGACGCAGACCTGTCGATCATCGCCGGTCGCAAGGTCGGCGTCATCGGCTACGGCAGCCAGGGGCACGCGCATGCGCTCTCGCTGCGCGACTCCGGCGTCGACGTGAAAGTCGGTCTGCGCGAAGGCTCCAAGTCCCGCGACAAGGTCGAGGAGCAGGGCCTGGCCGTCGACACCCCCGAAGAAGTTGCCAAGTGGGCCGACGTGATCATGCTGCTGGCACCGGACACCGCCCAGGCCGAGATCTTCAAGAACGACATCGAGCCGCACCTCGAGGACGGCAACGCGCTGTTCTTCGGCCATGGCCTGAACATCCACTTCGGCCTGATCAAGCCGCCGACCAACGTCACCGTCGGCATGGTCGCCCCGAAGGGCCCCGGTCACCTGGTCCGCCGCCAGTTCGTCGACGGCAAGGGTGTGCCCTGTCTGATCGCCGTGGACCAGGACCCCAAGGGTGAGGGCCAGGCGCTGACGCTGTCGTACGCCAAGGGCATCGGCGGCACCCGCGCGGGCGTCATCAAGACCGACTTCAAGGAAGAGACCGAGACCGACCTGTTCGGTGAGCAGGCCGTGTTGTGCGGTGGCACCGAGGAATTGGTCAAGACCGGCTTCGAGGTCATGGTCGAAGCCGGCTATGCGCCGGAGATGGCCTACTTCGAGGTGCTGCACGAGCTCAAGCTGATCGTCGACCTGATGTACGAGGGCGGCATCGCGCGGATGAACTACTCGGTGTCCGACACCGCGGAGTTCGGTGGGTACCTCAGCGGCCCGCGCGTCATCGACGCCGACACCAAGGAGCGGATGCGCGCCATCCTCAAGGACATCCAGGATGGCACCTTCGTCAAGCGCCTGGTGGCCAACGTCGAGGGCGGCAACAAGGAACTCGAGGGGCTGCGCAAGCAGAACGCCGAGCACCCGATCGAGGTGACCGGCAAGAAGCTGCGCGACCTGATGAGCTGGGTGGACCGGCCGATCACCGAAACCGCTTAGTTTTCAACCGCTTTCGGCGCGGCTGGTCCCATTCGCGGG
>Ga0209023_10002425_pt1 | contig 23298 bp, 21 predicted proteins | sample LakOneMetagenome_FD_187468 | JGI IMG/M metagenome (GOLD analysis project Ga0209023, IMG submission 187468) | Freshwater and sediment microbial communities from Lake Erie, Canada (SPAdes) (version 2) | ecosystem: Environmental > Aquatic > Freshwater > Lentic | place: Lake Erie, Canada... | reverse complement strand
TTTTTCGTCAGCGGCAAGGTACAGGGCGTGTTCTTCCGGGCCTCGACCCGCGAACAGGCCCTGAAGCTGGGGTTGCGCGGTTACGCGATGAACCTGCCGGATGGGCGTGTCGAAGTACTGGCCGAAGGCAAGGCATCCGCGGTCGATGCGCTGGAACGCTGGCTCCACGTCGGGCCACCGAGGGCGAAAGTCGAGACCGTCGAACGCAGCGATGCGGGACTGGGGGAGGCGGGCGGGGGGTTCGGAACGGTCGGACCCTCCCCGTTCGAATAATTTCCGGATCCATGTCCGGTTTTCGCTCCTTAACTCGCTAACGAGGGCAGGTAATGGACCTGTCGACGGAGTTGGCGATGAATCGCATGGGGATCGTTTCGGGGATCGTGGCGCTTGCGGTCGGTATCGGCATGGGATCGTCCTCACATGCAGCGACGCAACTCAGGCAGATCCAGGCGCAGGGGGGACCGGCATGCCAGCTCAGTATCCCCACCACCGACACCCAGGTCCGGCCGAAGGCGACTGGCTTCCGCAACGAGGGGACAGTCAACGCGTTCGTGATCTGCAGCCTGACAATGCCGGATGCGACCTACGCGGGCATCGAAATCGCCGCGTCCACGCTCGACGGGCATCCTGCCACCATGAATTGCACCGCGACCAACGGAAGGCATTCCCCGGACATGAGCATCGACTATGTCACCAAGTCGGGCCAGGAGAGTGGCTTACAGCAATGGTTCGGGTGGACACCGAGCGATTTCACCTTCAATGGAGGTGGTTATATTTCCATCACCTGTCTGCTGCCCGCGCAGACCAGCATCGATTCGATCGATGGCTACTACTACGAGGATGTCGGGAATTGAGCCGCCGGTAACGCCCGACATCCGTCGTGCGTTTCAGTTTCCGTCGTACGCGGCAATCGGTTTCAACACGCCGTAGCGTTCCTTCTGCGGCTTGCCGTCGAGCGGCGGCAGTGAAATCTTCGTCTCCGGCACCTTCGTGTCGGGCAGACGATCCAGCAGATTCCGGATCAGCGTGAGCCGGCCGCGCTTCTGGTCGTTGAAATCCACCAGCGTCCACGGCGCGAACTTCGTGTGAGTCGCCTTCAGCATCGCCTCGCGCGCGCGGGTGTAGGCCGCGTACTGCTTGCGCGCCTCGAGGTCGATGGGCGAAAGCTTCCAGCCCTTGAGCGGATCGTCGAGGCGCTCGGCGAAGCGCTTCTCCTGCTGCGCCTGGTCGCAGCACAGCCAGTACTTGAACAGCAGGATGCCGTCGTCGACCAGTTGCTGCTCGAACTGCGGCGCCTGTTGCAGGAACGCCTTGACCTGCGCGTCGGTGGCGAAGCCCATGACCTTCTCGACCCCGGCGCGGTTGTACCAGCTGCGGTCGAACAGCACGATCTCGCCGGCCGCCGGCAGATGCGCCGCGTAGCGCTGGAAGTACCACTCGGTCCTCTCGCGTTCGTCCGGCTTGGGCAGCGCGGCGACCCGGCATTGGCGCGGGTTGATGTGCTCGCGGAGGGCGTCGATCGCGCCGCCCTTGCCGGCGGTATCGCGGCCCTCGAACACGACGACGAGGCGCTTGCCTTCGTGCTGCACCCACTGCGCCATGTGCGCGAGTTCGACCTGCAGCGGTTCGAGCAGCTTTTCATACGCCTTGCGCTTGAGCTTGCTCACTTGCGCGCGGTCTTCGGTTGCATGCTGCGCGCCACTTCCAGCAGCGCGCCCTGTTGCCGGGTGTTGAGCCGGCGGTAGGCGGCGAGCAGTTCGTGCTCGCCCCTGGTCCGCGCCGGATCGAGCGTGCTCGCCAGTTCGCCGAGCAGCGCGCCCGCCGGCACGCCGAAGGTGCGCGCCAGCGCATCGATCTGTTCGCGGCCGGGCACCTTGTCGCCCTTCAGCCAGGCGCTGACGGTGCTCGCGCCGGCTTTCGGAATCGCGGTGGCGAGGTCGGCGACGGTGAGGCCGGTGGCCTTGGTCAAAAGGCGCAGCGTGGTGTCGAGCGACATGCCGTCACTCCTTCAAACGAGGGCGGAGGTTGGCCAGGTTGCAGGGTCTGGTGCGCGCGTCGAGTTGCGCGGAAATGATCTTTTCCCACGCGGTGCGGCAAGCCGAAGTGGAGCCAGGCAGGGCGAAGACGAAGGTGGCATTGGCGAGGCCGGCGAACGCGCGCGATTGCAGCGTGCTGGTACCGATCTCCTCGAAGCTGAGCGCGCGGAACAGTTCGCCGAAGCCCGTCATCTCCTTGTCCAGCAGCGGCAGCAAGGCCTCGGGAGTGGCATCGCGACCGGTGAAGCCGGTACCGCCGGTGACGATGACGCCATCGACCGCGGCATCGGCGATCCAGCGCGACACGATCGCGCGCAAGGCGTAGCGGTCGTCGCGCGAAATCGCGCGTTCGTGCAGGCGATGGCCGGCATCGCGCAATGCATCGCAGAGGTAATCGCCTGAAGTGTCGTTTTCCGCCGTGCGCGTGTCGGACACGGTCAATACGCACAGGGAGAGCGGGACGAAGTCGTTGGAGGCGGTCATGCGCCTAGCCTAGCCCATCCGTCAGGCCGGTAGCGGTTCGAGCGTGGCCGGCGGCAGGCCGGCGCGGTGGCGTTCCGCCATGCGCCGCAGCAATGCGGCGAAATCCGCGGCGAAGCCGGGCATGTCGAACAACGGCGAGGCATCGCGGCGCGCAGCGAGTTCGAACCGCAGCGCCGCCAGTGCGCCGGGCGTGGTCGCGAGTTCGATGGCGCGACGCACGAAGGCCTGGTCGTCGGCGACATTCATCGCATCCATGCCGAGGTGGTGGTTGAGGCTGCCGGCGACGCGCGCTGCGAAGGTCGCGCCGGGCACGGTCAACACCGGGCAGCCGGCCCAGAGCGCATCGGAGGCGGTGGTATGCGCGTTGTAGGGATTGGTATCGAGGAACAGGTCGGCGAGTTGCAGCCGCGCGAGGTATTCCGCATGCGGCTGCTTGCGCATGAACACCAACCGCGATGCCCCGACGCCGGCATGGGCCGCGGCTTCGCGCAGGCGTTGGTCGGCGCGCCCGGGTCCCGACATCAGCCACAACACGCTGCCCGGAACGGCGCGCAACACCGCGAACGCGCGCGCCATGCTGCGCGGATTCAACTTGTAGCTGTTGTTGAAGCAGCAGAACACGACGCCGTGCGCGGGAAGCCCGCAGGCCGCGCGCGCCGGCGGCCGCGGAATCGCGCGACGCGTGTCGGAAGGCTGGAAACAGCGCGGCAACCAGGCGACGGCTTCGGAGAAACCACCCGTGTTTTCCGGCGGCAACACCAGGCGGTCGGCGATGATGTAATCGATCCACGGCGCGCCGGACGTGCCGGGGAACGCGAGCCAGTTCACCTGTACCGGGGCCGGGCGTCGCGCGAGCACCCCCGGTGCACCGCCGCCACCCCAGCCGCGCAGGTCGACCAGCACTTCGATGCCGGCATCGCGGATGCGCCGCGCGATGCGCGCGTGGTCGTCCCCCGCGACATCGACCACCGCCGCCGCCGCGGCGAGGCGCCGGCGGACGTCGCTGCCATCGTCCTGGTCCAGCGCGAACAGCGAAACTTCGATGCCTTCGCGCCGATGCAACGATTCGAACATGGCCGCGGTCAGCAGGCCCGTGGGATGCGCGCCGAAACCGTTGGACAGGAATCCCGCGCGCAGCGGCGCATCGGCAGGCACGGTCGCGGCGGGCGGCAATGGTTGCACCGACTGCGCGACCTGGATCGCGCGCAGGCGGGCGCAGCGCAATTGTTCCGCCGGCGACGCGTCTTCGCTGAGGAAGGCGAACGGCTCGGGCGAGGCGTTGCCGTCGCGGACCGCGGCCCGCACCTGCTGCGAGAGCGCGTCGATCCCGCGCCAATCGCACAGCTTGCGCCGCCACGCCAGCAGGTAATCGGCGACCTGCGCGTTGCCGGGCATCAGTGCGTGCGCATGCGAGTACAGGCGCGCCGCATCCTCGGCATCGCCGAATTCCTCCAGCAGATGCGCGTACCAGACCGCGAAGCCTGGATGGCGCGGCACGGCTTCGTGCGCGGCGCGCAGGCTCTGCATCGCCAATTGCGCGTCGCCGCGCATCCAGGCCGCACGCCCGAGGCGCGCGAGCGCCTCCGGATGCCCGGGCGCGAGCGCCAATGCCCGCCGCGCCGCACGTTCGCCCGCGACGATGTCGCCCGCGTCGAGCTCGAGGTCCGACAGCTCCGCCCACGCCATCGCGTCTTGCGGGCGTCGCTGCACGGCGAGGCGCGCAGCCGCGAGCGGATCGCCGCTCATGCGCGGATCCCGTTCACAACGACAGCGAATACCATTGGGTCGCGTCCTCGTTCCAGCCGGCGGCGCGGTACAGCGCACGGGCCGGTTCGTTGTCGCGGCCGGTTTCGAGCATCAGGCCTGCGGCACCCCGTTCGCGCGCGAACGCGGACGCGGCGTCGAGCAACGCGCGGGCCACGCCTTGCCTGCGCGCGGCATCGGCGACGTACAGATCGTTGAGCAGCCATGTCCGCGCGGTGCGCACCGAAGAGAACAGCGGGTAGAGATGGGTGAATCCCAGGACATCGCCATCGCGTTCGGCCAGCAGCAATGCCGATTCGCCGCGAGCATGGCGTTCGCGGAGGAAGGCATCGGCGCGGTCGATGTCCGGAGCCTGGCCGTAGAACGAACGATAAGCGTCGAACAGCGGTGCGACGCGGCCGATGTCGTCGGCTTCCGCACGACGGACCATGAGGTCGTTCATGCGGAATCCCCCGTCAGTCGCGCCAATTCGTCGGCCTGGTGTTCGCGGGCCAGGCGATCGACCAGCTCGTCCAGGTTGCCATCGATGATGTTGGCCAGGTCGTACAGGGTCAGGCCTTCGACGCGGTGGTCGGTGATCTGGTTGTCCTTGTAACGATAGGTGCGGATGCGCTGGCTGCGGTCGCCGCTGCCGACTTGCAGCTTGCGGGTTTGCGCTTCCGCCGCTTGCTGCTTGCTGATTTCCGCATCGAGCAGCATGGCTTTCAGGCGTTTCATCGCCTTGTCGCGATTCGCGTGTTGCGAACGCTCGGTCTGGTTCTCGACCACCATGCCGCTCGGCGCATGGGTGATGCGGATCGCCGATTCGGTCTTGTTGACGTGCTGGCCGCCGGCGCCGGAAGAACGAAACGTGTCGATCTTCAAATCCGCCGGGTTGATGACGATGTCATCGACTTCCTCGACTTCGGGAATGATGGCCACGGTCGCGGTCGAAGTGTGGATGCGGCCCTGGGCCTCGGTGGCCGGGACGCGCTTCACGCAATGCGTGCCGGATTCGAACTTGAGCTTCGAATACGCACCGCGGCCCTCGATGCGCGCGACCGCTTCCTTGTAGCCGCCGTGCTCGCCCGCGCTCGCGGATTCGAGCTCGACCTTCCAGCCCTGGCGTTCGGCATAGCGCGTGTACATGCGCAGCAGGTCCCCGGCGAAGATCGCGGCCTCGTCCCCGCCGGCGCCGGCGCGCACTTCCAGGTACAGGCCGCCTTCGTCGCGAACGTCCTTCGGCACCAGTTGCGCCAGCAGTTCGGCTTCCAGTTCCTGCAGGCGCAGCGTGGCGGCATCGATCTCGTCGTCGGCCAGCGCACGCAGTTCGGGATCGCCGCGCATCGCCTCGGCTGCGGCGAGGTCGTCGCGCGCGCGGGTTTCGGCGGCGAGCGCGGTCGCGACCGGTTCGAGCTGGGCGAACTCGCGCGAGAACGCGCGGAAGCGATCGTTGTCCGCGATGGTTGCGGGATCGGCGAGCAGGCGTTCGAGTTCTTCGCGCCGTTCGGCCAGTGCTTCGAGTTTGCGGCGCAGGGTGGGTTGCATGGGATCGAGGATCGGGGATTCGGGAGTCGTGGAGCGGAAACGCCGCGCTGCGGGGAACGTCGCTAACGCTCGGCTTCGTCCGATCCCGATTCCCCGTCCCCCGTTTCCGGATCCCCCGGGAACAGCTTCTCCGCCGCGCGCGCGAGTTCCGCGTCGCCGGACAGCGCGGCGTTGCGCAAGGCCGCGGTAGGCGCGTGCAGCAGGCGGTTGGTCAAGGTGTGCGCGAGGTAGTCGAGCACCGCGTGAGGGTCGCTACCGGCGGCGAGTTGCTGCTTCGCCTTCGCCAGCACGTCGGCGCTATTGCGCTCGCCATGCGCGCGCAGGCGCTTGAGCGGAACCAGGCCTGCGTCGGCCCCGCTGCTTTCGAGGAAGCGCGCGACCTGCAGTTCGATGATCGCTTCGGCCGCGTCCGCGGCTTCGCGACGGCTGCGGCGATTGTCCTCGACCACGCGCTGCAGGTCGTCGACGGTGTACACGAACACATCGCGCAATCCGGCGACGTCGGCAGCGATGTCGCGCGGCACGGCGAGGTCGAGCAGCAGCATCGGGCGGTGCCGGCGGCGCGCGAGGGCGGCTTCGACCTGCGCGCGATGCAGGACCGGTTCGCGGCTGGCGGTCGCGGAGAACACGATGTCGGCTTCGGCGAGGTGGCGTTCGAGCTCCTCCAGCGGAAGCGCGATGCCGCCGTGGCGGCTGGCCAATTGCTGCGCGTGCGCGAGCGTGCGGTTCGCCACCAGCAATCGCCGTGCGCCCGCCTGCACGAGGTGGCGGGCGACGAGTTCGATGGTTTCGCCGGCGCCGATCAGCAAGACGCTGGCGTCGGCGGGACGGGCGAAAGATTCCTGCGCCAGCCGCACTGCGGCCGAAGCGACCGATACCGGGTTCGCGCCGATGCGGGTTTCGCTGCGCGCGCGCTTGGCGGTGGCGAAGGCCTGCTGGAACAGGCGATCCAGTCGGTTGCCCAGGGTGCCCGCGGCGCGTGCGGTGCTCCAGGCCTGCTTCACCTGGCCGAGGATCTGCGGTTCGCCCAGCACCAGCGAGTCCAGCCCGGCCGCGACCCGGAACAGGTGCCGCGCGGCTTCGCCGTCGCGGTGGGTGTAGAGGTAGGCGTGGAGATCGTCGTTCGCGTCCGGATGCGTCGCCAGCCAATCCGACAGCGCACGGCCGTCGTCGTCGGCGTAGGCGTACAGCTCGGTGCGGTTGCAGGTGGAGAGCAGGGCCACTTCCCGCACCTGCGGCAGCGCCCGCAGGGCGGCCAGGGCCGGGGCGAGCATGTCCGAATCGAACGCCACCCGTTCGCGCAGGTCGACCGGCGCGGTCTGGTGGTTGATGCCGAGTGCGAACAGTCTCATCCTCATCCGTTCAGGTGCTTGCGCTAAGCTCTGGCGCACGAAGAGCCGTCATTTTACGGCCCAGCCCGCACCGATGCCCGCATCCCGGCGTTCCTTCCGCCTCATCGCATCGATCGCCGCCTGTGCCGCCCTGTTCCCATGGGCGGTGGCCGCGGCGCCGGCGCCGCCGCGCCCGGATGATGCGATGACCCAGACCCTGGCCGGCGAGTTCGCGCTGCAGGCCGGGCAGATCGATGAAGCGGCCCGCTGGTACCTCCAGGCCGCGCGCAGTGCCGGCGACGATGCCGGGCTGGCCGAACGCGCCACCCGCATCGCGCTGCTGGCGAACGACAGCCGCATCGCCGCCGATGCATTCGCGCTGTGGAAGGCGCGCGCGCCGCGGACGCTGGCCATGCGCGGTGCCGAGGCGACGCTCGCCATGCGCCAGGGCAGGACCGGCGACGCATTGCGCGGGGTCGAATCGCTGCTGCGCGATCCCGACAAGGATGGCTGGCGCTACGCACTCGGTGCGCTCGACGGCGGCAAGGACGACAAGCGCGCAGCGCAGGTGCTCGGGCGGATCATCGACGACGGCGCGATTCCACGGGACCTGCAGGCATGGTTGGCGTTCGGCGGTTTCGCCCAGCGCATCGGCACGCCGGCGCTGGCCGAGCGCATCGTCGGCGAAGTCGTGCGCCGCTTCCCCGGCGAACCGCGCGTGGCGCTGCTGCGCGCGGCGCAATTGCGCGAAGCCGGCAATCCCGACGACGCACGCAAGGCGCTGGAAGGCGTGCGCGCGCAGGCGGCGAAGGATCCCGACCTGCGCCTCGCGCTCGCCGCCGAATACGATGCGCTCGGCGATTCGGTCGCCGCCGCCGGCGTCATGGCCGAAGGCGTGCAGGACGAAGACAGCTACGCGGTGCGCGCCGCGCTGCTGGACAAGGCCGGGGACAAGGCAGCGCTCGGCTCCCTCTACGATGGGCTGAAGCGCGATGCGACCCGGCCAGATCCGGCGCGCTTCATGCTGCTCGGGCAGATCGCCGAATCGCTGGAACGCAACGAGGAAGCGCTGGCCTGGTACCGCAGCGTGCCGGGTGGCGAACAGCGCTGGCCTGCGCGGATCCGTGCCGACTACGTGCTGCACGAATTGAAGCGCGGCGCCGAAGCGTATGCGGACCTGCGCGCGGTGCAGGCCGATGCCTCGGCCGACGATGAAGCCCGCCGTGGCGCCTACCTGGCCGAAGCCGAATTGAAGGCCAAGGACCACGACGATGCCGCCGAACAGGATGCGTACGCGCGCGGACTGGGCGCGTTCCCCGACGACCCCGCCTTGCTGTATGCGCGTTCGCTCAGCTGGGAACGCCGCGACGACATCGCCAGGGCCGAGGCCGACCTCCGCCGCATCCTCGTCGCCGAACCCGACAACGTCGCCGCGCTCAACGCGCTCGGTTACACCCTAGCGGACCGCACCACGCGTTATCGGGAAGCGCTGGCGCTGATCGACCGCGCGCGCGCCGCCGACCCCGACAATGCCGCGATCATCGACAGCTACGGCTGGGTGCTGTACCGGCTCGGCCGCAACGACGAGGCGCTGACCGAACTGCGCCGCGCGTTCGGGCTGCAGAAGGATCCGGAAATCGCTGCGCACCTCGGCGAAGTGCTGTGGGTGCAGGGCGAGAAGGACGAGGCGCGCCGCTTCTTCGACGAATCGAAGCGCCTGCAGCCCGACGACAACCGTGCGTTGCAGCGCGCGCTGGAAAAGACCGGCGCATGAAGCCGCTGCGTGCGTTGGCGCTCGTATCGGCCGCGTTGGTGCTCGCGTCTTGCGCGACGCAACCGGCGAAGCAGGCCTTGCCGCCGCTCGTGGGTGCGCCGGAAGCGAACCAGTCGGCCCGGGCGATGAAATTGGCGGCATTCCCCGGCTGGGCCATGTCCGGGCGCATCGCCGTCACGAACGGGCAGCAGGGCGGCAGCGGCCGCATCGAATGGCGGCAGGACGGCGTCCGCTACGCGGCCACGTTGTCCGCGCCGGTGACGCGCCAGGGGTGGCGCGTGAGTGGCGGCCCCAATGGCGCGACGATCGAAGGCATGGCAGGTGGGCCTCGCAGTGGCCCGGATGCCGCGGCATTGGTGTTCGATGCGACGCATTGGCGCGTGCCGGTCGGCGCGCTCGGCGACTGGTTGCTCGGCCTGCAACGCGACGGCGACACGGTGCATTTCGGCGAGGACGGCCGCGTGGACCGGATCGAAGGCGAGGGCTGGGTCGTGGGCTATGCCGACTGGCGTTCTACCGGGGGCGTGGAGCTGCCCGGTCGCATCGAGGCGGTGCAGGGCACGGCCAAGGTCCGGCTCCTGATCGATACCTGGACGCTCGGCGCCGACATGCCATGAAGACCGAGGACGGCTGGTCGGCATGGCCGGCGCCGGCCAAGCTGAACCTGTTCCTGCGCATCATCGGTCGTCGTGCCGACGGCTACCACGAGTTGCAAAGCGTGTTCCGGTTGCTCGATTGGGGCGACCGCATCCGCTTGCGCCTCCGAAGCGATGGGGAAATCCGCCGCCACGGGGCCTCGGTCGAAGGGGTTCCCGAAGCCGACGACCTTGCCGTTCGTGCGGCAAAAGCGCTGCAGGAAGCTGCGAAAATCGCACAAGGTGCCGACATCGTCGTCGAAAAGTCGATTCCCGCGGGTGCAGGGTTCGGTGGTGGCTCTTCCGATGCCGCGACTGTCCTGCTCGCCCTCAATCGGCTATGGGGACTGGATTGGGATTCCGATCGCCTCGCCGCCCTGGGCTTGGTGGTGGGCGCCGACGTTCCGGTATTCGTGCGCGGGCACAATGCCTGGGCCGAGGGGGTGGGCGAACGCCTGGTCCCGATCGAGCTGCCGCCGGCCTGGTACCTGCTGCTCGCCCCGGGAATCCACGTCGGCACCGGGGAATTGTTCCAAGCGCCTGAATTGACGCGCGATTCCGCGCCCGCGACAATATCCGACTTCGTTTCGGGAGCAGTGCTCGACAATGCGTTCGAGCCGGTGCTGCGTCGCCGCGAACCCGCCGTCGAGGCGGCGTTCGCGATGCTGGCGCGGGTCGGCCGGCCGCGATTGACGGGCACGGGCAGCGGCTGCTTCGTCGAGTTCGCCACGCGCGCGCAAGTCGAAGACGCGCTCGCGAACCTGCCACCGGGCTCGAAGGCCTGGGTTGCGGCGGGTGCGGCGCGTTCGCCGATGCTCGACGCCCTCGAAGCGAAGCCACTGCAGGGGCGTCGCCAAGAGGCCTAAGGCACCGGGTTTTGATCCCGGCATTTCGCAGGTTCGAATCCTGCCGCCCCTGCCAACCCACCCCCGCCGGGCGCGCGACCATGGCTGTAAAGGACGAACGCAATTTGCTGGTCTTCACCGGCAACGCCAACCCCGTGTTGGCGAAGGCGGTGTGCCGCGAACTCGGCGTGCGCCCGGGCAAGGCGCTGGTCGGCAAGTTCTCCGACGGCGAGGTGCAGGTCGAGATCGAGGAGAACGTCCGCGGCCAGGACGTGTTCGTGATCCAGCCGACCTGCGCGCCGAGCGCGGAGAACCTGGTCGAACTGCTGGTGCTGATCGACGCGCTCAAGCGCGCATCCGCCAACAGCGTGACCGCGGTGGTGCCTTACTTCGGCTACGCGCGCCAGGATCGCCGCCCGCGCTCGGCGCGGGTGCCGATCACGGCCAAGGTCGCGGCGCAGATGTTCTCCACCGTGCACACGGACCGGGTGCTGACCGTGGACCTGCACGCCGACCAGATCCAGGGTTTCTTCGACATCCCGGTCGACAACGTGTACGCCTCGCCATTGCTGCTCGCCGACATCTGGCGCGCGCACGGCACCGACAACATGGTGGTGGTCTCGCCCGACGTGGGCGGCGTGGTCCGCGCGCGGGCGATCGCGAAACGCCTCGACGATGCCGACCTGGCCATCATCGACAAGCGTCGCCCGAAGGCCAACGTCGCCACGGTGATGAACATCATCGGCGACGTCGCCGGCAAGACCTGCGTGCTGGTGGACGACATCGTCGATACCGCCGGCACCCTGTGCGCGGCGGCGGCGGCGCTCAAGGCGCAAGGCGCGACCAAGGTGGTCGCGTACTGCACGCACCCGGTGCTCTCGGGCGCCGCGATCGACAACATTTCGAAGTCGCAGCTGGACGAGCTGGTGGTGACCGACACCATCCCGCTCACCGACGCGGCGAAGGCCTGCGGCCGCATCCGCCAGCTCAGCGTCGCCGAGCTGCTCGCGGAAACCGTGCGCCGCATCGCCTTCGGGGAATCGGTCAGTTCGCTGTACGTGGATTGACGGAAACGGGCTTCGGCCCGAACACGGCTCCCCTGGTCGCGGGGGAGTCGCCAACGCCGCAGCGATGCGGCTTCATCGCAATGAAGTGAGAAAACGAAAATGGCAACCGAACACAAGCTCACGGCCAATGGCCGCAAGGACGAAGGGAAGGGTGCGAGCCGCCGCCTTCGCCATGCGGGCATGATCCCGGCCATCGTCTATGGCGGCGAAGGCAAGCCGTCGTCGATCCAGCTCGAACACGAGAAGACCTGGGTCGCCAGCCAGCACGAGTGGTTCTACTCGTCGATCCTGACCCTGGACATCGACGGCAAGCCGCAGCAGGTGCTGCTGCGCGACATGCAGCGCCACCCGTTCAAGCAGCAGATCATGCACCTGGACTTCCAGCGGGTCAGTGCCAACACGGCGATCCGCGTCAACGTGCCGCTGCACTTCGTGAACCAGGACACGTCGCCGGCCGGCAAGAGCGCCGATGTCGTGCTGACCCACGAATTGAACGAAGTGGAAATCAGCTGCCTGCCGAAGGACCTGCCGGAATTCGTCGAAGTCGACCTCGGCGCCATGAAGCTCGGCGACACCGTGCACCTGTCGGACGTCAAGCTGCCGAAGGGCGTCGAACTGGCGCACAAGATCGACGACGAACATAACCCGGCCGTCGCCGTTGCGCGCCATACCCGCCAGGAGACGGAAGAGGAAGTCGCCGCTCCCGCCGCCGAAAGCGCCGAAGTGCCTGCCGCCAAGCAGGACGCCGAGGACGCCGCGGAGTAATCCGCGGTTCCGGGCGCGCCGCGGTTTCGCGGCGCGCCTCGTTCCGACGCGATGGACGGATTGCGCCTCATCGTCGGGCTCGGCAACCCCGGGCCCGAACACGCCCGGACCCGGCACAACGCCGGGTTCCGTTTTATCGACGCGCTCGCCGACGAGGCCGGCGGTCGCTTCGGGCTGGAAAGCAAGTTGTTCGGCGAGACCACGAAGGTGGAATTCGCCGGTCGTTCGCTGTGGCTGCTGAAGCCGGCGACGTTCATGAACCTCTCCGGCAAGTCGATCACCGCGGCGCTGCGCTACTGGAAGATCGAGCCGGAGGAAATGCTGGTCGCGCACGACGAACTCGACCTCGCGCCCGGCATAGCGCGATTGAAGTTCGACGGCGGCCATGGCGGCCAGAACGGCCTGCGCGACACGATGCGTTTGCTCGGGCATGGAAAGTTCCATCGCCTGCGCATCGGCATCGGCCATCCCGGGCACAAGGACAAGGTCACGCCATGGGTGCTGGGCCGGCCTTCGGTCGCGGACGACGCGCTGATCGGCCGCGCCGTCGACGACGCCATCGCCGTGCTGCCGCTCGCGGTGCGTGGCGATTCCAACGAGGCGATGAAGCGCCTGCATACCACCAAGGATTCGTAAGTCATGGGCATCCAATGCGGCATCGTCGGCCTGCCGAACGTCGGCAAGTCGACCCTGTTCAACGCGCTGACCAAGGCGGGCATCGCCGCGGCCAATTTCCCGTTCTGCACCATCGAGCCCAACGTCGGCGTGGTACCGGTGCCGGATCCGCGCCTGAACGCGTTGGCGGGCATCGCCAGGCCGTTGAAGGTGATCCCGACGGCAGTGGAATTCGTCGACATCGCCGGCCTCGTCGCCGGCGCCGCCAGCGGTGAAGGCCTGGGCAACAAATTCCTGGCCCACATCCGCGAAGTCGACGCGATCGCCCACGTCGTGCGCTGCTTCGAGAACGATGACGTGGTCCACGTCAACAACAAGGTCGATCCGATCGCCGACATCGAGACGATCGACACCGAACTCGCGCTGGCCGACCTCGAATCGGTCGACAAGGCCATTTCCCGTTACGAACGCATGGCCAAGAGCGGCGACAAGGATGCGAAGGCGCGCATCGACGTGCTGCAGAAACTGCGCGCGGCGCTGGACGAGGGCAAGCCGGGACGATCCGTGCCGCTGTCCGACGAGGAACGCGTGCTGATGCGCGAACTGTTCCTGCTGACGATGAAACCGGTGCTGTACATCGCGAACGTGCTCGAGGACGGCTTCGAGAACAACCCGCACCTCGACGCGGTGCGCGCGCGCGCCGCCGGCGAAGGCGCGGAAGTCGTGCCGGTGTCGGCGGCGATCGAGGAAGAACTCTCGCAGCTCGACGATGCCGACCGCGACGAGATGCTCTCCAGCTATGGCCTGGAGGAGCCGGGCCTGAACCGGGTGATCCGCGCCGCCTACAAGCTGCTCGGGTTGCAGACCTATTTCACCGCCGGCGAAAAGGAAGTGCGCGCGTGGACGGTCAAGGCCGGCGCCACGGCGCCGCAGGCCGCGGGCGTGATCCACACCGATTTCGAAAAGGGTTTCATCCGCGCCGAGACCATCGGCTACGACGATTACATCAAGTACAAGGGCGAAGCCGGGGCGCGCGACGCGGGTCGCTTGCGGCTGGAGGGCAAGGAATACCGCGTGCAGGAAGGGGACGTGCTGCACTTCCGCTTCAACGTGTAATTGGCGTCGCGGAACTCGCCCGGCCTTAGTCGGCTTGGGCACAGCGCCTGGTCATTGGCTTCAGCCAACTCCCTCGCGCCGGCCCGTCGCCTTCGCGGCCGGCCGTCGTCCGCCAGCCGATTCCGGTTCGATCCTGACTGCCCGCATGGGACACTAGGCCATGCGCCCGCAACGCCCCGCCGACCTCCTTCGCGCTAGCGACGCGCTTTTGCGGCTTGATCGGTACCGCGATGCATTGCGGTGCGTGTTGCAGGTGTTCGAGTCCGCGGATCGGGATCCCGGGCTGCTGATCCCGCTGTGCCAGCGACTGCACCGGTTCAATGAATGCGGACGCGCGCTGGCGTTGATCGCGAGTGCCGATCCGGAACGGTTTCCTTCCGCGATCGATCGTACCGAACTCGCGTCGCTGGCCAGTCGCTGCGGCGACCAGGCGCTGGCGGAAGCCTGGATCGAACAAGCGGTGCGCGTCGATCCGATGCATGCGCCGGCGCAATACCTGCGCGGCGTGGTCGCGATGTTCCGCGGCGACATGCCGCAGGCGCGCTTCGCGTTGTCCGCATGCCTCGCGATCGATCCTGATTTCGCCCAGGCGCACTGGGTGCTGTCGACCCTGCCGGACGATGGCGCGGCCGGCGATGCCGATGCGCCCGCGCGCATCCGCGCCAGCCTTGCGCGAACGCAACCGGGCGGCACGGGCGAAGCCTACCTCCAGTTCGCGCTGCACAACGTGCTGCATGCCCTGGGTCGTCACGACGAGGCCTGGGACGCATTGGAACGCGGTTGCAAGCTGCGCCGCATGCAGGCGCCGCACGATCTGCGCGAAACCGAAGCCTTGTTCGCGGCGCTGGGATCGCTGTACACGCCGGAATTCCTCGCGCCGGTCACTGCGCCGCGAGGAGACTTCGCCCCGATCTTCATCGTCGGCATGCACCGTTCCGGCACCACCCTGCTCGAACGCATCCTCGGCGGGCACCCGCTGGTCGCGGATGGCGGCGAAAGCTACGCCTTCACCGCGCAGCTGGATCTGGCCACCGACCACAAGACCACCGGCGCGCTCGACGCGACGACGTTGCAGCGCGTCGCCGGTGCGGATTTCGCCGGCATTGGTGCGGGCTTCCTCGATGCATCGCGCTGGCGTACGCGCGGACGGCCGTTCCTGACCGAAAAACTGCCAGCGAACCTGCTCAATGCCGGGCTGATCGCCAAGGCCTTGCCGCAGGCGAAGCTGGTCCGCGTCGTGCGCGATCCGATGGACACCTGTTTCTCCAACCTGCGCACCTTCTTCGCGGGCACCGCGACGTATTCGCACGACCAGGAACAACTCGCCGGGCACCACCTGCGCTGCGACCGGCTGGCGCGGCACCTGCACAAGGCGGTACCGGGACGCATGCTCGATATCGCCTATGCCGATCTCGTCGGCGACACCGAAACGACGGCGCGGCGGGTGTTCGATTTCTGCGGCCTGCCGTTCGCGCCGGAAGCGCTGGATGTCGGTCGCGCTTCGGGAGATGTCGCCACCGCGAGCACGACGAGCGTGCGCGCCGGGATCCTGCGCGATCGCGCAGGCGCGTGGAAACCCTATGCCCGCCAATTGCAGCCGATGCGGGAAACGCTCGAAGCGGGGCGAACCGACGCTTGATGGCCGCAAACGAAAAACCTCCCGTGGCGGGAGGTTTTTCGCGCGAACATCGCCGCTGGATCAGAGCGGACTGCCGCCGAGCTTCCAGGTGAATTCGAGGAAGTAGCTGCGGCCGACCGAATCGAACCAGGAGATGTCGTAGTACGGGTACGAAGTGTAGGTCTTGTCCCTGGGCGGCATCTTGTCGAACAGGTTGTCCACGGCCAGCGACAACTGCATCCGGTCGTTGATCCGGTACTGCACGGAGCCGTTGTACAGGATGGTCGCGCCGACCCATGGACTGTAGACGGCCGTGTCGGGATCGTAGGCGCCGTCGTAGGAATCGGACGAAGGCAGGCGGCCGATCCGCTGCGCGTGCAAGGTCGCCGACCAGGCGTTCTTCTCCCACGACACGGTGGCGGTGGTCTTGGTCTTGGGGATGTCGAAGCCGCTGTTGATCGCGAAATGGTCCTCGAGCGGATCGCCGGCGAACCGGCGGCTGTCGTGCTGGGTGAACAGCGTGTGGGTCAGGCCGAAGCGCCAGGTGCCGATCGCCGTATCCCAGCGGTAATGGGCGGCGAGGTCGTAACCTGCGACGCCCTGCTGCGAGATGTTGATCGGCTGGTAGAACACGCCCAGCAGCCGGCCATCCTCGTCGCGCAGCACGCGCGGGACCGCATCCAGGCAGGTCGGCGAGCCCGGATCGAGCACCCCGAGCCGGCAGTCGGATTCGTCCCGCAGGATCTGGTCGGGGTCCATGTCGTCGACCTGGTTGGCGACCTTGATGTTGAAATAGTCGACGGAGAGGTCGAAGTTCGCGGTCGGCGACCAGACGAAGCCCGCGGTCAGCGACTTGCTGGTTTCGTAGTCGAGGTCGGGGTTGCCCGCGCGCTCGTTGCGCACGCGCCGGGTGTTGCAATCGTCGTCCGTGGTGTAGTCGGGATCGCTGCGGCAGTTGTAGTAGTCGAGTTCCCGCGTGCGGAAGTAGTCCGTTCCCGCGAACAGGTAGTGCAGGTCGGGTGCGCGGAAACCGGTGCCATAGGAACCGCGGAGCAGCAGGCTGTCGACCGGCCGCCATTCGAGGCCGAGGCTGTAGGTGAACTTGCCCGGGGACTTGTCGCCGTAGCTGTACTGGTCGTAGCGGCCGGCCACGCTCAGGGTCAGCGGCTTGAACACCGGCACGCGGAACTCGCCGGCGGCGCCCCAGTGGCTGCGGTCGCCGTGGCCATCGCCGTAGCGCGCGCCGTAGTAGTAGTCGGTGAGCGCCAGAGGGTCCGGGTTGATGTCGTACGCCTGGGTGCCGTATTCGACGTTGCCGGCGAAGCCGACCGCACCCGCGGGCAGGTTGAACAGCGCGGTGTTGTCGATGGTGAAGGACACCGTGTCGCTGCGCGCGCTGGACTTGAATACCGAATCGGCGGTGATGCTGTCGTATTGGGCCTGGGTCAGCGGTTTGTAGAACTGGTCGGAGTCGGGCGCGAATGCCGCGTAACCGCTGCCGTCGTCGAGCGCGAAGCCGTAATCGTCCACGGTCCCCAGTTGCGGGCCGAGCAACAGTTCGTTGGCCTTGCTGGCGATGATCCGCGGATAGCTGACATCGGCGTGGTACTGCGAATGATTGACCAGCGCCTCCCAGTCCCAGGCTTCCCCGAACGTGCCCTTGAAGCCGGTGGCGATGCTCAGGGTCTTTTGCGTGTCGCGGGTCATCACCTGGTCGAATCCGCCGGACTCCTCGGGCGTGAACTGCCGGTACCAGTACTCGAAAGTGTCGCTGTTGAGGTTGTAGAACTCGCCGCGGTCGCCATTGATGCCCGGGCCCTGGTACTGCCAGTCCAGCGGCTCCGGCATCAGCTCGACCTTGGCGTAACCCATCTGTACGTCGGCGAACCAGGAAAGCCCGTCGTTGATGTCGAGGTTGAAGGAGCCGTACAGGTTCGCGCTCTTGCGCCCGCTTTCGATGGTGCCGTACCCGATCGACTTGTCGCTGCCGCAGTAGAAGCCGTAGTCGCCGTATTCGGGGAAGGTCGATCCATGGTTGAGGCTGGCGTCGCACTTGCCTTCGTCCTCGGGGAAGGAGGTGCCGTTATTCCAGTCGTAGCGCTGGAAGATCCACTGGGCTGCCTCCTCGGGATCGGGACTGTCGAAAGTGGAGTCCTGGATCTTGCGGTCGTAGGCCCACAACGGCTTCTTGTCGAGCAGCTCGAGGCCGACGACGCCGCTGAAATTGCCGCGTTCGAAGCCGGTGGTGAGGGTGAGCTTGTCCGACGCACCGCCACCGCGCGAGGTGTCGCCGTGGCGATAATCCAGGGTGAGGCCGTCGGCGGATTTCTTCAGGATGAAGTTGATCACGCCGGCCATCGCATCCGAGCCGTACACGGCGGAAGCGCTGCCGGTGAGCACTTCGATGCGGTCGACCATGCCGAGCGGGATGTTGCCGATGTCGGTGAAGTTGCTGGTACCGCGCAACGGCAGCGGGAAGTCGGCCACGCGGCGGCCGTTGACCAGCACCAGGGTCTTGTTCGGGCCGAGGCCGCGCAGGTCGACCTGCTGTGCGCCCGGCGTCGTCACCGCCCCCATGCCGGACTGCTGGCTCTGGGTTTCGCCGCCGTTCTGGGTCAGCGAGCGCAACACGTCTGGAACGCTTGTGAAGCCTGCGGAAGACATCTGTTGCGCGGTGATCACGGTGACCGGCGCCGGCCCCTCGACCTCGGCGCGCGGAATGCGCGAACCGGTGACTTCGACCGATTCGAGTTGCACCGGTTGCCGCGGCGCCTCGGCCTGGGCTGGGGCCGGTTTCGGGGGCGGGGGCGGAGTCGCGGGCCTGGCCGGCGGTTCCTGCTGGTCGGCCTTGACGATGACCACGGCGCCGGAGGAGGAATCGCGATGCACGTCGTAGCCGCTGCCCGAGAGCAGTTGCTGCAACGCATCGTCCGGCGACACGTTGCCGTGCACGCCGCGGGTGCGCGCGCCCTTGAGCTGGTCCGCGCGATAAAGGAGTTGCGTTCCCGATTGCGCGGCGAGTGCGTCGAGGCCGCTGACGAGATCGCCGGCCGGGATGTCGATGCGGCGTGGAGTGGCCTTCGCTTCCTGTGCCCAGGCGAAGGAAGTGCTGATGCAACCCAGTGCGATGAACAGCGCGGTGCGCGACGGACGATTCAAGGGAACCCCCTTCCCAAGGACAGGCGGCGCGGTGCGCCGTTCAATGAAACCGGGACGAACGAGCCGGGTCGATCCCGCCCCCCGCCCTTACTTGCGGTAATGCAGGACGATGCGGTCGCCCTGGCGCTCGGCCCGGACCGGGAAGCCGGCCTCGAGCAGGCGCACGAAACCGTCCGCGTTCGTCCAGTTGAAGTTGCCGCCCACGCGCAGCGCCGCGACCTCCGCGTCCCCCATCACGATGCGCTTCGCGCCATAGCGGTTGAACTCGTCGGCGGCGGCGGCGAGCGGCGTGTCGCGGAAGGCGAGGACGCCACTGCGCCAGCTGAGCGCGCGCTCGGCTTCGGCCGGCGTGCCGAAGCGCACCGAGGCTCCGTTCGCATCGATCACGGCCACGCTGCCGGCCGGGAGGAAGGTGGTCGAAAGCCGGTCCGGGGCATTTGCGCTCGGCGATTCCAGCCGCACCAGGCCCTCGGTCACGACCACGCGCAAGCCGCCGCCGTCACGGCGTACAGCGAAGCGGGTGCCGACCGCGACCACCTCGCGCGAACCCACGTGGACCACGAACGGACGGTTCGCGTCCTTGGCGACGGCGAAGAAGGCCTCGCCGCGGGAAAGATCGATGTCGCGCTCGCGCCGCGACAGCGCGACGCTGACCACGCTGTCGCCGCTCAGTGTGGCGCGCGAACCGTCGGCGAGCGGAACTTCCTCGAGCGTGCCGAGCGCGGTGCGGTAGGTCTGCTGTTCGACATGAGCGTTCTGTCGCCACGCGAACGCGCCGACGGCGCATGCCATCGCGCATCCCACCGCCGCGAACAGCCAGCCGTGGCGCCGCGTCGCAACGGGGCGACGGGCGAAGTCCAGCGCCGCGGGGTTGAGCGCGGATGCCGCGCCTGCCGCGTGGTCCATGGTGGGACGCGACCAGTTCCAGTCGCCGCGCGCGGGCATGTCGCCGGCGACGACGCCCGCGCCGACGGCCTTCAGCCGACCGGCATGGTTCCAGGCGGCGTCGAGCCGCAGGTAGGCCACGCGGTGGGCGGTGGCGGCATCGCACCAGGCGGCGAACGCCAGTTCGTCGCGCGAGGACCAGTCGGCACGATCGCGCCGCGCCAGCCATCCGGCGGCCTCGCGTTCGATTCGTTCGCTCTCACCCATGTTCCTGTCCGTCGTCCCGTCCCGGTTCGCGTCGCGCGCCTTGCTTCCTGCCCGGGCGCACGCCGCCTTCGCCGAACACATGGTCGGCGATCAGCCTCGCGCCCTTCGCGACCTGTTTCTCCACCGTCTTTTCGGCAACGCCCATGCGTCGCGCGACCTCCTTCTGCGGCAGTTCCTCCACCTTGCGCAGCCACATCACCTCGCGGCAGCGGTCGGGGAGCCGGTCGAAGGCTTCGGCCAGGCGGCGCAACGATTGCCTTGCGTCGTGCCGCCGCTCCGGGCCTGCTTCGTCCATCGGGACGTTCAGGGATTCGAAATCACCCACGGCCTCGATCGACACGATGCGCCCGCGGCGCAGCCGGTCGGCCATCAGGTGGCGCGCGGTGGTGAACAGGAACGACTTCGGCTGGTGCGGGCGCTCGCGGCGCGCGGCCTCGAACACCCGGATGTAGGTTTCCTGGCGCAGGTCGAGGATGTCGTCCGCATGCGGCCAGCAGCGGCGCAGGTAACGCACGAGCGCGTCCTCGTGGGCGAGGATCTCGCGCGTGAACCAGGCCTCGACGGATTCGTCCATGCGCCGACATTACGCCATCCATGCCGCGACGCGTGGGGGAACGCGAGGTTTCGTCCGTCACGGATGGCATCCCGCGCGCACTCATGCAGCGGACGCGCACCGCCAATCCCGAGGAACCGAGATGCCGGCCATTCCCGCTTTCGTCCGCATGTTCGCGTCCTGGCTGCTGTTCGCCACGGCGCTCGCCGCATGCGCCGCCACGCCGCCGCGCCCCACCGCGACCGGCGACGGTTACGTGGAATACGCCATCGGCGATGCCTCGGCACCGACGCCGGACCCGGTGCAGCCGGGCCTGATGCTGGTCGGCGGCGGCGATTGGCCGCACGACGCCGTGCGCTGGATGTCCGAACGCATGGGCCATGGCCGCCTCGTGATCCTGCGCGCCTCGGGCGACGTCGAGGCGCAGGAAGAGTGGTATCGCGACATCGGCGGCATCGCCTCGGCGCGCACCTTCGTCTTCAGCGACCGTCGCGCTTCCAGCGATCCGCGCGTGCTCGAAGCCTTGCGCAATGCCGATGGGATCTTCATCGCCGGCGGGGACCAGGCCAATTACGTCCGCTTCTGGAAAGACACGCCGGTCGCGCAGGCGCTCGACGCGCACGCCCGCGCCGGCAAGCCGATCGGAGGCACCAGTGCCGGACTGGCGATCCTCGGCGCATGGGGTTATGGCGCGCTCGATGGCGGGAGCATGGTGTCGGAGGATGCGTTGCGCGATCCGCTCAATCCCGGCATGACCTTGGTCGACGGTTTCCTGCACATGCCTTTCCTCGAACACGTCATCACCGATACCCATTTCGGCGCGCGCGAGCGGCTCGGGCGCCTGGTCGCCTTCGTCGCCGACATCCGTGCGCGCGCAGGCGGAGACGCCGGCATCGTCGGCCTCGGCGTCGACCAGGAGGCCGCGCTGTGCGTCGATGGCGATGGCATCGGCCGGCTGTTCAGCGGGGTTCCGGGCGGAGCGGCGTGGCTGGTGGTACCGAGCGTGCCGCCAGCGCGGCTCGAAGCCGGCAAGCCGCTGGAAATCTCCGGCGTGGGCGTGACCGGCGTCGGCGTCGACAGCCGCATCGACCTCAAGACCCTGGAGGTGGATGCGCCCGCGTTCCGACGCATCGTCGATGCGCACGACGGCAAGCTGCAGATCCGCGATGCCGGTCCTGCGCCGGCCGCTCGATAGAATCCCGTTCCACACCGTTTTTCCCCGGAGCCGACCATGATCCGCTTGCGCGCGTTGTCCCTTGCCCTCTGCCTCGGTCTCGCCACACCGGCCGCATGGGCCGCCGATCCGGTGCTGGTCATCCACGGCGGCGCCGGCCTGGAGCGCAAGAGCGTGACCCCGCAGGACGAGGCTGCGATCCGCGCCGCGCTGACGCTGGCGTTGAAAAAGGGCCATGAAGCGCTGGCGGCCGGTAAACCCGCGCTGGACGCCGTGACCGCGGCGATCGCCGTGCTCGAGGACGATCCGATGTTCAACGCCGGCAAGGGCGCGGTGTTCACCCACGACGGCAAGAACGAGCTCGATGCCTCGCTGATGGATGGCGCCACCCTGCGCGCGGGCGCGGTGGCGAACGTCCACCACGTGAAGAACCCGATCCTGCTCGCGCGGGCGGTGATGGAACATTCGCCGCACGTGATGATGGTCGGCGATGGCGCCGAGATCTTCGCCAGGGAACAGGGCATCGAACTGGTCGATCCCGGTTATTTCCGCACCGAACGTCGTTGGAAGGAGCTGCAAGAGGCGCTGAAGGAAGACGCCGCGAGCGGCCAGGCGATGCGCGATCCCGAGGCCGCGACCAAGCATTTCGGCACCGTCGGCGCGGTGGCGCTGGATGCCCAGGGCCACTTGGCCGCGGGCACGTCCACCGGCGGCATGACCGACAAGCGCTACGGCCGGGTCGGGGATTCGCCCCTCGTCGGCGCCGGCACCTATGCCAGCAGCCAATGCGCCGTTTCCAATACCGGTTGGGGCGAGTTCTACATCCGAGTCGCGGCAGCCCATGAGATTTGTGCCCGGATGGCTTATCTGCACGAAACCCCGGCACAGGCCGGCGAGGCCGTGATCATCAGGCAGATTCCCGCGCTGGGAGGCGACGGCGGCGCCATCATCCTTGCCGCCGACGGCACCGCGGCCCTGCCGTTCAACACCGAGGGCATGGCCCGCGGCTGGATCGGCAGCGACGGCGTGCCCCACATCGCCCTGTATTCCAGCGACCAACTGAGCCCGCCGGGCGCAGCGCCCGCACCCTGAAGCCCCCTGAATCCGATCCGGCCCGAACCGGCGCGCGGCGCCGGTTGGCTCCTCGTGCACGAATGCCGTTGACATGAACCGCGGCTCGCACGAAAATTGCGGGCTGTTTCACCGGACTTCGATCGACCGGAGGGATACCCAAGCGGCCAACGGGGGCAGACTGTAAATCTGCTGGCTTACGCCTTCGGTGGTTCGAATCCACCTCCCTCCACCAGCTTCAACTATCTGCGCGGGAGTAGCTCAGTTGGTAGAGCTTTTGCCTTCCAAGCAAAATGTCGCGAGTTCGAGTCTCGTCTCCCGCTCCATTGAGTTCCCGCACCAGCAGCACCACTTACATCGCTCACGTAGCTCAGTCGGTAGAGCACCTCCTTGGTAAGGAGGAGGTCACAGGTTCGATTCCTGTCGTGAGCACCACTCACCGCAATTTCACGCCTGCTCCAGTCAGGCATTCCAAGAGACGCAGCCATGGCAAAGGGTAAGTTCGAGCGCACCAAGCCCCACGTGAACGTGGGCACGATCGGGCACGTGGACCACGGGAAGACGACGCTGACGGCGGCGCTGACGAAGGTGGGCGCGGAGCGTTTCGGTGGCG
>Ga0209023_10002424_pt1 | contig 23300 bp, 28 predicted proteins | sample LakOneMetagenome_FD_187468 | JGI IMG/M metagenome (GOLD analysis project Ga0209023, IMG submission 187468) | Freshwater and sediment microbial communities from Lake Erie, Canada (SPAdes) (version 2) | ecosystem: Environmental > Aquatic > Freshwater > Lentic | place: Lake Erie, Canada... | reverse complement strand
CCGGCAGCAATTAAGTCCTGTTCAGTACGTGGATTAATTTCCAGTTCATTAAAGTAAGCATACATAAGACCTACACCTACATAAGGACGGAACTTATTTACACCTGTTTTGCCAAAATGATACTGAAATTCAAAAGCTGGAGTCCATGCCCGTGCCGATGCAGCTGGTCCATAAGCTCCTAAGTCCGTAATCTCAATATTATTTTTGAGTTGAATACCAGGAAAATCAATACCACCAGGAATTTCTTTAATCAAATCAAGGCTTGGAGTTGCTAATGCTGAGAATGGCGCGTAAATTTTTCCCTTCCCTTGTAAGTCAACTTTGGGTGGTATGCCAGCTTTAATTTCTAAAGAAACATTATCTGTAAAGAAATAATTAGACATAATTCCCAAAGTAGTAACATCATCTGCTTCTAAACCGGTATTGGCATTATTCCATTCTGAAAGTCCATAAATTTCTGCGCTTCCACTCAAAGATGATGACAAATTATCTACGTTTAGCCTATCCAGGATTTTAATAAATGCAGTAGTGAGATTTGGTTCCATTGCTGGGTCAAGATTTCTTGTTACAGAATCTATTGAAATATCACCAACAGCACGTCTTTCCCCTTCAGCTACAGATGTATTGACTTTAAAGGGTTGTGCTTTACCTTGAGGCATAACATGTAAAGCACCGACGGAAACAGAGAAGCGTTTAAAGCCATCTGCTTTCATACCAAACCAGTTGTTTTCAGCAAAAGACAATTGTGGTAAACCAAACAGAACACTCGTTGTGAGTGCTAGGGCAGTATATTTCATATCTAGACAAGCTCCATGTCTTTAAGACATTAATTTTTTTTGTTGGTAGGTGCAGTATCAGAAAATTAGAGTAATTACTCTGTATTTTAAATGCTTGGTTAATGCATGCTTTTGTAGGGAATTGTGGTTTTTAAGTTAAAATTTAATAGAAAAGTGAAATAATTAAAAATTATGTAATATTTATTAACACTAAATTCAATTTTTATTCATATTTAAAAACTATGGAATATTAAGTTAAAATAAAAGGCTACCTAGAAGTAGCCTTTTTAATAAAGTTTAATTAACGTTGAAAGCGAGAAAGATCTTCTTCCGGGCGTGCTGTTAAAACTTCAATGCCTGTTTCAGTTACTAAAATTGTATGTTCATATTGAGCAGAAAGTTTATGATCCTTAGTAACCACTGTCCATTTATCTCCTAGTAGTTTAGTCTGCCATACTCCGGCATTTACCATGGGTTCAATGGTAAAAGTCATACCGGCTTCCAAACGCATGCCAGTACTCTTCTGGCCATAATGCAGGATTTGTGGCTCATCATGAAATACTGTGCCGATACCATGACCGCAATATTCCCGTACTACACTAAAGCGCTCGGACTCTACATATTTTTGAATTGCATAGCCAATATCACCCACATATGACCCTGCCTTAACTGTTTCCATCCCACGATACATTGCTTCCTGAGCAACTTTACACAAGCGATTTGCAAGAATAGAGGTTTCGCCACCTACGATATACATCATGTTGGTATCGCCATGATAACCATCTTTAATAACAGTTACATCGATATTGAGGATATCACCCTTCTTGAGAATTTTAGCTTCTGAGGGAATCCCATGACATACTACGTGGTTTACTGAAGTACAGATTGTATGTTGAAACGCTGCGCGCCCTGGCGCAGCCCCATAACCTAAACAGGCAGGAATGGCCTGTTGCACATTCACTATATAATCATGACAAATCGTGTCTAGTTCTAGTGTGCTGACTCCAGGTTTAATATAGGGCTTAATCATATCAAGTACTTCTGCCGCCAAACGCCCCGCAATACGCATTTTTTCAATCTCTTCAGGGGTTTTGATTAAACGGGCAGGAGCTGAATAAGTACTGTTCATGATCACTAAAAACTTTTGGTAATTTGTAAGTGTCTATGGTATAAATAGCCGCCCGTTTTATCAAATGGTTTTTTGTGATCTCTAGATACATGAAAACCGCTTAAAAACGGAAAAATCCGCACATATGTCGTCACATTGCTCTGGGTGCCCTGCGGGGTGGAGAATGCGGACATATGGAGGCCTAACCCAAACTTTAAGGTAAAGAAAATGGCAGATTACAACGTAAGCATGCGCGACCTTCTTACAGCTGGCGCGCACTTTGGTCACCAAACTCGTTTCTGGAACCCAAAAATGCGTCAATATATCTTTGGCGCGCGTAACAAAATTCATATCATTAACCTTGAGCATACTGTTCCTGCGCTAAATGATGCTTTGAACTTTGCTAACCAGTTAGCAAGCAAAAAGAATAAAGTTTTGTTCGTTGGTACTAAACGTGCTGCTTCTAACATCATCCGTGAACAAGCTCAACGCGCTGGTCAACCATATGTAGATCATCGCTGGTTAGGTGGTATGTTGACGAACTGGAAAACTCTTCGTCAATCAATCAACCGTTTGAAAGATCTTCAAACTCAGTCTCAAGACGGTACTTTTGCTAAGCTGACTAAACGTGAAGCTCTTGAGCGTGCACGTGAGATGGAAAAACTTGAGCGTTCTTTGGGCGGCGTGAAAAACATGGGTGGCTTACCTGACGCATTATTCGTAATCGATGTTGATCACGAAGCAATTGCTATTAAAGAAGCTAAGAACCTGGGTATTCCTGTAATCGGTATCGTAGATACAAACTCTAATCCAGACAACGTAGACTACGTTATTCCGGGTAATGATGACGCGATCCGCGCAGTAACTCTTTATGCTTCTGCTATGGCTGACGCGATTATTGCTGGTAAAGAATACGCTCAATCACAAGCAAATGCACAAGCTAAAGCAGAAGAAGCTCCAGCTTCTGAGGCTTAATGCGTTTGACGCTAGCTTGTCATTTTTGCGACATGTGATGGTGGCAAAGTAAGCGTTAAGTATGCAGGCGGCCCATGAGAATCCTCTGGGCCGTTTCTGTTCTAAAAGAATTTGTTTTCTACCACCGAATTTAGGAGATTAACATGACTGCTGTTACCGCAAGCATGGTTAAAGAATTGCGCGACCGTACTGGCCTTGCAATGATGGAATGTAAAAAAGCTTTAACAGAAGCTGATGGTGATATCGAACTTGCGATTGATAACCTTCGTAAATCTGGTCAAGCAAAAGCAGCTAAAAAAGCGGGTAATATTGCAGCTGATGGCGCGATTACAATTGTTCAGGAAGGCAACAAGGCAATTCTTGTAGAAGTAAACTGTCAGACTGACTTTGTTGCTAAAGATGAAAACTTTGCTGGCTTTTCTGCAAAAGTTGCTGCTGCTGCGCTAGCTGCAAATGAAACTGATGCTGCTAAAATTGCTGAACTCAAGCTTGAAGATGGTGCTACTGTTGAAGAAGCACGCATTGCACTTGTTCAGAAAATTGGTGAAAACATTCAGGTTCGTCGTGCTGCGATTGTTGAAGGTGAAAACCTTGCAGTTTATAAACACGGTCTGAAAATTGGTGTTGTTGTAGCTTACACTGGTGATGCTGATACAGGTAAAGGTATTGCAATGCACGTTGCTGCATTCAATCCAGTTGCTGTAACTGCTGAACAGGTTCCTGCTGAGCTTGTAGCGAAAGAAAAAGAAATCGCTGAAGCAAAAGCAATTGAATCTGGTAAACCAGCCAATATCGTTGAAAAAATGGTATCTGGTTCAGTAGATAAATATCTGAATGAAGTTGTACTTGAGCGTCAAATGTACGTAATTGACAACGACAAGAAAGTTGCTGAAGTACTTAAGGCGACTGGTACAACTGTAGCTCAATTCGTACGTTTCGAAGTGGGTGAAGGTATCGAGAAAAAAGCAGAAATGAGCTTCGCTGAAGAAGTTGCTGCTGCTCAGGCTGCTGCTCAATAATATTGAATTAGCAGATTGTAAAAAAGCCCTCAAATTGAGGGCTTTTTTGTATTTATAAAACTCAATATTCTTGAGTGGCTTTATGTTTAGCTTGCTAAAGTAGAGGAATAACCAATTGGAATGCAGTTTTCGAATAATTTAAACGATGATAGGGCTTATTAAGCGCTAGTAAGCGTTCTATGCCGTGTTTTCCACTTAGGTAGGAATTTACCTAAATAAGCATCCATGCACCATACGGGGCCAATCAGGAGAAACTGAAGGTCTTTTAAAAAAGAAGGCTTTTTACCCTCAACTTTATGTCCATAAAACTGGCCAATCCATGCCAGAACAAAAACTCCAATATAAAAGCCTATACCTGCTGGCAAGATATAAATAAGCCAACCCATAACCAGAATTAACGCTGCCATTGCTACAGCTAGCACCAAGTCAAGACGGGCATAGAAAATTATAGTTAAAACTACGAGCAGAGTCGCAAGCAGGGTGCTGAAATGTGCGATGATCCCGATAATTGAAAATAGGATAGTTGGAACACAAATCCAATGAATCGCTTTATTGGTTTTATTTTGATGGCTTTCAGAATATTCTTCAAACCATTCTTCCACTGTCTTCATTATCCACTCCTTGTGATGATTTTTATTAGTCTTAAAATATAAACAGAATATAAATCAAAAAGACAGAATGCGTCAAAGTTTTCTGACAGGGGAGTATTTAAAGATAAATAAAGCTATTTTTGATACAGACCCATAAAAATTGCTAACCAGGTATTTTAAAAATTGGAAGGAGTTTTAAGCAGAGAAATGGAAGTTAGTAAAGTTTAGAAGAAACTATAAAAACAAAAGCCACTAATTGTGGCTTTTAATCTTCTTATGCAGTAAGACAGATTTAAGAGTTAGGACCATCTACACGTTCAATACTTACTTTCGCCGTACCGGCATTAGTTACACCAATACTTTTGGCAGCGCCATACGACAAGTCAAGTACACGGTTACCATGGAAAGGTCCACGATCATTAACTTTAACAATTACACTTTTACCATTAGAGCGGTTGGTCACGCGAATATAACAGTTTAGTGGCAGGCTGCGATGAGCTGCTGTCATGGCATTCATATCAAATGTTTCACCGCTTGCAGTCTTGCGGCCATGGAATTGACGTCCATACCAAGATGCTACGCCGGTCTGGCTGAACTTACGAACAGTGTTAGACGCTACGGTATTCAATTTTTCAATCACTGAAGGTTCTTCTTCAGGGATTTCAATTTTCGCTGCAATAGTCTGGCGGCGAATTTTATCACCGGTACGCTCAGTGATTGAAAGACTGTTAAGGTTTGAAAAGTGAGAGTTAAAGCCTTGTGCATCACGGTTTAAAACACGGGCTGCAAGGTTTAAATTGTCATTATCATTGCTCAATGACGAAGCCTGTACCATTTCTGCTTGAGACTGCGTTACGGTCAGACCGATAGTTAACGCAAGTATATATTTTAGCGAAGTGGGCATTCATAAACTCCTAAAGATCAGTGCTGCTTTGCTGATAAAACTCCAGTAAACCAGCACATGTATCCAAATGTTCGTTTGTGTTACTGCATTTGACGATGGGGGATAATATTCATGTGTCACCAAAAGTGTCTAGTCTTTAACGAGAAATATTTACAAAAAGGACAAAATCTCACAAATATAGATTAAAAAATAATCAATATTGTAACATTTAATTTAAAAAGTATAATTAATGGCCTTTTATCTATAAATAATTGTTGACTTTTAAAATACTGGGTAAATATTTGGTTTAACGATCGGCTACTTCTATCCCTAATTGCCATACAGCAGTGGCATACATACGGCTCTTATTGTAGGTAGTAATAACCTGAAAATTCGGGTAGGTAATATAGTAAACCGGACCATATGAATCTTGAAGTTGAATGATATTAACCATATCCAGATCATCAATTTTTACCAAAGGATTAAGTGGGCTAATTCCTTTATTTTTCAAAACTCCATAAGGTACAGGCTGGGTAAGATCAGTTGCAATAACACTGTCTGGATTTGAACCGGTGTATCGTGCAGCAAAACCGATAGGCTGGTCGCGTTGCCAACCATGATGAGCTAAGTAGTTAGCAATAGAACCGATAGCGTCTACTGCTGAGTTTCTGAGATCAATATGACCGTTGCCATCGTAATCTATGCCCAGTTTAGTAATATTACTCGGCATGAATTGCGGATAACCAATTGCGCCTGCATATGAACCAATAATACTACTGGTTGGATAGCCTTCTTTATAGGTCCAGGCAATTAAAGCGCCTAATTCATCGCTAAAATATTCAGCGCGGCGTGGATAACCGAAGGCCAATGTAGCTAGTGCATCACGCGTGACGAAGGAACCTTTATTAGCACCATAGCCAGTCTCTACTCCTAAAATACCTAAAATCACCGCCTTAGAGACTCCAAACTGCTGTTCAGCCCGGTTTAAAGCATCTGCATACTGGTTTTTAAAAGTAACTCCGCGGTTAATCGTACCTGCTGACATGAAATTAGTTTTATATTCATACCAAGGTTTACTTTCCCCAGGACGATTCATGATGTTAACAATGTTTGGTAAATTTTTACTGCCCTGCATGGCCCAATCTACCTGCTGTGCAGTCAGACCATAATTTTGCATAGTTTTAGTTTTAAATGCTTCATAATTAGGGTGAGTAATAAAATCATTTGCCTGAGAGAAAGCGACAATACCGGCAGCACTCAAACCTATACTAAATTGCTTGAATTTTTTATAAATATTTAAACTAATCATTGGCTCTTAAATCTCAACTATCGATGCGTATGAATAGACATGACCAAACCAAAAGTGGCCATTAAAGTAATGATGGCGGTACCACCATAACTCATAAAAGGTAGAGGTACGCCAACTACAGGTAAAATACCACTGACCATGCCGGCATTAACAAACACATAAACAAAAAATGACAAACCCAGTGTTCCGGCTACAAGACGTCCATAATTATGAAAACAGTTGAGGCCGATCTGTAATACCCTGAAAATAATCGCAAAATAAAGAGTAATAAGGATGAGAACTCCAATTAAACCAAACTCTTCAGAATAAGCTGCAATAATAAAATCAGTATGGCCTTCAGGTAAAAAATGTAAATGGGACTGGGTACCTTGTAAAAAGCCCTTACCAAAAAATCCACCTGAACCAATTGCTGTTTTAGATTGGATAATATTCCAGCCTGTTCCTAAAGCGTCTGCTTCCGGATTCAGCAAGGTGAGTACACGTTGCCGCTGATAGTCATGCAGAAGAAACTGCCATGCTAGGGGAATAATCATGCACATGAGGCCTATAGCAGCTCCAATGAGCTTCCAGGAGAGGCCACTTAAAAACAGGACAAAGAGACCGCTGGCAAGAATCAGTAATGATGTCCCTAAATCTGGCTGCTCTGCAATGAGTAAAAATGGAACAATAATAAGAACCAGAGAAATAATGACGTTTTTAAAGCTTGGAGGAAGAGGATGGCGTGATAAAAACCAGGCAATCATCATTGGCATACCAATCTTCATAAACTCGCTGGGCTGTACACTGCCAAAACCAGGAATATCAATCCAACGCTGTGCACCCATGCGCACTTCGCCAAATATCATGACTGATAACAGCGCTAGTACACCAAAGATATAAAAATATGGCGAAAATGCCTGATAAACCTTGGGCGGAATCTGGGCAAGTGTAAACATGACGATAAAGCCAATACCGAAACTCATGGCCTGCTTGCTAACTAGACCAACATCTTGTGCAGAAGCACTATATAGTACAGTTAAGCCTAATAAGGCATTGAGAAATAGAAAAAGGCATAACCACGGATCAATATGCAGCCGCTGCCAGCGAGACGGTTGCATGGCTGTACTCAGCCCATCACGAGGAGCTTGACGCAGGAATTTATATTGAGAGCTTGGAGACATGTAGGTTTGAAAACAGGCTAAATTAATGCATGCCGCATGCTAACACAAAGCTTGCACAAGACAATCGCTATGCAAACTTTGCAATAAAAAAACCTGGCATTAGCCAGGTTTCCGATTCTGATATTTTAATCTCAAGACTATCTGATCAGTCTTAATATAAGCTGATGAGTAAGTTAAATATTAATGGAAGAATAAAGTATCGTGATATTCTGCAAGTACCATTAACTCATCTTTAGTCAGATTTGGGATAAGCTTGTCGATAGCGATATGCACTGCTTTAGTGACCGCTGCCGCTCCGATATCGGCAGCTTTACGTTTAATCATGCCCAGATCAAGTGTTTTGTTGAAATCGCTCATAAAATGACGGATGGTTGCGTCACCGAACTGTTTATAAAGCTCGGCCAGCACTGCACGGTCTACTTTATTGCCCGCCTTAATTTCAGCAAAATTATGCTTAAGGTTAGTGATCAGACTGGCGTCCAGTGGTTCACCTACTCTATATTGGTTATCCGGACCTTTAAACATGCTACGTTCAGAGAATTCAATTGACTGCTGAACTACTTCATTTGGTGCTTTATTTAATAGTTGTTTCAATAAGACAGCCACAGTTGACTTAATATAGCCTGCAAGTTTCTCTGCTGTATCACGCTTGTCACTGGCAGGGAAACGGCGTACCAGTTCAGTTAAAATAGCATCAATAATTTCATCATTGATTTGTAAAGCGATTTTATCCCGAAGAGGATAAAGCGGCTCCTTTGAATTCTTTTTTTCAACTGATGTCTGAAGATTGTTCAGTAAAGACTCAGACGGGGTAAAACCAAAAAATGGCATGATTAAAACCTCGGTATTTTTCGTTTTATTGTCGCGCCAATCGGATCGGGTTTGGCATCCAGGTTAAATCTGATACACGACATGGATTAATATCCAGCCCACCACGTCGTGTATAAGTTGCATACACCATCAACTTTTCCGGCTGTAAATGTTGCCATATATCTGCAAACATTTGCTCCACACATTGTTCATGAAAGCCATTATGTTGACGGTAAGAAATAATATAAGCTAACACACTACGATAACAAGGTTTTTTACCTTGATAACGAATAAAAACCGTTCCCCAATCTGGCTGACCAGTCACTGGACAGTTACTGCGTAACAGATGCGAATATAGCTGGATTTCTCCTTCTTCAGGGTCATCTGCATATTGCAGCAAACCTGCATCCGGATGATTCTTCAACTGCTGGGGTGTCAAATCATCAATACATATACCCTGCGGTTGACTGATTTCAAGAGCATCTACCTGAAAAAGCTCTAGTTTCACTGCTGCACCTGCAGCCTGAGATAAGTCTTTTTCTACAGTCTCTATAAAAATAGCCCGATTTCCAAACCGATGAAAATTCAGACTGTTAAAGTAGAGTTTTAAAGATTTGGATTCAATAAGATGAGGCGAAGAAGCGGGTAAGCTCATACGTCCAATAGCGACTTGTGGTATACCGTGGCTGTTTAACCATGAAATTTCAAAGATATGCCACCAGTCTTTACCTTGCTGAATACCTTCTATATGGGCATAGTCAGCGCGAGACTGCGCGCGTGCAATAGGAAAAAGAATATCAGGTTGATACTGGTTTGGATAACTGGTGTCTTTACCCAATAAAGACTGCTCTACACTCATTCACGCATTCCTGAACCACGAGACAATAAATAGTATGCAATGCCATAAAACACTGCGCAGAATAATGTAACTACCACAAGAGAAACTGAAACGTTTACATCACTATGGCCTAAAATTCCGAAACGGAAAGCATTCACCATATATACGATCGGATTGATCAGAGAGAGGTTCTGCCAAAATGGGCTTAATGAACTGATCGCGTAGAACACTCCCCCTAAGTAGGTAAGTGGTGTTAATACAAATGTTGGGATAATTGAAATATCATCGAAAGATTTAGCATAAACAGCATTGATAAAACCGCCCAGAGAGAAGAGCAGGGAGGTAACAATCACGGTAAATATGGTCACAAACCAGTTAGTGATATGCAGATCAGTAAAAAACAGACTCATCGCTGTCACTATAATACCAACCAGTACACCGCGACATACTCCGCCAATCACATAACCCCATAAAATCAAATGCAGAGGCATTGGGCTCATAATGAGTTCTTCAATACTTTTTTGGAACTTGGCACTAAAAAAACTACTGGATACATTAGCATAACTATTAGTAATTACCGCCATCATAATCAGGCCGGGGACAATAAACTGCATATAGCTTACGCCGCCCATCTCTCCAATACGTGAACCGACCAGATTGCCAAAGATTACAAAATAAAGGCTCATGGTGATCGCAGGTGGAAGCAAGGTCTGGGGCCAGATCCGCATGAAACGACGGATTTCTTTGCGAACTAAAGTTCCAAGTGCAGTTTGTAATTGACCTAGATTCATGTTGTCGCTCCATCCAGATTTTTTTCGACCATTTTTACGAAAAGCTCTTCGAGACGATTCGACTTGTTGCGCATACTGCGTACCTGAATATTCTGTGCCTGCATGAGCTGAAACAGATCATTTAAAGAATGGGCTTTATCCATTGTTACTTCTAAAGTCATTGGATCAATCAGATTAAAATTAACGCCAATAATATTCAGATGCAAAGGATCAATAGGTTCAGCCAGATCAAAAATGAAGGATTCCTCATTTAATTGATTAAGAAAATCCTTCATAGTGGTATCTTCTTTAATTACGCCACGATCAATAATCGCGATCCGGCGACAGAGCATCTCGGCTTCTTCCAGATAATGGGTTGTCAGAATAATTGAGGTACCCTTGGCATTCATTTCTGTCAGGAAATCCCACATTGAACGGCGCAGTTCGATATCGACCCCAGCAGTGGGCTCATCCAGAATAAGTAACTTTGGTTCATGCATCATGGCTCGTGCAATCATGAGACGGCGTTTCATACCACCAGAAAGCATACGGGCCTGAACATGACGCTTGTCCCAAAGGCCAAGCTTTTCCAGATATTGTTCTGCCCGTTGTTCTGCCAGCTTTTTAGGAATACCGTAATAGCCAGCTTGAGTGACCAGAATATCAAAGGTTTTTTCAAAATGACCGAAGTTGAACTCTTGTGGCACGACTCCTAGGCATTGTTTGGCCTCAGAAGGATGGATGTCTAAATTGTAGCCAAAGATTTCTACAGTTCCGGAGGTTTTTTTAGCCAGTGAGCTGATGATACTGATCGTTGTAGACTTGCCTGCACCATTGGGCCCTAAAAGTGCATAGAACTCTCCTTCCGGTACAGTCAGATTAATTCCTTTGAGAGCTTGAAAACCATTTCGATAGGTTTTGGACAAATCCCTTAGCGTCAATGCATCAGTCATGAATTTCTCGCATGGTGAATAGAAAAGATATTCTGAGCGATCTGCTTCAATAAACCAAGTACATTAATGGTAATCGGCAAGCTAGAGATTAAAATTTGCTTAAAGCGTAAGCATCAGTGGTGTTTATCTGCATTTATGTACTTTACCTTGCTCATTTTTTTGTTATGATGTGCATCGCGCGTTCGTAGCTCAGTTGGATAGAGTACAGGTTTCCGAAGCCTGGGGTCGTGGGTTCGATTCCCGCCGAGCGCACCAAATTCTATGTTCAAACCTGTCAAAAGTCGTATAAACCTATTGTTTATAATAGACATCTAATAATAAACCTGTATAAAGTTGTATAAACCTTTTTAAAGTTGTAACGCATTAATGCATTACAGGATGCGTTACAACTAAGTTTGTACTCACAGGTGTAACGCAAAAAAATGCCAAAACAAGTAATTTCGCTTACAGATAGCAAAATCAAAGCATTTCTCCGTGATATAAAAAGTAATAATCCCAATGGGTTACAGAAGGATATTCGGCTAAGTGACGGTGCAGGTCTGAATCTTCTAATTCGAAAAAACGGTACTGTCATGTGGCGTTTTGATTACACCCGCCCAGTTTCCAAAAAAAGAAATACGATGACTGTCGGAAATTATCCAGCAATGTCACTGTCCAAAGCACGTGAATATCGGGATCAGTTCAGGGCGTTACTGACTGAAGGAAAAGATCCTCAGGTAGAAAAGCAGGGTGTTGAGGAAAAAGAAAGATTAAAACAGCAGGCAACTTTTAAATCTGTTGCTGAGCTATATAAAAGTAAACAACGTCTGGCCGAAGCTACTGTAAAGAGAAATGACGGTATATTTGAAAAACTTTATCGAGATATTGGCAATATGCCGATTTCAGATATTACTCCACGGGATCTAGCCAAAGTAATTGAGAAAGATGAGAACAAGGGGCATATTGAATCTGCAATGCGGATCAGATCTAAAGCCTCTCAGGTTTTTCGCTTTGCAGTAAAAATGGGTCTGTGTGAGCGTGATGTTGCTCAAGATCTGGCAGGCACCATTACCCAGAGAGAGAAAAATCACTATTCAGCATTAACAGATCCATTTGATTTTGCGCGTTTGCTTTTTGATATAGATCATTATGAATCACAACTGGTCCACGTAAAGCTTGCATTGCAACTGGCACCATTAGTATTTGTCCGTATTGGTGAACTACGCAATGCCAAGTGGACTGATATTAATTTTGAGACTGCTACCTGGTCTTATACGCCGTCAAAAACATCTGCGAAAACTGGACTGGACCATATTGTACCTTTATCTACACAGGCTATAGCAATTCTAAAAGAAGCTCATAATTTTACAAATAATTCAGACTTTGTTTTTCCTTCACGCTCTGACAAGCATCGGCCGATTTCTGATATGTCTATTAATATGGCATTGCGCCGTATGGGTTATGGTAAAGAGGATATGACTGGCCACGGCTTTAGAGCAATTGCCCGGACATTATTAGATGAGGTTCTGGAGTTTCCACTGGATATTATTGAACAGCAGCTTGCACACCAGGTGCGTGATATGCACGGCAGGGCATATAATCGGACTAAGCACTTAGATAAAAGACGTGTGATGATGCAAAGATGGTCAGATTATTGCGATGAACTTAAAGCTCAATTTATTGCATCAAGAGATAAAAATTTTACGGAAATAAAGCCCTCATGATGCGAGGGCTTGTTTCTTATTAAAGAATGTATAAATAGTGGACTTCCACCAGCGCTTATAGCCACTTTCACTTACCCAATCCGGCTCGGGAAAGCTCCCATCTTCAACCATTTTAATAATAGAAGCCCTAGTTATTCCAGTCATTTTTACTACTTCACTCGTTTTTAAAAGACGATCTTCATCAGCATGAAAAGCTCTTTTAATCTCTTGCATTTCATTAAAAATGGCTTCGAGCAAGTTATTTTCAGATTCAGTTCGCATCATGATACCTCCTTTACCTTAGCTTGATTTAACTTCTCCATGTGGCCTCCTTAAATTTTGCATTAGTCAGCAGTGCTTCAATTTCAAACAGGCCTACATTGGTAAAGATATGATCCATCTTGCAGCCAAAGACAGTCAGGGTGCGGGTGATAGATGAGTATGTATATTTCATAGTGATACCGCCGTATATCTATTATGGAATTTGCCACCCCGAAGGGCGACATGGCCCTTATTCACTGATCTCTGCATAGCGACGGTCATAAGCTTCATTGATCCGCGCCGTATCATCGTCTGGAAGGCTATTGATTGCCGGATCACTCATGATGTCATTCAGGCGGTCTACACTTTGGGCAGCATCAATATGGGCTATATAGGAATCCACCAGACTTACCGCATCAGCGAAAATATCCTGCTGTGACAGCACTTCTTTGCGCTGTGCGTAGAGACTCAACAGGTCGTTATAATCTTCCACCGTCATTTTGGCCTTATGGTTTTTAATACTCTGAGCTGTTTCAGTCTCTAGCTGATGCACATCCTGAGTATCTGCAATCATTCGTTCCAGTCCTGCCCGGGTAGAAGTGCTCTTGATCTTGTCTACTGGTGCCTGTCCTTGCTGATAAACACCTTCCTCATCAAGACGCTGTTTGACGTAAGCCAATAAGTAATTTCTATCGACCTCGGTTAATTTGGTTTCCTTCTCGATCTGACTTTTTAAACTATTAATAGAGCTGGCCTGAACGGTACTGGTGAGCGTCTTCATATAGCTCTTTTTAATTTCAGCAGACTTGTTTACATCGACCTGAGCAGTTTCTGATGTTTTATTTTGCTGGATCAAGTCCTCAGCTTCTTGCTGTAGCCGTTTAAGATCTTCCACAGTCAACTCTGCATCTACAACTTCACTCTGTGTAGAATTCTGGACATTTTCAGTTTCAACAACTTTTGGCTGTTTACGTGCACGTGGTTTCTTTTCTTCCTGAACTGACTGTTGCTTGGCTTGCTGCTCTACAGGTGCTTCTTTAACGACATTGGCCTTAAGGTCAGAGGTAGTCACCGGTGAGGTCTGTTGTACTGGTTCTGGCGTCACATCAATAATGGCGTCCTGTTCTTCTTCCTGAGTCCGGATACCCATTAACACTTCTGGTGCATATATCCGGCCAAAGAATGAGGCAGCACGATAACGCAGCATCTGTTCAGGCATGGTTTGCCATTTAGATCCGTTCTTTTGATACCAGCCTTCTTTCACTGCCATTTCCATTGAGATTTCAGCAGATTCAAGGCGCTCACCTGTAGCTGTTTCAATGGCCCATGCTTTACAGGTGATATTGCGTAGCTTGACAGTATGGACTTTTTCTTCTGGCAGACTCTTGCGGGCGCGTTCATTCCACTTCCATTCCTTGGTGGTGTAGGTCACTTCCACTTCACCACGGTCTTCCATTTCAAAGCGCAGCGGTGAGTACTTGCCAGAGGTATTAATTGCCCCGATCACGAACTGTGATGACCAGGCTGGACGACCTTCGACAATATAAAGGTTCTGCATAATCATCAGCGGATCGGCACCCATGCGGTTTGCCATATTCAGGGCAATGACACAGTTGGCCAGACCATTCGGGTTAGGTTCACTACGGTACAGCCAGTTTCCATTCTGGTCTTTACCGTCTTTGATCTTTAGTGTATCGCGGTAAACTTCCGGTACCATGGTTGAGGCGGCGAGCATTTTGGCAATACGTTGTGCCAGTTCAAAACCTTCTAGTGAAGTCAAGCTGACTTCAACGGGTCTAGGTGCTGCTACAGCAGTCTGACGTGAGGTACGGAACTGTTCAGCAGTCATTACTTGAGAAGTCATTGTTTTAATCCTTATAAAAATTATTTGCGAAATTTGCAGGTGTGATAAACAGGGCAGTATTTGTCGTGACACATCATTGATTTTGAGTTGCCGTAAAATACGCCGTGCTTAATGAGTTTTGCTGCGTGGTGCAGTAGTCCAGGTTCTTCTTCGGTACCTAGAAGCACCTCTGCAGGTGAGTCGATTTCACCGATACCGACGTGCTGACCTTTATCTGTTTTTCCGGTAGTCAGGCCGTAGATACGGGCAGGGGCCAGCACCGGTTCTTGCAGTGCATGACTGGCCAATACGGTATAAATCCCCATTTGTGGTGTATGGCCTACGGTTTTGACTGTACCGTCTGAAGCCACAGCATTCTTGCCAGATTTAAGGTCACCAATACCCAGTTCACCCTCATTATTTTCATAGATGCGGTCAATGATGCCTGTAAGCTCAATGCCCAGATCAGCAAGGATGAGAGATTCACAGCGCACTTCCACACCTATAAATTTTTGGGTTGGCGCAATATGAGTGATGTACTTTTGCACTAATGAATGACCAATTGCCTCAGCAGCATTCTGGTCCAGGTCAGACCAATCCACTTCTTCATTCGGCTGCCAGATCTGGTGATGCAGAATCTCCTCGCATTCTTCCAGGGTGACGTCTTCTCCGATCAGGTTCAGATAGTCCCACTGGGTTACTGCTTCATGAACTGCTGTACCTAAGCGTGTGCGTGCACCGGCTGGAGTGCGTTTGTTTAAAAGATTTTTGGCTTCCCAGCGTGCCGGACAGTCAAACAGGTCGGACAGGGAGCTGGCCCGGATTGGAATAATTTTTTCTGGATTTACGGCTGCATTCATTAGCGAGCCTCCACAACCTGAACCAGTTGAGGCTCTTGAGAGAACTTCGCGTTATAGGCATGGGCTTGGACTGTCTGAGTTTCAGCTTCATTTGCACAGCTACGCAGCATACACACCAGTGCAAAGACTGAACTGGCAATGAGTAAAATGGCGCAGATGTTAGAGAAGACCGAACCGGGCTTGCTTTGCATTTCTTCAGCCGTTGGTTCTTGAAAAAGAATCTGGGTGGTTTGACTCTTTGGGTGATGTTGTTTCATAATTCACTTACTCACAGGTTAGGTGTGGGTCTGGCTCCAGGTAGTTCAAGCTACGCTGGAGCTTTTTGTTGTCTTAATAGCTTTAATTTAGTATTTACTAAATAATTAGTCAATAGTATTTACTAATTTTATTTAGTATAAAATTAGTATTTGCTGAATTTCATACTTTAATAGACAAAAGAAAACCCACCGCTGGGGTGGGTTTCTTTAAAGTATAAATCTTATTTTTTATGTTCAGTAATACTGATAGGCTGATCTTTTACGAATTCTACAATGCCCTCACCAGCTTTAAAGTGTATTGATACGCCTTGATTATTTGCTAAGCGCACTCCACTTCCTGAGACAGCGCGTTGAAGACGATACACTTTACCAGAATTATCGGTCATTACCGCTGTTTCAAAGTTATCTGAAGACTTTAGAAAGATTAACAAACCATTCGGTCCAGTAAACTCAATAATCTGAGCATTAGATGAAACATCATTTTTAACTTTTTCTTGCAAAACTTCAGTATTTGGATTTGAAGTACAGCCAGTCATTGTCAGACCTATTAAAGCTGCACCTAATAACGTATTTTTCATTTTCTTGACCTTCTTATACAGGATGATAGGGAGGTATTTATATTAATTGTTATAATATAACATTTAAATAGTATATTACATATCAATGACATAAAAAAAGAAAACCCACACGGGGTGGGTTGTTTGGAGTTTTTTAATTGATTGGTATTACAAAAAAAGTAAAGTTAAGGGCAATTGATAAGAATTCATCAATTACAGATGACTCAAACATGTATTTTTCCAACCGATCTAAGAGTCACTCGGGTAGCGGCTTTCTTATTTAGTAATATCTGATGTAGTGAGAGCAGGTCTTTGTAATACATCTAATAGTTTATTTGCATCAGGAGCAATAATCGATCCACTTGTTACTTTAGTATTTAGATATTTAGGAAACTTATCCATTAAGTAAACTTCATATAACCATTTTCGGAAGATGCCTAATGCATCAGCTGGATATATCCAAGCCTCATATTCACCACCTGAAGACTGTCTAAAGGTATCTGGATAAACATGTGGGAATTTACATCTTGGGCCATACTTGTCATCAAATTTGTTTTGAGTCCAATAACGTGACCATATTTGCCCAACACTGATATCTGGCACTGTAGTGTCATCTATCTTGCAACCTCCGCGTATCATGTTAAGAATTACAGTCTAGAGCTCCTTAAAAATTGAAAAATAGTTTATAGGAATATTGTCATTTAATAATAATCTTTCATGAAAAGCCTGCCATGAGCCATCAACTTTTCGGTTTGGATCATAGTTGCATTTTGTATAAACATAAATTTTGAATGAAGAAATAGCTAATATTCGATAGTTTGTTCTCGCTATTTCCTTATTTGGTAGATCTGCATCAATAGCATAGTATTCAAGTAAAGCCATACAAACTGCATCGGGTATGGCAAGAAAATCACGATGACCATTAGAAGCGTTAATGTAAAGATTTTTGTTGGAGTAGTTTTGAGCCCTAAGTAGATTTTGCTATATCCTTGCGAAATACTTTACCCCCCACAACCCCCACGTCCAATCTAAGCCGCATATAGCGGCCTCTAAACTTCTTCCTGTCCTGATATTTCTATTCTTGAAATAAGATCAATAGGTAATGCAAAACTCTCACCCGTAATGGTTTTAAAATTAATCCAGATGGCGCTAGATTCATTTTCGAAATTGATGCTGACCAACTTTACAAGATTAAAAGGCTTGGCATTGTTGGGTAAAACAATATTGTAGAGATGGTTTTCACGTACGTAAGAGATAAGTATTTGGTGAATAGCCATCTGCTCACCACTGCTTAATTCTCTGTACTTGCACAATTCGGGTAGGTTATATTTTTTATTCACTTATTATTATCCTATGTTAAATAGACCGCATATAGCGGTCTTAATTCTTAGCTCTTTCTCACTCTAGGTTTTGCGTGATAGACATATCTTACGCAATCGACCACTTGCCCCACAAAGTGGCACTCTTCATCAAACTCAATAATATTTGGCTTAAAATCTGGATTCAATGCTTGAAGGTATCTTTTGCCGTTTGTCTCAATAACCAGTTTTTTAAACGTAGCATCTTCACCACGACGCACCACAATAATATCTCCTGATTGCATATCTCCATAATAGGCATCAGGGTTTACAACAATGTAGTCGCCTTCAATAAAATCAGGAAAATTACTTATTCCTTGCACTTGAAGAAAAAAGCAATTTGAGCACTCATCTTCTGGTAATGGCAGCCATTGAGAGACTTCACTCATATCGACAGCGGCCACGTTAGTAAAACTACCTGCTTGTACCCAAGATAAGACGGGAGCCATGCGCGCTCTAACTCGAGGCACATTAGCAAAGCTCTCTTCACCGAATATATTTTTGGTTGGTTCCTGATCTAGTAATCCAGACTCCCAGCCGACTTTCTTTTCCAGATTACGTGCTGCACGCTCGCCAAAACTCCCATGACCTTTTACAAGCTGAGATATGTGGCTAGGGTTCAAATCGTAATGCTCACAGAAAGCAGCATCTGAAGAAAACCCTTCTGATTTATTTTTGGCATCTATTGCCCGGCGTAAATTAGCGCGTCTTAAAGAAACAATATCCATACCAGTATTTCATCTATTTTTTAGTAAAAAGTAAATTCGTAAACACTAAATCTCTATTGACTTATTTAGTAATAAAAATTAGTATTTACTAAATATTACTAATGGGAGATCTAGAAATGTCTTCTGCCAATACAACTGAATTAAAAGCCTTCTTAGCCAACCTTTCTTTAGATGATCGAAAAGACTTCGCAAAACGCTGCCAAACCTCACTGGGGTACTTAAACCAGATCATGTATGGCAACAGTAAATGCAGCGCTTCTCTCGCAATCAAAATCGATAAAGAGAGTGATGGTGCAGTTAGTTGTGACCTGCTTTGTCCAGAGGCAGATTTTAATTACGTCCGTAACCAAGCATTAATCGCTTAAAACAATTATCAACAACTTAATATCTTTAATAAACGTGAATAAAAACAAGGATTCACATATGGAATTTAGTAAAGAAGCACAAGCTGCTCTGTATAAGATGATTCGTCATACACCAGGTATTGATGCAAAACAGATTGCTGAAGTATTAGGTGACTCTCATAAAACCGTTCTGAATTACGGCAATCCAAATATGGACTATTTGCCGAGCCTTAAAAAATTTGAAGCTTTATTAGACTTCACCAAAAACCCGGCAGTACTTCAGGTTTGGGCGCACAGCTTGAACCTGGCCTTAGTTCCGGCGGGCTGTGATGGAGATAAGTATCGGGAGCTTTCTATTTTTGAAGCCATGATGCAGCACAACATTTGTAGCGGCCAGGTTAATCAGAAGGTATATGAAGCTTATGAAGATGGAGTAGTGACACCTGATGAATATCAGGAGATTCACGAAATTGCTCAAAGAATGATTGATTTCATCACTGCTGTTGATCAAGCAGCTTTCAAGCAGATGCAGAAATATACCACCAACCTTAAAAGTGAAAAAGCCTGACGTTCGAGGTCAGGCTTTTTCTGTTCAAACAGGCTGGAATGAACATAGATAAAGTTATCAAACCAATTTTTTAGATACAAGTTAATTTTTATTAATTCAAAAAAACCGCCCGAGTGAGCGCAAGGGCGGTAGTAATTCAGTTTAGTTAGGAAGTCTAAATGAATCAATTAAATGTAGCAGAACAAGTTGTTGATAGCAAATACGTTTTTATAGAACAAAAAGGAATTTTCATTGCAGGTGATGTAGTGGTGTTTGCAAGCCGCATTGCGATGGACGGGCTACAAACCGTCAAAGCCCAACAGGCCAGCCATTACTACCTGCTAGAAGGTGAGCAGATTGTGCATGAGCAGGATATACGTCCGGCCACACTCGCTGAACTCAAAGCCAAGCGCCGATTGGCTGAACCGGTAGCACTGTTTGTCACGGAGGCTCCATGAACCATCAGTTTGATGCACTGCCCGAATATAAGCAGTACCAGCAGGTGCAATCCTTCTACGAGCCGGCGCTACGCATATTAAACGAGCTGATCGAGCGCAACAAAGCCAACCTGCGTAAACGCGGCTATAACGAGGCCAATGCTGCACTGGCCCGGGACGAGTTCAGGGCGCAGATGTCCCGCCGTTTCAGAATCACGATGTACCTGTCGGCCCAGATCGAAAGCAGTCTGATGAGTGCTGGCAAAGTTAAATATTTCGGTGGATATATCCAGCCTGCTGGTGCGGCTGGCCACCCTGAGGAAAAGGTGAAGCCATGAGCTTAGATGCAACCAACTGGGCCTGGAGAGTCGGACTGACCGAGAAGAAAGGCGGTAGTCGCATACCGCTGAAACGGCTCATCCTGCTCTCGCTGGCAGACCGTGCCGGTGAAGACCATTGCTGTTACCCCAGCATGCAGCGTCTTGAAAAAGACACCGGTCTTGAACGCAAGACTGTACTCAAGATTATTGCCGAGCTGCTAGAAGACCGGCTGATTGTCGATACCGGTGAGCGCAAGGGCAGTACCAGACGAGTAAAAGTCTACCGGTTAAATGGGGTCAATGGACGCGAAACCATGCCAAAAACGGCACCATTACAGGAAAAAAATTTATCTGAAATAGTACCGGAAACGGAACAGTCCCAAAAACGGAATCATTCCGTTAACGGCATGTTGAATAGTGCCGATAACGGGACTTTGAATAGTGCCGTTAACGGGACACAGAATCTCCCAATGAATCTTTCAGAAGAATCTAAAAATAAAAAAGACTGGCTTTGCTTTAAAAAACTTCGTGAAGAAATTTTTCTGGCCGATGACAGCATCGATTTTGACACCCTCATGAACTCGAAGTGGTCTGAGCGGGAAAAGCGGGCCTTTGAAACCTACAACGCTGGCAGGAACATGAGCTGTGATCTGATGATCTATCACTTTGCTGACTGGCTGATTAATGCCTACCGAACCAAGTATTCAAATTCGCAGCAAGCTGCATCTGTTAAAACGGCAGGTACGGGAAGTCAGTCGAATCGGCTTTCTGAAAAACAGATCCACACCTTTGCCCAGAAGCTCTCACAGCATCCCGAATTCTCAGGGCGTTTTAGCGAACCGGGTGAGTCATACGAAAAACTGGCCGCACGCATCGCCGTGAAACTGGCAGATCCGGTACAGGCGAAGAAATGGGAGCCTTATCTGAAACAGGTAGGATTCAATGGTTCACTGGCAGCAGGCGCGTAATGACCAGTATGTCTCTGGCTGACTACCACAAGCTCTATGGCACTAAAAAACGTGCTAAAGCCAAACGGCAGAGCAAGGTGAAAGGGGAGCGAGTTACAAGTGAGGGAGAGGCAAAGCTGGCCAGCGATCTTAAAGCGCTCAAGATTGGTTTCATTCAGGAGTTTTACTTTCATCCTAAACGACAATGGCGAGCAGACTTTCATATTTTAGAAACAAAGATTTTAGTTGAGGTGGAAGGCGGGATCTGGACAGGTGGCAGGCATACACGGGGTAAAGGGTTTATTCACGATATGGAAAAGTATAATGCGGCTACAGTGCTGGGTTATCAGGTTTTACGGTTTAGTACAGAGCAAGTGAAAAGCGGTTTGGCGGTTCGGCAGATTGAAAGGTTATTAGGGGGCTTTAAGTGATGAATGCAGCAGTAACAATTATGCAAACAACGGATTGGACACGTTTTAGTACTGAGGACTGGTTCCGTCAATTTGGTGCCTGGATGAATGGCAATACTGAAGTCAAGCGTCTGGTCTACAAATCATTGCCCACGCGTAAGTTGAACCAGAAACAACGTGAGCAGCTCATTGCAAAATATATGAATGATGAAAGTTTTAGAGAACCAGTTGTACGCCGTGGAGTGACCTGTCAAATAACCGACAATGAGGCAAGAGCATTTCAACGGATTATTTTAGATATACGGCAGATTGAGAGTGAACCGTTACAAGAGTGGATGGGGGTGATATGGGAGGTTTATATTGAAAATAGAAGACTGAGGGAAGTTGCTACCTTGTTTGATACCTCTACTATCCAAATTCGCCAAGATATGAAATGTGCTTTGGCATTTATTGAAGGTCGGTATCCGAACTTGAAATCTAATTTACTTCGAAAATGAATATTTATTCAAAATACGAAAACCAAGAAGTAATAGATCGCATTACATGAACCGATTTTGAAAATGCTCGCATTTGCGGGCTTTTTTACTTTTGGAGACTTGATAAAGGTATGGTAAGTTTGAGAAAATTTTAGAAATTAAAGAAATGGTTTTCGGTTAAAATTTTACGTATTCTTTATGTGCATTTTAAAGAAAGCTACTGTTAAATATTAACTTTGTTTGAATGAGCATAATTTAAATTATAACAATAAACAAAAAATATAATGTCTATCTTTAGCCTGCTTAAAAGACCGTAAGCAGGCTTTTTTATTAATTTAGAAAACAGTTGATTGTGTACACAGGTTATGGCATATTTGTGATAACTTGGCGAATTTGTATTTAATCGCTACTAAATAAAGCTCGCATTTGCGGGCTTTTCTTATAAGTTTTTAAAATTTTAATCGACAATGACTTAAACTTTATATATCACATTTACCAATTTTTATTATTCTCTGTTAGCGGATAACGGTGGAATATAGACTGAAAAAAACTTATTAGATAAATTCCTTGTTTCTTAAGAGAAAAATAGAAAATCCTTTACACAAATCTTAAATAATTATTAAGTATTTTTTCTTTTAATTAATCCAAAATAAACCTCCATTTGAAAAGCTGCAATTTTAGAGAAAAAGAATGCCTAGAAACAATTACTTACCAGCTCTAGAACAGGTCTATGATTTCTTGCAAGAGCGTCCTGGTTTTAAGAATGAGAGTGGATTCGCGAAAGCCGTAGAGTATTTTCGAACCTTACATGAAGAGACTCCTGAAGAATTCAGAGTTCAGGTGCCTAATTTTGTTATAGGTAAATTTGGTACTAAAGAGATAATCAATTTAGGAGAAATGCCAAATTATACGGACAAGAATAAGTTCGTTAATTGGGTAAATATTCAAATTAATACCTAACGTTTGATCATTGTTAAAGCCCATCATTTGATGGGCTTTTCTATTTTTAAAAAAACTTAACATACGGGTATTACAAAAGATACTTTAAGCAATTTTAAGTGGGCTAAATTAGAAATAGGTTT
>Ga0209023_10002423_pt1 | contig 23304 bp, 19 predicted proteins | sample LakOneMetagenome_FD_187468 | JGI IMG/M metagenome (GOLD analysis project Ga0209023, IMG submission 187468) | Freshwater and sediment microbial communities from Lake Erie, Canada (SPAdes) (version 2) | ecosystem: Environmental > Aquatic > Freshwater > Lentic | place: Lake Erie, Canada... | reverse complement strand
TTCATCATCGGCGACGGTGCGGTTTCGGCCTTCTTCATCTTGACGGTCAGGTGACGCAGGACGGCATCGTTGAACTTGAATGCGGTTTCCAGCTCGACCAGGGTCTCGTTGTCGCACTCGATGTTCATGCAGATGTAGTGGGCTTTCGGCAGCTTCTGGATCTGGTAAGCCATCTGGCGACGGCCCCAGTCCTCCACGCGATGGATGTTACCGCCGCGGCTGGTGACCGTGGTCTTGTAACGCTCGATCATCGCCGGGACTTGCTCGCTCTGGTCCGGGTGGACGATAAAAACGATTTCATAATGACGCATGCAACACTCCTTGAGGACGTTTAAACAAATGCCCACCTCGGCGTCAAGACGAGTGTGGGAAGGGAAAGCCTTCGATTATAGCCGGAAAAGTGGGTTGTTGGGAAGGTGGGGTGTGGTTGTGGGTGCAAGGATGCGCTGGGGGGATGCAACGAACTTGGAGGGAATGATGCCAGTGGCATCATTCCCGCCTTCGCGGGAAGTCATCAGCGCCGGTGGCGCTGATGACGGTCTTAAGGTCGCTGGTGAGAGTCGACGTTATCCAAACCGCTAGCTTCAAAACCGTCATTCCGGCGAAGGCCGAAGTGAAGCCCCCGGCATCACTTCGTCCAATTTTGCGTGCGTAACGCCACACTCTGGCCTCACCGCGAACCGCATTGCACAAATTTTTCACACTTTTCTCGCGTTTGCCCTTGCGTATCCACGAATACTGTACAAAAATACAGTCTGCTCTTACAACCATTTGCCGTAACACATCCATGCTCAAGCTCACCCCAAGGCAAGAACAGATCCTCAACCTGATCAGGGATGCGATCGAGAATACCGGTTTCCCGCCGACCCGCGCCGAAATCGCGGCCGAGCTGGGCTTCAAGTCGGCCAATGCGGCCGAGGAACACCTGCAAGCGCTGGCGCGCAAGGGTGCGATCGAGATTTCGCCGGGCACCTCGCGCGGCATCCGCCTGGTCGGCGCCTCGGTCGAACAGATCCCGATGCCGCCCCCCAGCCTCATGATGTCGCTGCCGCTGGTCGGCCGCGTCGCCGCCGGTTCGCCCATTCTGGCCCAGGAACACGTGGAAGCCACCTACTCCGTCGACGCCGCCATGTTCTCGGCCCGTCCGGACTTTCTCCTGAAGGTCAAGGGCTGGTCGATGCGCGACGCCGGCATCTGCGATGGCGACTTCCTGGCGGTCAAGAAGGTCGACAGCGCCAAGAACGGCCAGATCGTCGTCGCCCGCCTGGGTGAAGAAGTCACCGTCAAGCGCTACCGCAAGACCGGCAACCTGGTCGAACTGCTGCCGGAGAACCCGGACTTCAAGGTGATCCAGGTGAACCCGGAGGACGAGTTCGCGCTGGAAGGCCTGGCCGTCGGCCTGATGCGCAGCTGGCATTGAAACGAAAAGCGGGCACTGCCCGCTTTTTTTTCGTCCCTGCCCTGCTTACTTGTCCTTGAACAGGGTCGAGCTGTTGGTCTTGACCATCTTGTTGTGCTCCGCCACGTAGGCCTCGGTTGCCTTGCGCCAGGCCTCGAAGTCGGCCAGGATCAGCTTCGAGTTCACCTTCGCCTCTTCCGACAGGTTGGCCTGCAGTTGCTCCAGGTGGGCATTCGACTTCTCCAGCTCGTCCTTCTTCATCAGCTTGCGGATGTCTTCCGGGACGCGCTTGGTGAGCGGCGTGTTCGCATTCAGGTTCGTGACGAACTTGTTGTAGCAGTCCTGCCACACGTTGATGGCGGCGCCGATGCGGTCGATGTCGGCGTTGATCTTCGACATCGCCGGGATGCGCGGCGCCACGCAACGGAATTCGCCCGATTTCAGGTCTTCGCCGTCGTAGCCGCTGATCCAGTAGTCGATCTCCTTGCGGCGCTTGACGCGCTGGTCCATCAGCTCGAGCGAAGCGATGGCCACCTTGTTGCCCTTCGCGGCCGCCTTCTTGAACAGCGCCTCGGCCTTGGCCTCGTCCACCTGCCCCGCTTCGCCATACCAGTACATTTGGCCCAGCGCCTGCTGCGCCTCCGGATTGCCGGCGTTGGCCAGCTTGGTGTAGATCTTCACGGCCGCCGCGTAATCCTTTTTCTCGAATAGGGCGTTGGCGTCTTCCAGTTCGCCGGCGAAGGCGGCGCCGCACAGCAGCAGGGAGGCAAGGAACAGCTTGGTCTTCATGGGGCAGGATACCGAGATGGATGGAAGTCCCATGATAGCGGCAATGGGCCGCCCTGCTCAACCGCTGAATCGAAAACGGCAGCCCGAGGCTGCCGTCGTGTTTACGCTTCCAGCGCCTGGCGGAAATCCGCCAGGAGATCGTCCGTATCCTCGATGCCCACCGAGACGCGGATGAGCGACTCGGCGATACCCATGCTGGCGCGCCGCTCCGGTCCCATCTCGAAGAAGATGGTGTGCGCCACCGGGATTACCAGGGTGCGGGTGTCGCCCAGATTGCTGGCCGGGATGCCGAGCTTCAGGCGGTTCAGGTAATCGAAGGGATCGATATCCTCACGCAGCTCGAAGCTCATCAGGGAACCCGCGGCGCGGAACAAGTCCCTGGTGATGCCGTACTGCGCGTGCGACTCCAGGCCCGGGTAGTGGACCCTGGCGACGCGCGGGTCGGCCTCCAGCATCCGCGCCAGCGCCAGCGCATTGCTGCTGGTGCGTTCCATGCGCAGCGCAAGGGTTTCCGCGCCCACCGCGATGTGGTGGGCCGCTTCGGGTCCCAGTGCCGCGCCGAAGTCGCGCAGGGCCTTGGCGCGCAGCTGGGCCAGGCCTTGATTTTGGGCCGGCTGCTTGCGGAAATTGGCGGCGATGTTCGGGTAGCTGCTCCAGTCGAACAGGCCGGTGTCGGTCAGGGCGCCGCCGAGCGCGATGCCGTGGCCGCCGATCGACTTGGTCAGCGAATTGACCACCAGCCCCGCCCCCACCGCCTTTGGACGGAACAGGTAGGGCGTGGTCATGGTGTTGTCGACCACGTAGAGGATGCCGCGCGCGCGGCACAGCTCACCGATGCGCGCCAGATCCGCCACCTGGGTGCGCGGGTTGGCGATGGTCTCGACGAACACCATGCGCGTCTCGGGCTTGAGGGCCGCTTCCACATTGGCCACGTCGGTGGCGTCGACGAAATCGACGCCCACGCCCTGCCCCGCCACGGTCTGCCACAGGCTGTTGGTATTCCCGAACAGGAAGGACGAGGAGACGATGTGGTCGCCCGCCTTCAGCAGGGCCTGGAACAGCGCGCCGATGGCGCCCATGCCGGTGGCGAAACAGATGGTGCCGACGCCGCCTTCCATCTTGGTGACCTTGTCTTCCAGCGCAGCCACGGTCGGGTTGCCCTGGCGGCCGTAGCGAAAGCCCGGCTCCTTGCCCTGGAAGACATTGGCCAGCTGGCGCGCATCGCCATAGCCGAAGGCCACCGAGGTGTGTACCGGCTTGTGCAGCGAGCCCTGCTCGACCGCTTTGCGGCGGTCGTTGTGCAGGATGGTGGTCGTGAAACCGTACTTCTTGTCGCTCATGGGATCACTCGGTCACGGCAGGCGAATTGAGGTTCAGCTGGGTGCGCACCGGATCCTCGATCTGGCTCTTCTTCGGGTTATGGCGTGCGGTTTCCTGGCGGTCCAGGTATTCCGGAGTCACGTCGCCGGTCACGTAGACACCGTCGAAGCAGGAGGCCTCGAAGTTTTTCAGCGCCGGGTTCACGTCCGAGATCGCTTTTTTGAGCGCATCGACGTCCTGGTAGACCAGGCGGTCGGCGGTGATCTCGCGGCATACCTCTTCCACGGTGCGGCCGTGGGCGATCAGCTCGTCGCGGGTCGGCATGTCGATGCCGTACACGTTCGGGTACAGCACCGGCGGCGCGGCCGAGGCGAAGAACACTTTTCTAGCGCCGGCGTCGCGCGCCATCTGCACGATCTCGCGGCTGGTGGTGCCGCGCACGATCGAGTCGTCGACCAGCAGCACGTTCTTGTCCTTGAACTCGGAGGCGATCGCGTTGAGCTTCTGGCGCACCGATTTTTTCCGCATGCCCTGGCCCGGCATGATGAAGGTGCGGCCGATGTAGCGGTTCTTGATGAAGCCTTCGCGGTACTCGACGCCCAGCTTCAGCGCCAGCTGGATCGCGGCCGGACGCGAGGAATCCGGGATCGGCATGACGACGTCGATCTCTTCGACCGGGATCTCCTGGCGGATCTTGTCGGCCAGGTATTCGCCCATGCGCAGGCGGGTCGCGTAGACCGAGGCGCCGTCGATCACCGAGTCCGGGCGCGCCAGGTAGACGTACTCGAAGGCGCACGGGTTGAGCGACGGGTTTTCCGCGCACTGCTGCTGCGACATGTTGCCGTCGTTGTCGATGAAGACCGCCTCGCCCGGCGCGATATCGCGCACGAAGCGGAAGCCCAGGCCTTCCAGGGCCACCGATTCGCTCGCCACCAGGTATTCGGTACCGTGCTCGCCTTCGTTCACGCCCAGGCACAGCGGACGGATGCCGAATGGGTCGCGGAAGGCCAGCATGCCGTGGCCGGCGATCTGCGCCACCACCGCATAGGCGCCGCGCACGCGGCGGTGCACGGCGGCGACCGCCTTGAAGACCGCTTCCTTGTCCAGGTTGTAGCCATCGGCCGCTTCCTGGATTTCGTGGGCCAGCACGTTCAGCAGCACTTCCGAATCGGAATCGGTGTTGATGTGGCGGCGGTCGTTCTTGAACAGCTCTTCCTTGAGCTGGGCCTGGTTGGTCAGGTTGCCGTTGTGGGCCAGGGTGATGCCGAAGGGCGCGTTCACGTAGAACGGCTGGGCTTCTTCCTCGCTCGACGAGCCGGCGGTCGGGTAGCGGCAGTGGCCGATCCCGGTATTGCCCTGCAGCGAACGCATGTTGCGGGTACGGAACACATCGCGCACCAGGCCGTTGGCCTTGTACATCGAAAACATGCTGCTGTGATTGGTTGCAATGCCCGCCGCATCCTGGCCGCGGTGCTGCAGCAGCAGCAACGCGTCATAAAGAAGCTGGTTGACGGGATTGTTCGAGACGACGCCGACGATGCCACACATGGTGCGCTCCTAAAACTGGACTGCTTGATTGCAAAAATGTCAAAACGAATCTAAAACGTGACGTGCTGCGCGAGGGCAGCAGGCAGGAAAGGTTTTATTGTGCGCGCTCCGGTTTCCGCCATCGGCGAGAACAGCGCGTTCCTCCAGAAATCCTGTTGCGGAATGGAAGTCATCCCACACAATATGACGGCGGTCAGCACGATTACAATGCCTCGCGCCAAGCCGAATAATCCGCCCAGTCCCCGGTCCGCCAGGCTCAGGCCGGCAGCGGTGACGAGTGCCCCGATCGCCAGCGACAGCAGGCCCATCAGGATCCGCACGCCGAGGAACAGCAGTACGAAGGCGGCGATCAGGCGCCCGGCCTCGCCCGGCAATACGTCGGGCAACATCGGCGCCAGTTTCGCGCCGTAGGCGTTGGCCACCACGAAGGCCACGACCCAGCCCAGCAGCGAGAGGATTTCCTTCACCAGCCCGCGCAGGGTGGAAATGATGACGGACGCACCCAGCACGAACAGTACCAGGTAGTCGAAAATCGTCACGCCGCCTCAACCTTCCATCAAAGCGGGACCAGGCTGCCGGACAGGCCCATGCCGATCAGCTTCGAGCGGATCTTCTCGCCCTCTTCCTTGCTGTAGGGGCCGACGCGCACGCGGATCAGCTCACCGGACTTTTCCGTGAACGAGGCCACGCCGGCGGCGTTCAGGCGGCTCTGCAATTCGTTGACTTTTTCCTGGGTCGCCAGCGCGGCCACCTGCACCACGTAGCGCTGGCCCGGGCCCTGGGACTTGGGTGCCGGCTTGCCTTCCAGGATGGCGATCGCGCGGGCGGCATCGTCCTGTGTGCGCGGCTTGTCGGCGGCGGGTTTGGCCACGGGCTTGTCCGCCGCTTTTTCGGCGAACTTCTTCGGTTCGGGTTCGACCGGCTTCACCGGCTTTTTCTCGACGGCGGGCTTGTCCGGCTCCGGCTTGTGCACAGGTTCGGGCCTAACCGGCGTGGTCTCGCCGGTGCGCACCGGCGGCGGCGTGCCTGGCGCGGCCGTGGCGGGCGCCGGAGCCGGAGCCGCTGCGGCCGGCGCCGCGTCGCTCGGCTCGACGATCTCTTCGTCGCTGTCGACGGTGCTGGCTGCCGGCACCGGCAGCGGCGCCGCCTTGTCCACGGCCGGGATGTTGATGGCGATGTCGGTACCGAGCGGCTTGGGCTCGGAATCGAGCAGCATCGGCAAGCCGACCGCCGCCGCGAGCGCGAGCGCGATGGCGCCGACCAGGCGGCGGCGTGCGCGCTTCTTCTCGGGCAGGATGGGGTCGGCGCCGGAACGGCCCGGGCCGCGGCCGCGGGTGGCGCCTTCGCCGGCGTGGGAGGCGCGCTTGGCGCGGGCCTGCTGGCCATAGGCGGCATCGTCGTCCTTGACGAAGTGGCCGCTGTCACGGACAGTGTCTTGCTTGTTTTTGCTACCGAACGAGAACAAGCCCATGCGAATTTAGAATCAGTGAAGAGAGGATTTTCGGGCCGCCATCACGCCGGCGACCGTGTAGAACGAGCCAAAGACCACAATTCTATCATTCTCCCCTGCCCTGCTCACGGCATTCGCATAGGCCTCGCCTGGGGTGGCAAACGGGGTGACCGAAAACTCGTCGGCTTTCGCACCCGCGGGCTTCAGTTCCGCGATCTTCGCGGCCAGCTGCTGCGGATCGCTCGAACGCGGCGACGGCAGCGCGGTGACGCACCAGTGGTCGACGATGCCGCGCAGCGGGGCGATCACGGCGTCGATGTCCTTGTCTTCCATGATGCCGAACACCGCATAGGTGTAGCGGTGAAAGCCCATGTTGCCGAGGTTGTGCGCCAGCGCCGCGGCGGCATGCGGGTTGTGGGCCACGTCCAGCACCTGGGTCGGACGGCCGGGCAGCACCTGGAAGCGTCCCGGCAGTTCCACCATCGCCAGGCCCGCGCGCACTTCCTGGGCGCCGCAGGGCAGCTGCATGCGCAGCACTTCGAGCGCGGCCAGCGCGGCCGAGGCGTTGAGCAGCTGGTTGGCGCCGCGCAGGGCCGGATAGGCCAGCGCGTTGCGGCGCTGTCCACGTCCGCCGTAGCTCCACTGCTGCTGGTCGCCCTGGTAGTTGAAGTCGCGCCCCAGCAGCCACAGGTCGGCGCCGATGCTTTCCGCATGCTGGATCAGGGACTGCGGCGGCACCGGGTCGCTGCAGATCGCGGGCTTACCCGGTCGGAAGATGCCGGCTTTTTCGAAGCCGATCTTTTCGCGCGTGTCGCCGAGGTAGTCGGTGTGGTCGATGTCGACGCTGGTGACGATGGCGACGTCGGCGTCGACCACGTTGACCGCATCCAGGCGTCCGCCCAGGCCGACTTCGAGGATGGCGACGTCGACGCCGGCATGCGAAATCAGGTGCATGATGGCCAGGGTGGTGAATTCGAAGTAGGTCAGCGAGACCTCGCCGCGCACGCTTTCCACCGCGTTGAAGGCGGCTACCAGTGCTTCATCGGAAGCCATCTCGCCGTTGATGCGGGCGCGCTCGTTGAAATCGAGGAAATGCGGCTTGATGTACAGGCCGACGCGGTAGCCGGACTGCAGCAGCATGGCTTCCAGCATGGCGCAGGTCGAGCCCTTGCCGTTGGTGCCGGCGACCATGATGACGGGGCAGCTGAAGGCCAGGTTCATGCGCTCCTTGACGGTGCGCACGCGGTCCAGGCCCATGTCGATGTGGGTTTCGGCATGGCGCGACTCGAGCAGCGCCAGCCAGTCGGGCAAAGTGGTCGGGAGAGTGGACATAGGGACGTCTTGAAACGTGCGGGGCGCACGGGTGCGGATGCCGGCGGCACCCGCACCGGGGATGGATCAGGCCAGCGCGTCGGCGGCCTGGTTTTGCAGCAGTGCCAGCAGGCGGGCGATTTCCTCGCGCATCTTGCGGCGGTCGACGATCATGTCGACGGCGCCCTTCTGCACCAGGAACTCGGCGCGCTGGAAGCCTTCCGGCAGTTTTTCGCGCACGGTGTTCTCGATCACGCGCGGGCCGGCGAAGCCGATCAGGGCTTTCGGTTCGGCGATGACGACGTCGCCCATGAAGGCGAACGAGGCCGAGACGCCGCCCATGGTCGGGTCGGTCAGCACGGAGATGAACGGCAGGCGTTTCTCCGACAGCTTGGTCAGCATGGCGGTAGTCTTGGCCATCTGCATCAGCGACAGCAGGCCTTCCTGCATGCGGGCGCCGCCGGTGGCGGTGATGCAGATGAAGGGCACCTTCTGTTCGAGCGCGACCTGGGCGCCGCGCACGAAGCGCTCGCCGACGACCGAGCCCATGGAACCGCCCATGAATTCGAATTCGAAGCAGGCGACGACCACCGGCAGGCTCATGATCGAGCCGCCCTGGACGATCAGGGCATCGGTTTCGCCGGTGGCATCCATGGCCTGCTTGAGACGGTCCGGATACTTCTTGCTGTCCTTGAACTTCAGGGTATCGACCGGCAGGGCTTCCTGGCCGATGTCATAGCGGCCGCCTTCGTCGAGCAGGCCGTCGAGGCGCTCGCGGGCGCGGATGCGCATGTGGTGGTCGCACTTCGGGCACACATGCAGGTTCGACTCCAGGTCGGCGCGATACAGGACCGATTCGCACGACGGGCACTTGACCCACAGCCCTTCGGGCATGGTTTTGCGGTTGGCGGCATCGGAGCGCTGGATCCGTGGGGGCAGCAGTTTTTCTAGCCAACTCATCTTTTCTCCTTGCGGCAAGTCTTCGAGGTGGCGGTAGTGTAGCCGCAAGCGCCCGGCTTGTCGAATGCTGTCGCCCGGCCAATTATCTTTCCGACATCATTACCACCCCGCCGAAGGCCACCGCGGGGTCAGAGTCGAATTACTGAGCAATTCCCTAGAATTTCCTGCAATTCGACTCCGACCCTCATTGCTTGCACGCAGGAGTGCTACCCAGCAAATAGGGTCAGAGTCGAATTGTTTGACAACTTTGGGGAATTTCCCAGCAATTCGACTCTGACCCTACGACACACCCGGGAACGCGCCGCCACTTTATGCGCGCTCAGCGATTTCCGATGTCGTGAACTCGATGCCGCCGACGCGTTTGGCGACGAAGTTGTACAGGCTGATCATGAACGCCGTACAGATATATGCCACCATGGCGTACCCCAAGGGAAACACGAAGGAGGCGAACACGACTCCCACGCCCTCGCCTTTGATGAGGGAGTACGCTGCCACGATGAGGACGATTGGCAAGGAAATGACGAAGTACAGGCAAGCAACGAAGTTGGAAGACTGGCGAACCGAAAACTTCACGATTTGTGTTTTCATCATACTGTCCTGTTAGTTGAACATTGGAAATACCAATCCAATGTATGCCAACAGGTGTAGGTGAAAGATTAGCGAGCGCAACTCTCCAGTTGCGCGTAAGCAATTTTCGGGCTATTTCGCAGATGTGAAGCGATAGCATCGAGAGCAGGATATGCCCTGCCGATTCGATGCTGCCCTAAAATCACTTGTCGAGCGCCGTGCGGATGCCTTTGGTGAAAGCGCGGACAGCCTCCACCGCCTGCTCTTTCGGCACCGACTCCAGCTCCTGGATGATCCGGCTGCCGATCACCACCGCATCCGCCACTTCCGCCACCGCACGCGCCGTGGCGCCGTCGCGGATGCCGAAGCCGACGCCGATCGGCAGCTTGACGTGCTCGCGGATCGCGCTCACGCGCCGTGCCACGTCGGCGGTGTCGATGCTGCCGGCGCCCGTCACGCCCTTCAGCGACACGTAATAGCTGAAGCCGCTGCCATACTGCGCCACCTGCTGCACCCGCCTGGTGGTCGAGGTCGGGGCCAGCAGGAAGATCAGGTCGAGGTCGGCCGCGCGCATGGCCTCGGCAAAGGCCGCGCACTCTTCCGGTGGATAGTCCACCACGATGGCGCCGTCGGCGCCGGCTTCCTGCGCGCAGCGGATGAAGTTGTCGGGGCCGATGCGCTCGATCGGGTTGGCGTAGCCCATCAGGACCACCGGCGTCGTCGAGTTCGTCTTGCGGAACTCGCGTACGAAGTCAAACACGTCCTGCAGGCCGATGTTGAACTTCAGCGCACGTTCGCAGGCGCGCTGGATCACCGGGCCCTCGGCCATCGGGTCGGAAAACGGAACGCCCAGCTCCAGGACGTCGGCGCCGCCCTCCACCAGGGCGTGCATCAGGGGCACGGTCAGTTCGGGACCGGGGTCGCCGGCGGTGATGAAGGTGACCAGGCCGGTCTTGTTCTGCGCCTTGAGCGCGGCAAAAGTCGAAGCAATACGGGACATGCTGTTCTTTCTGTTCAAAGGTTCACGCAGCGGTATAAAGGATTCAGCTGAAATCCAGCCCCATCCTCTGCGCCACCGTGTGCATGTCCTTGTCGCCGCGGCCCGACAGGTTGACCAGGATGAGCTGGTCCTTCGGCAGCGAAGGCGCCAGTTTTACCGCGTAGGCGATCGCGTGCGAGGACTCGAGCGCCGGGATGATCCCCTCGATGCGGCAGCAGTCGTGAAAAGCGCGCAAGGCTTCCTCGTCCGTGATCGTCACGTAGTCGGCGCGCTTGATGTCTTTCAGCCACGCGTGTTCCGGACCCACGCCCGGATAATCCAGGCCGGCCGACACCGAATGGGTCTCGATAATCTGGCCGTTCGCATCCTGCAGCAGGTAGGTGCGGTTGCCGTGCAGGACGCCGGGAATACCGGCGCTCAAGGAAGCCGCATGCTTGCCCGTCTCCAGGCCCTCGCCCGCCGGCTCGACGCCGACCAGCTTCACGCCCGGCTCGTCGATGTAGGGATAGAAGATACCCATGGCGTTGGAGCCGCCGCCGACGCAGGCGACCACGTAATCCGGCTGGCGCCCCGTCATGGCCGGCATCTGCACGCGGCATTCCTCGCCGATCACCGACTGGAAGTCGCGCACCATCATCGGATACGGGTGCGGACCCGCCACCGTGCCGATGATGTAGAAAGTGTTTTCGATGTTGGTGACCCAGTCGCGCATCGCTTCGTTCAGCGCGTCCTTGAGGGTCTTGGAACCCGATTCCACCGGCACCACAGTGGCGCCCAGCAGTTTCATGCGGTACACGTTCTGGGCCTGGCGCTTGACGTCTTCGCTGCCCATGTAGACCACGCATTCGAGGCCGAAGCGGGCGCAGATGGTGGCGGTGGCGACGCCGTGCTGGCCGGCGCCGGTTTCGGCGATGATGCGCTTCTTGCCCATGCGGCGCGCCAGCAGGGCCTGGCCGATCACGTTGTTGATCTTGTGCGCGCCGGTGTGGTTCAGGTCTTCGCGCTTGAAGAAGATCTGGGCGCCGCCTTGTTGCTCGGACCAGCGCTTGGCATGGTAGACCGGCGACGGACGACCGACGAAGTGGGCCAGCTCGTAGCGGAATTCTTCGAGGAATTCCGGGTCGTTCGAATAGCGCGCATAGGCGTCGTTCAGTTCAGCCAGGGCGTGCGACAGGGTCTCGGCGACGAAGCTGCCGCCATAGGTGCCGAAGTGCCCGGTCTGGTCGGGCAGTTGGTAATCCGTGGTTTTGTAGAGCGGAGTCGATCCGCTAGGACGATCTTTCATGTTGGGTCTCACTCGATTGAATGGCGTCTGCGGCCCGCACGGCGCCGACGAAGTCGGCAATCCTGCGGGCATCCTTGATGCCCTTCTGCGCCTCGACGCCACTGCTGACGTCGACCGCGAAAGGACGAACACGTACCACCGCGTCAGTCGCGTTTTGTACGTTCAAGCCACCACTCAAAACGACCCGAGGCGCGAGCTCTTTTGGGACAAGAGACCAATCAAAGACCTTTCCTGCGCCGCCGTAGGCGTCCACCCAGGTGTCCAGCAACAGGCCGGAGAACCAGGGACTGGCGGCGCGGTATATGCGCTCGTATTCTAGCAGTTCATCCGGGCTTGTGTCCGGCCGGACGCGGAAAGCCCGCACGAAGGGGCGCTGCACGCTGGCTGCCAGCGCGGCACACTCTTCAGGCGTTTCGTCGCCGTGGAACTGGATCAGCGCCAGAGGCGCACTCGCCGCCACCGCCCTCACCTCGTCCACTGTCGCGTTGACGAACAGCGCCACCGCGCTCACGTACGGCGGCAGCGCCCTGCACAACGCGGCCGCCCGCTCGGGCGTGACGTAGCGCGGGCTCTTCGGATAGAACACGAATCCCAGCGCGTCGGCGCCGGCGGTAACGGCCGCGCGCAGGTCTTCCTCGCGCGTGATGCCGCAGATCTTGATACGGGTGCGTTGCATGTCGATGTCCAGGTGGTGGCTCACAGCCACGGGAGCGGATGCGTCGGCTCCTGCGGCAATCCCCACTTGGGATCGTAATCGATTTTGGCCAGGTACAGGCCGTCCGGCATGAACGTGGGCGCGGCAACGTCGCGCGAGCGGCTCTCCAGCACCTCTTTCATCCAGGCAGGCTCGTTGCGACCTGTGCCGACATAGATGAGCGAACCGACGATGTTGCGCACCATGTGATGGAGAAAAGCGCTGGCGCGCACCGTGAACACGATCACGTCGCCGTAGCGCGCGATGCTCACCTCGTGCATCTGCTTGACCGGCGAATTGGCCTGGCAGCCGGACGCCCTGAAGGCCGAGAAATCGTGCTCGCCGAGCAGGTACTGCCCCGCTTCGACCATGCGCTCCACGTCGAGCGGGCGGAACACCCATCCCGCGCGGCCCGACAGCAGCGCCGACGGGTTCGGGTGGTTGTAGAGCACGTAGTGGTAGGTGCGCGAACGGGCCGAGAAGCGCGCGTGGAATTCGTTGCCCTCGAGGTCGGGCGCCACTTCATGGGCCCAGCGCACCACGATCGAATCGGGCAGGAAGGCGTTCACGCCGCGCACCCAGCTCTGCATGGCGCGGTCGAGTTCCGTGTCGAAGTGGACCACCTGCTCGATGCCGTGCACGCCGGCGTCGGTGCGGCCGGCGCAGGTGGTCGCCAGGGGCGTGCAGGCGAACTTCTCGAGCGCGATCTCGAGGCGGTCCTGGACCGTGTTGCGGGCCGGTTGCTTCTGGTAGCCGTTCCAGGCGGTGCCGACGTACTGGACACCCAGTGCGATGCGCCTCACGCGAGCAGCGAGCGCATGGAGCTGGCCCTGCTCACCTGTTCGCTGTTGCCACCCTTGATGACTTCGTCGAGCAGTTCGCGCGCGCCTTCCTTGTCACCGATTTCCTGGTAGGCGATCGCGAGATCGAGCTTGGTTTCCATTTCCATGTACTCGGGCGAGAGCGGCGCGCCATCGAGCGGCTCCGGCTCGGCTGCGGGGGCCGACAGGTCGAAATCGGGCAGGTCCGCCGCCTGGCCGGCAGACGCGGCCGGCGTCGGCAGGTCGAGGTCGAGGTCGCCCAGGTCGAAGCTCGGCTCGACCGGCACGCCTGGAGTCGGCGCAGCGATATCGGCCGGGGCGACGGCGGGCACCTCTTCCAGTGCGAACGGGTCGTCTGCGCGGTCGGCAGGCTCGAAGTCGAAGTCGAGCCCGTCGTCCGCTGCGGGCGAGGCCGCAGCCGCCGGCGGTGCGTCGAACTCGAAAGGCTCGACCGACAGCGGGGCCGCTGCCGGCGCCGGGGTCGGCGCCGGCTCGTCCGGGCTGCCGAAGTCCATCGTATCCAGGTCGAACAGCGGATCGTCGGCGTGGTTGGCCGGCGCCGGCGCGCCGAGGATGGCGGGCACGTCATCGTGGAACGGGGTCGCGTCGGCTACGGCGGAAGGCGCGGCCGGGGTGGAGGGCAGCCCGAAATCCATGCTGTCGAGGTCGAACAGCGGGTCGCTGTCCGCCTCGCTCGCTACGGCGACGGTGGGCACCTCGTCCTCGGTCACCGCCGGCAGCGGCGGCAGGTCGAATTCGGCGGCCAGGCCGGCCATGTCGACGCTGGAGACCGGCGCGGCGGCGAGCGGCGCGGGCTCGCTCGCCTGCTGTTCCGGATCGCCGAAGCTCATGTCGAAGGCGAGGTCGAACGGTTCCTCGGCCGCCGGGGCCGGGGCGGCAGTGACGTCGGGAGGCGTGATCGGGTCGAGTGCGAAGTCGAGGTCCGGCACCGCGGTCTCGTCCTGCGCGGCGCTATCCGGGCCGGCCATGGCGATCGGCTCGCTATTGGAGACCGGCTCGAAGGTCAGGCCGCCGAGGTCGAAGTCGAGCGAGTTGTCGTCGGCCCGTTCGTCCACCGGCGCGGCAGCCGGCTGGCGCAGCGCATCCTGTCCGACGACGGCCGGCACGGCGGTCGCGTCGTCGTCGGTCGCAGCGTAGGCAGCGGCCGCGCCCAGCGCAGCGGCTGCCGGGGCGCCGCTACGGAACGCATCCTCGAGCTGCTGCGACAGCAGCGACTGCTGGTCGCGTTCCTGCAGGCTCGGGCTGGACGCCACCGGCGTGGCGCCGCTGGCGCTCGCATACAGCGGATTCGTCGGGTCGATGCTCATGCCGAGGGCGGCGGCTTGCGCCCACTCCTCGCCCTGGCCGCGGGTCAGGCCATGCAGTTCGCCGGCCTGGGCTTCAAAGGCGCGCAGGTCCTTGCGCGCCGCGTAAATCTCGAGCAGCTTGAGGCGCACCGGAAGGCGTTCCGGATGGGTGCGCAGGGCTTCCTTCAGGATCTCTTCGGCCTGGGCGTCGCGGCCGTAGGCGATGTAGACGTCGGCTTCCGCGACCGGATCGACTTCATTGGTGTCGAGCTGCGAAGCCGAGGGCGCGAAGCTGGAATTGAACACGCTGTTGCTGGTGTCGACGCTCTGGCCGCCCGCTTCCGCGAACAGCGAGTGCGCCGCCTGGTTCGGCACGCCCAGCACCGAGGGCTCGGCCAGCACGGGCTTGGGCGCCTGCTTGCGCTTGCGGCGCTGCGCCACGCCCAGCGCGGCAAGCAGCGCCACGGCCACGCCGCCGGCGATGATGTTGATGTTGTCCATCAGCGTGTCGGCCAGGCCCTTTTCCTGCGGCTTGGGCTTCTTCGGCTTCTTCGGCTGGACTTGTTCGGTGGGCTTGGCCGGCTTGTCCAGGGTGGCGACCTTCGGGTCGGCCGTCTTGGCGGCGCCTGCGGCTGCCCCGGCCGCCGCGCTCTGCGCCTCGCTGCCGGGACGGCTCTTCACCGTCATCAGGTTTTCCAGCTCGTTGACGTTCTTCTCGAGCTCCTTGACGCGCGCCTGGGCCTGGGCCAGCTCGCGTTCGCGCGCGATGCTGTCCTCGGCGCTGGCGGTGGAAGCGCCCGCGCCGGACGTAGCCTGGGTGGCCTTCGACAGGCGCAGCTGGTCCTGCGATTCATTGGCCGCGGTCGGGCGTTCCTCGACCTTGGCGGTGATCTTGCCGGCCGCGCTCTGGCCGGCCTGCGGCGTGCGCTGCGGGGCGGCGTTGGCGACCTGCCCGGCCAGCTTGTTGCGGTAGGCGTTGAAGTCGGCCGCGTGCGCGACCACGATGCCGCGCGCCTCGGCATCGCCGCTGCCCTTGATCGTGCCGGAATCGGGCACGGTCAGTATCTGGCCGGACTTCAGGCGGTTCATGTTATTGCCGATGAAGGCGTCCGGATTGGCGCGGTACAGTGCCACCAGCATCATGTCGAGCGAGATGTCGGCGGGCCTGAGCTTGGCCGCGATCTTGCCCAGGGTGTCGCCCTGGCGCACGCGGTAGCTGGAGGCGCCGTCGGCCGCCGGCGCCGCTGGTGCAGCCGGGGCGGCGGCGCGCGGCGCGGGCGCCGGGGCAGCTGGAGCGGCTTCGCGGCGCGGAGTTTCCTGGGCCGCTTGCGGCTGGGCCACCGGCGCGGGCGCAAGCGGCGCAGCCTGGCGCGGTTGCGGCGCTTGCGGCCGGGTGTCCGCTGCCGCCTGGGCCGACTGGGTCGTGCGCAGCTCCGCCGGGTCGAGCAGGAAGGTGTACTCGCGCACCAGGCGACCGTTGGACCAGGACAGCTCGAGCAGCATGTCCACGAAGGGCTCGTTCAGCGGCTGGGCCGAGCTCACGCGGATGAACTGGCGGCCGGCGCGCTGCTCGACGTTGAAACGCAGCGACAGCAGGGCCGGATTGAATTCGATGTTGGCGGCGCGGAAGGCTTCGGGCGACGCCAGTTTCACTGCCAGGCTGGAGACATCCTCGCCTGCCGTCGTCGTCAGTTCGATTTCGGCGCGCAGCGGCTGGCCGAGCGCCGACAGCACCGTCAGTTTCCCGAGCCCGGCAGCTTGCGCGGCCGACGACAGAAGCACGGCACTTGCCACAGCGGCGGTGACCGATTTCAGCGCAAACGCCATGAGCGGAGGACGGTGAGGAAAATGCATAGTTAGCAGAAGGTGTTAGACCTAAGGAAGTTGGCCAGGGGAAAGACAATTCCCGGGAGTCTCAACATATCATCATGCTCTGGAGCATGCAAGCATCCGGCGCACATGGAAGGCAGAGAAGGAAGGGGACTGTGGCCAGAATGACCGCGTTTGATAGCGTTTGATTACAAGCGCTTAACAATGTTACAGCAGGTGTGGCAAAGCTGCCAACGTGGTGGGCGGCGTGGCCGCCCACCGGAGGGGATTACTTGTCCAGCACGATGCGCAGCATGCGGCGCAGCGGCTCGGCGGCGCCCCACAACAGCTGGTCGCCGACGGTGAAGGCCGACAGGTAATCGTCGCCCATCGACATCTTGCGCAGGCGGCCGACCGGGATGGTCAGGCTGCCGGTCACGGCGGCCGGCGACAGGTCGACCATCGACGCTTCGCGCGTGTTCGGCACCACCTTCACCCACTGGTTGTGCGAAGCGATGATGTCGTTGATTTCATCCAGCGGCACGTCGCGGGTCAGCTTGATGGTCAGCGCCTGCGAATGGCAGCGCATCGCGCCGATGCGCACGCACAGGCCGTCCACCGGAATGGACCTGGTGCCGGCGAAGCCTTCGCCTCGGCCCAGGATCTTGTTGGTCTCGGCGCCGGCCTTCCACTCTTCCTTCGACTGGCCGTTGCCCAGGTCCTTGTCGATCCACGGGATCAGGTTGCCGGCCAGCGGCACGCCGAACTGTTTGGTTTCTTCGGCGGACAGGCCGTGCTGGGTGGCCAGCACGGTGCGGTCGATCTCGAGGATGGCCGAGGCCGGGTCGTCCAGCAGCGATTTGACCGACTGGTTGATGGTGCCGAACTGGGTCAGCAGCTCGCGCATGTGCTGGGCGCCGCCGCCCGATGCCGCCTGGTAGGTCATGGACGTCATCCACTCGACCAGGCCCTGCTCGAACAGGCCGCCCAGGCCCATCAGCATGCAGGACACGGTGCAGTTGCCGCCGATGTAGTCCTTGACGCCACGCGACAGCGCGTTCTTGATCACGTCCTTGTTGACGGGATCGAGCACGATGACGGCGTTGTCCTTCATGCGCAGGGTCGAGGCGGCGTCGATCCAGTAGCCGTTCCAGCCGCTGGCGCGCAGCTGCGGATAGACTTCGGTGGTGTAGTCGCCGCCCTGGCACGAGATGATGATCTCGCACTTGGAGAGCTCGGCGATATCAAGCGCGCTCTTCAAGGTGGTTTCGTTCTTCGCCATCTTGGGTGCGGCGCCGCCCGGGTTCGAGGTGGTGAAGAACACCGGCTCGATATGGTCGAAATCGCCCTCTTCCTGCATACGCTGCATCAGGACCGAGCCCACCATGCCGCGCCAGCCAACCAGGCCAACTAATTTCATTGTCTTCCCTCAGGTATCAAAATGGTTATATGTTCGGTATTAACGCATCAAGCCAGCGCCGCGACGACAGCGTCGCCCATTTCTTTGGTGCCGACCCTGGTCGCGCCCGGCTCGTAAATGTCGGGGGTGCGCAGGCCCTGGGCCAGCACGCGCTTGACCGCGTTCTCGATGCGGTCGGCCTGTTCGCCCTGGCCAAAGGTAAAGCGCAGCATCATCGCGGCGGACAGGATGGTCGCCAGCGGGTTGGCCACGCCCTTGCCGGCGATGTCCGGCGCCGAACCGTGCGAAGGTTCGTACAGGCCCTTGCTGTTGGCGTCGAGCGAGGCGGAGGGCAGCATGCCGATCGAGCCCGTCAGCATGGCCGCGGCATCCGACAGGATATCGCCGAACATGTTACCAGTAACGATCACGTCGAATTTCTTCGGCGCGCGCACCAGCTGCATGGCCGCGTTATCGACGTACATGTGCTCGAGCTCGACGTCCTGGTATTCCCCGTGCACGTCGGTGACGATGTCGCGCCAGAACTGGAAGGTTTCCAGCACGTTGGCCTTGTCGACGCTGGTCACGCGGCGGTCGCGCTTGCGCGCGGCCTGGAAGGCCACGTGGGCGATGCGGCGGATCTCGCCTTCGGCGTAGCGCATGGTGTCGAAACCCTCGCGCTGGCCGGCGAAGGGCCCGTCCGGGCATTCGCGCACGCCGCGCGGCTTGCCGAAATAGATGTCGCCGGTGAGCTCGCGGATGATCAGGATGTCCAGGCCGGAGACGACTTCGGGCTTGAGGGTGGAGGCGCCGGCCAGCTCCGGATACAGGATGGCCGGGCGCAGGTTGGCGAACAGGCCGAGTTCGCGGCGCAGGCCGAGGATGGCCTGCTCGGGGCGCAGCGCACGCTCCAGATTGTCGTACTGGTAGTCGCCGACGGCGCCGAACAGCACGGCGTCGGCCTGCTTGGCCAGCTTGAGTGTGCCTTGCGGCAGCGGATGGCCGTGGGCCGCATAGCCCGCGCCGCCGACCTCGGCCATCTCCATCTCGAAAGAGATGCCGAGCGTCTTCAATACCTTGACCGCTTCGTGGATGATCTCGGGGCCGATGCCGTCGCCCGGCAGGATTGCAATCTTCATGCGGTCACTTTCAGATGGTGTTGGCCAGCCATGGCTGGGCCGCCAGGTGGCGTTGTTCGAAGGCGCGGATCTCGTCGGCGTGGCGCAGGGTCAGGCCGATGTCGTCCAGGCCGCCCAGCAGGCAATACTTGCGGAAGGCGTCGATGGCGAAGCCGTAGGTCAGGCTGCCGTCTTCGCTGGCGATGCGCTGGTTTTCCAGGTCGACCACCAGCCTGAAGCCAGGCTGGCTTTCCACCGCCTTGAACAAGGCGTCCACCTCTTCTTCGCCCAGCACGATGGGCAGCAGGCCGCTCTTGTAGCAGTTGTTGAAGAAGATGTCGGCGAAGCTCGGCGCGACGATGGCCCTGAAACCGTACTGCTGCAGAGCCCAGGGCGCGTGCTCGCGCGAGGAGCCGCAGCCGAAATTCTTGCGCGCCAACAGGATCGAGGCGGCAGCAAAGCGCGGCTGGTTCAGCACGAAGTCGGGGTTGACCGGACGGGTGCTGCAGTCCTGGCCCGGCTCGCCGTGGTCCAGGTAGCGCCACTCGTCGAATAGATTGGGGCCGAAGCCGGTGCGGCGGATCGATTTCAGGAACTGCTTGGGGATGATGGCGTCGGTGTCGACGTTGGCGCGGTCCAGCGGCGCCACCAGGCCTGTGTGCACGGTGAATTTATCCATGATCGTTCCGCCTTGTTATTTATTTGCCGCCGGCGCCGGTGATGACCTGGCCGACCTTCTGCACGTCCTTGCCGACGCCCGAGATGGTGTTGCAGCCGGTGAGCACGAGGGCAGTGAGGGCGAGTGCGATGACTTTCTTCATGATGTTCCTTGGGTAGTACTGGTTAAAAGCGTTGTTAACGTTCTAGAACGGTTCTAGAACGCGCGGACGTCGACAAAGTGGCCCGCGATGCCTGCTGCCGCCGCCATGGCGGGCGAGACCAGGTGGGTGCGGCCGCCCTGCCCCTGGCGTCCCTCGAAGTTGCGGTTCGAGGTCGAGGCGCAGCGCTCGCCCGGTTCGAGGCGGTCGGCGTTCATGGCCAGGCACATCGAGCAGCCCGGCTCGCGCCATTCGAAGCCGGCCTCCCTGAAGATGCGGTCCAGGCCTTCGCGCTCGGCCTGTTCCTTCACCAGGCCGGAGCCCGGCACCACCATCGCCAGCCTGACATTGGGCGCGCGCTGGCGGCCGCGCACCACCGCGGCGGCGGCGCGCAGGTCCTCGATGCGCGAGTTGGTGCAGGAGCCGATGAAGACCTTGTCGATGCGTATCTGGTCGATCGGGGTGTTCGGCTGCAGGTCCATATAGGCCAGTGCCTTTTCCATGGCGCCGCGGCGCACCGCATCAAGCTCCTCGCGCGGATCGGGCACGCGGCCGTCCACCGAGGTCACCATCTCAGGCGAGGTGCCCCAGGTGACCTGCGGGCGAATCTCCGCCGCATTCAGCTCCACCACGGTGTCGAAGCGCGCGCCTTCGTCCGAGTGCAGGGTGCGCCAGTAGGCGACGGCCTGCTCCCACTGCTCGCCCTTCGGCGAGAACGGGCGGCCTTTTACATACTCGATGGTGGTGTCGTCCACCGCGACCATGCCGGCGCGCGCGCCCGCCTCGATCGCCATGTTACAGACCGTCATCCGGCCTTCCATCGATAGCGCGCGGATGGTCGAACCGCCGAATTCGATGGCATAGCCGGTGCCGCCCGCGGTGCCGATTTTCCCGATCACGGCCAGCACGATGTCCTTGGCGGTCACGCCCGGCGGCAGTTCGCCGTCGACCCGCACCAGCATCGACCTGGATTTCTTCGCCAGCAGCGTCTGCGTGGCCAGCACGTGCTCGACTTCCGAGGTGCCGATGCCGTGCGCCAGGCAGCCGAAGGCGCCGTGGGTGCTGGTGTGCGAGTCGCCGCAGACCACGGTCATGCCGGGCAGGGTGGCGCCCTGCTCCGGGCCGATCACGTGGACGATGCCCTGGCGGCGGTCGTTCATGTCGAAATAGGTGAGGCCGAAGCGCTTCGCGTTGCCGTCCAGGGTTTCGACCTGCAGGCGCGACGTGGGATCCGCAATGCCCCGGGAACGGTCGGTGGTCGGGACGTTGTGGTCGGCCACGGCCAGGTTCGCGGAGGTGCGCCATAGTCCGCGGCCGGCCTCGCGCAGGCCGTCGAAGGCTTGCGGGCTGGTGACTTCGTGCACCAGGTGGCGGTCGATGTAGAGGACGGTGGTGCCATCGGCGTCGGCACGCACGACATGGGAATCCCAGAGTTTGTCGTAGAGCGTTTTTTGCATGGTCTATCCGGTGAAGGCTGTCCCCCAAGGAATGGAAACCGAAGGGGACGGTTTTTGATTATGCCATAATTGTGCACTGCCGCACCAAGCCGGGGCAACGCATTTTTCTGCCAACGATACCTCATCCGTGCAAATTAAATTTGCATAGACAAATTCGGATGCAAATAAAAAAAGCCTGAGCGGGGTAGCTCAGGCTTTTGTTTGCGTTTTTGTCGCAGAGTGGCGCACCATCAGGATTGCGCACTGCGGTAGGGTGGTCGGCTCTGCCGACCGCGCGTTCAACTCACGGACGCGCCGTGGTAAAGCTTGCCGTAGCTGGACGCGCGGTCGGCGAAGCCGACCACCCTACGCGGCTTATGCGGCCAGTCGTACGGTACTGCGGCAGCCGTCCATCAGGAAGGACAAGCCGACCACCAGCACCAGTTCGCCCTCGGCCGAACGCGCGGTACCGGTGATGCCTTCCACCGACAGCGCCGTCATCGGCTTGATCACCAGGTCGGCCGTGCCGTCGACCGCCGCCACCGCCAGGATGTAGGGCTGCGGGGCGTTGATCACGATGCCGACGCGCTCGGAGCAGGCTTCGTAGCCCAGCGCCAGTGCCAGCGAGCGCACCGGCAGCGGGCGTCCCTGGTCCTTCAGCACCGGGGCGCCGCCCACGCACTGGAACTCTTCCGGCAGTTCGACCACGCGCTCGACCACGGCCATCGGCAGCGCCAGCTGGGCGCTTGAGGTCGACACCAACATGGTCGGGACGATCGACAGTTCGATCGGCAGGCGAATCGCGAACTTGGTGCCGTGACCCAGCGACGAATCGATGCGGATCGCGCCGCGGTTCTTTTCCACCGCCGTCTTGACCACGTCCATGCCCACGCCGCGGCCCGACACCGAGGAAGCCACTTCCTTGGTCGAGAAGCCCGGCAGGAACACCAGCTGGTAGGCGTCGTCGTCGTTCGGGGCGCCGTTCTCGCCGATGAGGCCCTTGTCGATCGCCTTGCGGCGCAGCTTGACCGGGTCCATGCCCTTGCCGTCGTCCTGCAGCACGATCATGACGCTGTTGGCTTCCTGCCAGGCTTTCAGCAGGATGAAGGCCTTGGCCGGCTTGCCGGCGGCGACGCGTTCTTCCGGCGCCTCGACGCCATGGTCGAGCGCATTCCTCAGCATGTGCACCAGCGGGTCGTACAGGCTGTCCACCACCACGCGGTCGACTTCGGTCTCGGCGCCTTCGATGGTCAGCTCGACGTCCTTGCCCAGGTCCTTGGCCAGCTCGCGCACCAGGCGCGGGAATTTTTGGAACAGGCGGCCCACCGGCTGCATGCGGGTCGCCAGGGTGGCGCGCTGCAGTTCGGCCGAGTAGCGCGAGGCGCGCTCCAGGGTCTCGGTCAGCGTCGCCATCAGGGCGGCGGCGGGACCTTCGAACTTGAACTGCTGCAGGCGCTCGAGCAGCACGGCGGCCTGGTTGGCGGCCTGCACCGATTCGCCCGCCACTTCCAGCAGCGCATCCAGCTTGACCGCATCGATACGGATGCTTTCGTCCTTGGCCGGGGCCGCGGCGGCGCGCGCATCGGCGACCTTGTCGGCCTGGCGGCGGTCGATGCCGTCCCAGCCGCCGGCGGCCTTGGCGGCCGGCGCAGGGTCGGTTGCGGCCGCGGCCGGCGCGGCTGCAACAGGTGCGGCGGCGGGAGCGGCGGTGGCCGGCGCGGCCGCGATGGCGGCGCCGGCCGGCACCACGGCGTTGTACATGCCGACCCAGTCCAGGCCATCGCCAACCGCAGGCGCGGCGGCCACCGGTGCAGCAGCAGCGGGAGCGGCAGCGGCAGCGGCCACGGGAGCCGGTGCGGCGGCCGGCGCAGCGCTCGGCGCGCCCTTGCCTTCGATCGCGTCCATCAGGATGCGTTCGAGGTCGGCCGGCATCTGCGCCAGGCCTTCCGGCGGGGTGCCGTTGTTGAGGTCATTGAGCTGGTCGGCCACGAAACCGGAGGCTTCGAGCGCCGCTTCGATCGCGAGCGGGGTCACCGGCGCGGCGCCGGTGCGCAGCGCGTCGAACAGGTTTTCGGTCAGGTGGCAGGCCGCGACCAGCGCGGGCAGGCCCATGAAGCCCGCGCCACCCTTGATCGTGTGGAAGGAGCGGAACACCGCATTGAGCGTTTCCTTGTTGTCCGGATCGCGTTCGAGGCGCAGCAAATGTTCTTCAACATTCACCGCAAGGTCCATCGCCTCGACGACGAAGTCCTTGAGCATATCGTCCATTAGAA
>Ga0209023_10002422_pt1 | contig 23313 bp, 24 predicted proteins | sample LakOneMetagenome_FD_187468 | JGI IMG/M metagenome (GOLD analysis project Ga0209023, IMG submission 187468) | Freshwater and sediment microbial communities from Lake Erie, Canada (SPAdes) (version 2) | ecosystem: Environmental > Aquatic > Freshwater > Lentic | place: Lake Erie, Canada... | reverse complement strand
TTTATTATTTTTATTCGCTTTCCATTATTTTCAGAACAAATCGTATGATTTGCTCTGATTTATCAATACTTTACTATTCACATAATATTTAACACTATATACCTTATATATTGTTGCGATCATATTGGAATCCTTCCAGATCATAAACCTGATAAATACAATCGAATAAAGAACGAATATTTTCACTTTCATCCATACAGCGTATCGCAAGGAAAATTGGACTTTTTGCAGAACTGTCTAATAATGGAATATAGTTTAAATTTGGCAATTGAATCGTTTTAGCACTTTCAGGCACGATACAAATCCCTTCACCAGCAGCAACTAAACCCAGTGCCAGTTGAATTTCTCTGACTTCCTTTATATTTTTAGGATCTATCCCATGTTCTGAAAAGATATTGCGTATTTGTGTCGAAAAGTTCGGTTTAGGATGACTTGGATATAAAAAAAGATTTTCATCTTCAATGTCAGCTAAGTATGTCCCTTTTGTTGAATTACTGGCTAAATGATGACTGGTATGTACAGCAACCATTAATGGTTCTTCACGTAGCAATACTCTGCGTACCGCTGGATCTGAAATTCTAAGTCGTCCAAATCCAACATCAATTCGCCCTTCTTTTAAAGCTTGAATTTGATCTTTAGTACTCATTTCAACGAGCTCTATTTTTAAATGAGGCTGTTGTTGCCGAAACATATAAACAATTTTCGGCAATAGGCCATAAAGCAAAGATCCAACAAAACCCATGGTGACTGTTTTTTCGATCAGACCAATGCGTTTGGTCATCGACTTCACTTCTTCTGCATTAGACAAAAGTTTAACAGCATGCTGATAGAAGAATTGTCCAGCTTCCGTGGTTTTCAACGGACGACTTCCTCGCTCGAAAAGCGCAATTCCTAGTTCACTTTCAAGGTTTTGGATCTGCCTACTTAATGGTGGCTGAGCGATAAAAAGCTTTTCTGCGGCTTTTGTAAAACTTTGCTCTTCTACAACTGCGACAAAATAACGTAAATGTCTGAGTTCCATCCCAACTCCATACCTTTAAGATATAAATAAATGCAAATTTGATCTTAGACAGCGATCATTCATTCTTTTAAGGTATATCAAAAGTAAGATGAAAAGCAAGATTGCAAAACTTTTCACTATGCCAAGCGAATTAATTTAATTCAGCCAGCCAAATGAATAAGCGATGCACGTTCAACTTTTTAAGCTTTATTTAAATAGGACATGAAAAGTGGGCAGCAATGCAGTAAGCAGAATTTCAATACTGCAAGTCACATGCCAAACCGCTCATATTTAGGAGCAATCGTATGAATCGTCAAGAAATTGATGCTTTAGTTAAGCAAATGAACGTGGAAACGGCGACTGGTGCTGTCAATGATCGAGTACAACAAATCGTTGTTCGTTTGCTTGGTGACCTTTTTCAAGCTATTGAAGACTTGGATATCTCACAGTCTGAATTATGGAAAGGTTTAGAATATTTTACTGATGCAGGTCAAGCCAATGAACTTGGTCTTTTAGCTGCTGGTTTAGGTTTAGAACATTATTTAGATTTACGTGCTGATGAAGCAGATGCAAAAGCTGGGATTACTGGTGGTACACCGCGTACCATCGAAGGCCCGCTCTACGTTGCTGGCGCACCTGAATCTGTGGGTTTCGCTCGTATGGATGATGGTTCTGAAAGCGATAAAATTGATACTTTATTCATTGAAGGTATTGTTACGGATACTGATGGCAATATTATTCCAAATGCTAAAGTTGAAATTTGGCATGCCAACAGCTTAGGCAACTATTCATTCTTTGATAAATCACAGTCTGACTTTAATTTACGTCGTAGTATTTTGACAGATGCAGATGGAAATTATGTTGCTCAAACAACAATGCCTGTTGGCTATGGCTGCCCACCTGAAGGTACAACGCAAGCTGTTTTAAACTTGCTTGGCCGTCATGGTAACCGTCCTTCTCACGTACATTACTTCATCTCTGCACCGGGTTATCGCAAACTCACGACTCAATTCAATATCGAAGGTGACCAATACCTTTGGGATGATTTTGCATTTGCAACACGTGATGGCTTAGTCGCAAATGCTGTAGATGTGACTGATGAAGCTGAAATTGCACGTCGTGGTGTCAACAAACCATTCAAACACATCACTTTCAATGTTGAATTGGTCAAAGATCAAACTCAAGCACCTTCAACAGAAGTAGATCGTCGTCGCGCAAGCGCATAACAAAAATACCAAAATTGATGACTCGTCTGAGGCTTAGATCAAACAGCCTCAGCCCTATCACCACACGGATAGTCGGAGAACAGACATGCCTCGTATTCCAGTAATTAACACCAGCCATCTTGACCGTATTGATGAGCTACTTGTCGATAATTTTGAAACTGGCGAATTTAAATTACATCGCTCAGTATTTACAGACCAAGCCTTATTTGACCTTGAGTTGAAATATATTTTCGAAGGTAATTGGGTTTATTTAGCGCATGAAAGTCAAATTCCCAATAATAACGATTACTACACCACTTACATGGGTCGTCAACCAATTTTAATTGCACGTAACCGTAACGGTGAACTCAATGCAATGATCAATGCGTGTTCACATCGTGGTGCACAACTTTGTCGTTATAAGCGTGGTAATAAAGCAACTTATACTTGCCCTTTCCACGGTTGGACATTTAATAACTCTGGCAAACTACTCAAAGTTAAAGACCCAGCAGATGCAGGTTATTCAGACTGTTTCAATAAAGATGGTTCACATGACCTGAAAAAAGTTGCACGTTTTGAAAACTACAAAGGTTTCTTATTTGGTAGCTTGAATCCTGATGTACCAAGTTTAGAAGAATTCTTAGGTGAAACAACTAAGATCATTGACATGATTGTTGATCAATCTGAACAAGGTCTAGAAGTTTTACGTGGTTCTTCTACTTATACCTTCGAAGGCAATTGGAAATTAACAGCTGAAAATGGTGCAGATGGTTATCACGTTTCAGCAGTACATTGGAACTACGCTGCAACTACGCAACAACGCAAAGAGAAAGAAGCTGCTGACAATGTACGTGCAATGAGCGCAGGTTCATGGGGTAAACAAGGCGGTGGTTCATACGGTTTTGATAATGGCCACATGCTGCTTTGGACACAATGGGCAAACCCAGAAGATCGTCCAAACTACTCTAAAGCTGAAGAATATACTGAAAAATTCGGCGCACCTATGTCGAAATGGATGATTGAGCGTTCACGTAATCTATGCCTATATCCAAACGTCTATTTAATGGATCAATTTGGATCGCAAATTCGTGTGGTACGTCCAATATCTGTGAACAAATCTGAAGTCACCATTTATTGTATCGCACCTGTAGGTGAAGCACCTGAAGCTCGCGCACGTCGTATTCGTCAATATGAAGATTTCTTTAATGCTTCTGGTATGGCAACACCTGATGATCTTGAGGAATTCCGTGCTTGCCAAGCAGGTTATGCAGGTATCGAATTGGAATGGAACGACATGTGCCGTGGTTCAAAGCACTGGATTCAAGGTCCTGATGATGCAGCCAATGAAATTGGTTTAAAACCATCGATTAGCTGTATCAAAACAGAAGATGAAGGTCTTTATCTTGCACAACATCAATATTGGTTAAAAACCATTAAACAAGCCATCGAAGCAGAAAAAGAACTTGCTGGTTTGGATTTGGTTGATTAAGGAGAAACAATATGAATGCGACTGCAACAATGGATAAAGCAAGTATCGAAAATATCAGCCAATTTCTCTACCGTGAAGCTCGCTTTTTAGATGATGAGCAATGGGATGATTGGTTAGCATGCTACGCACCAAGTGCTTCTTTTTGGATGCCTGCATGGGATGATGATGACAAACTTACTGAAGACCCACAGTCTGAGATTTCCCTCATTTATTATCCAGATCGTCAAGGACTTGAAGACCGTGTGTTCCGTATTAAAACTGAACGCTCTTCTGCAACCATGCCCGATACACGTACCTGTCACAACATTGCCAATGTTGAAATCATTGCACGTGAAGGTGACAAAGTCACAGTTCGCTTTAATTGGAACACTTTAAGTTTCCGTTATAAAACCAATTATTGCTACTTTGGCATGTCACGTTATGAGATTGATTTTTCAGGTGAAAAACCACAGATTTTAAGCAAGTATGTGGTATTGAAAAATGACTATATCAACCAAGTGATTGATATTTATCACCTCTAAGACTATCCGTTTTAAAGATTTTAAAAGGATAGCAAGGTCAGCCGTTCAGCCCCAAGGAGATTTGACTGAACGGCAGAAGATTTATGTAGATTAAAAGGATTCTGCCATGTCAAACCATAATGTTGCACTTCAATTTGAAGATGGCGTAACTCGCTTTATTTCAGTTGCTCAAGATGAAACCCTTTCTGACGCAGCTTATCGCCAAAAAATTAATATCCCTTTAGATTGCCGTGATGGCGCATGTGGTACTTGTCGTGCATTTTGTGAATCAGGCTCGTATGACATGCCTGAAGAAAATTATATTGAAGATGCATTGACTCCCGAAGAAGCTGAACAAGGCTACATCTTGGCTTGCCAATGTAAACCAACTTCAGATGCTGTTTTTAAAATTGCAGCTTCATCAGATGTTTGTAAAACAGAAATTCATCAATTCCAAGGCACGCTATCTCGTGTAGAGAATCTATCTGATTCAACGATTACTTTTGATATTCAATTGGATGATGGTCAGCCTGACATCAATTTCCTTGCTGGACAATATGTCAATGTAGGCATTCCAGGGACATCTGAAACACGTTCATATTCATTTAGCTCAAAACCAGGTAATCGCCTCACGGGCTTTGTGGTACGTAATGTTCCGAATGGAAAAATGAGTGAATTCCTGAGCAAAAACGTCCAAGCTGGCGACAAAATGACGTTTACAGGACCTTTCGGAAGTTTCTATTTACGTGATGTGACACGCCCAGTACTCATGCTCGCTGGTGGAACAGGTATTGCCCCATTCATGTCAATGCTACAAGTGCTTGAAGAAAAAAACTCAGACCATCCTGTACGTTTAGTCTTTGGTGTAACCAATGATTTTGACCTTGTCGCAATTGAAAAATTGAACGCATTACAAGATAAATTCCCTTGGTTTGAATATCGCACTGTTGTAGCACATGCAGACAGTCAACACGAGCGTAAAGGTTATGTGACAGGTCATGTAGAAAATGACTGGTTAAATCAAGGTGATGTCGACATTTACCTCTGTGGCCCAGTACCTATGGTTGAAGCCGTACGTGGTTGGTTAGATACAGAAGGTATAAAACCAAAGAGCTTCTTGTTTGAAAAATTCTCTGCGAATTAATCGGTAGTTTTAGACATTCATATTTGAGGAGAATGGTGCCATGAATCATCGCTTTCAAAACAAAGTGGTTATTGTTACAGGTGCGGCGCAAGGTATTGGTCGTGGTGTAGCATTACAAGTCACCTTAGAAGGCGCCCAAGCAGTTTTGGCTGATCGCTCTGAATTTGTAGAAGATGTACTTGCTGAAATTAAAAACAATGGTGGTGACGCTGTCACCATCAATGCGGACTTAGAAACCTTTGCAGGTGCACAATCTGTTGTTGAAAAAGCGATTGCGACTTATGGACGTGTTGATGTGCTCATTAACAACGTCGGTGGTGCAATTTGGATGAAACCTTTTCAGGAGTTTTCTGAAGAGGAAATTATCAAAGAAATAAATCGCTCATTATTTCCGACACTTTGGTGTTGTCGTGCTGTACTTCCTGAAATGATTAAAAATCAGCAAGGTACCATTGTAAATGTATCTTCAATTGCAACACGTGGTATTAACCGTGTGCCCTATTCAGCTTCAAAAGGTGGAGTCAACGGTTTAACCGCTTCACTCGCGTTTGAACATGCCAAAGATGGTATCCGTGTCAACGCTATCGCAACAGGTGGTACTGAAGCACCTCCTCGTAAAGTGCCAAGAAATACCAATCCGCTTTCTGAAAATGAAAAATTATGGATGCAAGAAGTTGTTGATCAAACTATTGATCGTACTTTCTTAGGTCGCTATGGCACGATTCAAGAACAGGTCAATGCAATCGTATTCCTTGCATCTGATGACTCTTCATATATCACAGGAACGGTCGTCCCTGTGGGCGGTGGCGACCAAGGTTAAAAATCGCTTTAAACTGTCGACACTACAAATGAAATCATTTGAAGTCACTGATGTTATATGCATGTGTTATATACTGCATTTTTTGAAAATTAAAAATGCAGTGTATAACTCTAAGCAATTATAAACGGGAAAGTCCAAGAAGAGATTACCCTAACATCATTAAGAAAAACCATTGAACACGGAGGTAGCAATGGCAAATCTATTGCGAACATTAAAAGATGATTGGTCTATATCAGCAACTGTTGCAGGATTTTTAGCTGTTCTTATTTCCTATTCTGGGCCATTGATTATTTTCTTCCAAGCCGCACAACAAGCCCATGTTTCCAATGCCATGATGATCTCATGGATATGGGGTATTTCCATTGGTGCAGCTGTTGCAGGTATTTATTTATCCATCAAATTCAAAACACCTGTGATTACCGCATGGTCTGCTCCCGGTACAGCATTACTGGTCACACTCTTTCCTCACGTTTCGCTCAATGAAGCCGTAGCTGCCTACATCACGACCGCTGTCGTGATTTTGATCATTGGTATCACAGGTTATTTCGACAAATTACTGAAATGGATTCCACAAGATGTCGCTGCAGGAATGATGGCAGGAATTTTATTTCAATTTGGCTTAGGATTATTTACCTCAACCGATACTATGCCATTGATTGTGTTTAGTATGTTGATCGTTTTCCTTTTTGCCAAACGTTTCACACCACGTTATGCAATGGTATGGGTACTGGTCGCTGGCGTCGTACTTAGTCTTGTTTTTGGAAAAATGAACCCTGTTGATGTTAATTTCACCTTGGCCATTCCACAATTTATTCAACCTGAATGGACTTGGGATTCAACCCTAAACCTTGCTATTCCACTTATTTTAGTGAGCCTCACTGGGCAATTTTTACCCGGCATGGCCATTATGAAACTCAGTGGTTATGACACCCCTGCTAAGCCGATTATTACTGTGACCAGTATTGCTTCTTTGGCCGTAGCATGTGTAGGTGGGATTACCATCGTACTTGCATCGATTACCGCAGCGCTGTGTATGGGTAAAGATGCGCATGAATTAAAAGACAAACGCTATATTGCTGGTATTGCAAATGGCTTATTTTATATTTTAGGTGGTTTATTTGCAGGCAGTATTGTGATGCTATTTAGTTTACTACCAAAAGAATTAATTGCTGCACTTGCAGGTTTAGCATTATTAGGTGCGATTGCAACCAATATCTCAGTCGCCATGAAAAATGAAGCTCAACGAGAAGCTGCCCTAATTACTTTCCTCGCAACCGCTTCTGGTATGCATTTTTTAGGATTGAATTCTGTTTTTTGGGGCATTTGTATTGGTGTGATCGCACATTTGATTTTAACCAAACGAACAAGCAATACGCTAAGCCCAGCCAAATAAAAGCACATCATTCACCACAATGACTGTAATTTGTAACTGCACTCTGCTCAAAACATCAGAATTAAATTGATTCACTTGTTTTGAGCAGAATATTTTCTTCATCAAATACACTTCTAATGCAATCTAAAATTTTTGGAATATAGTTGCTTTGATCCATATTACGAACAGATAAAGAAATAGGGCTATAAGCTTCAACATCTAAAATTGGAATATAGACCAAATTTTTCATTCCTATATCACTTGCGCTTTCAGGAATAATGCAAATTCCCTCTCCTGAAGCCGTTAAACCTAAGGCCATATGAATTTCTCGAACCTCAATCATATCTTTAGGAACAAGTCCTAATTCCGTAAATATTGACTGAATTAATGTTGAAAAATTAGGTTTTTGCGATGCAGGATAAGAAAAAATAGGTTCATTAATAATCTGTGATAAATAAATACCTTGATCCATACATTCAGCTAAATGGTGATTTTTATGTACTGCTAATTTTAATTTTTCTTCTCGTAGTAAAATACGTTTAATAGCAGGATCACTAATTCTTAACCGCCCAAATCCAATATCTATCTTGCCTTGCTTCAAAGCTTCAATCTGATTTTTAGTCCCACATTCAATCAGTTCAACTTCAATCTCAGGATTATTTTGACGAAATAAATAAATAATTTGCGGTAATAAAGCATATAAAAGTGAACTGACATAACCAATACGGACGATTTTATTGACCGAGCTGATGCGCTTTGCCATCGATGTTGCTTGAGCTGTATGCGTTAAAATTTGCACAGCATGTTGGTAAAAAAACTGCCCCGCTTCAGTGGTACGAGCTGGTCGAGAACCACGCTCAAATAACAAAATGCCAAGCTCTTCTTCAAGTTTCTGAATTTGCCGACTTAAAGGAGGTTGAGCCATACATAATTTTTCAGCAGCTTTGGTAATACTTTGTTCTTCTACAACAGTAACGAAATATCGAAGATGTCTTAATTCCATTTAATATACCTAATAAGTATCTAAAAATACCAAATTCAGCCTAGTTAAAGATATTACATTAATTTAGGGTATATAAATAGATTGATGCAAAAGAAATATGCAGATGTATAAGTCCATAGAAACACTCTTGGTAGAAATTCCAACGATTCGCCCTCACAAGATGGCTGTCGCAACCATGCAAACTCAAACACTGGTTCTCATCAAAGTCACCACTGAAGATGGGCTGGTCGGTTGGGGTGAAGCAACCACGATTGGTGGCTTAGGTTATGGTGAAGAAAGTCCAGAAAGTGTAAAAACCAATATCGAAACCTATTTCGCACCTTTGCTCAAAACATTGGCAGGTATGAATATTGCGCAAACAATGCAAGTGATTAACCGTAATATCAACGGTAATCGTTTTGCAAAATGTGCAATTCAAACTGCATTATTGGATATTCAAGCACAACGTTTAGGACTACCACTCAGCGAAGTTTTAGGTGGTCGCTTACGTGACAGTATCCCAGTGTTATGGGTTCTAGCTTCTGGCAATACTGAAAAAGATATTGCTGAAGCTCAGAAAATGATTGCCTCAAAACGTCACAATATTTTCAAATTAAAAATTGGTTCACGCCCAGTAGAGCAAGATGTAGAACATGTTCTCGCAATTAAAAAAGCGCTAGGTTCTGACATTTCTATCCGTGTTGATGTCAACCGTGCTTGGTCAGAATTGAATGCAATTAAAGGCATTCAGATGCTTCAAGACGGTGGTGTTGATCTAATTGAACAACCCTGTGCGATCCACAATATTGATGCAATGCAACGTTTAACACGTAAATTTGATATCGCAATCATGGCAGATGAATCTTTAACAGGTCCACAAAGTGCCTATGAACTTGCACAGCGTAATGCGGCTTCAGTTTTTGCCGTTAAAGTTGCCCAGTCTGGCGGTTTAATCGAAGCATGTGAAGTTGGGAAGTTAGCGAATCTTGCAGGAATCGACCTCTATGGCGGTACCATGTTAGAAGGCCCTGTCGGAACGATCGCCTCTGCTCACGTATTTTCAACTTTCAGCAATTTAGCATACGGTACTGAATTATTTGGTCCATTACTATTGACTGAAGACATTTTAAAAACACCACTTCAATATGAAAATTTTGAGCTAAAAATCCCAACAGGTTCAGGCTTAGGTATTGAATTAGATGAAGACAAGATTGACAACATGCGTCGTCAATAATTGAAGGAGTTAACATGCTTTTCCAAGTAAGAATGGATGTTCATATCCCACTCGATATGCCTGCAGAAAAAGCCAATGAAATTAAAGCTGTAGAAAAAGCTTATTCACAAGATTTACAGCGTCAAGGTAAATGGCGTCATATTTGGCGTGTGACAGGACAATATTCAAATATCAGTATTTTTGATGTTGAAAGCAATGAAGAACTTCACAATATTTTGCAAGGGCTACCACTGTATCCCTACATGAATATTGAAGTGATGGCACTCAATCGTCACCCTTCTTCAATCCGTGATGATGACAGCTAAGTTGTTACATACATATACGTTTAATTTTTAGTTATAGCAATAAACAAGGAATGTGGTGAGCAAAGGAGCAAGCGAATAGAACGCGAGCAAAGCCAACCACGTAAATACTTTCATACTTCAGGAGAATTTGTATGAACCGTCAAGAAATCGATAAATTAGTTAAGCAAATGAACGTAGACACTGCTACAGGTGAAGTGAATCCACGTGTTCAGCAAATCGTTGTTCGTTTACTTGGCGATTTATTTCAAGCAATTGAAGATTTAGATATTTCTCAATCTGAATTATGGAAAGGTCTTGAATATTTTACCGATGCAGGTCAAGCCAATGAACTTGGTCTTTTAGCTGCTGGTTTAGGTTTAGAACATTATTTAGATTTACGTGCTGACGAAGCAGATGCTAAAGCTGGGATTACTGGCGGTACGCCACGTACCATCGAAGGTCCACTCTACGTTGCTGGCGCACCTGAATCTGTAGGTTATGCCCGTATGGATGATGGTTCTGAAACCGATAAAATCGATACTTTATTTATTGATGGTACGGTGACTGATACCGAAGGTAATATCATTGAAGGTGCAAAAGTTGAAATTTGGCATGCTAACAGATTAGGTAACTATTCATTCTTTGATAAGTCACAATCTGACTTCAACTTACGTCGCACCATCCTTTCTGATACAAATGGTCAATATGTTGCTCAAACAACAATGCCTGTTGGCTATGGGTGCCCACCTGAAGGTACGACGCAAGCTGTTTTAAACTTGCTGGGTCGTCATGGTAACCGTCCTTCTCATGTACATTATTTCATCTCTGCGCCAGGTTATCGCAAACTTACGACTCAATTCAATATCGAAGGTGACCAATACCTTTGGGATGACTTCGCATTTGCAACACGTGATGGCTTAGTCGCAACAGCTGTTGATGTAACAGATGAAGCTGAAATCGCACGTCGTGGTGTCAACAAACCATTCAAACACATCACTTTCAATGTTGAATTAGTAAAAGAACTCGCTGAAGCGCCAACAACTGAAGTTGATCGTCGTCGTGCAAGTGCTTAATTAACATTAATAACAAAAGCTGTGAGATAGCTCCCCCTGCGCTCACAGCTTTTTATCTCACAGTTTTTCAATTGCTATGCATAGATATGCATTGACTCATTTATGCATAGAAATTTAGAAACATAGACAAAGGTTCAGTCTTATGATCGATAAAAGTTCATTATCCATGAAGGAAGTACTCAGCCAAATCCAAGATGGTTCAACTATCATGATTGGCGGTTTTGGAACAGCAGGACAACCTGCTGAATTAATCGATGGCTTAATCGAACTCGGTGTCAAAGACCTCGTCATTATCAATAACAACGCAGGCAATGGCGACTATGGCCTCGCCAAACTCCTCAAAGCAGGCGCAGTGCGTAAAATGATTTGCTCATTCCCACGCCAATCAGACTCTTGGGTTTTCGATGAACTCTATCGTGCAGGCAAAATCGAACTCGAATTAGTACCCCAAGGTAACTTAGCCTGTCGTATCCAAGCCGCAGGCATGGGACTGGGGCCAATCTACACCCCAACAGGTTTTGGAACGCAACTGGCAGAAGGCAAACAAACCCTCAACTACCAAGGCAAAGATTACGTACTCGAAACCCCGCTTAAAGCAAACTTTGCCTTGATCAAAGCCCAACAAGGCGATCGTTGGGGCAATCTCATCTACCGCAAAGCTGCACGAAACTTCGGTCCGATTATGGCTATGGCAGCAGATGTCACCATTGCCCAAGTTTCAGAAGTGGTTGAACTCGGTGCACTCGATCCAGAACAGATCGTCACACCAGGCATCTTTGTACGGCATGTTGTTGCTGTGACACCTGCACAATAAACGGATCGGGAGAACAAGATGAGTTATAACAAACTAAGCCGTGATCAAATTGCACAACGTGTGGCACAAGATATACCCGATGGAGCATATGTCAACTTAGGCATAGGCTTACCCACAAAAATTGCCAGCTACCTACCTGCCGACAAAGACGTTTTTCTACACTCTGAAAATGGTTTATTGGCTTTTGGCCCACCGCCTGCACAAGGCGAAGAAGACCCTGAACTGATCAATGCAGGCAAAGAATACGTCACTCTATTACCTGGTGGTTGCTTTTTCCACCACGGTGATTCCTTCGCCATGATGCGTGGTGGTCACTTAGACATCGCCGTATTGGGTGCATTTCAAATTGCTGAAAATGGCGATTTGGCCAACTGGCATACTGGTGCAGCCGATGCTATCCCCGCTGTCGGTGGCGCAATGGATTTGGCTGTGGGTGCGAAGAAAGTCTTTATCACCACCGATCACGTCACCAAAAAAGGCGAACCGAAAATCGTCAAAGAACTGAGCTATCCAGCCACAGGTTTGAAATGTGTGGATCGCATTTATACCGATCTGTGTGTCATTGATGTCACACCTGAAGGCTTAAAAGTAATTGAGAAAGTTGACGGTTTAAGCTTCGCAGAATTGCAGTCAATGACGGGTGCAACTTTAGTGGATGCGACGCAAGCTTAATTTTGAATAAATAAGACCTCCCTTAATCCCTTCTAAGAGGAGGGAAACGTTCAATACGTTCAATAAAGTTGATCTCCCTCCTTTCAGGAGGGACAAAGGGAGGTAGAAATGGAAAGATTAAAAATGAAAAACGCTTACATTATTGATGCTATTCGAACCCCATTTGGCCGTTATGCAGGTGGCTTAGCTCCTGTTCGTGCAGATGATCTCGGTGCATTGCCAATTCAAGCCTTGATGCAACGTAATCCAAGCATCGATTGGACACAAGTCGATGACGTGATCTACGGCTGTGCTAATCAGGCAGGTGAAGACAACCGTAATGTTGGACGTATGTCAGCATTACTTGCTGGTCTACCTGTTGAAGTTCCAGCAACAACAGTCAATCGCTTATGTGGTTCATCTTTAGATGCTATTGCGATGGCTGCTCGTGCCATTAAAGCAGGCGAAGCAAATTTGATTATTGCCGGTGGTGTGGAAAGTATGTCCCGTGCACCCTACGTGATGGGCAAATCAGAAACAGCATATGGGCGAAGTCAAAAGATAGAAGACACCACCATGGGGTGGCGTTTTATCAATCCTAAACTCAAAGCCATGTATGGCGTGGATACCATGCCACAAACGGCTGAAAATATAGCAGAACAATTCAACATCAACCGAGCTGATCAAGATCAGTTTGCCTTGAATAGCCAACAGCGTACAGCAGCAGCACAGGCGCAAGGCTTTTTTAAACACGAGATCACAGCAGTCACCATTCCACAACGCAAAGGTGATCCGATCATCGTGGATACAGATGAACATCCACGTGCATCAACCACACTAGAAGGTTTAAACAAACTCAAAGGTGTGGTGAAAGCAGATGGAACTGTTACCGCAGGCAATGCCTCAGGAATTAATGATGGTGCAGCAGCCTTATTGATTGCTTCAGATGAAGCCATTCAGCAATACCAACTCAAACCGCGTGCCAAAATTATTGCAGCAACGACTGTAGGAATCGAACCACGCATTATGGGTTTTGCGCCTGCACCTGCCATCAAAAAGTTGCTTAAACAAGCCAATCTCAGCATCGAACAGATGGATGTGATTGAGTTGAATGAGGCTTTTGCGGCACAAGCACTTGCTGTGACGCGTGATCTTGGTCTAGCCGATGATACGACTCAGGTAAATCCAAATGGTGGTGCGATTGCGATTGGTCATCCACTTGGTGCATCGGGTGCACGTTTGGTGATAACGGCTTTAAATCAATTGGAACAAACGGGTGGTAGATATGCTTTGTGTTCGATGTGTATTGGTGTCGGGCAAGGTATTGCGATGATTATTGAAAGAGTTTGATTTCTACACTTTGATTTCTACACTTTGATTTTTACACATTGCTTAGGCTATTTAGCTTTGACTTTTTAAATTTTGAATCGTTAAAAATAGCAACCTAACTAGGCAACTGTTTGAATCATGAATATTCCCCTCCTAATTAAATCATTAGAGGGGAAAACGAAATCCAATACCAAACTGTCTTTATTCATAAAGAATAAATTGTAAGGAAAATACAATGCCAACATTTACTTCAAATGACGCCATCATTCATTTTCAAACTTTCGGTGACAGTTCAAAACCTGCGCTTATTTTTTCAAACTCATTGGGTACAAAATTGAGTATGTGGCAAAACCAAATTGATCATTTTCAAAAAGATCATTTTGTGATTTGTTATGATACCCGTGGTCATGGACAGTCTTCAGCACCGCAAGGCCCATACAATATTGACCAATTGGGTCAGGATGTGGTGAATTTACTCGATCATTTAAAGATTGAAAAAGCAGATTTCTGTGGAATTTCTATGGGTGGTCTGACTGGGCAATGGTTAACTATTAATAGACCTGAACGCTTTAATCATGTTGTAGTCTGCAACACAGCGGCAAAAATTGGTGAACAACAAGCTTGGCTAGATCGGGCTAAATTAGTTCGTGAGCAAGGTTTAAAACCGATCGCCGAAACAGCAGCACTACGCTGGTTTACCGAACCCTTTATTCAAAGCCAAGCAACAATTGTAGCATCCTTGAGTAACGACTTAGCAGCTAGCAGCGCAGAGGGTTATGCAAGTTGTTGTGAGGCTTTGGCTAAAGCGGACTTACGTGACCAACTGGGTAAAATGACCATTCCTGTATTGATCATTGCAGGGGAAAAAGACCCTGTCACGACAATCCTTGAGGGTCAATATATGCTTGATCGCATTGCCAATGCTCAACTTGTGGAAATTAATGCTTCTCATATTTCCAATATCGAACAACCTCAAGATTTTAATCAGGCTTTATCAGTTTTTTTAACGCAATAATTGTTATTGAACTAATTCATTTGTAAAAGAATCATCCATTTGAAATTTCAAACTTACCTATAAATAACCCCGCCAAATTTAGCAGGGTTATTTATATCACTTCAATTCAATACCTAGATCGATAATTAGGCAACTGGAATGTTTCCGAATTTACCACTATTAAAATCATCAAAAGCTTGTTCGATTTCTTCACGGCTATTCATTACAAATGGGCCATAGCCTTCTATTGATTCATTCAATGGTTGACCTGAAAGAATCAGAAAACGAGCATCTTCAAGCGCCTCAAATTCAAAATCAGTTTGACCATCTCTTTCTAGCAAGATCATTGAGTTATCAGCAATTTCTTGCGTTCCATTCAACATTGCTTTACCTGACAGCATAATCACCATCGTATTGTGGTCAGCAGGAACACTAAACACTTTTTTGTGACTCGCTTTTAACTCACCATCCCATACATTAACTGGGCTAAACGTAAATGCTGGACCAGTATGATCATGATATTGACCTGCGATCACACGGATATAACCCGCATCATTTTCTAGCTCAACCTTTGGAATGTCTTTAGCTTCAATGGCTTGGTATTTAGGTGGTGTCATTTTATCTTTGGCTGGTAAATTCACCCAAAGTTGTACCATTTCAAATAATCCGCCTGTTTGAGCAAATTCTTTTGAATGGAACTCTTCATGTACTAGACCTGCACCTGCTGTCATCCACTGCACATCACCTGTTTTAATGGTACCGCCACCACCACTTGAATCTTTATGTTCAACCTCACCTTTATAGGCGATGGTGACTGTTTCAAAACCACGATGTGGATGGGAACCTACACCAAGTTGCGCAGTTGTCGGTTCGAAGTGATATGGAGCTGCATAATCAAGTAAAAGAAAAGGACTAGTTGCTTGATCAAAACGATCATAAGAAAACAAACCACGAACAGGAAATCCATCACCAACCCAATGCGAATGCGGATTACGGTACACGCCTACAATATTTTTCATTTCAACTCGCCTACCTATAGGAGTTAAGATAGATTCATTCTAGTTTTTTAAATGCTATGAATAAACACTTTATACGATAAACAGCTTTTCATACATAGAACAATACTTGACTTGTATTCAGTCTTATAATCCATAGCCTTTTCTAAATATACCTAGAAAATAAAACCATAAAATTTAGCTTGTATAAAAGCCTCAACGGTATAGATAAAATCAAACTTCGGTTGGATTATTTACACGCCTTACCCTGTGTATTGGCTTTTAAATCTAACACAACCGACATTCCTATCGCCAAACTTTCATACCTAACTTGCAGAATAGCAATAAGCTATTTAACAGCTAATGCTTCAGTCGTAATTTGAATATCAACCGTATCACTGACCGCTGGTGCAAATGCTGCAATATCAAAATCAGATCGTTTGATTGTTGTTGATGCATTAAAACCAATGGCTGGTACTTTTAACATCGGATGGAGTGCTTGATTATTTAAAACTGCATCCAATACCACAGGCTTTGTCATTCCTTTTACGGTCAAATTACCTGAAATTTTAAAGTTCTTTTTATCTGTTGTTTCAACTTTAGTACTTTTAAAAGTAATATTTGGATAAAGTGCGACATTAAACCAATCACTACCCTGAAGCTTAGTATCTAATACAGCCACATTGGTATTAATACTTTTTACAGGAATGGTGACTGATACTGAAGATTTTTCTGGATGATCATTGTCAACTTGAATTGTGCCTTGAACATCTGAAAAGTTAGCACTTGGTGAAGAAAAACCTAAATGATTCCATGTAAATACAGTTGCTGTATGGGTTGGATCAATTTTATAACTGACTGTTTCTGCTGAAATCAAACCCGAAATTGTCAATAACCCTAAACCTATTGCAAATTTTTTGAGTTTCATCTTTTTTGCCTTCTAGAGCTTGAAGCTCTGCAATTTGAGATCTCGTCAGTCCATCCAATTTAAAAATAGTTTGAAAATAATTAAGCGACATTACAACCAAAGCTAAATTATTATCGATAAAACCTGAATGAACTGAATCTAGTGGATGAATTCAATATTAATAATTCATACCTCATCATTAAAGACCTCAAAATGATAAACATTGTCCTACTGATATGACAATGTGAAGGACTTTAGCTACCTGCATTGTTCTTAAATGAGGCAATATCTGAAGCTAAACCATCAATTGCTTTTTTCACATCTGCTACGCTCAATTGCGATTTATCGTTTTCAAGCGGTTTACCTTGTACTTTCATCACAACTTCATAAACAGGTTGTTTTGATGACGCATCTAAGAATTTACCTTCAAAATAAATCTCTGTATCACGATCACGGCTACCTAGCGCATATTGAGTACTTGCTTTAACTAACATAAGCGGCAGATATTCATAAGGTTTTAAATGTTTAGCATCGGTACTGATTTTAGAAATTGTCCCTTTAAAAATTAAGGTTTTTTTATCTGCTTGGTTCGTAAGCGTAAAATGTTGTCCTAAAGCATTTTGGATTTGGGTATTGGTATAATTCAATATCTCTTTACGAGCATCTTGAGAAATATTCGCTGTATTTTGAGTATCAGATTCAAGATTACTATAGCTGATCGGTGTGTAAATCACTTTGGAATATTGTTGAACATTATCTTTTGACCAAACTAATGCATCATTTTTTGATTGCATTTCAACTTTCTTAAGCTGCGAATAGTCTGGTAAAAATGCCGTATAATTTTGAGGTTTTACATAATTTGTTGAACAACCTACGATTAAAAAAGCTGAACTCGCTAAAACTACCAGTTTGTTAAAACTTAACATCAGAATGACCTCATCTATACAATTAAATAAACTAAATAAACAAATTTTCCGAAACTTATCGCCACCAGAAAAGCGAACAAAGTTTCCTAAAAAACATTGCTCCTTTGCTCGTCTAAGTAAATATTTCAATGGACTATAGATTAAATTAATTGACAGTTAAGACAACCCGAATGGTGGAAAACACAATTCCAAAAAAAGAACAATCAAAAAATTTTAGAATGAACATACTTTAAAAATGAAGTGATCTCAATGCTCATTTATACTTTTAAAATAGCTAAACATTCAATAAATAATTGATTTTATATTTTACTGAAGATGCTCACGAAAAATGCGTTGCAATTCATACACAGCTTCTGGTGTTTCTTGAATAGAATGCCCGCCTTGAATAATTTTTTCAGAAACGACTAAATCCAAGTGTGAACTTTGATAAGGAACGATGCCATCTGACATGATTTCAGTATTTTGACTGGTGCTGTTATTCCCCATAATTGAATGATATTTCAAATCTGTTTGAGGTTGAATATCACTCGTTATTTTCATAAAAATAGATTGATCACTTAAATCACTACTGAAAATAATCTAATCGATTTTTCTATCTGAGTGCAAATGTTAAAACAATGGAATCATTGTTTATTCGAATTAAATTGAATTTTTATTTTTCCCGCCAAAAGAAAGATCCCAGACTATCCATCTGGGATCTTGAATGGACTTAAACATCTCACCTCAATTAAACCTAATGCTGTGTTCATCGAGGAATGTAGAAATCAATTTATACAAACAACATTTTATCCGAAAAAGTATATGAAACAGTCTGCCGATAAACTAAAAGCTTTTAGATAAACTTACATAAAATTTATCTTTCACCATTTTTTGATTGGTATCAATTGAAGTGTCTATCCATGAAAGTTCTGCTTTTATTCCACTAATTTCAGTCGTAAGTCCCACTTTATAATCCAAATAATGATCTTTATTTGGCTCTCCGAAAAGCATTAAAAACTCATCTTCACCCTTAACTTTCGTATAACCTAGCGTGCTGATGATATTAATATTGTTATAAATTGGATAAGAGGCTGCAATATTTAGGTAAATTTCATCACCTGTTTGCAAAGCAAAGTCAGGGGAATAATTAGCACCAAGCGAAAAGAAATCCCCATCTTTAAAAGTTGAATTCTTCTGATATAACAAAGCATATTCTGTAAAATCAGGCTTGATACCTTCAGTACCAGGATAATTCACATCAATATATTGAAAATCTAAAGTTGATTTTTCATTAATCTGCCATTGATAACCTAAGAAGTAATCCATCTCAATAGACCGTCCAACTATTCTATTTCTGGTCAGTATTTCCGCACTGATTTGGACTTTTTTCACATGGTTTTCAGCTGTGCTTTCTGACAAATTTGGTCGTAAACCAATCTATATTTTGGGCTCACTGATTCAAGTTTTAACAGCATTAACACTGTTTCCACTCATCAGTACGGGTGAATATATTTATATCATGCTGGCGTTGGCATTGTTGTCTACTGGTATTGGAGTTACTTATGGCGTTCAAGCTGTTTTTTATTCTGAACTGTTTCCTGCATCAATACGCTTTTCAGGTATTTCTATTACCTATGCCATAGGATCAATTATAGGTGGCGCTTTTGCACCACTAATAGCCGCAGCACTAATTACTAAATCTAACGGCATATTTTTAGTCAGCACTTATTTGACTATCATGTCGATTATTGCATTTATTGCAATCTGTTTATTTAAAGATCGCACAGGTATTTCACTCAAACCAGATGATGAAGCTTTGCAAAAAGTCTCACCATTTATAGGAAAATAAATTCCATAAAGTTTAAAAATTCATTTCTATTCCCCATATATATTTACTCACTGTATATGGGGATTTACTTTCGTTTTTTAATTAATGACAACCGTTAGAATTACTATTCAAAATACACATCACATATCGTCAAACCACCTAACTCTCCATACAAAAATTTCAATTCTTTAAGCTAAAATAAGGTGTATTTCTTAGAATAATATTATTTGAGATAGTTTGACTATAGTGTTGAATAATAAAAATAAAAGACTACTTACGTTAAAATAATAAATTAAGAAGAATTTATAAACAGAAGATTATTAAATTTTTAAAATTAGTGCCTTGTAAAATAATCATATATAGAAAATAAATAACTCAAAGTCAGCTACTACTAATTAATCAATAAGCACATCACCCTATTTATGATAAAAATTAAAATGAATGTACAAATATTAAGATTTATGAACTTCACAGCACAAAAAAATATTCCAAATTAATTATTAATATAAAATCTTAACAGTTTTCGTTTCTTGAGGGAGTGATTCAAACCGAAACACATGGCTATATCTATTTAAAAGTTCGGTCTGAATATAAAAGGTAAATTTACTTAATATGTGCTTTAATTTTATGATCAGCTTGAAAATCCCTATAAGTCTTACGCCCTTCAATCTCATGCGTTAATGGCTCAACTTCCTGCATAGATGTCAAAGAACGCTCCACTAAATGAATATATTCTTGAGTACCATGATTTTTCCATTCAAGCTCTTTATCTGTCAAAGGGCGGATAACCTTCGCAGGACTCCCTATAACTAAAACATTTGCTGGAATCTGGTCTTTAGTTTTAACTAAACTATTTGCCCCAATAATGCTATTTTCCCCAATTTCAGCATAATCTAAAATAACACTATTCATTCCAACCAATACATTTTTACGAATTACACAACCATGCAAAATCGCAGCATGTCCAATATGTCCATACTCTTCAACTAAAGTGACACTGTTTGGAAATCCATGAATAACACAAGAATCTTGAATATTGGCATTTTTCTGAATATGAATCCTACCAAAATCAGCTCTTAAAGCCGCAAAAGGCCCGATATACACACCATCTTCGATAATTACATCACCGATCAAAACAGCTGTAGGATGAACAAAAGCTTGAGGACTAACAACAGGAACAACCTGATCTATTGCATAGCACGGCATTAAAATTATCCTTAAAAATTCAATCCATTAAATATAGAAAACTAACTTAACTCTTCGATTTTTAAACCACCAAAACGCTTATAAAACTGTGGATGTATTGGTGGCATTGAACCTTCAGATGTACGTGCAATTTCCATAAAGAAATCTTCACCAGCATTCACCACCATTTGATATAAATTACTACTTAAATTTCTCGCATTAAGTGATAACCAGTTTGACGGCAACAATTCTGATGGTAGATCTGGATCTTTTAATAAAATTCGACGAAATTGATGAATCAACAAAATACGCAGCTGAAAAGCTTGTACTGCATCTAAATCGTCTGTATTTTCAATTAAATTTAAAAATTCACGAAAATCTCGAATAAACTTCTCATAACGTGAATGCAATTCTTGAATTGGCCAATTGGCTTCGACCATACGTTTAACTGTTGGATACGATTCTTGCCAAAGCTGTAACGCTTCTGCTTTGAAAATCACAACTTGGTCGGTCATATTTAAATTAAGCAATAAATTCTGCAATTTTAGATGATCACAACCAGGATATGCCATGACATTGCTGGCAATCGTTGCGAAACCAATCCATTCCAACTCTTTCTTTAAAACCAACTTATTTTCTAAATCTAAAGAACTTAATAAAATCAAATCCCACTTTTGATCCCAATCCACATGGTTGAAATTGTAGATCTTTGCATCTGCTTGGACAAAACGTTGTCTGCTACTTTCCGTTACTCGATAATAACTCGTACGACCTATTTTTTCAGAAACCAGCCAACCATTTTGTACCAACCGAAATACTGCTGTACGTACTGAACGCTCATTGAATCCAAATACATCCATTAACTGGATCAAGCTCGCTAAACTAATGATGCCACCATGATGATAAATACAATCACCAAAAACGGTCATGATCAGCGAAGTACCACTCAATGATTCATTCGCAATAAAATCATCAATTGCTTGTTTTAATTTTGGATTCATAATGTTTTACGATGACCTTAAATAATAAGTTTCAACAATATCTCAACAGCTTAGGCTGTCTTAGAGTTTATTTGATCGGGTTGACGAATATCAAAAACTCGTTGAGCTTTACCATCTGAACGAGGCAAATGCCCTTCTGGTAATATTTCAATACCAACGGTAATTCCCACCATAGTTTTAATTCGACTCTTTAATTGATTCGCTAATTGTGTCGTCATATCTTGCGGAATATCTTTACGCATCTCAGTACGAATATGTAATGTATCTAAATGACCATGTTTACATATATGAATTTCGTAGTTTGGCAAAAGTTGCGAGATTTGTAAAATTTGTTCCTCAATTTGTGATGGGAAAACATTCACGCCACGAATAATCATCATATCATCACTACGCCCAACGATTTTATCCATTCTACGCATTGGTCGTGCAGTTCCAGGCAATAATCGTGTCAAATCACGAGTACGATAACGAATGACAGGCATGCCTTCTTTAGTAATTGTGGTAAATACCAATTCACCTAATTCACCATCCGCCAAAACTTCACCTGTTTCTGGATGAATAATTTCAGGGTAAAAATGGTCTTCCCAAATGGTCGGCCCATCTTTACTTTCAAGACACTCCATTGCAACACCCGGCCCCATTACTTCTGAAAGTCCGTAAATATCTAATGCGTCAATACCTAAACGATCTTCAATTTCTTTACGCATTTCATTGGTCCAAGGTTCTGCACCAAACACACCTGTCTTAATTGAGCTATTTCTTGCAGTACCAAATTTTTTCTCAAGTACTTCAATAATATTTAAACAATAAGATGGTGTCACCATAATTGCAGTAGGTTTAAAGTCTTGAATTAATTGCACTTGTTTTTCTGTCTGACCACCAGACATTGGAATAACAGTTGCACCTAAACGCTCAACTCCATAATGTGCGCCTAAACCACCTGTAAACAAACCATAACCATATGATACTTGGATAATATCTTTACTTGATAATCCAGCAGCACGTAAAGAACGAGCAACTACATCTGACCAAGTTTGGATATCATTTTTCGTATATCCGACTACAGTCGGTTGACCTGTTGTTCCAGAAGAAGCATGTACACGTACAATTTGCTCTTGAGGCACTGCAAACATGCCAAAAGGATAATTATCTCTTAAATCTTTTTTGGTGGTGAATGGAAACTTGGCTAGATCCGCTAAAGTTTTCAAATCATCTGGATGCACACCTGCCTCATCAAACTTTTTGCGATATACAGCGCTATTTTGATATGCATGTTGCAAAGTTTTTTTCATTCTTTGCAATTGTACATGACGTAATTCATCGAGTGATGCTGTTTCGATTTGTTCCAATGCATTGTTATTCATGCTCTTACTCCCTGAACAACCATCCTCTGGTTGTTAGCTTAATATCCTTGGTTAAATGACTAATCTAGCTTTTTAGACATCAATATTTTCAAGTATCAGTGCAACACCTTGCCCAACACCCACACACATTGTACAAAGTGCATATTTTCCTTTACGGCGTTTTAACTCTTTCATCGCTGTAATCACTAAACGTGTTCCACTCATACCTAACGGATGACCTAATGCAATTGCACCGCC
>Ga0209023_10002421_pt1 | contig 23317 bp, 19 predicted proteins | sample LakOneMetagenome_FD_187468 | JGI IMG/M metagenome (GOLD analysis project Ga0209023, IMG submission 187468) | Freshwater and sediment microbial communities from Lake Erie, Canada (SPAdes) (version 2) | ecosystem: Environmental > Aquatic > Freshwater > Lentic | place: Lake Erie, Canada... | reverse complement strand
CCTCACCGGCGGCAGGGTGGCCGTGGCGCGCTGCCCGTCGTTCGCGACGGCCGCGGCGCGGCACGATCGCGGTCAGGTGGCTGTCGATCACCTCGTGGCGGGTGCCGGACTGGCTGACCAACGCCTGGATCATGGCCGCACCGGGGATGGCGAGCACCGCACCGACTGCGCCGAGCACCGCCGCACCGGCGATGGCCGAACCGAACGCAATGGCCGGATGGATCTTCATCGTGCGGCGGGTGACCCTGGGCAGGAAGACATAGTCCTGGATCTGCACATAGATCACGATGAAGATCAACGCGATCAGCGCCTCGCGCGGGGAATCGATGAAGGCCACCAGCACCGGCAACGCGCCCGCCAGGTACGTACCGATGACCGGCAAGAACTGGCTGACCACACCGACCCACAGTGCCAACGCGAGTGGTGCACGGATGCCGATGATCTGGAACGCGACCCAGTGGAAGACGGTGGACATGCCGCCCAGCAGCACCCGGCTGTAGATGTAGCCGCCGGTCTTCTCGATGGCCAGCTCCCACCCGTCCAGCACTCGCCGCTGCCGGTCAGCAGGGAACCGGCTGCAGATCGAGCGGCGCAGCTTCGGGCCGTCGGCCACGAGGTAGAAGGTGAACAGCATCACCGAGAACGCCTCCACGATCAACGTCAGCGCCGTCACCGAGAGATCGACGACCTTGCCCTGCTGGCTGCGGATGAACTTCTGGACCGCGCCGTCTTCCTTGTTGATCGACGCGATGATCTTGTTCGCGTTGAGGTGGGCACCGAAGAAGTCGTTGATGAAGTTGACAGTGCGCGTCACGTAACGCTCACTGTGCCCGAGCAGGTCGGCGATCTGCTGGCTGACCAGCGCGGCGATCGCGACCACGAACACCAAGAACGCGACCATCACCGACAGCAGGATGACGAACGAGGCGGTGCCACGCCGCCAGCCGCGACGGGCCAGCAGGTTCACACCCGGTTCGATGGCCAACGACAGGAACAGCGAGACCAGCAGCAGCATGACCAGCGTGTGCAGGCTGGTCCACAGGTCGCGCAGCATCAGCGCGAGCAGGGCGCCACCCCAGAACAGGGCGACCGCCTTCCACACCCACAACGGCATGTGGGAATGCGCGTACGGGGCGGGTTGCTCAGGCATCAACGCGAGCGTACTGACCCGCCACCCGTTGCAGGGTGGAGGCCAGGTCGCCACGGTCCGCTATGTGCACCGCGCCGAGGCCCAGCCACCCGGCCATCGCGTGCAACTCGCGCACGACATCGGGGGCCATCGCCTCGCTCGGTACGCCCGGCTCGGCATACGAACCCTGCACCAGCAGCGTGCCGGCGTGCCGGTCGGCCTTCAGGTCCAGCCGCCCGACCAACGTGTCGCCCCACAGGATCGGCAGCACGTAGTAGCCGAAGATGCGCTTCGGCGCCGGCGTGTAGATCTCGATGCGGTAGTGGAAGCCGAACAGCCGCTCGTTGCGATCGCGGTTCCAGCACACCGGATCGAACGGGCTGAGCAGTGCGCACGCCTCGATGCGGCGGGGCAGCTTGGCCTGCGGGTGCAGATAGGCCGGCTTGGCCCAGTCCGCGACCTGCACCAGTTGCAGCTGACCGTCCTCGACCAGTTCGTCGAGCAGCGGCTTGCAGTCGGCGTTCTTCATCCGGTGGTAGTCCGTCAGGTCGACCATCGTGCCCACGCCGTGGTGCTTGGCCGCGAGCATCAGCAGTTCCTTGCGCGCGTCGCGTTCGTCCAGCGCGGGCCGGTCCAGCACGTGCGCGGGCAGGACCCGCTCGGTGAGGTCGTAGAGCCGGGCGAAGTCGTTGGGACGGCGCACGGCCGTGACCTGGCCGCTCCAGAAGAGGTGTTCGAGCGCGACCTTGCCGTCGTCCCAGTCCCACCAGCTGCCCTTCTTGCCAACCCGCTCGGCGAGGTCACCGCTGGCCAGCGGACCATCGAGTTCGATGCGCTGCAACACCTCGTCGATGAAACCCGGACGGCGTTCCTCCATCGTCCAGTAGCGACCCCACTTGTGGGTGCCGCGCATCCGCCACCGGTGGAGATGGTGATGCTCGGTGGGCACATGGCTGGCCTCGTGCACCCAGTACTCGAACAGCTCGCCGTCGCGGGTCGCGTCGGCGATCATGCTGCGCGGGTGCGGGCCCAGGCGCGCGAACAGCGGCAACTCCTGGCTGCGCACCAGCACGTTGACCGAGTCGATCTGGATCAGGCCCATCCGGTCGAGGGCGCGCCGGAAGTGCCGACGGTCCACCCGGCCGGTGGGGCGCGGGTCGTTGAAGCCTTGTGCCGCGAGCGCGATGCGTCGCGCCTGTGCGAGCGAGAGCCGCTCGACGGCCATCAGTGCGTCGGCGTCAGTCGGCGACGGTGATCGTGACCGAGTTGATCACGACGTCTTCACGCGGGCGATCGCTGCGATCGGTGTCCACCCGCTGCATCGCGTCGAGGACTTCCAGACCCTTCACGATCTGGCCGAAGTGGTTGTACTGCGGGGGCAGGCCGACGCCGCTGGGGCCACTGATCAGGAAGAACTGGCTGCCGTTGGTGTTCGGGCCGGCGTTGGCCATGGCCACCGAGCCCAGCTGGTAGCGCTGCTTCACCGGCTCGTCGTTGAAGCGGTAGCCGGGGCCGCCGCGACCGGTGCCGGTGGGGTCGCCGCCCTGGCACATGAAGCCGTTGATGATGCGGTGGAAGATGACGCCGTCGTAGTAGTGGTAGCCGGCGAGGAACACGAAGTTGTTCACCGTGCCGGGCGCGTTGATCGCGTCGAGGGCGATCACGATGGTGCCGAGCGAGGTCTCCATCGTGGCGGTGTAACGCTTCGACGGGTCGATGCCCGTCTCGGGCGCCTGGTCGAACTTCTGGGTCTTCGGCGCGGAACCGTCAAGGGCGGGGAAGGGGAAAGCCATGGCCGGAAGGCTACCCGCGCCGCCCCACCCGTCCGCCCGCCACTCGTCGCACCGCCGCAGTCGTGCACTTCACCTGGCGACGTCTGGTGGATCACCCGGACTGGGTGGCCGCCAAGATCCGCCAGGCCGTCGACCGATGGGCAGCGTGAGCCGACAGACGCGCAACTGGACGGAATCCGTCTCCAACGTGGAGACGAATCCCGTCCAGAAGCCGATTTGGGACGATTACCGTCCAGAAGCCCGGGGCCGGTGATCACCAGGTCGCGAACGAGGACCTGGTGGGCGGGCTGGGGTCAGCTGTTCCTGGCGTTGTAGTCGGCGATCAGGCCGTTGGCCTGGTCGGCTGCGGCGTCGAGCGTGGTCTTCACGTCGGCACCGTCGAGGATGGCGGCCACCGCCGTGGCCAGCACCGAGCGGATCTCGCGCAGTGGGCCCACGACCGGGCCGGACGAGGTGGGTGCGGCTGGTGACGCCTTCAGCTGCTCGTACGCCACGGAGAACCGCGGGTCGGTGGCCAGCGTGGTCTTGTACGGCTCCACGTCGAGCGCATCGGTGCGCACCGGGATGTACCCGGTGGCCGCCGCCCACGAGCTCTGCTGTTCGGCAGCGACCAGGTAGGTGATGAAGTCCCAGGTGGCGGCGATCCGCACGTCGTCGCCGGAGTCCACCGGCCACAGCGAGGCACCACCGATCAGGGCACCGGGCTTGCCGTCAGGGCCGGGCATCGGGCCGATGCCCACGTCGTCCGGGCCGATCTGCGGGAACTGCCCACCGCCGAGGATGGTCAGCACCGGGCCGAGCGAGGCCGAGGTGGAGATGGTCATCGCGGCCGGCTCCTTGTCGTCGGCCAGCTTGAGCAGGTTGTCGTATCCGCTCTGGCTGTTGTCGCCGACGTTGACGGCCAACTTGTCGTTGATCATCGTCTGCAGGAACGTGAGCAAGCTGACGCCGGTCTCGTTGTTGTACAGCACCTTGGTGGCACGGCTGGTACGGCCGTTGTCGCCATCGACGTAGAACTCCTGCGCCTTGCAGAACCACTGCTCCACGTACCAGCCACCGCCGGAGTCGAAGCCGGACTCCAGCGCCAGGCCGTACTTGGCCGCGCCCGAATCCACCAACTGCTGGCTGTACTGGCGCATCTCGTCGAGCGACTGCGGCGGCTTGTTGGGGTCCAGTCCGGCGGCCGCGAACATCTTCTTGTTGTAGAACAGCACCGGGTTGGACAGGTTGAACGGCATCGACCACTGCACACCTTGCGTGGCGTACGCCGACAGGGCGGTGGGCAGGAACGTGGAGGTGTCGTAGCCGCTGGCCTCGAGGCACTTGCCGACCGGGATCGTGCTCTTCGTGTCGACCATGGCCTGCACCTGATACTCGGGCAGCTGGACCACGTCCGGGCGGTCACCCTGGCTGGCGAGGTAGTAGTTGTCGGCGGTCTCCTCGTAGCTGCCCTGCACCAGCGACACCTTGACCTTGTCCTGCGAGGCGTTGTAGGCGTCGGTCAGCTTGGTGATCTCCTCACCGAGGGGCCCGCTCATGCCGTGCCAGAACGTGATGTTGGTGGTGCCGGTGGCCGTGGCGAGCGCGTCGGTCGGGCAATCGGGCAACGAGTCCGGGGCCACCGTGGTGGTGGTGATGGGCGCTGCGGTGTCGCCGGGCGCGACGGAATCGGTGGCCGGCTGAGTGGGGGTGGTGACCTTGTCGCCCGAGTCGGTGATGTCGCCACCACCGCTGCAGGCGGCCACCAGGCCGAGTGCGGCCAACAGGAACAGCGGGCGGGAACGTGACGCGCGCATCAGCCCTTCACCGCCCCTGCGGTGAGACCGCGTACGAGTTGACGTTGGAACACGACCAACAAAATGAAGATGGGGAGTGCAGCGACCACAAGTCCTCCTGTCACGAGATTCAGCTTGCTGATGTCATTGTTCTTGAGGCGGTCGAGACCGATCTGAATGGTCTCGTGCGCCCGATCGCCACGGATCACCTGCGACGGCCACAGGTAAGCGTTCCAGGTACCGAGGAAGGTGAACAAACCCAGCGCCCCCAGCGTGGGTCGGCTGAGCGGCGCGGCCACCTCCCACAGGAAGCGCAGATGCCCGACACCGTCGAGCGACGCGGCTTCGCGCAGCTCGTGGGGCAGCTGCAGGAACACCTGCCGCACGAGGAAGACGCCGAACGTGCTGGCCAAGGAGGGGACGATCAGGCCCTGGTACGAGTTCATCCAGCCCAACGAGTCGGCGGTGCGCTGGTTGAACACCACGGTCACTTCGCCGGGCACCAACATGGTGGCGAGGTAGAAGACGAAGATCGGGCCCTTGAGCGGGAACTGCAGGAACGCGAACGCATACGCGGCCAACAGGCTGGTGATGATGACGCCGATGGTGACCACCACCGACACGAACAGGCTGTTCATCAACAGCCGGCCGAGGTGGCCCTGGTTCCAGGCGGCCTTGATGGTGGACAGGGTGAGGTCCACCGGCAGCAGCGAGCGGGGGTGGTCCAGCGAGTCCGGGCCGCTCTTCAGTGCCTGCAGCAACACGGCGTAGATGGGGAACAGCACGATGACCGCGATCACCGTGAGCAGGGTGTAGCGCCCGAACTTGCGGGCGCCACGAACGGTGTCAGCCGCCATAGTGCACCCGCTTCCCAAAGCCACGGAACTGCACCAGTGCGAACACCAGCGAGATCAGGAACAGCAGCACTGCGGCGGCGGACTTCAAGCCGATGTCGCCGCTGATGATCGAGTTCTTGCCATAGATGAGGTACGGGATGGTGGTCGTCGACTTCTCCGGCTCGGGCCCGCCACCGGTCAGCAACGCGACCTCGCCGTAGGTCTGCAACGCGCGGGTGGTCAGCACCACGCTGATGAACAGGATCGACGGCGACAGCATCGGCAGCGTGACGTTGGTGAACCGCCGGAAGCTGCCGGCGCCATCGACGTAGGCGCTCTCGTACAGCTCCTTGGGCACGCTCTGCAGGCCGGCCGTGATGACGATGAACGTGAACCCGAGGCTGGCCCAGATGCTGCTGAGCGCCACGGCCGGCAGTGCGGTGTTCGGGTCGCGCAACAGGCCGGGGTTCTTGAGCGCAGGGATCCAGTGACTGAACAGGTCCGACAGCACGCCGATCTCCGGCTGCAGCAGCACGAACCACACCAGGCTGGCGACCGCCACGCTGGTGGCCACGGTGCTGGAGAAGACGGTGCGGAAGAACCCGATGCCGCGCAGGTGCTTGTCGGCCAGCACGGCCAGACCGATGCCGAGGATCAAGCCGGCGGGAACCGTCATCAGGGCGAGCTTGCCGGAGACCGTGAGCGCGTCCTGGAAGTTCTTGCTCTTGAACACGTCGAGGTACTGACCCCAGCCGGCGTCGCGGCACTTGGTGCCGGTGACGTTGCAGCGCAGGTGACCGGTCTGCACCGCACGGATGAGCGGGTAGATGGTCCAGACCACCAGCAGGAGGAGGGACGCAGCCAGCATCACCAGGGCTGCCGGCACGTCGCGCAGGCGGCGCTTCATGACACGCGCACGCCGGTCTCGGCGTCGAAGTAGTGCAGGTGATGCGGCGCCGCATCGAAGCTCACCGCGTCGCCCACCACGGGCAGATCGGCGTGAGGTGCCACGCGGGCTGTCAGACGACTGGCGTCGGTGCCGGTGGACTCCGCCAGGAGCAGCACCTCGTGGCCGAGGTGCTCGACCTGCTTCACCGTGCCGTGCAGCGGACCGTTGGGCGTGAGCAGCAGATGCTCCGGCCGGACGCCGACCTGGACCTCCGAGGTGCCGAGCATGCCGGGCGGGAACACGTTCATCGGCGGCGTGCCGATGAACTGGGCGACGAACACGGACGCCGGATAGTCGTACACGTCCTGCGGGGTGCCGACCTGTTCCAACCGGCCGGCGTTGAGCACGGCGACACGGCTGCCCATGGTCATCGCCTCGACCTGGTCGTGGGTGACGTAGACGAAGGTGCTCTCCAGCCGACGGTGCAGGTCGACCAGTTCGGCGCGGGTGTCGCCGCGCAGCTTGGCGTCGAGGTTGCTGAGCGGCTCGTCCATCAGGAACACGGCCGGCTTGCGCACGATCGCGCGGGCGAGGGCCACACGCTGCCGCTGACCGCCGCTGAGCTGACCGGGTTTGCGTCTCATGTAGTCGCCCAGGCCGAGCACATCGGCCGCCTGCTTGGCTTCGATCGCCCGTTGCGCCTTCGGCATGCCACGTACCTTCAGCGGGAACTCGATGTTCGCGGCCACCGTCTTGTGCGGGTAGAGCGCATAGCTCTGGAACACCATTGCGATGTCGCGCAGCTTCGGTTCCACGTCGTTGACGACAGCGTCGCCGATGATGACGTTGCCCAATGTCGGGTCCTCGAGACCGGCGATCATGCGCAACAGGGTGCTCTTCCCGCAGCCCGACGGGCCGAGCAGGATCATGAACTCATGGTCCTCGATGTCGAGGGTCACGTCGTCGACGGCGTTGACACGCTCGTCGCCCTCTCCGAACGTCTTGGTGACGTGTTCCAGCCGTACCTGTGCCACGGGCGCACCATACGCCATCAGCGAACGGTGGTCGCATCCTTCCGTGAACGCCGGGCCACGCCGGGTCGAACTGTCGGGGGCAGCCGCTGTGAACGGCCGGGTCGCTGACCCGGGGTCGGTCGACGGCGTCGGCGTGCACGGCCGGGTCGGCGGCCACGGCCAGTCGGTAGTGTGGGCCGCCATGGACCACGCGCCCACGCCCGAACCGCCCGTCACCGAGCAGGCCGCCGCGGCCGCGCCGGCGACCCCTCTGGCGGCCCCGCTGGACCTCGACGGCATCGAGCGTGACCTGGCCGACGTCGAGGTCGCGCTGGCCCGGCTGGACGCCGGCACCTATTGGACCGACGAGGTCACCGGCGCCGAACTGCCGGCCGAGTTGCTCGCCGCCCAGCCCACCGCCCGGCGCGCCGATCACTGACCTGCCAGTGGGAAACCGCCTGCTCCGCGTGCGCAGGACGGTGCGCGTCTGGCGCCTGATGGCGCGCAACGGGTTGCGGTTCGCGGTGCACAGCGTGCGCCGGCCGTTCGTGCGCGGCCACCGCCGCGAGGCCATGGACAACCGCTTCGCGATCCGCACGTCCGAAGACGTGGCCCGCGAGCTGGGCAACATGAAGGGCGCGTTGATGAAGTTCGGGCAGCTGCTCGGGTTCATCATGGAGGCCCTGCCGCCGGAGGCCCAGCAGGCACTGGCCATGCTGCAGGCCGACGCCCCGCCGATGGCGCCCGAGGCCGCTGAGGCCGTGGTGCGCGCCGAGTTGGGCGCGGCACCGGAGAAGGTGTTCCTGGACTGGCAGCGCGTCCCGATCGCCGCCGCCAGCGTGGGCCAGGTCCACCGGGCGGTCACCCGCGACGGCCGCGACGTGGCGGTGAAGGTGCAGTACCCCGGCGTGGGCGACGCGATCGAGACCGACCTGAACAACACCGAGGGCCTGTACCGACTGGTCGGTGCGTTCGCGCTGAAGGGGCTGGACACGAAGGGCTTGGTCGACGAACTGCGCGACCGCATGCGCGACGAGCTGGATTACCGCATGGAGGCCGCCAACCAACGCGAGTTCGCAGAGGCGTTCGCAGACCACCCGTTCGTGCGCATCCCGGCAGTCGACACCGCGCACAGCACCACCCGCGTGCTGACCACCGAGTGGGCGGAGGGCATCTCGTTCGCGGACTTCCTGGCCGGCGCCGGCCCGGCCGCTCGGGCCCGGGCCGGCGAGGGCATCTGGCGGTTCGCGCAGCATGCGATCCACCGCATGCGCGCGTTCAACGGCGACCCGCACCCGGGCAACTATCGCTTCGATCGCGACGGCCAGGTCACGTTCCTGGACTTCGGCCTGGTGAAGCGCTGGAGCCCCGGCGAGTGGGAGCAGCTGCAGCCCAGCCTGGACGCGATCCTGATCCACCGCGACCCGGACCGCCTGCTGGCCGCGATGGAGTCGTCCGGCTTCCTGAAGGCCGGCCACGGCCTGCCGGCCGAGCGGGTATACAGCTACGTGAGCACGCCGTACACGCCGTACCTCACCGACCGGTTCACCTTCCGCCGCGAGTTCGTGCAGCAGGCGATGGCGACGATCATCGACGTGAAGGGCCCGCACGCCGACGTGATCGAGCGGCTGAACATGCCGGCCAGCTTCGTGATCCTCGACCGCGTCGTGTGGGGCGTGAGTGCGATCCTCGGCAAGTTGGAGGTCGAGGCGCCGTGGCGGGCGATGCTGCTGGAGTACCTGCACGACGACCCGCCGGCGACACCGATGGGTGCAGCAGAAGCGGCGTGGTGGCAGGTGCGCCCTCGCTGACGTCAGGCGCCCTGGACGCATGGCGTGTCAGTGCTGCGCCCGCGATGCACTCGTGAGCCGAAGCGCTCCATCTGTCCTACTCCCCGTCGCCGTCCGCCAGGAACGAGGTCAACGTCACGCGGCCAGTCGCGTGGCACCCCTGCTCGCGTGGAGTCTTGCCGTTCCTGCGGTGACAGGTTCCCTTGCGCGTTGCGGGGGAGCGCGCAGGGAAACCTGTCACGCCACGGGGAGGAAGACGTCCGTGCAGCCGACTGCGCGGCGCGGGCCTCGCTGCTCACGCTGCTCGCCTGGTCGATCAGAGCGGTATCGCCAAGAGCGCGGCGGCGATCGCTTCGAAGGTGAGTTTGGCCCCGGGCTTGTAGGCATGCACGCCGTCCCACCGGTACGCCAGGCTGCTGGCGATCGCCGGATCGGTGCAGTACTCAGCCGGGCCGGTGACAAAGGTGGTGGTCCCCTGGTTGGCGGCGGCCACCTCGCGCAGCAGGTCGTTCACGTGCGCGACGCGTGTGTCGTCGCCTCGTTCGGGCAGTGACGGCGTGCCGGCGCCCTTCACCACCTGGGGGCGCATGCACGGCACTTCCAGCAGCGCCACCTTCACACCCACCGCGGTGAGGGCGTCGATGCCCTTCTGCAACCCGTCCTTGAATCGCTGGTCCAACGTGGCGTCCGGGTAGTGGACCAGTTTCGAGTCGATCTCGACATCGAACACGTCCCACGCGCCCAGCACGACGACTGCCAGGTCGGCGTTCGCCTTCGTTGCCGAAGCAGCCCACTTGCGGTCCCAGCCCTCACAGCCGGAGAACGGTCGCCGCGAACCCTGCGACGAGATGGCGGTCCCGGTGTCGTACACGCTGCAGCCCTCGACGGACCCGTCCCCGATGACCAGCGTGTCCTCCATGCCCTTGGGTCGGTTCACCGCCAACGCGTGCGCGGTGGAGTCGCCGACCATCACCACCCGTCGGGGGAGCTCGGTGGGGACCGTCACCGTGGTCTCGGTGGCGAGGACACTGGAGGTCGACGCCACGACGCCGGTGGCGACGGTGCCGTCAGTGGCGGCGGTGGTGGTGGTGACTGCCGCCACCGCCGACGGGTCGAACTCCGCATCGGCGCTGGTGTCGCGGGCGGCGTCGAACACCTTGTCCGTGGAGCCGAAGTACACGCCGAGCGAACCGAGCAGGGCCACCGTGGTGATCGCCCCGCAGGTGGTGATCAGGCGCCAGTCGCGGCGCTCGCGGTTGGCCCACCAGCGGCCCAACGCGCCGACGCGGATGGGCGTCTCGATGAACCGGTAGCAGGCCTCGCTGACGGGCACCGTGATCACGGCTGCGAGCAGGAACTTGGACGGCGAGCCGGTGTAGGCGTTGCAGATCCGCATGATCGGCCAGCTCCACAGGTACAAGCCGTAGGAACGCTTGCCGACCTCGACGAACGGCCGCGAACTGAACACCTTCCGGGTGCCGATCGCCCACGGGTGCACGACGACCGCCACCAAGATGGCGGAGGCGATGGTGACGGTCGGCAGCAGCCACAGATAGGTGCTGTCCTCGGCGACATGGCCGATGAAGAACGCGCCGAGCAGCACCGCCACACACGCCGCCGCGCACGCGTCCAGCACGGACCCTGCGTTGCCCCGGGGTTTCGCTGTGATGCGCCACGGCCGCCACAGGAACGCCATCGCCGCGCCCAGGAGCAGGCCGCTCGACCGCGTGATGGTGGAGAGGTACAGAAAGTTGACGTGGTCGACGGGTTGCACCGCCATGCGGGCCGGGTTGAGGAACTTGGTCGGCAGGTCGGCGCTGGAGGCGAGCGCGGTGCCCACCATCACCAGCAGCGCGACGGCCGCCAACGTGCGGCCACGCCGCTGGTCGCTGCCGCGCCCGCGGGTGATCGCGATGAAGACCAGCGGCCAGATGGCGTACCACTGCTCCTCCACCGCCAGGCTCCACAGGTGGCGGAACAACGTGGGCGTGCCGGAGAAGTAGGCGACCTTGCTGAAGATCTGCCCCCAGTTGGCCAGGTAGAAGATGCCCCACGGGTAGTCGTGGCGCAGTTGGGTGTGTTGCTCGGCAGTGCCCCAGAACACGGCCCACAGACCGACGGCGATGAGCACGGTCGCGAGTGCCGGCAGCAGCCGCCGGAAGCGTCGTTGCCAGAACGCCTTGAGCGCGATCCCGCCGTGACCGCTCTTGTCGCGCTCCTCGATCAGCAGCGACGTGATCAGGAAGCCGGAGACGACGAAGAACACCTCGACGCCGAAGAACCCGCCGTGCATCCAGGTGAACCCGGCGTGGTACAGGATGACCGCGACGACCGACATCGCGCGGATGCCGTCCAGGCCGGGCTGGTACCCCATGCGCGGCGTGCCGGACGGCAGACCGGCGGGCCGAGCGGCGCCGTGGTGCGGGCGCTGTGCAGCGGCGGGTTCCCGGGCAGCGCGCATAGGGGCCAAGCCTACCCGTGACCACCCGCGAGGATCCGGGAGGTCCAACACCTCCGACGTCGTCACGGTGGTTCGACGCTGCGATGGCGGAGGGTGGCGTCTGCACGCTGCTTCGGCCCTCGTGCCGCGCCAGTACAGTTGCGTCGCACGACCGACTGAGCCGTGAGGGCTCGCCGCCGGAGGGGGACATTCGTGGCTGATCCGTACAAGCCGAGGGCACCGTTCGCGCCGTGGGATCGGCGCCAGCTACCGGGGTTGTTCGACGTCGAGGAGACTGCCCGGCGCATCGGCAACTACAAGTGGGCCGAGATGAAGCTGTTCGAGGCGTTGGGCGGCTGGGTGGCCACCGTGCCGGAACTCGACGTGAAGATGCGCCTGGGCACCCACTGCTACCACCACGCATGGCACGCAGAGCTGTGGCACAAGCGCCTGCCCGAACTCCGCGAGATGAACCCCGATCGGCTGACCGTGCCGGCGAACGACGAGATGGTGCAGTTCGTGGCCGCGCTGACGGAGCCGGAGGCCGCCGATCAGACGATCGAGAAGCTGGTCGGCGTCTACCGCGTGTTCATCCCCCACTTCATCGCGGCGTACACCTACCACCGCAACAACACCAGCGAGATCACCGATGCCCCCACCATCCGCTCGCTGAACTTCGCGCTGCAGGACGAGTTCGACGACTGGCGCGACGGCGAGATGATGATCCAGTCGCTGCTGGACACGCCGGAGGAAGTCGACCGCGCCGCCGCCCACCAGGCGAAGCTGGAGAAGCTGATGGTGACCGCCGGCGGCATCGCCGGCCCAGGCTCGATCGGCGGGAAGTGACATGACGCCGGACCGCACACGGGAAGCGGACGGCGCTGGCACCGAAGGAGCCGCAGGCTGATGACCACCTCTGTCCAGCCGCAGACCTTCCGCTTCGTGAAGTTCGACGCCGCGTTGATCGCCCGCGTCGCCGATGGGCTGGTGGCCGCGTTGGGCATCGACCGGCCGGTCACTGTCACGGTCGACGAGACCACCCCACTCGCCCGCGTGCGCGTCGAGATCGGCGACACGATTGCTGTCAACGCGGAGAGCGGCGCCTTCGAGGACTCCCGCCGGCCGCGCGAGCAGAGCGAGGCCGCGACCGCTGCCAGCCTGGGCCGCGTCCTGTTGCGCGTGCGCGACCGGCTGCATGGCGGCTTCGGCGAGGCGCCGCCGGACGACCAGCTCGGCCTGCGACAGACGGCCGCGTGGGACACCTATTGCGCGGGCCGTCTGGTCCGCCTCGGGCTGACGGTGAACGAGCAACGGTGGCGCTACAACTTCCGCAACCGCCACGGGTTCACGGACGCCGCCGACGCCGCCTTCGATCAGATCTGGAACGCCGACGGGCTGACGTGGGGCGCGCTCGAAACCATCAGCACTGCCGCCGAAGCTGCCAAGCTGCCGTCATGAGCAACGACCCCGACGCGGCACCCGCCGCGACCGGCACCACGTCCGACGACACCACCGCCGTCGACGAGCCCAACGGCAGCTGGCGCCTCGTGTCGCCCGCCGACATCCCGTTCGTCTACCACCTGGTCGCGCAGGTCGACCCGCGATGGTGGCGGTTCAGCCGCCATGGCCTGGAGCCGTCGCAGGTGCTGCAGACCGCGGCCGGCATCGCCGCCGGCGCCCTCGTCAGCACCGCGGAGGGTGAGCCGGTGGCGTGCGCGTTGTTGGCCGACGCCGGCGTCTCCGGTACCGGCATGTTCGAGTACTTCGCCCTGCCGCACCCCGTCGCCGAGGCACTCGCCCGCCAGTTCGCGCCGGAGTTGTTGGCGGCCGCGTTCAACGGCGCACCGATCCGGCGGTTGTACCACGAACGGTTCAGCGGCGACGCCGACGTGTTGGGCACCGCCGCACACGCCTTCGAGCTGGAGGTGACGTTCCCCGAGTTCGCCCTCATCAACGGCACCTACGAGGACCGCACCACGTCCGTGCTCACGCCGGAGTCGTTCGCACGCTGGCAGGCAGGGAGCCTCGCATGATCGTCACCAACCGCATCGTGTTCCGTCCGGTGCAACCGGCCGACTACCTCCAGTTGTACGCGATCGAATCGGACCCGACCACCGCGATGACCTGGCGCTATCGGGGCAACATGCCGGACATCTCGGAGTACGAGCCCGCGTTGTGGCAGCAGACCCAGCAGATCATGGTGGTGCAGAGCAGGGCCACCGGCGAGGTCCTGGGTTACGTGCAGTTGCACGACCTGGATCTGCGCGCCGGGCACGGTTGGTTCTCGCTGTACGCCGGCCCGGAGCACCGCGGCTCGGGCATCGTGATGGAGGGCGCGATGGCGTTCTGCGAATGGGTGTTCACGAACTGGCCGATCCGCTGGTTGTACGCCCACTCGTTCGAACACAATGTGTACGCGTTCGAGTCGGCTGTGCGACGTGGCATCACGGAGCGGCTCGGTGTATTGCGCGACCGGATGGTCGTCGACGGCGAGCTGACCGATGTCCACGTCATCGGCATGCAACGCGACAACTGGATGAACAGTGCCATGCGCCGCCGGTTCAACGACTTGCGCGCCCGCCAGGGGAACGTGCTCTAGCCAGCGCCCTCGTGGCGGTCTACAGTGCCAGGCGCGGGAATACCGCCTCACGACGGAAAAACGACAAGGGAGATGTCATGGACCACAACGAGCTCGCGGCGCTGAAGGCCGATCTGCAGCGCATGCAGGCAAAGATCGACGAGCTGGAGACCCAGCCGCAAGAGGCGGTGAACCGGCGCAACATGTTGCGCGGCCTGGGTGTCGCAGCCGCCGGTGCCGCAGTGGGCGGTCTGGCGTTCGCCCGGCCCGCTGCCGCGGTCGCCACCAACATCCAGAGCGAGTCCAGCCTGAACACGGCTGCACCCACGCGGCTGATCCCCGGTGGTGGCGGCTCATGGACGTCCAGCATCAGCAGCAAGTTCACCGGTGCATTCACCGTCACCGACGACGCCAGCTTCACCAACATCAACGCTGCGCTGTCGTGCGTGACCGCCTACGCCGACTCGTCACTGACCGGTGGCCACTCGATCGGCCTGTTCGGCATGTCGAAGTCCGGCATCGGTGCCAAGCTCGACGGCCCGGTGCCGCTGAAGCTGACCGACAACAGCAACTTCGGTCCGCCCGTGCAGAACTCCGGCACCAACGGCCAGTTCAAGGTCGACAACGGCGACCTGTGGTTCTGCGCCGACGACGGCAGCAGCACGCGCCGGTGGCGCAAGATCTCCGGCCCGAACGTGGCCGGCGCATTCCACCCGGTGACCCCCGGCCGCGTGTACGACTCGCGTCCCGCCCAGGGCGGCGTCGGCCCGCTCGCCGGTGTCGGCAACCGCCTCATTTCCGTCGCCAACCGCATCAACCCGGTCGGCGGCGCGGTGGTCGAGAACAACTTCGTGCCCTCCGGTGCCAGCGCGGTCACCCTGAACATCACCGCGGTCACCACGACCGGCAACGGCTACTTCACGGTCAACCCCGGTGGCAACACCACGATCGGCGCATCGGCCATCAACTGGACTGCTGGCCAGACCATCGCCAACGGCATCGTCGCCACGCTGAACGCGTCCCGTCAGCTGACGGTCATCGCCGGCAGCGCGAGTACCTCGGCGAACTTCATCATCGACATCACCGGCTACTACATCTAGGTCGGTCGAGTCCTGCGACAAGGGGGTCGGGCTCGCGCCCGGCCCCCTTGTCGCGTCCGGGCTCTTGACCTGAGTGACCGCGAACCGCACCATGTGCGGATGGTCGCCACCTCCTCACCGGGCTCCGCCCCGGACCCGCAGGCTCGCATCACCCAACTCGAGACCCGGATCGCTGAGTTGGAGGCCCGGCTGCAGGGCGCGGCCGAAGACCCGTCAGAGCAACCGGCCACCGGCAGCGGCCCGACTACGGCCGCCGAGCCGCGCTCACGGCGCCAGTTGCTGCGCCTCGCAGGCGCGGCAGTGGTGGGTGCCACCGCGGCGGCCGTCGCCGGCGCGACACAGGCCGCGGCCGACGACTCGTTCACCACGTTCGCGCCCGGCAACGCCATCAACTTCAACACCCCCGACTTCACGCGCATCAACTACACCGGGCTGGCCGGCAGCGGTGCCGCGTTCCTCTTCCAGGGCGGGCTGGGTTACACGAACAGCGGCTCCGGCGAGCCGGCCGTGCTCGCCGGCTGGGCGACGGCATCGCAGAACCTGCTGACCGTCGGCGTGTACGGCTACACCGAGTTCTCCGGCGGCGCTGGTGTGATCGGCGCCGGAATCGGCACCGGCGTGAGGGCCAACGGACTCCTCTACGGCGTCGACGCGTCGGCGGGCTCGGAGGACGGCGCCGGTGTCTACGCCACCAACTCAGGCGGCCCAGGCGTGGTCGCTCTCGGCGCCCGCGTCGGCGTCTCGGGCAACGCCACCAGCACCTCCACCGGCACGATCGGCGTCTACGGGTCCGCGGTCGGCGTCGGGGTGCAGGGCGAGGCGGCCACCGGCGTGGCGGGCGCGGGCACCGAGATCGGCGTCGTCGGCACCGGGCCGATCGCGGTCATCGGTACCGGCACCCAGATCGGGCTGCGCGCGTCGGCCATCGACGCCGCCGGCACCGCCTTGGACCTGCCGGCGCTGCCCGGCCGTACCGCGCCACCCACCCGTGCGGCCAGCTACGAACCCGGTCGGATCGAGGTCGACGAGAACGGCAACCTGTGGATGTGCACGGTCGCCGGCGCGCCCGGCACGTGGCGCAAGATCACCGGTCCGGCGGTGGCCGGGGCATTCCACCCGCTGGCTCCCGGCCGCGTGTTCGACTCGCGGCTCTCCGCCGGCGGCATCGGCCCGCTCGGCACCGGCAGCACGCTCACCGTCTCGGTCGCTGACCGCAAGGCCGTCGGCAGCGTGCCGGCACTGTCCAACTTCGTGCCGGCCGGCGCCACCGCAATCGCCGCCAACGTCACGGTCACCAACACGGTCGCCAACGGCTTCCTCACCGTCAACCCCGGCGGCAACACCGCGATCGGGGCCAGCACCATCAACTGGTCCAGCGCCGGGCTGACGCTGGCGAACGGTGTGATCCTCACGCTGAACGGAGCACGGCAGCTCACCATCGTCTACGGCGGCGCAGTGGGTGCGTCCACGAATGTGATCGTGGACGTCACCGGCTACTACCTCTGAGCGGCGGCCACGCGCCCCGCTCCGTCAGATGACGCCATCCCACAGCGCGAGTTCGGACTCGTTCGGCTGCTCGACCACCGTGCACTCGGGGGCGAACAGCATCGTCGGCCGCGTGGCCGGCTGATAGCGCGGCCAGGCGGGCAGACCTTCGTGGCCAGGGTTGCCGGTGGCGGCGAACGCCACCCATGCGCCATGCATTGCGGTGGCCAGCGGCTGCGGAGCCTCCGGGCCGGCGAACATCGCGGCCAACGGGCTGCTGAGCGTGTTGAACACGAACGGCAACTCCAACGCGTGGCACGCGCCCAGCAGGCCGCCGAAGATCGGGGTGCGCCAGTCGAATCGGTACATCCACACATTGGGGTGGTGGGCGACCTGCGCGTCCGCCAGGCGGACGGCCGGCACGCGGAACATGCGGTCGGTCTCGATCGCGGCGACGGTCTCGTGCGGTGCCTTGTCCGTGCGAGCCGATCGGTAGGCCTCGATGACGGCATTGCCGTGGGCCTCGTCGCCGAACAGGGAGGTCGTCAGCTCGTGCAACTTGTCGTCGCCGAACATCGCCTGCATCGCGACCACGAAGACCAGGCTTTCCTCCATCGTGGTGCCGATCAGCACATTGATGCCGGCGGCGGAACCGGCGCGGATCGCGTCGATCGGCCGTTGCGGCAGCACCGGCGTGCCGTACACGGGCTGGAACGGCATCACGGTCGCGTTGAGGTCGCCGTACAGATCGGCCTTGCCGGAGGTCATCACCTCGGCGGTGAGCGCGGCCTGCGCGGCCAGCAACTGCTCGGAGGTGACGGCGGCCAGCGCCGCGACGTCGCCAGGCGCCACACCCAGGCGAGCCAGCGTGTCGAGGGCGATATGAGAGGCGGTCTCGGCGGACACGCCGTTGTGACCGGCGCCGCTCTGCGGCACGGCCTGGTGGAACAGGCCGCGGGCCTCTGGCAGCGCCATCAGCGTGCCGACGCTCATGCCACCGGCGGACTCGCCGGCAATCGTCACCCGCCCCGGGTCGCCACCGAATGCGACGATGTTGGCCTGCACCCACTGCAGCGCGGCCACCTGGTCGAGGATGCCCAGGTTGCCCGAGTCGGGGAACTGTGGGAAGTGATCGGCGAGGTGCAGGAAGCCCTGCGCCCCCAGCCGGTAGTTGAGGGTGACGCAGACGACACCGTTGCGAGCGAACGACGTGCCCTCGTACGTGGGCTCCACGCCGCTGCCGGCGTTGAACGCGCCACCGTGGATCCAGACCAGCACGGGCAGGCCGGTCGCAGCGGGGTCCGGCGTCCACACGTTCAGGTTGAGGCTGTCGTCGCCGGCGGGCGGCAGTTCCGCGCCGAACGGCGGCGGCATCGGCACCTGCGGCTGGATCAGGCCGTCGACCATCGCGTCGCGAACACCCGCCCACGGCTCCACCGGCTGCGGGCGCAGGAAGCGGTTCGCGCCACCGACCGGTGCCGCGTACGGAATGCCGCGGAAGGCATGCACCCCGTCCGCGACCACCCCGCGCAACTGACCCGACGAGACCGACACGATGCTGTCCATGAGACCCCCAGGTGATGCGCAGCGAACGAGGGTCACGGTACCGCCCGGCCGGCGAGCATGCCTCGTCGAGCCGGCGTCGGGCCGGCGTCGGGCCGGCGTCGGGCCTGGCGGGCGGGCCGGCGTCGGCCTGGCGGCGAGCCTGCCTCGGGCCGGCGTCGGGCCTGGCTCGGGCCTGGCTCGGGCCTGGCAGGCGGTCTTGTGTCAGCACACAGCCGGTGCGTTCGGTCTGTGGGCTGACACAAGTCCGCGGTCTCTGAGCTTGTGTCAGCGCACAGCCGGTGCGTTCGCCTTGTGGGCTGACACAAGACTGAGGCAGCACCGGACCGCGGCAGCGCGCTCGGCCGCCGCAGCGCTCGACCGCGGCAGCACCGGACCGTGTCAGCACTGGACCGCGGCAGCGGTCGGGCGCGGCTCTCCGTCACACCCCGCGGGTACCGTCCGGGGCATGTTCGCCCGCTGCGCCGCCACTGCCCATGTCCTCATGCCGGCGCACGTGAGAGGGTGGCACGCGTGAGCACCGATCCGTCTGCCCTGGCCGAGCACCCACCTGTCGGCGGTGTTGGCGCGCCTGGCCGGGCCGGAGGCCGTGCCGCGGGCCGACCAGGTCGAGGCCGTGCACGCGATCATCCAGCCGGCGGCCCGGGTGCTCGTGGTCCAGGCCACCGGGTGGGGCAAGTCGGCCGTGTACTGGGCGGCCACCTCCGCACTCCGGGCAGCGGGCGGCGGGCCCACGCTGGTGGTGTCGCCGCTGCTGGCACTCATGCGCGACCAGGTCAGCGCTGCGCAGCGGTCCGGGCTGCGGGCCGCCACGGTCAACAGCACCAACCTCGACGAGTGGGACCCGATCTTCGAGGCGCTCGATGCCGACCGGCTCGATGTGCTGCTGGTCTCACCAGAGCGGCTGGGCAATCCGCGCTTCGCCGCCCGGCTGGACGAGCTGATGTCGCGCGTGGGTCTCGTGGTCATCGACGAAGCGCACTGCATCAGCGACTGGGGCTTCGACTTCCGGCCCGACTACCAGCGGCTGGCACGGGCGCTGCTGTCCACCCCCACCGCGTCGGTGCTGGCCACCACCGCGACCGCCAACCAGCGCGTCACGGCCGACGTGGAGGCCCAGCTGGGTACCGGCACGGTCACGTTCCGGGGCACGCTGGCGCGCACGTCGCTCACCTTGTCGGTTGTGTCCGGTCTGTCACCGCTGGAGCGCTACGCATGGGTGGCCGATGCGCTGGACCAGTTGCCCGGCAGCGGCATCGTCTACGTGCTCACCGTGGCGGAGGCGGACCGGCTGGCGGCGTTCCTGCAGTCGTGCGGCCATCAGGTGGTGGCGTACACCGGCCAGATGGAGGCGGAGGCGCGGGTGCAGGTGGAAGAGCTGTTACGCGCCAACCAGGTGAAGGCCGTCGTGGCCACCTCCGCCCTCGGCATGGGGTACGACAAGCCGGACCTCGGCTTCTGCCTGCACGTCGGGTCGCCCGCCACACCGGTCGCCTACTACCAGCAGATCGGCCGCGCCGGCCGCGCCGTCGAACGGGCAGACGCCGTGCTGCTGTCGGCCCAGGCCGACGAACGCATCTGGGAGTACTTCGCGACGGCATCCATCCCCGACCCCGATGACGTCGACACCACGCTGCGCGCCCTCGCCAACGGCTCGCGTTCGGTCATCGAGCTCGACTCGCTCACCGGCGTGCGGCGCGGTCGTTTGGAGACACTGCTGAAGATCCTCGCGATCGACGGTGTGGTCGCCAAGGACGGCAGCAAGTGGGCAGCCACCGGCACCCCCTACGTGCACGACACGGCGAAGTGGGCAGCGCTCGCCCGCACTCGCCGCGCCGAGGCGGACCTCATGCGCCGGTACGCCCACGGCGAGGGTTGCCTGATGGCCTACCTGCAGCAGGCGCTCGACGACCCGTCGCCGGCGGCCTGCGGACGCTGCTCGGTGTGCACCGGCCGCCTCCCCCACCCGGGCGCGCAGGCCACGGAGGCTCGCCTGCTGGCCGCCCGCCACTACCTGCGTGGGGTGGACAGTGTCATCGAGCCGCGCAAGATGTGGCCGTCCGGGGTCAGCCGCCGCGGCAAGATCGCCGGGCTCGCGGAGGGCAGGGCGGTCGCGTTCGCCGACGATGCCGGCTGGGCCACCGAGTTGCTCGCGTTGCAGCGGGTGGGTTACGGCAGCCTCTCACCCGAACTGTTGGCCGGGGCGGTGGCCACGCTCGGCCGCTGGTCGAAGGTGTGGGCGCAGCGGCCAGTCGCCGTGGTCGCCGCACCCGCCTTCTCCGTGGAGGCGAAGGCCAACCAGGCGCTGGCCGCGCACATCGCCGAGGTCGGCAAGCTGCCGCTGCTCGACGTGTTCAGCTGGCAGGGCGAGGCCGCCCCCACCGACTCGTCCAGTGGCCCGGTCGTGACCCACCTGGAGCAATCGATCGCGCTCGACACCTCGGCCTCTGTGCCGCGCGGTCCGGTGCTGTTGTGCGCCACCACCATGCGCTCCGGCTGGTCGCTCACGGTCGCCGGTGCGCTCCTGCACGAGGCGGGTGCGACAGCGGTGCTGCCCTTGGTGGTGCACCGCCTGCCCTGACCATTGCCGACTCGGTGGCCACGCGAGCTCGGTGGCCAGGCGGCCGTGGCCAGGCGACGCGGGAACGAGGCGGCGGCGAGCCCCCGGTCGCCGAAGGCGCTTCAGCGCGCGACGTCACGCACCTTGGCTCTGACGGCCGGCCACCCAGGTGAGGTAGCCACCGTCGAGGTTCACCGTGTCGATACCGGCATCCAGCAGCACTCGCGCCGCGGTGTGCCCGCGCATGCCGACCTGGCAGTTGACCAAGACCTTGTGGCCGACCAACTCCTCGACATGGTCGCGCAGCGTGGGCAGCGGAATGTTGACGGCACCGGGCAGCGCCCCGCCCGCGAACTCGTGCGGTTCGCGCACATCGACGATCATGCGATCGGTGCCCTCCACCTCGTGCCACTGCATCGTGTGCGAGACACCGTCGAGCAGGTTCTGGGCGATGTAGCCGAGCATGTTCACCGGGTCCTTCGCGCTGCCGAACGGGGGCGCATAGGCCAGCGGCAGGTCGGCAAGGTCCGGCGCGGTGAGGCCCGCGTGCATCGCAGTGGCCAGCACGTCGATGCGCTTGTCGGTGCCGGCGCCGCCGACTGCCTGCGCGCCGTAGATGCGCCCGGTGTTGCCGTCGAACAGCAGCTTCAGGTGGATGGTCTCTGCGCCCGGGTAGTAGCCGGCGTGCGAGCCGGGGTGGGTGTGAACGACCACCGGCTCGATGCCCTGCTGGCGCAGCTGCCGCTCGCTGAGGCCGGTGCTGGCGACGGCCAGCGAGAACACCTTGGCGATCGCGGTGGCCGGGTGGGCACCGAAGTGCACGGGCATGCCCATGATGTGGTCGGCGGCGAGACGACCCTGCCGGTTCGCACCCCAGGCGAGCGCCACGAATGCGTCGCGACCCAGCGGGTCCTTCACCAGCGCCGCGTCGCCGACGGCGTAGATGTCCGGGTCGTTGGTCTGCAGCGTGCTGCCGACCAGGATCCCGCCGCGCTCGTGCACGTCCAGCCCGGCGGCGCGAGCAAGGCCGTCCTCCGGCTTCACGCCGACGGCCAGCACCACCACGTCGGCCGGCAGCACACTGCCGTCGGCCAGGGTGATGCTGTCGGCAGCGATCGCCTGCACGCTGACGCCCAGGTGCAGGTCCACGCCATGCGCCCGCATCTCGGCGGCGACGGGCGCGGCCATCTCCGCGTCCAGCGGGGGCAGCACCTGCGGTGCGGCTTCGATCACGGTGACCCGCTTGCCGGCCTCGCGCAGGTTCTCCGCCACTTCCACGCCGATGAAACCGGCGCCGATGACGACCACATTCGGCCCGCGTTCGGCGATCGCCACCTTCAGCCGGTCCAGGTCGGTGACGCTGCGCAGCACGTAGGCCAGCTCGACACCCGGCAGGGGTGGGCGGACCGCGGCGGCGCCGGGGCTGAGGACCAGCTTGTCGTAGGGCACGTCGGCGTCCGCACCGGTGGTCAGGTCGCGCACGGTCAGTGTGTGCGCGTCACGGTTGATGGCCAGCACTTCACGGCGGGTCTGCACGTCGATGTTGAAGCGCGCGGCCAGCGTGGCCGGCGTGTGCAGCAACAGGCTCTCGCGGTCAGGAATGGCGTCGCTGAGGTGGTACGGCAGCCCGCAGTTGGCGAAGCTGACGTGCTCGCCGCGCTCCAGCACGGTGATCGACGCATGCTCGTCGAGCCGGCGCAGGCGCGTCGCGGCACTCATACCGCCCGCCACGCCCCCGACGATGATGACCCGCAGTCCTGTACTCATGCCGCCACTATACCCCTAGGGGTATCTTTCCGTACGCTCCGACCGCGGACCCGCCCAGCGATGTCGCACGCTGACGCGTCGTCGCCTGCGGTCGGCAAGACTGCGCCGATGAGCGAGACACGGACCTCCACCATCGCCGTCAACGGCGTCGACCTCGTCGTGCACGAAGCGGGCCGCGTCGGCGACCCGATCATCGTCCTCAGCCACGGTTTCCCCGAGCTGGCATACAGCTGGCGCCACCAGATGGCCCCGCTCGCCGCCGCCGGCTTCCACGTGATCGCCCCGGACCAGCGCGGCTACGGCCACTCCACCGCGCCGACCGCGATCGACGCCTACGGCACCGACAACCTGACCGCCGACCTGTTCGGCCTGCTCGATCACTACGGTCAGCAGGACGCGATCTTCGTCGGCCACGACTGGGGCTCGATGGTCGTGTGGGAGGCCGCCCGTCACCGGCCGGAGCGGGTCAAGGCGGTCGTCGGTGTGAGCGTGCCGTACGTGGAGTGGCCCGGGCCGCCGACCCAGCTGATGCAGATGGTCTACGGCGACCGGTTCTTCTACATCCTCTACTTCCAGCAGGTCGGCCCGCCGGAGGCCGA